>Ga0307474_10000099_pt1 | contig 63341 bp, 62 predicted proteins | sample atmos_gasesECM1C_2_FD_203312 | JGI IMG/M metagenome (GOLD analysis project Ga0307474, IMG submission 203312) | Hardwood forest soil microbial communities from Morgan-Monroe State Forest, Indiana, United States - atmos_gasesECM1C_05 | ecosystem: Environmental > Terrestrial > Soil > Temperate...
TGTTCCAGGGTCAATCGCAGGCGTTCTTTACTCTGGTTAACCGGCTGGCTGTCGAAGCTGATTCGGTCCGACGCGGCTTTTAATTGTTGCAAGCTCTCCCCCTGATGGTTGGGCAGGCGCTGTATCTGATTATCGGTTGCAGCGCCTGCGTTTTTTACTTAGCACGATTTGTGAAATGTTCTCACTCGATCCGTTTGTTCAGTCGATCTAAGGAGGCCGTATGTTTGAAGGACTGTTTCAACCGATGCATCTGCTGGTGATTTTCGGAATTGCGCTGCTCGTGTTCGGGCCCAAGAAGCTTCCGGAGCTGGGCAAAGGAATCGGAGAGGGCATTCGCGGCTTCAAGTCCGCCATGAAGGCGGAGGACGAGAAGCCAGCGAGCACAACAACCACCATTGCCAACGACTAATCGTGACCAGGAAGTGAATCGTGAGTTTTGGCACTGAAATTTTGTTCATGCTCGTGCTTGGGCTGCTGGTGCTCGGTCCAAAGCGTCTGCAGATAATGCTGGGACACATTGCGCGAGCTAAAGCTCAGTTTGAAGATGCGAGCCGCGGATTGAAGTCACAGCTCGCGGCGGAACTCGGCGCTGCGCCCCACGAGGCCAAGACCGAGTCCTCACATGAATCAGTTGGCGACCGGCTCCAATCGTAAGCGAGGTGAGAATATGCCGGTCGAAATTCCGGTGGCGTGTTGCTTGTCGGATGCAGAGCTACGCAAACGGGAAGCAACACTTCTTGCTGATTTCAAGGCTGCCTTGACCGGATGGCAGGAACTGAATGATGGATATGCGTTTTTCCTCCCGGGAAACAGCAAATGGATCGTGCTGGTCGCGGAATTGATCATGGCGGAGCGGGAGTGTTGTCCGTTCTTGAAATTTCAACTGAGTATGGAGCCGGCCATGGGGCCTGTCAGCATACGCATGACCGGACCGGCGGGCACCAAAGAATTTCTCCAATCGATCCTCATCTAGCAGGTTCTTCCCCAGGAAGAATGCGAGTGAATGTCTCAAGGTGAGGGGACGCGATGCCGCTGCGTTCACACCCACCGGTGACGTCTATGTCGCCAGTCTCCGTAAGAAAGTTCGCAAAGACTCAAGAACGATGCGAATTCGGCTGCCGTTTGCCATGGCTCGCTGGCTGCGCAATGGCGGTTCGGCAATGCAGGCGGGGGTGTACGAAGTCAGTCCCCAATTGAAATTAATGACATCAGGTCCTGTTCTTCCGTAACCTCCTCTATTGGGAAGAGGCGTGCGATATTCAAAGTGGCCCATGGCCACCATCTCACGCGCCGCATGCGGCTGCGCACAACAGCAAGCGAGACCAGGCTAAGCTGAAGCAGGACGAGCCGCGCGGAACCAAAGGAAGGCCGAAATCGATGTTGCAGCCAGCGCAGAACCCAGCCAACGACACCAAATTTTCTCCGAACCCTTACACACCACCCAAAAACATAACCTCATCCATGGAGCAGGCCACGATCGGACGTTCTGTGGTTATCAAGGGCGACGTCAGCGGCGCCGAGTCGCTCTATATCGATGGACGAATCGAAGGTAGCATTAATTTCACAGACAGCCGGGTGACCATTGGACGCAATGCTGTCATCGTCGCCAATGTCACTGCCAAGGAAGTGGTCGTGATGGGCACGGTGACCGGGAATATCCATTGCACCGATCGGTTGGACATCCGCAGCGAAGGGTCGCTCACCGGGGATGTCGTGACTCCGCGCGTGTGTATTGAAGATGGAGCGCTGGTGAAGGGCTCGGTGGAAGTTCGCACCGCGCAAAAGCAGGCCGCGCAAGCGCAGAATGAAAAGCAGCAAACACAAACGAAAACCGCTGAACCGGCGAAAGCAGCTGCAGCCGCGGCTGGCGCATCAAGTTCGGCGACCCTGGCGCATGGCAGCAAGGTCATGTACACCGAGTCGAACTAGCAGATCGCGCAAGGAGATTTGGGCACCAGGATTGAATCCGGTGCCCGCATCTTTTCTGGCGCAATTCAGGCTGGTCTCAATCGAGCTGACGTCGAGTCCGAGGCTTCCTGCTATTTCTTTCTTGTTTCTTCTTGCTTCAAATCAAGCGCGGCTGAATTCATGCAGTAGCGCATGCCGGTGGGCGCGGGACCATCCGAGAAAACATGCCCCAGGTGCGCATTGCAGCGGGCGCAGCGCGCCTCTGTTCGCACCATGCCGTAGGTTTTGTCGGTCTCTTCCGCGACCGCGGCTTGATCGATTGGCTTCCAAAAGCTGGGCCAGCCGGTGCCTGATTCAAACTTGGTTTCCGAGCTGAACAGCGGCTGTCCGCAGCATACGCACGCGTAGGTGCCGGCGTCTTTGGTCTTCCAGTATTTGCCGGTAAATGCCGGCTCAGTTCCCGCTTTGCGGGTTACCTGATACTGCTCCGGCGATAACTGCTTTTTCCAATCTTCTTCAGATTTCGTGATTTTTTCAGACATGAAATTCTCCTCATAAGTTCTCTCATTGGATTCCTGAGGACCCCGAAAAGTTACGGCTGCCTCGACCACAGAGGCACAGAGTCACAGAGAAGACGAATTCATGAAAGGGGTATCCTGGAAACTCGAAGCGTCTCATTGAAAAAAGACTTCTCTGTGACTCTGTAACTCTGTGGTGACCGGAACACGTAAAGTTCTTGACTTCGCCTTTCATTCGCTTACAATGGCGTCATGGCGATCACACGCAGACAACGGCAAGTCTACGACTTCATCTCCGGGTTCGTACAGAAGCAGGGCTACTCTCCGTCGTTTGAGGAAATTGGAGAAGGTTTGGGGCTGAGTTCGCTGGCCACGGTGCACAAACACATCTCCAACCTCGAGAAAAAAGGATTGCTCACACGCGATTACAACCGTAGCCGTTCTATTGACCTGCTCCCGCCCAAGGGCCGCTTGAAGCAGGCCATGTCGGTGAATACCACAATGGTCCTGCCCCTTCTCGGACGCATCGCAGCCGGTCAGCCTATTGAAGCGGTGGAGAATCCGGAAACAATTTCTCTCGCTGATTTCGTTCGCTCGAAAGAAGTGTTTGTGCTCGAAGTGCGCGGCGATTCGATGCAGGATGAACACATCATGAGCGGAGACTATGTGCTGGTTGAAAAAGCGAAGACGGCGCACAACGGAGACATTGTGGTCGCGCTCGTCGGAGGGTCGGACGCTACACTCAAGCGTTTCTATCGCGAGGGTGACAACGTCCGGCTGCAGCCCTCGAATGTCAGTATGCAGCCCATCATTGTCCCGGCCGCTACTGTCCAGCTTCAGGGCAGGGTAATCGGGGTGTTGCGGAAGTATTGACCTACTTTCCGCGCCTGGCAAGGAGCGTTCCGTGCCACGTCCTTCGGGTTTGCTAGTGTTCGACTTTGCTCGGGAGACGCTGCAGGCTTACGCCCTGAACGATCGCATGAACCAGCTCTTGCTGGAGCATTTCGACTCTCGCGCGTGGCGAGCAAAAAGCCCTGGTCACCAAGGTCGCACCGTCGCCGATATCTTCGCTCACGTCCACAACATTCGCTGCAAATGGTTAAGACTCTCAGCTCCGCACCTCAAGCTGCCTGCGCGGCTTGACCGCAGCCGGTGCACACAGAAGCAGACGCGAGCGGCGCTCGCGGAGAGTGCCGCACTCTGTTCCCAGATGCTGGCAGAAGCTCTGACCGCTCCCCAAAGCCGCGTGAAGAATTTTGTGCGTGATGGCTGGGCCAAGCCATGGCCTCCGGGCGTTGTCATGTTTGCGTACATGATTACGCATGACGCCCATCACCGCGGACAAGTGTGCATGCTCGCCCACCAACTCGGGTTCCCCCTGAAGGGCCAGGCTGCTTACGGAATATGGGTCTGGGAGAAACTCGCGAAGGAGTGCGGATTCCAACTCCTTGCTCCCCACAAAGCGAAACACCCGGCGGGGACCGGGCGCTCGAATCCTAGGTCGAAATGATGATCGAATGACTTAGCTCAGGTGCTTGTCGATGGCCTTCTGAATCGTCTCTTTCGGAACGTAGCCAACGATTTGTTCTTTCACTTGCCCACCCTTGAACACCAGTAAAGTCGGAATGCCGCGCACGCCATAACGCATGGGAGTAGCGCTGTTGCTGTCGACGTCCATCTTGCCGACTTTTATTCTGCCCTGATAGTCCTTGGCCAACTCCTCGACGATGGGAGCGATGGCGCGGCACGGCCCGCACCAAGTGGCCCAGAAGTCAACGAGTACCGGAGTCTCAGACTTGAGAACATCCTGGTCGAAATTCGAATCTGTTACTTCAACTATTCCATTGCCTGCCATGAGTTCCTCCACTGGGGCGTCCGCTCTGGGCGCTCCAACCAAAACAGTATAAAAGCCCATCTACGGATAAACGATGGGCCTGCTAAATCTTAACACTGTATTGGATGCAGGGCACCGCTAGAAGTCGCAAAGCGTAAGCTTTCGAGTCGCCCGGCGGTGGTCAGCGCCCTCTCGTCAATCCGTTTCGTGGTGTCCGGCATAAAAAAACGTCCTAAACTTTTCAGCTTAGGACGCCTCGGCAGCCCTCCCCCAGAACTGCCAAACCACGACTGGATAGTAGCTCGGCCCCCTACTTGTGTAAACGTCACTTAGGTAATCCACGCTCAAATGGAGGTAATCGGAATTTCGCTCGGAAGTAATTCGGTGAGTTGTAGCCAGAATTCGCCAATCTGCTGTTTGCAAAGAGGAAGGGTGGGAGAGAACATCCGAATGTCCGCGGTTACTTCGGAACAGAGCCAATTCTTGCACAGCCGGGGGTCCGGTGCCGCGGCTATTGCTTCTGCCAGGTTTCCCCGGAGTCAGCCGTGATCCAGGTTTCTTGCATGGAGGTGGTTAGCTTGCCATGCGACGCGTCGGTGAATTCGACGCCAATAATGTCATCGGCAAGAGCTTCGCCATTCGCGACGGGTCGTACCTGAGTCCAATGCTGACCGGCATCGGAAGAGTGGAAGAGCGCGCCCGCAGCGCCTCCCACCCAGATGTCCAGACCATTCGCTGCCAGGGCTCGAAAAATCGTCTGGCTCGAGACTGGAATTGTCTGCCAGCTTCGGCCTGAATCAAGCGAGCGCTGCAGCGTGCCATCCGAACTTAACGTCCACCGGGGAATGACGTTCTCCGGGAAGAATGTGTCGTCGGCAGTTGCCGCTACCCTGTTCTTCTTCGCCGAAGGGCCGCCGATCGCCTGCTCAGCTTGAGCACCCTGTGATTCCGAAAGAGCATCTTTCGCTCTGCCCGGAACCACCTCGGCGAATGGGGAAGCGGTTCTGGCATCCGCCATTTCGAACGGGCTTGAGTCGGGGGCCGCATGATTTCCATTCGCCATCTTCTGCCGGGTCGCGGACTGTTTACTTGCGAAAGCAGTCTTGGTGTCCGGCGTCTGCATTGGCAAGGATGCCCCCTTCTTCTCGACTGCCTTCGGCAGAGAGATCTGTGTTTCCGCGGCGGGCTTTCCGTCCGCGACCGCATTCGTCCTTGGTTGCGATTGCTGGCGCTGATGGAGCGTGACCGCCGCGCCCACGACCATGACACAAGCCACCGCCGCCCCCCAACGCAAAACTGGCCAGGAGAGCCAACTTGGACTCACACGAACCGCGGGAACCGCGCCTGCGACAGCGGGTTGGGTCGCCGCCAGCGACACGATTTCCCGGCAGCTCGTGCATCGGGACAGATGCTCCAACACTTCGACCTGTTCGCGCTTCGCCAACGATCTCTCTACGAACGCGCTCAGCAAGTTCGGATCAGGGTGCTCTTCAAGCGTAGAAACTGCTCGGAGCCGCTGGCCTACGATTTTGGGTATTTCTGCCATCTTAACTTTGTGTCCCAACCATGGTTGAATTCGAACCGCTTTCCTAGTCCCAGGTGTTTATTGTCCGTCTAATCCCAACTCTCATCCCGAGCGAAGCGAGGCATTCCGGTTCTCCTGCAGCCAACGAAGGGAGATGTAGCGAGCCACGTCTCTACAGAATTCTTTTATGACCCTTCGCCCGCCGGAGCTTCCGCCTTCTTCTTAGAGAACGCTGGCCGGCCGCTTTCTTGCGCCAACCGGCTGCGAATATCGATCCGCAAGTCACGAACATCGACTTCCAGTGCCTCCTGCGCCTGCCTCCGGCTCATTCCACGCCGCCCCAGCGATGCCAAGATCTGCTTTCGCAAGGACTTAGCCAATTTGTCCAGCTTGCGACTGATGGTCGATTCATGCACCCCCAAGGTGCGCGCGATCTCGGCCAAGGTTCGCTCATCGAGAAAATATGACGCCAACACAAATCGATCTTCCGCTGACAGCGCCGCGATCACCTCGTCGGTAGCCGCCTCAACTCTGGGATCGACCGCAATCGCCGGTTCAGGCTCAGCAGTGGCGAACTGAACCCCCTCTTCGGTTTCCTCGTCCAAGCTAACCAGGCGCCGCTGGCGCCGATAGCGGTTGACGTGCTCCTGCAACATTACGGTCCGCAGCCAACCTTCCAACGAACCGCGGCCCGTGTACGAGGCTAGCTTCGAAGCCCGCTGCCCGTCGCGCGTCGTCGTGCCGTAGAGCTCCGCATAGATGGAATCAGCCAACTCGCGCGCCGCCGAGCTTTCCTTGGTGATGTAACCGGCGATGTCGTAAAGCTTCTCGCGATAACGCGTCAGGAAAACTTCCCAAGCATGCTCGTGCCCGGCGGCGCAGGCGCGAGCCAGAGCCAGTTCTTCAACTCGCAAGCTTGCATACAACTCGTGTAGCTCGCTCTGCGCCGCGTCAACAGGCAAATACTTCCGGGCAATCTCGCCGAGAATCGCGTCCAACTGCTCGCGAGTCAGACCAAACACTTCGCCTTTGCTATTTTCGTAAATCCCGGCCATCAGAGAGTCCAAGCTCGCGGAATCTCTCACTACGGATTGGACACCGTCTCCAGGCATAACGGACGCAGTCTTTCATGCTACCAAGTATTGGACGCAAGTAACGGGAATTTTGCCGTTCACCAACTAGTCAAGGTAGGCAGGATGCTCGAAGATGGGCTCACAACCTGAATCTTCGAGCGTTCTAAAATCCGAGGAGGCGCAATATGCGCTCCATGCTGTTACTCCCGATTCTAGTGGCTGCCGGCACCATAGGTCTAGCGGTGTTTGTACCCGACATAGCCCTCGCTGGCGAAGTCCCCTCAACGTCCCACTACAAAGTCTTAGCTCCGATTAAACACAGCAACCTGACAATCTTCCCAGTAGTCGCAACCAGTTCGCACGACACCGAGGAATTTATCACCCTCGACGAAGGGATGCGCTCCGGCGATGTGGTAGTGAGCGAGTCTGGAAACCTCGCTCCACTGGTCCGCCCGCGCCACGGCTTCCGCCCAACCCGCTACAACCCGGGCGACGGAGCCGAGGTTAACCGCCTGGTGCTGGTCAACAACTCAAAACATCCACTGATCCTGCTAGCCGGAGAAATCGTAACTGGAGGAAAACAAGATCGCGTAATCGGCAAGGATCGCCTCGTGCCCGCCGAAAGCGATCCCATCGATCTAAGCGTCTTCTGCGTCGAGCCCGGACGGTGGACTGCGACCAAAGCCAACTTCGGCTCCTACGACGCGCCGATGGCTCAGCCTGCAGTGCGCGCCCGAGCCATGGCCGACAAGGATCAGGAAATGGTTTGGTCGGAGGTGCGAAAAGCGCAAGGGTCGGTGGCCGCTCAACTCTCACCGCCAATGGCCGCCGCCGTCGGCGGCACAAGTTCCTACGCCCGCGTGATGCAGAACGACGAGGTCAAGCAGAGAGTCGATGCCGTAGCCGAGCCCATGCAACACGACTATCAAAGCGTGATCAAGCAACTGCACGATCGAAATGCCGTCGGCGTCGTTGTCGCGGTGAACGGAGAAATCATCTGGGCCGACATTTTCGCCAACCCCAAACTGCTGGAAAAATATTGGCCCAAGCTGGTGCGCTCATACGCAGCTGAAGCCATCGTTAACCACTCGAAGAGCTCTGAAGCAGAAATAAAAGCGGCGCAACGATTCCTTGAAAATATGGAATCCCGCAGAGAGATCGTGGAGTCCGAACCTGGTCTGTATCGTCACACGGAAATTACCGGAGACGGTTTCAAGGCATTCGAACTGACCTCGCTGCTGCCAAAAACAGGATTCGATTTGCACGTAGCGAAGATGGCGGAGTAAGAAATCGACGTTACGAGGGTGGCCCACCTAACGTCGTGCTTTTCGACGTTCCGGTGGGGGTGTCGCCAAGGCTTTCGCGTACGTTGGCAGTCCCCGCGAAGACGCGCTTCGCCAACCGCGACTCCGCCTTGATCGCGGCTAGGGCAGCGTGGTGGGTAATGAGACTGAGTCGCTCCCTGCAGCGATTGCAAAAGCCCCCTGTGCTTTTTTCTTCTGGTCGTTCACATTGTTCACGGTATTGGTTGCTTTGCCGAGTGCGTCGTTCGCTGCGGGCTGGCCAGTCTGTGTTCCGGAAGCCGGGGTACTCGCCGGAATGCGTTCCATTAGCATTCCAATCTGAATGACGTTTTCCGCATCGGTAGTGTCGGTGCGTTCGTCACTGCGTTCGAGCGAAAGTGCCTCGTCCAACGAATGTGGCTTCTCGCCATCGCCGCGCCTCTGTGCCAACCTTTGCCGGGCGAAGTCAACCAGCACTCGGCGCATGGCCAGAGCCGCGATCGCATAAAAGTGTTCGCGGCTGTTGATCCGCCAGCCGCCCTTGCGGAGGCTGCGCAGCCACACCGCGTTGATCAGTTCGGTGGGGCACAGAGGCGCAACATAACGTTCGCGTCGCAATTCTCTGAGTGCGATCTGGTGCAGGGTAGGGAGAACTTTCCGCAGAATCGCTTCCGCGATCTCTCGATCACCGCCAGAAAAACTTTGCAGTTGCTTTGTCAGGGAGCGGGTGTCGTCCATGGCCTATATCGGACTCCATAGATGTTAAACCGGCACCGGTTCGAGGCCGTTTGGACCGTAGAGGATCCACAACCTTGGGGAGAAATTAGCCACTCGCCGGAAGGTACCACGAATGAGGTGCAACCTGAAAGGGTCGAATACGGACTTCACCGGTATCGCATCCGTCGGGGTCCGATCAAGGCTCTGATTTGCGCTGTGGATGATATTGCAGACTAGTCCTTACGATGTGTGCCTCCCAATTCTGGCGTTTCCGTCGATTGCATCGAGATCGGCAATCACTTCAGAGGGAAGTTGAAGCATCGAAGACTGAAGATTCTCACGAAGATGCGCGAGGGAAGATGTTCCAGGGATCAGCAGGATATTGGGCGAACGCTGCAGAAGCCAGGCAAGCGCAACCTGCATTGGTGTGGCCTCGAGCGCCGCTGCGGCTGCGTCGAGTGCCGACGACTGTAATGGAGTGAAACCTCCGAGCGGAAAAAACGGAACATACGCTATACCTTGGGCGGCCAGGTCGTCGATGAAAGCATCGTCGTTCCTCTGGGCCACATTGTAAAAGTTCTGCACGCAAACTATCTCTGTGATTGTTCGAGCCTCACCCAACTGCTTGGGAGTAATGTTGCTCAGACCGAGATGCCGGATCAGTCCCTGGCGCTTGAGTTCGGCGAGGACGGTCAGTGGCTCCTCGATCGATTCCTGCCCCGGTTCCGTGACTCCGCCGACCCGAAGATTGACGATATCGAGATGGTCGAGACCAAGATTTCTCAGGTTGTCATGGACGGCATCCACGAGCTCCTGGCGGGAAAGAGCGGGAAGCCAGGATTTATCTGGACCTCGGCGTGCGCCCACTTTGGTGACGATCACGAGATCCTTGGGGTAAGGATAGAGCGCCTGCTTGATGATCTGGTTGGTCACATGAGGTCCGTAGTAGTCGCTGGTGTCAATGTGGTTCACACCCGACTCTACCGCCTCTCGCAGAACAGCCATGGCGGTATCAACATCCTGCGGCGGTCCCCAGACGTCCGGGCCAGCCAGTTGCATGGCGCCGTAGCCCATGCGGTTTACTGTCATCGACTTGCCGGGCAGGGTAAAATTGCCGGCGAGGTTTGTTTGTTCAATCATTTTCATTTCTCCTGGTGCGGTTTTCCGTAGCACTTAATGATAAAAGCTAAAACGACTCTCCAACCATTTCTTCACTTTTCTTCCAGAGCGCCTCGGCGGTTTTTGCATCGAGCGCATATCCACGTACGCCTTCGCTGACGGCGGTGATGGTCGCGTCGTCCGGCACCGTCTTGCCAACGTGGCAGTTCTCGCAATATCTCGCACCGATTTCGTCAGCCGGCGCAACCACAGCAGCCCACACCGACGTTGCAGCTCCCTGCGGGACGGTCTTGAGCTTGAAAGCCGGTTTTCCCTCGGCCGCGAGTTGCTGATTTATCTGCTCGACGATCTTTTCTAAACGGCCGGGGTCCACGTACCGGCCCAGCTCAGTCTGAATCCCTCCTGGATGCACAGCCGCAGCACGTATGCCACGGCTCCGGTGTCGCCGGTCGAACGCCACGGCAAAGAGGATGTTCGCCGTCTTCGATCGGCCATAGGCGACGAAGGGCTCATAAGGCGTGCGCTCAAAGTTGGGATCATCCAGGTCCACGTTCCCGTAGCGGTGACCGGAAGAAGACAAGTTGATGAGCCGTCCGCCATCGCGGATAAGAGACTCAATCCGGTTGACCAGGACAAAGTGACCCAGGTGATTCGTGCCAAACTGCGTCTCAAAGCCGTCCGCAGTGTGGCCAAACGGTGTGGCCATCACGCCGGCGTTGGCAATGACCACATCGAACGCTTCTCCTTTCCCCAGCAACCGGTCGGCGCAGGCACGCACGCTTTTCAGATTGGCAAGGTCGAGTTCAGCCAGTTCGAAGCTTCCGCCATGGGCCGCGGCGTCCTTGCGCACCTGCTCGGTTGCAGTTTTGGCCTTGTTCAAATCTCGCGCTGCGCCTACAACCTGAGCGCCATGCGCGGCGAGCGACCGCGCCGTTTCCACGCCGAGCCCGGCCGAAACGCCCGTTACCAAAATCCGTTTGCCCTTCAGATTCACGCCGGACAAAACGTCATCTGTGGTCGAAGTTGCGCCGAATGGAGTTGTCTCAAGTATGTTCGTCATTTTCTGCCTCCTTGTACCAACACGTTCGATGTCACCGTCATGGATCTGGTTACGCGTCAGCCGTGTAAAGCCACGGCGTCGGCAGCGTGTTCGAAATAGTGCTCCGCGTTCAGATCAGCAATGAGCCCAGGCTTTACCGGTCGCCATCCCAGCCTTTCTTGCGTTTCCGCGCTGGAAGCCGGGCCGTCGATGCCAAAGAAGCGAGCGATCCAGCCAAAATGATCGGCTGCTTCCTCACTGGATTTGCCAACGACAGGTACGTTCAGGCCATGGCCGATGGCCTCAGCAATCTCTCGAGTTGCCACGCCCTCGTCGGCCACGCCGTGATAGCTCGCCCCAGAAGGACCTTTCTCGAGCACGAGCCGGTACAAATGAGCTGCATCGAGCCGATGCACCGCGGGCCAGCGGTTGAGCCCGTCCCCTATATACGCAGAAACGCCCTTTTCCCGTGCGATGCTGATCAGGCGTGGCACAAAGCCGTGATCACCATTGCCGTGGACCGATGGGGGAAGCCGCAACACAGAAGCGTGGCCTCCGCGTGCCGCCAGCGCAAGCGCCGCCTCCTCCGACTTGCGGGGAAAGCTGGGATTGTGCGCATCCTTTTCTGTTGCGAGCGAGCCTTGGCGTTGAACGAGCAAGGTCCCGGAAGTGACGATCAACGGGCGATCAGAACCCGCGAGCGCGGCGCCGAGAGTCTCGATGGCGTGCCGGTCCGCCTCGGCGGCTGGCCCATAGTTTGAGAAATCGTGGATAAAAGCGGTGTGGATCACTCCGTCGGCAGCCGCTGCGCCGCCGCGAAGGCTTTCGAGATCTTCGAGCGAACCGCGATACACCTGGGCACCAGCGGTGATAAGCGACTTGGCGCCCGCATCCGAGCGCGCAAGGCCGAGCACCTGATGACCAGCGTCGATCAGTTCTCGGACGACTGCCGTACCAATGAAGCCTGTAGCGCCAGTAATAAAAACACGCATATTCTTTTCCTCCTAAGCATTTGTGAATTCGGTCGATAAAGACGAAGCATTCAGACGACTTGCAAGCCGGGTCGAAGCCTTCGCAGTGATCAATCTCCATTCGCGGGTTGAAGCGGGCAGAGCATCGATCTCGATTAACTCCTGCAACCAGTCTTCTGCTGAGCGCTCCGCCTGTTCTGAACCGAATAACCGTGTGACCGCGTTGAAGAATGCTGACAACTCGCGCTCCGCCATCGTCGCGAGGTCGGGGCAAGGATGATTGAAATTCTGCGATGGTTTATGACGAGCGAGTGGATTCATATTCCTCACCTCTCGAAACCGGAGATCGATCCGCAGAACCCGGAACTGCTATTGACAGGACGCTGCGTTCCGGATAAAACGGAGAGTGTCTCCGAATCAGTAGATAAGATAACCGGAGACTACCTCCGGTTGCAACTTTTTTTATGCCGGCCAAAACTCAGAAAATTGTCCCACGAAAGCCGCGCACCGACGCGCAGCGGAACCGCGAGCGCATTCTGGAGGTGGCGAAAGAGGCGTTTACTCGGACCGGCGCGAACGCCAGCCTCGACGACATTGCTAAAGAGGCAGGGGTCGGAGCGGGAACTCTGTATCGCCACTTCCCTACGAGAGACGCACTCATCGAAGCAGTCTACCGGACTGAGGTCGAAAAACTGGCGGCAGCCGAGAAGAAGTTCTCTGCAAGCCTTCCTCCCATCGAGGCCTTGCGAGCCTGGATGTTACTGTTCGTCGATTACATCGCCACAAAGCAGATCATCGGTCCCGCTCTAAATTCGCTCGTCGGCGGGCCTTCGAAGCTCTATGAAGGGTCACGCGCTCAGGTTCAAGGAGCGATTGATGCGCTGGTGAAACGCGCGATTAAGAACGGCGACATACGCAGAGATCTCGAACCATTTGATCTACTGCGCGCTCTGATCGGCGTGTCCCACGTGGCGTCCGGTCCTGACTGGCAGCAAAGTGCCAGGAGACTCGTGGACATCCTCATCACCGGTTCGCGGCCAATCAAGTAGACCCGGTGCAAAAGTTAGGATTCGATTACCAACCATTTGGCGCATCCGCTTAAGGATAATCGTGCTGTAGTTATGCGCTCAGGTCGTCGCTTCAGGGGAGCCGGCAGAATTGCAGCGGGCGTGCCGCCTCCTGCAGGCCGATGTGTCTGCTGCACCGCGCGGCCGTCCTTGCTTCTGGCGGCTTGAACAATCGAATCCGGCCTGGATGGAAACCACGTCCCCGTCATGCGATACGGTCAATAGTTTCGAATCCCAGACCCGAACTGGAGAATCATTCCTAACAAGCGGTTGAGGTAGCGCCGGTTTCCGAAAGGGATTCGCTACAACACCAGGCATGGAGTAAAAGAATGAAAGTTGAACGCTTTTCCCCCGACCTTGACACAGAGCCGCGTCATTGGGTACGGCATGATCAGGCTTTCGCAATGATGTTGCGACCCGGCTCAATTGAGTGGGGCTCGAAGCGTTCCGCGCTGGAAAAGTTCGACTATACGGCGGGGGACTTAGCACTGTGCGATCGTCATGTGGGTGAGTGGGTTGGACTGATGAACGTATCGCATCTACAGCTCGGCATTTCCGATGCGGCACTGATGGCCAGCTCTGACGGAGCTTACGGCGAGGTAGAACTGCGCGCTTCACGCAAGTTTGCGGACCCGCGCTTGAGTTCGATGGTTGCGGCTGTTCATGCCGAGATGGTTGCCGGCTTCCCAAGCGGGCGGTTGTTTCTGGATTCTGTCGAACAGGCGATGGCCGTAACGCTGGTCAATGGTCATGCAGTCAGGCACCGTCCTGTGCGGTTATACCGGGGCGGACTCGGCTCAGCGCGCTTGCGAAGGATTAAAGAGCTGGTCCATGCGAAGATGGAAAACGACTTGAGTCTCGACGAGATGGCGCAATCGGTAGGCTTGAGCACAGCTCATTTCGCGCGGATGTTTCGCAAGTCAACGGGCGCGACCCCGCATCAATTTGTTCTGCGCCAAAAGCTCGAACGTGCTAAAAGGATGTTGCGTGCTCCCGATGCGCGAGTATTGGACGTGGCCGTTGCCTGTGGCTTCAAGACCCAGCAACACTTTGCACAGGTCTTTCGTGATGTCTGCGGAGTTAGTCCGACGGAGTATCGCCAGGATTTTATGGGCTCCGAAGCGACTTGCGCGTGTGAAACCTGCTGCGAAGATACGCTACGCGTTAATGTGTGATACCCAAGACTTGACCTTGCGCACCAGGCTGTCGGATGGGGCCGCAAGTGTCAGGCCGCAACAAAGGGCGAACGAACCGCGCAAAGTTGCATAACCGCCCCTTTTGTCATTCAAGACTCTCACGAGCCTTGACGTTTCTCATCATCGTTGCGGGAGCAAACGAAATAGATCGCACCCACCGCCAAGAAGCAGTCGAATATTGTGAATGCGTAGAGCCATGGAAGTCCCGCGTTTTCCATCTGCGGCCGCAAAGCAATCACCACTGGAATCTGAAGTGCAGTTATGAGAGCTGCCGTCACCCAAAATTTCCAGCCATTCCAGAAATCACGGAATCCGATGATAGCCAGCACCATTGCAATTGCCGCCGCGAATAAGACGCGGCCCCAGTGAAGAGCATGGTCGAAGAAGCCAAGCAGGAAGGCGGCAATCAAGATAGGCCCTTTGATGGGCCAGGTATTCACCTTTTTCCATCCTCTGACTGCCATGCGTCTCGATTCTAGCGATGTGCAAGGTGATAGCAAGTCACCAGTGATCAATTAAGTAACATCTCGATTAGACCCAGAATCCCCGATTAGGATACCGGTCTGTGTCCGACACGTTGACCCGTGCCATCCCTATCCGCAGAGTAAACCCCCTCAGGATAACCCCAAAACTCGTTGAAGTGTCTCAGGGAGCATGAATGTAGCAAGATTCCGACCATCCCAGCAGAAATCCGCACAAGTCCGTTTCCGATGTGCCGTTTACTGATAGTTGTAAGTAGAGCTACAACGTCAACAGACCGGACACCACATCAAGTAATTGTTTGCCGGTCGGAACTAATTCAACACAGGAGGGAAAGTCAATGGAAGCAATTGGATTGTTAGTCACGCTCGAAGCGCGCGCAGGTAAGGAGGCTGCTGCTGAGGCATTTCTAAAGTCAGCTCAGCCACTCGCGCTGAATGAAAAAGAGACCTTGAAATGGTATGCGATCAAGCTGGGGCCGGGGAAGTTCGGCATCTTCGACACCTTTGCAAATGAAGCGGGCCGCAATGCCCACTTGACTGGCGAAATCGCGAAGGCATTGGGAGCTCGGACCAGCGAATTATTTGCGGTCCCTCCGCAGGTGCAAAAAGTGGAGGTCCTTGCAAACACACCCTCAAAAGGCTGAATGCGAGGTTCCAGGAAACCGATGAGCCGCATAGGCTCGCAAGACTAAATCACGAGCAAAAGGAGAATCACATGAGTCAGACGGCTAGCAGCTTTAAGCAACAGAAGTATGACGCCGGTGTAGCGAGAGTAGACACGAAGTTCGAGGTCGCGCTCATCCCCGTCTCGGACGTCGACCGTGCGAAGCAGTTCTACACGAAGCTCGGGTGGCGGTTCGATGACGACGTCGTTATGGGAGACGACTTTCGCGTCGTCCAATTCACGCCGCCGGGATCAGCCAGCTCTATCTCGTTCGGCAAGGGAGTCACGGCGGCCAGGCCTGGCTCGTTCGGGGGTGGGCTGATCGTCTCCAACATCGAAGCCGCCCACAAGGAACTCGTGGCCAGGGGCATCAAGGCGAGTGAAGTGTTCCACGGCTCGCCGTTTTCCCCGGCAGGACGTATCAGCGGCCCGGACCCCGAGCGCCAGAGCTACCGCTCCTACGTCTCCTTCGAAGATCCCGATGGCAACGCGTGGATCGTTCAGGAGGTCAAGAGCCGGTTGCCCGGTCGCATCGATTCAGCCACGACGACCTTTGCGTCAGCAAACGATCTGGCAAGCGCGATGCGGCGCGCGGCAGCCGCCCACGGCGAGCACGAGAAACACAACGGGCAGCGCGACGAGAACTGGCAAGACTGGTACGCAGCGTACATGGCGGCGGAGCAGGCAGGGACCGAACTGCCGAAGTAAACGACTATCTGCCTGCAACTAATAAGGAGAAAGAAACAACAATTATGGAGAAAAAAATGATCATTAAGGAGAAAGAAATGAAAATCTCACAAACGTACCGATCTGCTTCCGCGCCCCAGGCGCCCAAGTCAGCGCTCCGACGCCTGATGCAACGTCTCGGATTAACTCTTCTCGCGTGTGCGCTCGTCTTCGGTGCGGCCGGCCCTGCGAGCGCCGCCGATGCTCGAGACGAAGCAGCCGTGCGCGCGCTCGGAGACAACTTTGCTAAGACTTTTCTTCAGAAGAATGCCGAACTCCGAGCATCCCTATTCGCCGAAGATGGAACCTTCGTGACGCCGGTGGGTGACTTTCTGCAAGGGCACGTCGCAATGGTGAAGGACTTCGGTCCCGAGGCGCAGCAAGCCGTCAACGGGAACACGCAAGCGGCGTTCTCTAACTATCGGATCCGCTTCATCAAACCCGATGTCGCGGTTGCCGACGCACTTCTTACCGTGCGCAATGTCAATGGTCCAGATGGGACGATCATCCCCGTGATACCGATCAACTTTTTCTTCGCGGCTGTCCGCCACGGCGATCAATGGTTGATCGAGGATGGTCGCGCCCATTTTGCACCCGCGCCGCCTAATAGCATGACCTCTCGAAATTAGCGTGGAGAATCCGACAGCCAAGGAGGCTGAATGGCAAGCAAACAGAAAACGGTCATTGTAACGGGAGCTTCGCAAGGCATCGGAGCCGGCGTAGTCCAGTCGTTCCTTGATCGCGGATACAATGTTGTCGCAAACTCGCGCAACATCAGGAAGTCGGATGCCTTCGAGTCTGATCGTTTGGCTCTTGTGGACGGCAGCATCGGCGAGAGTGCTGTCGCTTCGAAGATCGTTGAGACAGCCGTCCAGAAGTTTGGATCCATCGACGCGCTGGTCAACAACGCAGGCATCTTCTTCACAAAACCCTTCACGGACTACACAGCTGAAGACTTCAAGGCGCTATCTTCCACCAACCTCGAAGGCTTCCTCTACGTCACACAGGGAGCGGTCAAGCAGATGCTTGCCCAGAAGTCTGGCGGAAGCGTCGTTAGCATCACGGCCGCGCTGGTGGACAATCCGATTGCAGGTATTACAGCATCGGTCCCGATGATCACCAAGGGCGGACTTGAAGCCATCACGCTGAGCCTGGCCACGGAGTATGCGAAGGAGAAGATTCGCTTCAACGCGGTCGCGCCCGGCGTGGTGGACACGCCGCTGCACAAGAACAACCCGAAAGACTTCCTGAAAACGCTCTCGCCGATGGGTACAATCTCTGACGTGAAGGACATCGTGGAAGCCGTGGTTTATCTCACAGAAGCCCGTCAGGTGACGGGGGAGGTGCTGCACGTGGACGGTGGTGCGCATTCAGGCAAATGGTAAGCGGCCAGGGCTCCCAGGCGGCGAACGCGGAGCGCCGACTGCAGGAGCTCGGCATCGAACTTACGCCTCCGCCCACTCCGTTCGGCGCCTATGTCGAGGCCGTACAGACCGGAAATCTGCTCTTCCTTAGCGGTATGCTTCCTGCCATCGGACACGAGCCGAAGTTCGTCGGCCGTCTCGGGAAAGAACTGGATGCGAACGCAGGTAGAGAGGCGGTCCGGTTTGCCGCTCTGAATGTCTTGTCAGCGGCAAGGCAGAAGCTAGGCTCGCTCGATAAAGTAACCCACGTTGTTCGACTATGCGTCTATCTTGCAACTGATGGAGACTTCTTCGATCAACCAAAAGTTGCCGACGCTGCGTCCGAGCTATTCCGCGATGTTTTTGGAGAAGACAAAACCTCAGTCCGTATGGTGTTAGGCGTGGCAAGTCTTCCTCTGGGAATGCCCGTGACAGTTGAAGTCATAATGGAAGTCGAAGCATGAAGTCGAGGCATGAGGAGGCGTGGAGACCCGCCTCTGCGTTTGACTATGGCGAAACGAAACTCAGCATGGAACAGGACGCGCGTCTCAAACAAACTCGGAATTGAGTACCCGATCATTGAGGGGCCGCTTGGAGGCTTTTCCTCGCAGCGCCTTACCCCCGCTGTATCAAACTTCGGGGGTTTGGGTTTCTCATTCCTCCGGTGAGCACTCCGTCCTCTTTCTGCAGGTGCTCACATGGCCAACGCCAGACTTTCCAGCTCTCTTCTCAGTACCGGCATCGAACACCCTGACATCTCGACGCGGCTTACGGCGTCCAGGGCTGCCTCGGGCGACGCTCCGTAACCACGGCTCATCAGGAACACTTGAAGCAGCTCGGCAGCTTCGCGCGAATCGACGTCATGAGCCAGGTCGTTTCGTAACGCCACCAGCTCCGCCTGGGTAAATGTATCTTTCATTGCTGTCGTCCTTCCGGCTCAGGCCTCCACAACCGCTTTTTGCAATCCAAGCGCCATCTGGGGGGAGGCTATATCAGGCGAGGTTTAGTAAGGAGCTGAGCGATGATCTCAGGCTCATGGCAACGCCGATTGGCTGGCAGGTGTCAGCCGTTTGGCAAATAGATCTTGGCAACTCAGTCTGTTTCCGATGGTCTGCCAACAGTGGTCTTCTTCTGAATGATTTGCGAGCTTTTCGTCCACCCAAAACTTGGTGGCGCGCGTGCTTGTTACTTCACCGTGCAACCCGAAACCATCGAGCCACGAGGATGGCCATGCGAAGTGCAACGCTATTAGAGCTGTATTATCTGGGGAACGTGTTCAACTTCGGAATGCTGCATCGCACCCTGCAAATCTCCTTATTAATGGTCGTTAGCTGCGTAACCGCAATCGCTCAACAACCATCACTGCCTGATACCCCTGTCCCGCAGGCCGATCAAGATCCAGCGCCGAGCGGCCAGCAACAGAAGCCGAGCAAGAATCACATCTTTTGGGTAGTTCCGAACTACCGATCTGATGAAAACGGAGCCGACGCCAAGCCTCTGACCCGAGAAGAGAAGTTCAAAGTTGCGTTCGATGATTCCTTCGACCCGACAGCGTTTCTCGTCGCCGGTGTATTTGCGGGCTCTTCGATGGCCGAAAAACAATACGCCTTCGGACAAGGGGCCAAAGGTTTCGCCAAATATTATGGTGGCGCCTTCGCCGATCAAGCCATCGGCAACATGATGACCGAGGCGCTGTTCCCCATTTTTCTGCACCAGGATCCCCGCTATTTCGTTAAAGGAGAAGGTGGCTTCTGGAAGCGGACCGGCTATGCCATGAGCCGCGAGGTCATTACGCGCGGCGACGACGGTCTTAATCATTTCAACACTTCAGAGCTGGCAGGAAACGCCGTTGCCGCCGGTATTTCCAATGCCTACTATCCAGCTACGGACCGAAGCCTGGGAAAAACGATGAACAAATGGGGCCAGCAGATCGCTCTCGATACGGCCTTTAACGTCATGAAGGAATTCTGGCCGGACGTACGGCAGAAGCTGTTCGGTCGGTGAATCGGCCAGGGGCTCAGTGGAGTGACGATCTTTGAACCTGGAATAGCATCATGAAGTTTTGGACCTTCGTTGTGTTAACGCCTTCTGCTCTACTGCTCACGGCCTCCTCCTAGTGAGGAGAGCTAAAAAGATTCCTCCACTAGTTCTTCGCTTTTCTTCCGGAGCGCCTCAGCATTGTTGGGATCGAGCGCATATCCGCGTACTCCTTCGCTGATCGCGGTGATAGGAAAGTCATCTGGGACGATGCTACCGACGTGGCAGTTCTCGCAGTAGTGTCCACCGATCTCTTCAGCGTCAGCAACCACTGCGGTCCACACCGAAGTTGCGGCTCCTTGAGGAATGGTCTTCAGCTGGAAGGACGCCTTACCCTCTGCCGCGAGCTGCTGGTTCACTTGTTTGATCGTCTTTCTAATAAGGGTTGGATCCAAGTGTCGATCCAGCTCCGTCTGAATACCTCCCGGATGTACAGCCGCAGCACGCACGCCACGGTCGCGGTGCCGTTTGTCGAAGGCAACTGCGAAGAGGATGTTTGCAGTCTTGGACCTCCCATATGCAACGAAGGGCTCATAGGGCGTCCGCTCAAAGTTGGGATCCTCGAGGATTACATTGGAGAAGCGGTGACCCGCGGAAGACAGGTTGATCAGCCGCCCACCTGCACGGATAAGAGAAGCAATCCGGTTGACCAGTACGAAGTGGCCCAGGTGATTGGTGCCGAACTGCGTCTCGAAGCCGTCAGCTGTACGGCCAAATGGGGTGGCCATCACGCCCGCGTTGGCGATAACAACGTCGAAGGGTTCTCCCTTCGCCAAGAGTTGATCAGCGCAGGCTCGCACGCTCTTAAGGTTAGCCAGATCAAGCTCGATTAATTCAAAGTTTCCGCCGTTGGCCGCAGCGTCTTTCTGCACTTGTTCAGTCGCCGCGTCGGCCTTTTTCAAGTCCCTTGCCGCGCCGACGACTTCCGCACCATGTGCTGCAAGCGAGCGCGCAGTCTCAATTCCGAGTCCGGCTGAAACCCCGGTGACAAGAATCCTTTTGCCTTGAAGATCGATCCCAGCCAAAACATCTTCGGTGGTTGAAGTCGGCCCAAATACTCTTGTTGCTGACGTTGCCCCCAATACGGTAGCCATCTTTGTCATCCTTTATTACTATGAAACTTCGGACTGTTAAAATTCACCGTCTCGCTTTAGCCGCGCAGCCATCTGGTATGTCGAAATCGGATTAGCTTCTGCCCCGATTGCACAATGTCCCGCTTAGTACGAACAACAACGGAAGATAGACTATCGACGCGGCGAGTAGTCGGCGTGCAGCCGACCTCGACCGTTGCAGCACGAATTCCAATCCAAAGTACAGGAACCCGAGACCCAACAGTGCTCCGGCGCAGTAGAAAATGGCAGCGTGTCGTGCCGGGAATTGCGCCATGCTGATGGCGATGAGAGCAAGCAGCGGCAACAAGGTTTCCAGCGTCACGAAAGGAACTCTCGCATTACCCTTGGGCAAAACCACGTACCCTGCTCGGTCGTAGTCTTCCCGGTACATCCATGCGATCGCCATAAAATGCGGGAACTGCCAAAGGAAAACGATAGCGTAGAGTATCGCTGCTTCCATGTTCAATCGACCTGAGGCGCCGGCCCAACCGATCAGCGGAGGCATGGCACCCGGAAAGGCCCCGACCAGAGTGCACCAAGGCGTTATTCTTTTCAGAGGAGTGTAGAAAAACAAGTAAGACAACAAAGTGAAAGTGGTTAGCAGGCACGCCAGCAGATTGGCCGCCACCGCGAGGTAAATGCTACCCACGACCGACAATGTGATGCCGAACCAGAGCACTGGTGAGGGTTTCAGACGGCCGGCAGCGAGCGGCCGCCGTGCCGTCCTGCGCATTTGAGCATCGAAGCGCCGTTCGATGTATTGATTCAAGGTGCCGGTGCCGCTGGCAACGAGCAATGTGCCCACCAATGTGTGAATCATTAGCAGGAACGGAAAATCCCGCCAGGGCGCTGCACGACCCAGGTAGAACCCGGCGAAAGTCGTGATCACAATCAGAAGGTTGACTTCCGGCTTGGTTAGCGACCAATATTCGGACAAAAAAGTAGTGGGACGGGCAACGCGACGGCTCTGAACTGTGGACACATCGAACGCCGCAATCATGGGCTCGGTGGCCATGTTTAGACGGCCTCCACGCTCTGGGGAGCTGCCTGCGGCAGCGTATCAGAGCGCAATTCCGATTGCACCAAAGAGTCTTCCCCGGAACTCAAAGGAGAGAGCGACTTGGTGGTTAGAACGACTCCGGCAACGAGGTAGACGACCGTGACGCAAGTCCACATCAACGCACCCGCGCACTGCTGATCTTCGAGGGCCGATAGGCCGAAGGGGTGCGAGGAGGAGAAGTACATCGCATAAATCACGCGGTCGCAAAACACAAGAAAGCCGGACAGGATGTCGCACGGTAGTGTGGCAAAAAGGAGGTACAAGATAATTGACAGCTCCGGCCACTTCGAGGCGCTCGGCCAGGGCTGAACGACGGGCCACCAGAAAAGAAGACCGGTGGCGAGGAAGGATGCGTGCTCCGCGAGATGCCAGCCTTCGGATTGAAGCCCTAGCGTAAATAGCACCGGAATATGCCATCCCACCAACGCCGCAGCGGCGGCGAGCCAACAAAATGCAGGTTCGGTGAGTGCCCTCCCAAGTCGTTGCACCCGCGCCGATCGACACACGGGGTCAATGACCGCTTGAACGAAGTGTCGCGGGAGACCGTGCAGGAACGGCAGTAAAGGCGCACCTAGCCAGATCAACGGAGGAGCGATCGTCATGAGCAGCAAATGCTGGAGCATGTGGACCGTCAGTAATTCGTGATCGAGTGCGGCAAGAGGTGAAGCCACCGCGGTCCAAATCAGGGACATCCCGAGAAGAAAACTACCAGCCCGCCAAACCGGAATGATGTTCAAGGACGTCGAGCGAAGACGAAGCCACCCTCGCAGGTATACCACCGCAGTGAACGCGATGATTACTGCAAGTAGGGCCTGAGATCCGTACGCGACGTGATGTGGATGTGGCATGGATCGGTCCTACGGTTGCCCGCCGGTCCCTCTCTCTCTGACATCCCGCAAGACGGCGTCGCGTGAAGCATCGCGTGCAGGAGCGTGCCCCGCCGGATGTAACGTCTCAAGAAATGCGACGAGCGCGGTCGTCTCTGCAGGACTCAAGTTTTTCCCATAGGCCGGCATGTTACCGCCTCCCTGAATCACCTGGCGGATGAGTTGGTCTTGGGTGAGCCGCACAGCCACACCGTCGAGAGCCGGACCTCTTTGCCCGCCACTGTCCCCAAGCGAATGGCAGTTGCGGCACTGCTTAGCCTGGAAGACGAGGGCTCCTTGGCGCTCAAGCGCAGTGGTGCCATGCAGCAATCGTACCGGTACGGGATCGCCACTCCACGCGCTCATGTGCGGGCTCCAGGGAGTGAACTCAGCCAGATGAGTAAAGGTGCCGAGCGTTATCGCAATCAACAGCACGGTCAAAACTGCGATCGGGCGTCGCTTCCAACTCTTTTCCCCTTCACCCGAGAGAAATGGAAGGAGCAGCAATCCGACAATTACAACAACCGGCCCGACCAGCAGCGCTGGAGTTTCGAGCGATGGGGGAAGGAGCGAGAGCAAGGCATAGAGCCACAGGAAAAAGTAATCCGGTTTGGGCGCGGTCTGAATGATCGTTGGATCCGGCTGGCCAGTCGGCCCGAATGGACCGAAGTAAAGCGCGCATGCGGCAACTGCAATAATGACGCACGCGGCAAAGAACAGATCCTTCCACACTGCGTACGGAAAGAACGGCGCGCCATCCTTACTAGTTAGTTCGTGATACTCGCTAACGTAGGTTGCTCGCTTGACCACGCGTCCGGGCATCGGCCATTCATTGATCCCCAGCTTCAACACCATCAAGAGATGAAGGCCTACGAACGCGATCAGCAACCCGGGAATCACGAAGACGTGCAGAGCGAAGAATCGGGACAGAGTTGCCCCTGCAATGATCGGTCCACCCAGCATCAATCTCACAATTGAAGGACCCAGAACAGGAACGCGGCTCGCGATCGACGCTCCGATCCCCAGTCCCCAATAGGCATCTTGATCGAAGCGGAGCACTTGTCCGCTGAAAGCCATGCCCAGCGTCATGAGCAATAGAAATACACCCACGATCCAGGTGAGTTCTCGCGGAAACTTATAGGCTCCGAAGAGAAAAACCTGCACCATGTGAATCAGAACAATCGCGAGCATGAAATTCGATCCCCAGCCATGCATCGCGCGGATGAACCAACCTAGAGTTACGTCATGGTTCAGAGCCTGGAGGCTGCTCCACGCCTCTGCGGCCGAGGGAACGTAAATGAGGGCAAGAAGAATTCCCGTCACGATCTGCAGAATGAAAACGGTGAGTGCGGCGCTGCCAAACACGTACCACCAGCTGGCGGTTTCTCGCGGCACAGGATGTTCGACGGCTTCGCGGATGGGCGCAGCCAACTGCAACCGGCGATCGAACCACTCTCCAATTTTGCCTATCATGATGCGCATGGCGGTTTCTCTCCCGTGAGTGCTGCGATCGCTGCTCCCGGCGTGGGTAGCTCACCCGCTTGAATGGTTATCAACCCGTTCTCGACTTTGTACGGATATTCGAAAAGCCCTCGCTCCGGTGGTCCCGAGGCGCGCGAGCCGTCGCGGTAATATGCTCCGCCATGGCACGGACACATGAACAAACCGGATTGCTGAAACCAGCGCACCGGGCACCCCAGGTGCGCGCAGTTGATGGCAAAAACCTGGAACTGATCGCCCGCGATGCGCCGTACCCAGCAGGCAGTGTCCACGGTCTTGCCATCGGTTGGCATCACGTACGGATTTCGAAATATTGCCAGCCGGGTCTCGCCCTCCGGAAAATCGCTGACTGGTCCGAGGGGCACCCAGGAGAGATAACCATTGCCGCGGCCGCGCGTAATTGAGGAAAGGAGAAATCCCACCATCGGCACTGCCAATGCGGTTGCTATCAACCCATTGAACAGAATGCCCATCTTCGTGAAGAATCCCCGGCGAGAAAGTGTAGTTTCATTCGACATTGTTCGACTCCTAATGCTGCGCGAAATTCGAAGCGGAATAAGGTTGGCCAGGGTTCGACACTCGGCGCGAAGCCAGCCAGGCAACTACGTCAGTGACTTCCTGCTCTGACATTGGTTTGCCGAGAACGTTTCCGCGCCAATCGGGTGCTCCCAATTCGGGCCGGCCAGCAATGACAATCGTGCGCAGCCCCTGATCGCTGACCAGTGCCAGAAATGAATCGTTTGTGATGGCGCTGCCCTTCGGTCCGCCTTGTCCTTCTGGGCCATGGCAGGATTTGCAGTAGGTTCCGTATGCGACTTCGCCTTGGTGAACGTTGCCCGTCGATTTCGGCGTATAGGAGGGCGGATTGGCGCCATTGAGAATTCCCGGCCGACTCCAGCGCGATCGGATTTCGTTGGTGATCACATCGATTTGCTTGTCCGTCAGCATTCCGCCAGAGCTTTGAGCAAAGGCTGGCATTGATGTGCCGGGCACGCCGTTGGCAATAACCTTGTGCATCGCCTTTTCATCCATGATGCCCAGATAAACCGGGTTGGCAAGGGCAATGGCCGCGCCACCCCGTCCCTCAGAACCGTGGCAACCTGCGCAGTTTTGTGCATACAGTGGGCCGAACTGCAAGACCTCGTTCGGCGCCTGAGTCTCGGAACCTTTCTGTGGCTGTCCGTGTGGAGAGCCGCAAGCCGATAGCAGGATCACGTCCAGCGCCGCAAATGCGCAAAAATATCGAAATCGGTTCACGGGCGTTTCGCTCCGTTCTCTCGTGGTGAACTCAATCCCGGAGCTTCAACTCCAGCGCGGAGCGCGAACGAGACGTTCTCGCGCGTTGGCATACGCGACTGCCTAATCACGACAAGGCCGGCGACGACGCCGAAGGCGACCTGCGAAGCCATAAACCAAAGCCAGTCAATGTGGCTCGCGAGCAGGGGATTAAGCAATCCCATCATCGTGTACAACAGCCCCGACCACAGCACCGGGGCGATCAGCCCCCCGAGAACGATCGGCCGCCGTGCAAACATGGGAAGCATCGCTCCATAGAGCACCCCTACGAGCACGGACACGATGCCGTGCAGAAGCACAGCGAGAGCAAAGCTATCGGCATGAAACGAGTAAAGCTGTGCGGGCCCGAGCTTGAGGGATTGTGCGTAGACGGTTGCGGCGAGAAGATTAATGGGATACCAGATGCTTCCAGCCTTCAACACTCCATAGAGACAGGCCAATAGGGCCATCGCAACGCTTCCGGCCAGTCCGCCTTTTAGACCAGCCGACATCGGATATGTGTGGACGGGAAGCCACGCACGCAACTGATCTGGCGCGACTGGAACGCGCTCAACGACATGGCGTTCAGTTACGAATGCGAGATCTTCTGGAACTACTGGGACCGCTTCTTCATGCTGGCACGGGAAAACTTCCCGGAACCAGCCAACACTCCCCGCCACTGCGAGCACCGCGCCGAGGACGCTCACTGACAAGCTTGTGACAAGGCCAGCGAACAGCAAGGTAAATCCAAATGCCAACACAAACGGCCAGGCTGTCGGTGCGGGTACTTCGATCTCGCGCGGAGCGCCAGACCTTGGGTCGAGTTGTTCAGCGACCAGCGTTGCCATTTGTTCTCCTCAGCGCCCCAGAATGTAAACCACGGTGAAAACCACAATCCACACGGCATCCACAAAATGCCAGTACATGGAAAGCACGTCGACGCGGCGGGACTGGTCCGCACCCACACGGCCTGCCAGAGCGAAAATCCCCACGATGCAAAGCATCGCAAGGCCTGCGGTGACGTGAAAAGCGTGCAGACCGACCAGCGAGTAATAGGTCGTTCCGAAAAGGTTGGTGGAGATTGTCAGCCCGTGTTCGTAAATCAGCCGATGCCATTCCTGGCCGGTGCCGTACAAGAAAAGTCCGCCTAGAAGGATCGTGATCAACCACAAGCCTAGAAATGTGCCTCGCTTGTTCCGTTCCAAAGATTTCCCAGCGAAGTGAATCGTGAAACTGCTGGACAGCAGACAGATCGTGTAAAAGATCGGTGTTTCGAGCGCTTCGCGAGGCGTCGGACCGCCAAGACTCTTCCCGACATAGAAGAGATAGGCTACGACGAAAATAGTGAAGATCGCCGACTCCGCGATGATGAGACCGGCCATGGCGACCTTCCCGCGGTCGGGAAGCTTCCAGTTTGCTGGGGCCTGTGGGAACGGATTTGCCATTGCACTCATTGCTGTCTTCCTTTATTCATAGCGGCTGTCTGGATCTTCAGGATGCTTCAGGTCCCACAAGGGGCGGCGACTCGCGACCGTCGGAACGCTCGCAAAGTTATATGCAGGGGGCGGCGAACTGATGGACCATTCCAGTGTCCATGCGTCCCACGGGTCGTTACCTGCCCTGGCTCCCTTGAAATAAGAAATGATGAGGTTCGCGACGAACAGGAGAATCGCGATTGCCTGAATGAACGCGCCGATCGTAATGATGAGGTTCAATGTGTCCCAACCACGACCGGGTTCGTAGGTGTAGATCCGGCGTGGCATCCCGAGCAATCCTGGGATGTGCATCACGTCGAACGTCAAGTGGAAGCCGATCAGGAAAAGCCAGAAATGCCATTTGCCAAGGCTTTCGCTCGGCATCCGGCCGGTCATTTTCGGATACCAGTAATAGAACGCACCGAAGAGGGCAAACAGAATTCCGCCCACGATTACGTAATGAAAGTGCGCCACGACGAAATAGGAAAGAGTAAGTTGCCAATCGAAGGGCACGGCTGCTTGCATAATGCCGGTGAGACCGGCGATTAAGAACTGAACGAGAAAGCCTATGCAGAACAGCATTGGCACTTTGAACTGAATCTTTCCGCCCCACATCGTGCCAATCCAGTTAAAGATCTTGATTCCGGTGGGAACACCGACAGCCATGGTGGTGAGCGCGAAGAAGCTGTTGGCGTAGGAATTCATTCCGATCGTGAACATGTGATGGGCCCAGACACTCGTGCTTACGAGACCGATGGCGACTGTCGCCGCAACCATGACGGGATATCCAAAAATAGGCTTGCGTGAAAAGACGGGAATGATTTCCGACAAGAAAGCAAAAGCCGGAATGATCAATATGTAGACTTCTGGATGGCCGAAGATCCAGAAAAAGTGCATCCAGAGGACGGCCGATCCGCCGGCTTGGGTGTCGAAGAAATGGCCTCCGAGATACCGATCGATCAGCAGCATGATCTGCGCGGCCGATAACGGCGTGATCGCAATAAGAACCATGCCTGCCTGCACAAGGTAGAGCCACACCAGCAGGGGCATGCGGCCGAGCTTCATGCCCGGGCATCGCATGCAAAGAACGGTGGCGATAATGTTGATGGCCGTTCCAATGCTTCCAAAACCGGAGACCAGAAGCGAAAGTGTCCAATAATCGGAACTATGGCCCGGCGAGAAGGCTCGCGCTCCCAATGGCGCATAGGCCCACCAGCCGACGTCCGGTGCGTTTCCTGCTCCATATAGCCCACTTCCTCCCAGGAAACTGAAGTAGAGCAGGAAGCCACCTAGCGCTGACAGCCAGAAACTGAAGGCATTCAGGCGCGGGAACGCCATGTCTCGTGCTCCGATCATCAATGGGACGAGGTAGTTCGCGAATCCGAACAAGATGGGCATGACCACAAAGAAAATCATGGTGGTGCCATGCATCGTGAACATGCGGTTGAAGACTTGTGGGGACACAAAGGTGTTATGTGAGTGCATCAACTGGATGCGGATGATGAGCGCCTCGATCCCACCCACCACGAAGAAGAACAGCCCGTAAACGACGTACAAAATTCCCAGTCTTTTATGATCAACCGTGGTAAGCCACTCGTGGAGCGTCTCGATCCAGGTTCGATCGACAACCTGCGCGCTCTGAATCACTATTGCATTCGCTGACATAGCTAGCCTTCAATCCTCCAACTATCGAAGCGTTTCCATATAAGCCGTAAGCGCATCAAAATCCGAGTCACTGAGTTTCATGGCGGGCATCAGCGACCCGGGCTTAATGGCGTCTGGGTTCTCAATCCACTGGCGTAGGTTTTCTTTCGTATTCTCTGCCGCACCGGACCCGATAGTGCTGCGGCTCATCAAGTGCGTCAGATCCGGACCGAAGCGGCCGTTCGCGACCGTGCCGTTAATCGCGTGACAGTTGATGCATGCGGTGGTTTCGAAAACGCGCTTGCCGAGGATCACCTTTTCATCCTCAACTGCGGGTTGCTGCTGCGCATGGACCCACGCTTTGAATTCTTCCTCACTGTCCACAGACACGCGCAGAAGCATCTTCGCGTGCTGAGTTCCGCAATACTGCGCGCACTGTCCGAGATAGACGCCGGTGCGGTGTGGATCCACCCACATGCTGTTGGGGTGGTTCGGAATCAGGTCAGCTTTGCCCGCGAGTTGCGGAATCCATAAACTGTGATCAGTGTCGGCAGACAGCAACCTCAAGAACGTGGGCGTAGGATGTGCGGCGTCGCTCACCGGAATGTGCAACTCGTTGGCGGTCACAATCCCGAGCCGTGGATAACGAAACTCCCACCAAAACTGATGGCCAATGGCAGTGACCTCTAAAGCTGTTGCAGGCTCCGGAGCATCCTGGATGGCGTGAATGGTTCGGCCCGTGGCCAGAAACAGCACAACCACGATCAGGATTGGAATAACGGTCCAGGCCAACTCGATCTGCGTGCTCCCGTATACTTGGGCCGGTTCGCGGCCCGCGTCCACCGCTTTCCCACGGAATTTTACGATGGAGTAGACCAGCAAAGTAAAGACGACGACAAATATGATTCCCGTAATGACAAGGACCAAAAGAGACAAATCGACAATCGATTTGGCGGGCGTGGACTCGGGAGCGAAGATATTTGTGAGACCGGTTGATGGATCTGTCATTGCGGCGCCTGCCGCCGTAGCCATAAACAGGAACAAGAGCGCGAGCATAAAAAGCGCGCTTAATTTAATCGAGTTTCGTTTGCGCTGCATTTGCGTTAATCGCTCTCTTTAGAATTCGTGTTCAAAATCAGTTACCGGGAATCATGAGCGTGGCCAAGATTATGGATTCGCAACTCCCAAAGTCCGGTTTAGATCATCTCGGGCCAAGAGATAAGCCAGGCTCGCGTCGAGCAAACCTGCGCGTGCCTTCACCGCCTGGGCTTGCGACGCGTCGCGCTGGGACGCCAATGTGATTCCTTGCTTAAATTGATCTTCTGAAAGGCGCGCATTCTCTTGCTGCGCGGCGAGATACTCTTTCTTTACGTCCACCATCGCACGTGCCACATCGAGCCGGTTGTAGATCATTTGTACACGGGCTTCGACTTCGTCCTTCACGCGCTGCAGGTTTTCTTCTGCTTCCGCTATTTCATCCCTGCGTTCCCGAACTAGCGCTTTGCGTTTGCCTGCATCGAAGACGTCGTAGCTCAGATGAAAACCAAATGTACCGAAGTTTCGAACCAGCAAGGGCACGTTGTTCTGATAGTCGTACCGGGCAAAGGCGGTGACATCGGGAATGTATTCCGCCTTTGCTGCGGTGTGTGCGGCTCGCGCCTTCGCGAGAGTCTGCACCGCTTCTTTGACTTCAGGGTTATCACTCAACGCGGTTCGCACCGACTGTTCGCGCGGCGGCACATCAAGTGCGACGTCGACGTTCGGATCGAGGGCAAGCTTTGTATTCAGCGGCAATCCAAGCACATCGTTCAATTGGATGGTGAGATCAGCAATCTGCATGTCAGTGGCGAGCAGCGTCTGCTTGGCGTCGAGTAGGGTGGCACTGCTTTCAACACGCGCCACTTCCAGCAGAGATCCTTTCTTGACCTGCTCGTTGTTTTCGTTCAGGTTTTCGCTGTCTGAGGTGATCTTCAGTTCAGCTGCCTCTTTCTGCAGTTGGCTGGTAAGAATGTGATAGTAGAGTTCCTGAACATGGAACACGACATCGTTCGTGTCCTTTTGGAAGGAAGCTTGCGAGGCTTTCAAATCTGAAGCTGCGATTTTATTGTTCGCATGAATCTTGATGAGCTGTGTGATCGGCTGCGCCAGAGTTGTGCCACTGGTTTCGAATGTTTCTCGTCCCTGGGTAAGAAAAACGTTTGTGGCCGGAATGTTTGGACCAAAAGCGCCTGGTGGAACGTCGACACGCTGCACATCGGTAATATGAAGTGCGAAGGATTCATTGCTAACGCTGGGAAAATAGCCGGACTTGGCGATACGCCGGTTCTGCTCTTCTGCGGCGACTTGATACGATGCGGCTTTCAATCCATGATTGGCACGCGTAGCAAAATCAATTGCTTCGTGCAACGTTAATTTGCGCTCTTGGGCTGCGGCCCCGCACGCCATTGCGAGTGCGCAGGCTGCTACCGAGGTCCACCGGCGGATCGCGTGGTTTCGGGTTAAGTTCATGCTTTCGACTCCTGATTTGCGGTTAATTGCTGTTGAATGGCGCTGAGGTCGCCGTAGTTCAATGGAGCCTTTCGCATCAACGCAACCAGAAGTAGGGCGAACACGCAGGCCCAGGCCACCAGATAGAAGCCGTCGACCAAGCTCAGCGTGTAGGCCTGAAGACGAAGACGTCCAGCGATGACCCCGACTGCCCGGCCCGTTGCTGCCGCGAGGCCGGAGGATTTAGCAAACAGTCCCGCGGTCAACTGGCCAATGCTGGCATCCGTAATCCAGTTCCCGTTCTGCACGTGGAGGCCGAGGAGATTCGAGTGCAGCTTTTCCCGCTGCGCGATGAAGTGGCCCATAATCACTGCGCCCACGTTTCCGCCAAACAGGCGAATGGTATGAAAGAACGCGGAGAATGTCAGAATCCACTGCGGTTTCGATAACCCACCTGAGAAAATTCCCTGTAAGACAATCGTTGCGACCAGACCGATGAACGCGAACGCTTGTCCAACACCCATCAGCAGTTCGGTACGGTAATAGTTCGACGCCGACCACGCACTGGTTAAGTTCGCGTTTAGGCAGGAAGCAAAAGCCATGCAGGCGAAACCAACAGCCATGAGCAGACGGGAATCCATTTTTTCCAGGAGCAGTAGTGCGGCCACAAAAGCGAGGAGAAGCAGCGGGGCCGCACTCCAAATCACGGCGGGCCCAATCTGGTCAGCTTCGAAACCGTGGATGGCCAGCGACTGCGGCACCAGAATGATGGTGGTCACCAGACAGAAGCGAAAGAAGAAGAGCCCAATACCCAGCAGGATAGTGTTCCATTGCCCGATATAAGGCATGTCGACCAGGGGATTTGGACCCCGGAAACGCCGGACCAATGCGCTGAGGATAAAAAATGAGCCGCTAGCGATCAACGCGGAGAAAACTCCCGAGTGCCACCAGTCGAGTCTTTCGCCTTGATCGAGGGCGGCGTACACCAGCGCGAATCCGGCGGACGCATATAAGAAACCGGCAAAGCTTGGGGCGGCCCCAGGCTTCTTTGCTGCAGTGGACTTAGGAATTCCGTAGTAAATGCAAAGCATCATGAGTGGCGTGATCAACGACGAATTCCAGAACATCCACTGCCACGAGAGATGGTCCCTGTACCAACCATAAAGTGATGGCGCAATGTTCACGGCGCCATCTACGAAGGTTGCGTACAGCGCTATAGTGAAGGGAAGGTACGGAAGCGGAATATTGCGTAGAGCAAAGGTCAGGGTAAGCGGATAGAATGTGCCTGATGTCAGTCCAGCCAGGACGACCGCCACGATGAGCAGGCTGTAGCTGTGAATGAGCGGGATGAACAGGCAAATCAGCGCAAACGAGGTCGCAGCAATGAACAAAATTCGGCGAGGTCCTAGCAACCCGCCGAGGTACACGGTAAACGGCCCGACAAATACCAGAGCAGCGTTGTAGGCAGTGCTGATCCAGGCGCCGTCATCGAAGCTGATTCCGACGTGGCCTTTAAGATCAGCCAGGCCGAGTGTGATCATGCGCCCGGTGAGAGTGACCACGCCTGCACCCATAATGACACCTAGGATTCCGAGCAGCGGACTCTTCGAGAGTTGCTGTGGTATCGCCGCCGCAGTAGCCCTCGCGAGTTGGAACGGGGTGGGTCGAAGTGTGATCGTTGATGAAGCCATTGTTTGTCCAGTCCGGTTCGTTCCAATCAGTGCCTGGTGCGCACAGTGGCGATCACGGAAAGACCCGGCCGCAACGTAGTGGCGATCTCGGAATCGTCGAACGCGATCTTCACTGGGATTCTTTGCACAACTTTCGTATAATTGCCGGTGGCATTGTCGGGTGGCAGCAATGCGAATTGCGAGCCGCTGGCAGGCGCAATCTCGATGACTTTGCCGTTAAATAGTCTCCCCGGGTATTCGTCAATCCGGATCTCTGCTGTGTCGCCGACTTTGACATTTGTCAACTGGGTCTCGCGGTAGTTGGCCTGCACCCACTTGATTCTGCTGACAAACGGAATCACCTGTGTTCCCGGAGACACCAATTGTCCGGGCCGGACCTGTCTCTCGCCTACCCTGCCGTCACCGGGGGCGGAAATCTTCGTATAGCCGAGGTTCACTTGCGTGACAGTAAGAGCAGCCTCTTTAGCATGCAGGTCGGCGATGAGTTGAAGTTCCTGCGAACCTAGAACGTCAAGCCCACGGCGTTCCGCATCAACGGCCGACTGACTGCTCGAGAGCCCGGCCTTGGCTTGCTGCAATGACGCTTGACGGCTAACGAGTTGCGCGCGTGAGCCATCCTCTTGGGCCACCACCTGCTCGAGTTTCTGCTGAGTTGTGGAGTTGGTCTTCATGAGACTTTCCTGACGGCGACGCTCAGGGAGGGTACGCTCGATATCGGCCTGCGCGGCGTCAATTCCGGCTTGAGCCCCCGAGATCTCCGCTTCTGCCTGGTTTACGCCTGCGAGAGCGCGGTCCACCTTCGCTTGTTGCAGTTGCTTCTGGCGACGATTGTTCTCGATCGCGGCTTTTGCGGCTTCCACCGCCGCGCTTGCCTGAGCTACCTGCGCGCGATAGTCGTCGTCGTCCAACCGAGCAATTAGGTCTCCTTGATGAACACTCTGAAAGTCGGCGACTTCTACGTCCCTAACGATGCCTGCGACCTTGGTGCTCAGCGGTGTAACATCACCCCGAACGTAAGCATCGTCGGTAACTTGTTCGAGGCGCGCGCCCTCCCAGGAATTCCAGTTTCGGGTGATGGTGAAAACGACTGCCGCAGCCAAAAGCACGATCAGCATCGGTGTTCCGTACCTCTGCCAACTCGGTCTGGCCGGCGCCGCAGCGTGCTCGGGTTCAACCGGTCGCACGGGAGCAAGCGTCGGCTTTGCTGTGTCGGGTGTGGTAGAGTTCGCGGCTTCTGGAGCCATTCTTTACCTCCTCCTAAGGTACAGAGTGGAGCGACGGTGGGCACGAGGCCAACTTCAACGCATTCGCATAGTGCACTCACGGTGCCAGACCGATTTCTCAGAATCGAAGGCTTTTCCTCATGTGACGTTCTGGCAAGCCTGATTGTTGAGGCGGGGTTCTTGTCTTGTGACAAGGGTTCGTCACATACAGCCCGGGCGTGCAGGCCTTCGGGGTGCATTACGCTATCCGTCCACCCAACACGACTTCCAAATCGGATAGTGTCGTCCAGTAACCGGTCGGTCCGTCTTCTACAAATTCCTGCAAGATGTAACAGGCGCGTTCACCCGCGCGTTCGAAACTGTGCCGCCTGCGGTGACGGCGCACCGCATTGGGATTGCGCCAGACGATTTCCATCGCAGCCACTCTCCTGAATCCAGTCATAACGTTCAGCATGTTTTTCCTCCGGTTACGGCCCTCAATCGTTCGTATGAGCCGCGTCCACGGTGTGTAGTGTGGCAAATCGAAAATCAGCGCGCATCCCAAAATGCAGTGTTTTTTTGCTACCACGTGTGTTGAAGATCCGCTACCTCGGTTTAGGGAACACCGGGTACACCATTTCAGTAAGAGTTCGACGAACTCTTTGAAGAAAGATCAACCAAACGGGTATGTCGAAGCGCTCGGGTTGCGCCGTCGCCGCTAGGGTCACTTGCCGATAAGAGCCCGCCGGCCGGGAGACACTTCCTTCCCGCTGACGTAAACCGGCTACAACCTGACGCTAAAACCGACCAGGTCAGCGAGAGTGGCCCTTATTTTGCTCTCACCTTCCGTCGAGTTTCGCTACAGACGGGACGGTGAAAACATGAACGGGCAAGGTCAACGCAAGTGCGCCTACTCCGAATGCTTATGCGTCGTGAGCGAGGGAAAATACTGCAGCGATTATTGTGCGGACGCTGACGATACCAGTGAAACCGAAATTCAATGCGATTGCAAACACACTCCCTGTGCCCTCAACTGAGTCACGCCGAGCTCCCACGGGAAGAACACGTTCGCTAGGTTTCCTGAGGAACCATTGACGATGGCTTTCCCAGAGCGCCGCATCGTTGACATTCTGCTGACCACATTGTTCTTCGCCGGGGTGTGTGCCGCCATCTACTTTGCCCGGCGCATCATTCTGATCTTCGCTTTTGCCGTGCTGTTTGCCTACCTGATTAACCCCGCGGTCAAGTTCTTGCAGCGGCACTCGTTGTTCTTCAGGAATTAGAGAGCGCCGGCAGTAGTAGAAGTTTATCTTGCTTTTATGATTGTGATTACAGTGGCGGGTTATGAACTCGCCCCAGGTCTCGCCCGGAATACCGTCATGGCCGTCGATGAAGTGCCGGGTTTGCTGGAGGCCTTTCGACAGGAGACATCGCAAGCCAACTGAGAGAGAAATACGATTGGAGTGAGGAGCAGGAATCCCGCCTTAGGGCATTCCTAGCCAGACACAAGGAAAATATCCAGGACCTGGTCCGAAGTGTGGATCATTTCCTTTCCGACAGCGCGCAATGGCTGGGTTCGGCGCTTCTGATTCCCGTGCTGGCGATCTTTTTCTTACGTGACGGTGACCACATCGCGGATATGCTTATCCGGTTGTTCTTTTTTCCAAGGCACCGCCCAAGAATTTATGCTCTAGCGAACGAATTGCATGTCATGCTCACCGAATACATAAGAGCGCAAGTACTCCTCTGCGGTTTTTCTTTCCTCTTCTACTTGTCCTCCATGATCCTTCTCCGGTTTCCGCACGCCTTCGCGTTGGGCATGTTGGGAGGACTGTTGGAGTTTCTTCCCGCATTGGGTTGGATCACCACATTTGCTGCGATCGTCGGCATCGGTGTTGTGAATCACCTGCACTGGATCTGGATGGCGGTATTGCTAGGGCTTTGGAGGGTGATTCAGGATTACTTCCTTACGCCGCGCGTCATGGGAAGCCACCTGAAGATTCACCCTTTAGCCGCAATTTTCGCCTTGCTGGTCGGGGTGGAACTTGGTGGAATTGTAGGCATTTACCTTGCGGTGCCTTTGATGGCGTCGCTGCGAGTGATCTTGCGTGGGCGTCCTGAAGAACGCCTAGAACCAAGTTCTGAAGCTCTTGCAAGTGTGCAGCGGCCTGAGCTTACCGAGACGCCCGCCTGACCCCAGTCGCAAGAGTTCGGCCGGAGTTATGCTGAGAGGCGATTATCAAGTGATAGCTCCAGAGCAACACTGCTCGGGATCGAGAGTTCAATCTCGGTACCCGCATTTGCGTTGCTGTAGATTTTGAGGAGCCCGCCGATTTTCGCTGCCCGCTCCCGCATGCCTGCCAATCCCCAGTGCCCCTCACGCCCCGCATCGAGCACTCGGGGATCGAGGCCACACCCGTTGTCCCGAACCCTCATGCGCAGCTCACTGTCGGCATATTCAAGTTCGACCTCAACCCGTGTGGCTCGAGAGTGACGAAATGCATTGATGAGAGCCTCCCTGCCAATTCGATAAATCTCATGCTGGATGGTCAAATGCAGAGGCCGCTTTTGTCCGATAACAGAAACCCGAAATTCAACGTCGGATGGAACTACGAATTCACGCTGAATGCCCGAAAAAGCCTGAACCAGATCCAGGGGGACAGTGTCAGGCAGACGAAGACCCTGCAGAGCTTTCCGGCCGTCCTCTATCCCTTGCTCCATAAGCTGAAGAATTCGATCCAGTCGCCCTTTCACCGGCGACTGGGAAGGCACGCCATTCACGGTTGCACCAAGTTGCATCGAGGCGCTCAAGAAGTTCTGCAACAGTGTGTCGTGGAGCTCCTGGGCAATTCGAGTCCGCTCCTCTAGACGCACGTTTTCTTGCCGGACCCGTTCTTCCTGCTGTTTACGCGATTCAATTTCCGTTGCGCTCACGTACCATCTTCTGACTCGGCCTTCCTCTACAGAGGGGTTGTACCGCCACAGGAACCAGCGGTAGACGCCATCTTTTCCAAGCTGTCTTGCATCAAGTTCAAACGGGTCACTCCCGGCAAGCCCACGCTCGCGTACGGTTCGCGCCTTCTCCAGATCGTCGGGATGAATCGATCTGCCGATCACTTCTTTGGACCGAAACTCCTCAAGCGTCAGGCCTGTATATTCCCGAGCCATCCGATTGGCGTATATCCACTTGCCGTCCGGTCCCAGCACCACAATGAACTGGGGGACAAGATCAACAAGTTGCTGGAGCTCCTGTTCTGCCCGTTTGCGCTCGGTGATATCGATAACGGTCCCCACGAACTCGTCGAGATCGCCGGATTGATTGAGGACCGCACGGCCTACGACGTGAATGTCCCTGACTCCTTTGTCCGGGTGAACAAGCCGGTAGTCAAATTCGAAATCCGCTTTGTCGCGGATGGCTTTCTCGTACTGTTCCCGGACCGGAGCCTGGTCGTCTGCATGAAGACGCTGAAAGAAGGTTTCGAATCGCGGTAGCGGTCCATGCGGGTCGAAACCCAGTACGCGATAGCACTCCTCCGACCAGTATCTAATGTCACCGGTTACAGGGTTCCAGGCCCAACTGCCGGTTTGGCTCAGCCTCTGCGCTTCCGCCAAGTACGCTTCGCTTGTGCGGAGTTCCTCTTCTGCTCGTTTGATCGAGGTAACGTCGGTCGCCGCCCCGACAAACTCGCGGTTGCCGGAAACATCTTGTAATGCGTGGGCCAGGGCGTGGACGTGCTTGACACTCCCGTCAGGCAGCAGCCAACGATAGGTGTGCTCGAACTGTGTCGCCCCCGCAGAGGCACTCTCAATGACTTTCAGAAAGTCGGGCTGGTCCTCAGGATGGACGCGCTGCACCAATAAATCTATTGTTGGCTTCACCGCGTGGTCGTAATCGAAGATGCGATAGGTTTCGTCCGACCAGACAATCTCTCCGCTGTCCGGTTTCCACCCGAAACTGCCTGTGTGGCTGAGTCTTTGGGCTTCCGCGAGATATGCTTCGCTTCGCTGCAGTGCTTGCTCGGCAGATTTTCGCTCGGTGATGTCGGTCGAGCTGCCGACGAACTGCTCCAAGTCTCCTGCATCGGAAAGTACGGGATGGCCAACAGCGTGGATCCACTTCACCATTCCATTTGGTAAGAGGATACGGAACTCAAGATCATAATCGGCTTTTTCCAAGACTGCCCGTTCGACCGCGCCCTTCCACTTAAGGCGATCCTCCGGGTGGACGCGTTCGGAATATTCTTCTAAACTCGGCGCTCCCTCAGCTGGATCGAAGCCGTAAATGCGATACCATTCCTCGGAGAGATCCACCGTCCAATTCGGTAAGCGCCAAGCCCAGCTGCCCGTGTGGGTCAGCTTTTGCGCCTCGGTCAAGTGCGCTTGCTGGCGCTCCAACTCCTCGGTTAGCAGTTGTTGCTCGGTAACATCCATCCCTGTCCCAAGGAAACCCTGGAAAGTCCCCCCGTGCGTGACCGGAATACCCACACAACGTATGCGACGAATCTCGCCGTCAGGCCGCACAATTCGTTTTGTGAAGTCGAATTCAAGATGGTCATCCAACATCTTCGCAATGCCGTGTTTCATGAACGCGCGATCTTCCGCGTGTACAAGAGCCAAATATTCTTCTACCGTTGGCGGCTTGCCGCCCGGATCAAGACCATAGATGCGAAACAACTCGGAGGACCAGTAACTGAATCCGGTAACGTCGAATGCCCAGCTACCCATGTGGGCAAGCCGCTGCCCTTCGGTCAGATGAAACTCGTTACGCCGTAGCTGCTCTTCGGCCTGCTTTCTGTCCTCAATGTCGATACTCGATCCGTACCATTTGACAATTTCACCGCGCTCATCGCGCGTAGCTACTTTATGATGCAGCATCCAGCGATACTGCCCGTCTGCCCTCCGCACGCGCGATTCATGCAGGAAAGGCTCTCCGCTTGCTAGTGACAGGCGCCATCTGTACACAATGGCGTCGACGTCTTCCGGGTGAATTGCTGCGGTCCATTCCCACCCCAGGACGGCCTCCATCGGAAGTCCCAGATACTCGAGCCAATGTTGGTTGAAGTAGTCGAGGTAGCCGTCAGGCCTGCCGGTGTGTATCAGCGAGGGAATGGAATCGAAGACGCGTTCGAAGTGTTTCGATCCGGATTCATGTCCTAGCGAGGCCATAGCGCTCATTAAGTACACATCCGACTCTCTAGAATTCGGTCGAGCTCGTCAGGAATTGCTGCTCCCGAAATCGTGCCTTTAGTCTTGGGTTCAAGCGAAAACATCTTGATCCGCTCGGATGGCACCATCTCACTGGTGGCCATGGCGGGCATTATAAGCGAACTCAGCCAGTTCAAAAGTTTACACCTTCCACGGCAATTAATAGATGCGCGGCGAAAATTATAGATTCTTCTCGAAAGCTCGATAACTATCGAAGATGCGATTTGTCAGATTTCCTCTAGTCACTTGTCAAACACTTGGCGCTAAGTGATCGAATAAGCTGCTCCGACGCCGTCCGGCTAACTCCTCAACTGGCTCGTGTGAAAGGAAATAGTGGCCACGCCGTTGCCAAGTCCGAATTGGAGCTGAGCGTGCTTAAGTAGGTGAGCGGACTGGGCTTGTCATTTGAAAGGTCTTTCGTCGAGAGGAAAAGCGATGAGTACAGATTATGTTTTCTTATGTGGTGTGATGTGGACGCAGTACGCTTCAGAGGATGCCGGCCGGGAACTTGTTCGGGCGTTGCACTCGGAAAATCTGGAAGTGGTTTCACTCGCTTGCGCTCTTCTGGAAGCGACGCCGGCTGCGCCTCGACTATCGTCCGGTAAAACTCCGAAAGAGGCACGGCTTCTGCACAATCTCGGTTGAGTGTATCTCCCAAACGGGAAATCGTGGCTAAAACCGCTCTACGCTGATAACGGCGGTCATCCTGTGTTCGTGCCCTGGCTCCAGACTGACCGAAGAATCCAAGATGTTGCTGGCTTCAACACACAGAAACTGGCTCCATTCGCGATCCCCTAGGTCTCGCAAGGCTGCGGCGCCCTCGCGCCACGGATTCCACACCACTGTATTGAGTGAATTGCGCTTCCTGAGCCGAATTCGGCGGCGCATGACCTCGTCCAAAAGTTCGACCTCGCTAGCCGTGTTCAGATACGCATTGTCAGTTTGCGCGGTAATCGCGACCTCCTTGTGCTGCGTCTTCTCCTTGTTTGAGTCAGTGTTGTCAAGGAAATGCACGTTATTGAGGCCCTGCAGGCGTACACGCCCAACATCCCCCACGCGGTTGTAGGTGTGCAGGGCTTCTTCGAAACGGAAGCGTGTTGTGCCGGTATTGGTGCAGACAAGCTCCAAATTAAGTTCGGAACCAAACGTGACGCGATGCACAAGGCGAAATTCCGCAGGCCACCATTGCCGGGTGTGCTCGTCAGTTTCAGTAGACATGCTGACTGTAACCCCGGCTTCGCTTTCACCGATCGACTCAAGCTGCCAGATTTTCGTGCGTACAAATCCGTGCGCTGGGGCCTTGGGATCGTTTGCTTTGGCACGAAACCAGGGAAAGCAGATTGGGATCCCGCCCCGGATCGCCTGCCCTTCTTGCCAGCCCGATTTTGTGCTCACAAAGAGTAGTTCGTCCTTGCCCGTGGGTTTCCAGGCGGTTACGTGAGCGCCATGCAGATACATCTCTCCCTGCCCGAAAGCGCCGTTGACTTGCACTCGTGGCAGCCCACCATTGCCTTCGCACACTCTGACCAGGCCGGCGCTTCCGAACTTCCGGTCGAGTTCGGCAATTGTGAATGCTCCCTGCATCTTGACGCGGTCCTTTCAACGGTAAATTAGCAAGAACGAAAAGTGTAGCCTGGCGGAAAAGTTTGGCAGCGATTTCGGTGATTCGTCAAGCTGAAGAGCTCCCGCGAAATCGCAGAAAACAGATAGTCACGTTGGCCCGCCCAGCCTCCGCGGGGAGATACCTCTTACCCTTGCTCTACCCCCGCGAGGCTCGGCGACTAGAAGCCTGCGACATCGCGGTCGTCCGCATGGCCCACTCCTATTCCGGAAGCCAGTTTCGACCACACCTGCCATCGCATTGGTAATCCATCATGCGTCCCCCGCACTGTGGGCATGTGAGATTGATGATCGCAGAGATGAAGCTAGCCTCAGTGTGCCCCGGTATCGTGTCGATGATCCTCATGGTTGCTCTCGCGTGAATTACAAGCTCCTTCCAGGAATCGATTTCGCTTGGCAAGGATGCGAGGTGCAGCCGAAGACTGCGTATGTCGGTTAACTTGACGCCGGTGTCCTTCTCTCAGGCGCTCCGTGCTGGTTGGCTGCGGAGTTTGTGTCCGCCCTCACCGGCTGCCATCTCGCTGTGCCTGCCCTTGCAAGTGAGATACCAACGGTAAAACGTACGGAGCCACAGCTATCACATGGGGTTCCGAATGCCTGGGTGTCGTGCAGCCTTCGATGTTGGCAAGCTTTTGGCAAGTGACGAGGAGTAACCTCGCCACGTCAGAACCGTTACAGCCACCATTCGAGAATTGATCAGCTGTAACTACGTTGAAATCCAACCTATCCGGCAACTCTGTCTCATGTGCGTATTTGGAACTGCTGTTGCATATGCGTACAGGTGATCAAAAACAAACTCCTGACTGGAGGAATCGCTCTGCTCTGCGAGAAGTGAGGGATGGAGCACGAGAACGGACATGCGCTTTCCGAGTACTGAATGATTTTCCTTTTCTATATCGGCGGATTGTACTGGTCCTTCTGCTTCGGCTTTGTCCTGTGTGCGCTGATTCAGGCGGAGCCGCCGAGGATGGAGGTGCATTATAAGTTTACCCGCGAGGATCGCGAATTTTTGGAGGAGGCGCACATAAGTGACGAATAAAAAATGGGCCACGCGAACGGTCATTGATGTGGTCCGAATAGTGCGGGTGGCCACTGAGTCTTGGCCGGCAACATGGGTAGCAATGGAACCGCCAAAACCAGGAGAACTGTTATGAAGTTCAATCAGAGTCTCAGTTTGATCATTGCTGTTTGCCTGACCGCGTCAATGGCATGGGCCGATTCTTTGGAGTTGAAGAATGGGAGCCGTATTAACGGCAAGTTCATGGGCGGCACGGAGAGTGCGATCAGCTTCCAGATAGGTTCGGAAGTGCAAAGCTACAACCTCGCCGACATTACTTCGCTCAGGTTTGATTCCGGAACAAGTGACACGCCGGCACCCGCGGCGAATTCGCCTTCCAGCGAAGCTGGGACCGCTACGAAAGCACCTACGTTCGTCACGATCCCGGCAGGAACGCGTATATATATCCGTACTATCGACGGCATCGACTCCACCGAGAACCATGTGGGAGATCGTTTCGAGGCGACCCTGGAAGAACCCCTTACAGTCGACGGAAATGTAGTGGTTCCGAAAGATGCCGAGGTCTATGGCCGCCTGGCTGAATCGAAGAAGTCGGGAACGTTTACCGGCCGATCAGAGCTACAGCTGGAACTGACGGGGATGGTAGTGAATGGGCAGACCGTGCCTGTGGTGACGGGGGAGTATGAGTTGGCCGGCAAATCGCGCGGAGCGAGTACGGCAAAGAGAACGATCGGCGGAGCGGCGGTGGGATCGATCATTGGCGCCCTCGCCGGTGGTGGCAAAGGAGCTGGGATCGGAGCCGTCGCGGGCGGTGGAGTCGGCGCAGGGTCGGAAATCATCACCAAGGGAGACCAGGTGAAGATTCCAAGCGAGACCCTGCTCGATTTCACGTTGCAGCAGGAACTGTCGGTCCCGAGACCTCGGGAATGACATTACACAGCCGTGGAGTCAATGAGAGGATGAATCATGCTTAAGCTAATGGGTGTGATTTGTATCTGTTTGATGACGTTGCCCGCAATCTGCCAATCAACGTCGAAATACCAAGTCGCTACGATCATGGCGGTCGAGCCTCACCAGGCTACAGGTGAGGGTGCGACTCATGATGTCAGCTATGAAGTTTCCGTCAAAGTGGGCGGCACGATTTATGTCGTCCTGTATACGCCGCCGCTGGGCTCGGATACGGTGAAGTATGCCGCGGGGCGGGAGCTGCTGGTACTGGTCGGAGAAAAGACAATCACCTACAACGACATACTGGGTCAATCCCAAGAGGTGCTGATTCTGAAGCGGAAGCCTGCCGTACAGACCAAGCAGTCCAAATAAGGGCCCTCGGGTGGGTGGATTCTGCGAAGACTTTGCCGGAGCCTGCGCATGCGGCTCCGGTACAAACCAGGCAAATCTGAACCATAAGGCTTGAAGAAAAAGAACCAAACATGTGGAGACAACGGATGGCACCACCTGGCACCAAAGTTACAATCACTCTAGCGCTCGCTGCATTTTTCGCCATAGCAGTTTTCGCGGTCGAGGCGAAGGGGCAGCAGCCTAATCCCGACAGTCAACCGGAACTTTCGACTCCCCTCGAGCCTTTGCGTCCCGGGGTCGCCGAAAGCCAGCTTTTCGCTGAACTCGAAGCCCACAACCAGCTTCGGAAATCGGCGCTGCTCGACTACACAGTCCTTAGAACTTATCAAGTCGTCGATCTGACGGGAAAGGTGCACGCCGAAGAGATCGGACAGATGGAGTTCCGCGCGCCCGACGAGAAGAAATTTTTGCTGACTTCCGAGAGAGGGTCGGGAGTCGTTCGCCGGATGGCGCTGAATCCGCTGATCTCTAGTGAGATCGAAACCGCAGCGGGCAAGCAACACCACGATAGCTCCATCACCGCTGGCAACTATTCCTTGGATTTGCTGGGTGAACAGCAGATCGGACCTTACCACTGTTTCGTGGTGCAAGCAGTTCCCAAGCGCAAGGACAAGTACTTGTTTGAAGGCAAACTGTGGATCGATGCGGACGACTATGCCGTGGTCCGCATTGAAGGGCACCCGGCAAAGAAACTTTCTTTCTGGATCGAGCGTGCCGACTTTGTAAGACAGTACCAGAGGATCGGCGGGTTTTGGCTACCGCAAAGAGATCAGACTCTGGTCCAGGTTCGGCTGTACGGCAAGAAGATTCTCACTATTGACCATCAGAATTATGTCGTGAACGCGTCCCGGAACCAGGGGGCGGTACAACCCACGCAGGAGGCTCGTACACGAGCTATCGCTGGCGCGAATTAGTACGGTTTGCCACTCGGCCCTTTAGGCAGCAGGGTGGCCGGGGCTATGTGGTAAGGGCATTTGTCACTTGCCAAGCTCTCGTCACCCACTGTTCGGACTCGTGCGTACAGGCAACATGGCTGTCGTATTCGAGGGGCGTAAGTTGACCTACCAAAGAGTCACTCAACCTTAGCCACAGCAAGGTGCGTTTGGAAGTTCATATGCTTAGAAAAGAGCCAGGCACTGGCAGTCGCCTTGCGAAACACGTGTTCGTGGATTCGGCTGTAGTTAAATTCTCTTGTCCTACGCTTTTGTCGCGAGGAGTTGCAGTGCTTCACAAGTGCGTGAACCCCGATTGCTCCGCCCAGTTCCGATACTTGCATCAGGGAAGGCTATTCGAAATAGAGATTCAATACTTCGAGACTGCAGATTCCGCAGGTCAGGGCACGTTACGCAACGGCAAAGGCTACGTTGAGCGGTGCTGGCTGTGCAAACAATGCGCGACGCACGTAGCTCTGCGGTTTGACCCACGCCGGGGATTAGTAGTGGCGTCTTCACTCGGGCGCGCAGAAGGGGTGATCACACTGGCAACTCCGCAATCAACAGCAAACGCCGCAACCGGAAGAACACGCGTTTTGATCCGATCATTCAACATGGATCTAATAATTTCGACTAAGCGAAACGCAGCGGGCCACAGAAACGTACGAAGGAGTGAGATAGCATGAGCGAAGTACTTCCAGTGGTGTATGTGGCGCGGCACGGCAATACGGCGTGGACCCACTCGGGCCAACATACCGGTCTTAGCGACTTGCCTTTGACTCCGGACGGAGAGCGCAACGCCCGTCAGCTTGGGGAGCGGCTGAAAGGCATGAAATTCGCCAAGGTATTCACCAGCTCGTTGCAGCGCGCCGCCCGAACCTGTGAACTGTCTGGATTTGGAACCGGCGCCGAAATCGATCCCGACCTGGTGGAATGGGATTATGGTAAATATGAAGGACTGACCTCGGCGCAAATCCTGCGAGATCGCCCAGAGTGGGATCTGTTTCGCGACGGTGCCCCCGAAGGTGAATCACCCGCGCAAGTTGGCGAGCGGGCGGACCGTGTAGTCAAGCGTATCCGCGAGGTTGCGGAAGATGTCCTGCTCTTTACTAGTGGACATCTTATTCGGGTCTTGACTGCGCGGTGGCTAGGCCTTGGTCCCGGGGTTGGTGGCCGGTACTTTCTGCTCAGCCCAGCGAGTCTAAGCGCACTCAGTTATGAGCACAATCTGTCCCGGCCCGTGATCCGACTGTGGAATGACGATCACCATGTCGCAGCATGATTTGAAGTAACCGAATGGCGACAACAATCATCTTTAATTAGTTAGGCCAAAGGATCCTCATGAGCACCCAAAGTACACTGCGCCCCAAATCTGCCAAAGTCGTTCCAATGGCGAACAAGAGTGCCGATGTTTCGGAAAGTCTTAACCACTATTGGTCCCGCCCTATTCCGTTTCTCGGAACGGACGATGGACTGTATGAAAGGCATTTGGTATTCGATCGGGCGATCGACCCAAAGGTAGCGAGCGCCAGGGAGCGCTTCGAGGCGTTCTCCAGTTCGGTGCGTGACGTACTGGCGCAGCGCTGGGTAAGAACCAAGCATACCTACGAACAAAATAATGCCAAGCGTATCTATTACCTTTCGATGGAATTTCTCATCGGGCGCTCGCTGGCCAACAATGTGACCAATCTCCTGCTCGATCCTCTGGTGCAGAAAGCAGTCCAGGAGAAAGGAATCGATTGGCTTGAATTGATCGAGCAAGAACCGGATGCCGGGCTGGGGAATGGAGGCTTGGGCCGCCTCGCCGCGTGCTTCCTCGACTCGATGGCTACCATGCAGCTCCCCGCAACCGGTTATGGTCTGCGCTACGAGTACGGCATGTTTCGGCAGTCATTCGTGAACGGCTGGCAGCAGGAAAACCCCGACAACTGGTTGCGCGATGGCGACCCCTGGGAAATCGTGCGGCAACACGAGAAAGTGGAAGTCAAGCTCAACTGCACCTTCAAGCTGCGCGACGGGCGCGTCGATGTTATTCCGAACCGGCCGTCCAGCCTTTTCGGCATACCCTATGATCGTCCGATCGTGGGCTACGGAGGAAATACCATCAACACTCTCCGTCTGTGGGCCGCGGCTGCGCCCGATTACTTCGATTTTCAGGAATTCGGCACCGGCGACTTTGTCGGTGCCCTCGGCGGAACGCTCGAAGCGGAATCACTGACCCGTGTGCTCTATCCCGACGACTCGACCGCTGCCGGACAGGAGTTGCGATTTGTGCAGGAGTATTTTCTCGTCGCATGCTCGCTGGCCGACCTGGTGCGCCGCTTCTTGCGGCATAACACGGATTGGGAAAAGTTTCCCGAGAAGGCCACCATCCAGCTCAATGACACACATCCTTCCATGGCGGTGGCTGAATTGATGCGCATCCTGCTGGACGATGCTCACTTGGGATGGGACAAGGCGTGGGAGCTCACCAAGAAGACCCTCGCCTACACCAATCACACTTTGCTGCCGGAAGCTCTCGAGAAGTGGCCAGTCGCGTGGTTTGAAGCACTGCTTCCCCGGCAGTTGGAGATCATTTACGAGATCAATCGCCGGCTCCTCGACGAAACTCGAGTCCGCTTTCCGGGGGATGAGGGACGCGTCGAGCGAATCAGTCTTCTAGAAGAAAAACCATCTCGCAAAATTCGTATGGCCAACCTGGCGATTGTGGGCTCGCACAGCACGAATGGTGTGGCCGCAGTCCACTCCAAGCTGTTGCGTACGACAACGGTTAAAGATCTCGCGGAAATGTTTCCCGAGCGTTTCAGCAACAAAACCAACGGAGTGACGCCACGGCGCTGGTTGCTCGAAGCGAATCCCACCCTGGCAGGTGCAATTACACAGGCGATAGGAGACAAATGGATCACCGACCTGAACCAGCTAGTTAATCTCAAAGCCTTGGCCGGGGACTCTGATCTCCAGGAAGCGTTCCACGCGTCCAAACGAGAGGCCAAAGCACAATTCGCTAACTGGCTTAAGACAACGTCTGGCCAGATCGTGGATCCTGACACCGTTTTCGATTGCCAAATTAAGCGCATTCACGAATACAAGCGGCAACTGCTGAACGCGTTGCGGATCATCGTTTGCTATAACCGGTTGCGGGAAAACCCCAATATGGAGATGGTGCCGCGCACATTCTTCTTCGCCGGTAAGGCGGCGCCAGCTTATCGCTTGGCCAAGCTCATCATAAAATTCATCAATAATCTCGCAGGCACTATTGACGGTGACCCGATTGTGCGCGGCCGGATGAAAGTCGTCTTTCTACCCGAGTACAACGTTTCGCTGGCTGAACGGCTGATCCCGGCGAGCGATGTCTCCAATCAAATTTCGACCGCAGGCTACGAGGCGAGTGGAACCAGCAACATGAAGTTCATGATGAATGGAGCTTTGACGGTCGGCACTCTCGACGGCGCGACCATCGAAATGGCGGAGGAAGCGGGGAAAGAGAACCTGTTTCTGTTTGGCCTGACCGTCGAACAAGTTCAAAACAGTCAGAGCTGGTATGACCCGCATTGGCATTACGAACATGAGCCGGAGACGCGGGCGGCTCTCGACCTTATTTTTTCTGATTACTTCAGCCGCTACGAGCCGGGAGTATTCGCTCCAATACGTGACACTTTGCTGACGAATGGCGACCATTACATGCATCTGGCGGACCTGACCTCTTACTGCCAGGCTCAAGATCGGCTGGGCGAGCTGTACGCCAAGCCCGGTGAATGGGCGCGGAAAGCCATTCTGAATGTGGCGAGTTCCGGAAAGTTCTCAAGCGATCGTACAATTCACGAATATACAACCGAGATTTGGAAGGTGGAACCATGTCCCATACCTTAGAAACACGGCCCACCACGAGAGGCGGTGAACCGGCTATTTCGCCGCTTGCCGGCAAACCTGCGCCCAAGGAAATGCTGATCGATGTGGCTCGCTTAGAAAAAGAATACTTCGAGCGCAAGCCCGACGTGAGCGATTCCACCCAACTGGTGGCGTTCGGCACCAGCGGACACCGCGGGTCTCCCTTTCACGGCAGTTTCAATGAAATACACATTCTGGCAATTACTCAGGCAATCTGCGACTACCGCCGGCGGCAGGGAATCGATGGTCCTTTATATATGGGGAAGGACACCCACGCAATCTCCGGACCAGCACAGCGAACCGCGCTTGAAGTTCTGGCGGCGAACGGGGTTGAGACCATCATCCAGGAGAACGATGCGGTAACGCCTACGCCGGTAATCTCGCGAGCGATTCTGGTTTATAACCGCGGACGGAAAGACCATCTCGCCGATGGGATCGTTGTCACGCCCTCGCACAATCCGCCAGAGGACGGAGGCTTCAAGTACAACCCACCCAACGGCGGCCCGGCCGATACCGATGTGACGCAGTGGGTCCAGGACCGGGCGAATGAGTTATTGCGTGAGAAGAATGCAGGGGTCAAGCGTGTTGCATACAGCAAAGCGATTCGCGCGGCGACCACCCATCAAGAAGACTTCGTTTTACCTTACGTTCGCGATCTCAAGAACGTCGTGGATATCGATGCCATTCGCAACGCCCACCTGAAACTCGGCGTGGATCCACTCGGAGGAGCCGCCCGACATTATTGGGAGCCGATCAACTCGATTTACGGATTGGATGTTGTTGTCGTTAATCCAACTATTGACCCAACCTTCTCGTTCATGACGGTAGACCATGACGGTAAGATCCGCATGGATTGCTCCAGTCCATATGCGATGGCCAGGCTCGTGGGGCTGAAAGATCAGTATCAGGTGGCTTTCGCCAATGATCCTGACTCTGACCGGCACGGAATTGTTACTCCTGTCGCCGGATTGATGAATCCGAATCACTATCTCGCAGTGGCCATTCAATACCTGCTCACCCACCGCCCGCAGTGGCATCAGAATGTCGCTGTAGGAAAGACATTGGTGAGCAGCAGCATGATTGACAGGGTGGTCGAAAAGCTCGGCCGGCAGTTGCGTGAAGTGCCGGTTGGGTTCAAGTGGTTCGTGCCGGGACTGGTGGACGGCTCGTACTGTTTCGGAGGAGAAGAGAGTGCGGGTGCCAGTTTTCTTCGCCGAGATGGAACAGTGTGGACCACGGACAAAGATGGCCCAATCATGGACCTGCTGGCTGCCGAAATTACTGCCTGCACGGGCAAAAATCCTGGCGAGCACTACCGCGAACTGACCGAGGAATTTGGCACTCCATTCTACACACGTATTGACGCGCCGGCTACGCCCGAACAGAAGGCAAGTCTGCAACGGCTCTCGCCTGACGCCGTCAAGGCTTCAGACCTGGCAGGCGAGCCCATCACCGCCAAGCTTACCCGGGCCCCCGGCAATCAAGCTTCGATTGGCGGGTTGAAGGTTATAGCGAAAAGTGGTTGGTTTGCGGCCCGGCCCTCGGGTACCGAAAACATCTACAAGATTTACGCGGAAAGCTTCAAGAGCCAGTCCCATCTGAATGCAATCTTGAGCGAAGCGGAGGAGATGGTGAACAACGCACTGAATTCCGGAGCACGCCAGTGAGCACTAGCGGCGGCCTTGCGAACGTCCCGCCCTTTCCGCCTGAATACCGTGCTTCCGGCTTGTTGTTGCACGTCACGTCTTTGCCATCGCCCTACGGTATTGGTGATCTGGGATCGTCGGCGTTTTCCTGGATCGATCGTCTCCATGATGCTGGTCAACGATGGTGGCAATCGCTACCGCTCGGTCCCACCGGCTACGGCAACTCTCCGTATCAGTCCATGTCGTCGTTTGCCGGGAACGCCATGCTGATCAGTCCTGGCAGCCTGATCATAGATGGGCTGCTCACGGCGAAAGACTGTGATTTTCACTTTCCTTCAGATTTCGTCGACTACGACGCCGTCATCCCTTTCAAGAACCGGCTCCTCGAAACCGCTTGGACAAACTTCAAAGCCGCAGAGCGCAAGGATCTACAGCTCGTATTCGATGAGTTCTGCGCAGGACAGGAACATTGGCTGGAAGACTATGCACTGTTTCGTGCGCTGAAAGCCAGGTATCACGGCGCTTACTATCTCGATTGGCCGGAAGAATTGGTTCAGCGTAGACCAGAGGCGTTAGCCAGTGCGCGTCGTGAATTGGCGAATGAAATCGACCAGGTTCGCTTTGCTCAATTTCTTCTCTTTCGTCAAGGGGATGAAATCAAGAAGCACGCGCATTCGAAAGGCGTGGGTTTGATCGGTGACCTGCCTTTCTTTGTTTCTCCGGATTCCAGCGATGTCTGGGCGAACCCGGAGTTGTTCCTGCTCGACGAACATCATCAGCCGCGCTTTGTTGCCGGTGTACCGCCCGACTATTTCAGCGCCCAGGGCCAGTTGTGGGGCAACCCGGTTTACAACTGGGATGCGCTTCGCGCCACCGGCTATCGTTGGGCGATCGATCGACTTCGCGCCCTGCTCAGTCACGTTGATGTCATTCGTCTAGATCATTTCCGCGGATTCGCAGCGGCCTGGCACGTTCCAGCAGGTGCGCCAACGGCGCAGTCCGGACAATGGGTGCAGGGTCCTGGTGCGCTCCTTTTCGAAGCAGTACAAAAAGAGCTGGGCCGCCTCCCGTTCATCGTCGAAGATCTGGGCATTATCACTCCAGATGTGCAGGCACTCCGCGACCAATTCCAAATGCCTGGGACCAAAGTCTTGCAGTTTGCCTTCGACGGCAATCGGGACAATCCCTACCTGCCGCAAAACATCCCACAGAACGCCGTCGCGTATACCGGTACCCATGACAATGCTCCAACACGAGAATGGTATGAAGAGTTGGCTGATTACCAGCGGCAGAACTTTTGGAATTACCTCAGGCGCGCAGCGGGCGGGGACGCTGAGGCTGCTGCGGGAATGATGCAACTGGCATGGTCGTCGCCAGCGGCACTTGCCATTGCTCCCTTGCAGGATCTGCTCAACCTGGGGGCCGAAGCTCGCATGAACGTGCCCGCTCGCGCCGACGGAAATTGGCGCTGGCGCTGGCAGGAAGACATACCGTTGCTCCCGGCGCTTGAATGGTTGAAGGAGCTGACAGAAAACTCGAAGCGCTGGAGTTCGGCAACCCCGGGTCAGCAGAAAGCCCCGGAACGCGTAGTTGCTCAGGTAGGACAGTAAACTAGATCTCGATGATGCCGCGCTTCAAGGCGATCGCCAGGGCGTGGGTGCGATCGTTCGCGCCGAGTTTTGAAAGAATGCTCCGCATGTGAGCTTTAACCGTCTCTTCAGAAAGATTGAGGTGATCGGCAATCATTTTGTTGCTGTTCCCAGTGCCTAGCTGACGCAAAACCTCGATTTCGCGCGCACTCAACGCGTCCTCGGCGCGATGCTCCACCAACTCGACGGCAATTTCGGGGGGCATTTTTTTTCGACCGCCGTGCACGATGCGAATCGTCTCAACCAGTTCCTTCCGCAGCATGCTCTTCAGAAGGTATCCGTAGGCGCCCGCTTTGAATGCCCGGCCCGCTTGTGCGTCGCCACTGTAGGTGGTCAATACAATGATTCGCGCGTCGGGAAACTCTTTGCGAATAGCTCCGATTGCGTCACTCCCGCTCATGACTGGCATCTGCAGATCCATAAGAGTAATGTCTGGACGATGAGTGCGGAATTGCTCGAGCGCTTCGCGTCCATTGTTGGCTTCCCCGACCAGAACCATATCTGGTTCCGCCGACAGAACTGCCGCGATCCCTTCGCGCAACACCGGATGATCATCTACCGTAAGAATTCGAATGGGCTTGTTGGCCGTCATATTCAACCACCTACGCCGCGAGGTCGGCGGAACCACGTCGCATAACAATCGAAACCAATTGGCCTGATAGTACGCCGGGGCCAGAGAGAAATCCAGCGAGTCGCAGCCTCGTTTCACACGCCGTTATTGCAGGCCTTCGCGCGAAAGGTGTGCCACGCTTGCCTCCGAGTCCCGGCATCCTGCCAATCACGGTTTCAGCCTTCCAGCTTGTAGCGAAACAAAACCTTTTCCGGCCTTCCAATCTTGAAGCGGATCAAACTAGCCGATGTTCGCAAGCTTACGAACTCCTCAAAAGAGGTATGGAGCTGTAACTTCAATTAGGGTATGCCGCGCCGCCGGAACCCACTAGGCTGGGACCGTGCAGCGGCTGTTTTCCATGTTTCCGCGAGGAGGGCCTGGGTTTGCCCTGTTGCTGCTTCGAATTTCCGTGGCAGCCCCTCTCCTCCTCAGCCTGGCAGGTAAGTCTGACCTGCCTTTATTTCATCTCCTGTTCGCAAGTGGATGGTTGGTGTCGATCGCGCTCGCGATCGGAGTATTTACGCCGGTGGTGTCGTCCATCGTATGTCTATATGCGACTGTGGATCTTCTGATTGGTCTTCGCTTCGATTGGCTGGTGATTTCTCAGGTCCTGAACTCCGTTGCGCTCGCGCTGCTCGGACCGGGAGCCTATTCGCTGGATGCACGATTGTTTGGGCTCAAAGTGATAGTTATGTCACCTCGCAAAGATGCAAACTGGTTTTGAGCCGCACTGCCCGTTCAGCGCTCCCTAGTCCAATCTGCGAATTCAGTTTTTTGGGAGCTTAGCGTACTCGGCCTTGGCTTGCCGGTAAATAGGAACATCAGGGTCGGCGTCTTTCCAAATGTTAAGGAATTCTTCGTAAGATTTGCGGGCGGATGCATCATCGCCCATCAGCCTCTCTGCCCGACCGAGCTGAAGCCGAGCCAGTGGGCCGGTGATAAATTCCCAGCACAAACCGGGATTGTCGATCAGCTTTTGGAATTCGCGCGCTGCTGATTGGCCATCGCCTGACTCCAGGTAGGCCAGGCCACGGATGTAGGCCGGGTAGAGATAATCGAACGACTGGGTGTACGCGAGGTCGTACTGAACCGTCTCGCGGAGCAGATCGATGGCGGCGGCGGGATCGTGCTGCTGCAACTTCACCGCGGCGCGAACTGTGGGAACTAGATACCTCTGCACAATAGTATCCAATGGTGCTTCCTGGCTGACTTCGTCCGCAAGCCCCTCAGCTTCCTCAGTTCTCCCCGTCCGGGCGAGCGAGAGAGCTAAAACCATTCTGTCGCCACGCTCCAAGTCGCCCTGAAGCATCCGGTCCTCGATCTTGTACGCCTGGACTAGCCTGCCCGCCTCCGCGTTCTCAAGGGCCGAAAAAATGAGGCCTCGGGACATATCTACCGGGTGCGAAAACAGCTTCGATGCCTGAAGTCGCCAACGATCGGAGGAACCAAAGTGACCCTGCTGAGCATCGTATCGCTCACGCTGGACAACGACTCGATCCGGGACATGCGATTCGCGATTGAAGACCTGGTCGAGAGCTGCCCGATTACCTTGAATGAATGCCAGCCGCGCCTTCCACATCCTCAGGTCGGGGCTGTCAAACTTAGAGGCTTCCGCCCGAGCCAGCCATGACCCCGCCTCATTGAACCTGCTTGCATTTAAGTTGGCACCGGCGGCCGAGGAAAAATAGAGCGGACTGGGCTGCAGCCGCGCCGTCTCATCCTCTACGTCAGCCGCACGAGTGAGTTGGCCGAGTGCAAGCAGCGTGTGCGCCAGATTATTATGAAAGGATACATCGCGAGGAAATATTTCTAGCGCACGAAGTAGAACGGAATATGCCTTGTCGAGCTCGCCGGTCGCGTGACTGTAATAGAGATACTCGGTATTTAGCCTGTTCTTTTCCGTCATTCGGTCGCGCAGCTGGTAGGCGCGCATCATTCCACTGGTCATAAGGTCATAATGACTGAGAGCTCCGTTTGCCCTGCCAATCTCTTCATACAGGAGCGCAAAATCAGGGTCCAGTTCGATTCCTCTCTGAAACAGGGGGAGCGCTGCCTGTGGGTTGCCGGCTTGAAAGAGCTTTCTTCCCTCGGTGCCCGTTTGCAGTGCCTCCAGGGAGGCGCTGGTCGCTATTTCGAGAGGCTGATTGAATCGCGCCAGCGATTCGGCGGGCTCCCCCAGCTTCCTCCGAAGGCGCGCGGCCGTGGCTCCCAATTCATGGACTACCTGATTACGAGCGCTAACGTCGGTCCCTTCCTCAGCCAAGGTCGCTCCTGATCCGCAGTCGAGTGCGATGATCCCCAGGTGATATCCGTTACCGGCGTCGGCGATGGATGCAGAGATCACCATCTTGCTGTTGGTCTTATTGCAAGTCTGGCGTGCGATCTCTGCGGTGATCCTGGTGGTCGGTGGAAGCTTCATTTGCCCCATGGTGGCGTACATCTTGTCCAATCCCAGCAGGTTCAAGTATGGCGTCTGTGCCATTTCATAGCGCAATGCAGTGTTCAAAGCATCGTCGAAAACAGGGTCGTTCGTCAGGTTGTCGACATCGGCCAGAACGATCGTGTCGGTGGGAGCGAGAGTGATGCGATGGCGGTAAACTTCGTAGCGCCAGACACTAAGCGCCCCAACGGCAAGCAGCGTGATCGCCGTCAACACCCGTCGCCTCCACCCTCTTGTTGGATGGGCCTCCGCGGCGACCTCTCCGGGTGCGGTTCCTGGTGCTGACCCCGGATATTCGATGGCCGGTATCAATCGATAGCCACGCCGTCCCAAGGTCTCGATGTACCGAGGGTTGTCCGCTGAATCCCCTAGGGCGCGGCGTAGCGCCTTGATCGTCGCATTGATGCTTTGGTCGAAATCGACGACCGTGTCATTCGCCCACAGCCTGCTCTTGATCTCCTCGCGGGTGACAATCTTGCCCTCACGTTCGAGGAGCATCCGTAAAACCTGGAACACTTGTTCTCTGAGGAGAACCCTATGGTTAGGATCTGGCGTCTCAGTCGAGCGCAGTTCGCCCGTGGTGAGGTCGAGCTCAAAGGCTCCGAACAGAACGCGTCCTGAGGGATGGGTATGCATGGGAACCGCACACAAAATACAGAACAAGAACTGTACCAATGCGAACCCGGAATTGTCGAATAAAGTGCATCAAGGCCGTTCGGAGAATTGTATTAAGAATCAACAACTTCCAAGATTTCACTCCCATTTCATCACAAAGTCATCGCTCTTCCATTTACACCCATTCGCCATTGCGGTAAACAGGCGGGCGTCGGCGTGATTGATCAAACGACAATGATTTTGGGGCATGCCGGGGGCCAGACATTCGGGCACCGCTATCCCGCTCGACGATCTGGAAGGCGAGTTGTTCGGTCACGAGAAGGGTGCCTTCACCGGAGCGATACATTGTGCATCGCCTTAGGGGCTTTGAGTCCCCGATGAGCGGAAGATTCGGATATGCCGGTCGCCTTTACGGCATTCCGAATCAGCAGTCGGATCAAGAATGAACCCCTTATCTCTCGCCTCAAGGGACTCCGCCGCCCGTCAATCCATGGGCCTGCTGCGTTGGAGGCGTCTCCAACCTTACTCGTTTGTGGTTCTTTCCGTTGCGGTGGCACTGGGGGCAGCGCTGTTGCTCGATCACTTGGGGTTCCGCGAAGCGACGGTTCCATTTTTCATCTGCGCGAGCGCAATAAGTTCATGGTATGGAGGGCCAGGCCCCGCCGTGCTGGCGGTCGTCCTGTGCTCATTGGCATTCGACTACTTCTTCGTGCCACCACTTTATACCCTCTACATCGCACCCTCGGAGCTTCCGTATTTCGTCATCTTTGCCTTATTCACGGTACTCGTGTCATGGTTCGCCAGGATTCGCCGTCGCGTCGAAGAAAATTTGCGCAACGCTCGCGACCAACTTGGGTCTCTTAATTGCGAACTCGCAAAACGCTCGGCAGCCTTGGAGGCCAGCAATAGGGAGTTGGAAGCTTTTGCCTATTCCATATCGCACGACCTACGCGCGCCTCTGTGCCACGTGGTGACATTTGCCGAGCTATTGCGGAGCAGCGCAGCCCCGCCTCTCAATGAGAAAAGCAGGCGGCATCTCACGGTGGTCCTGGAAGAGGCCAATCGAATGGGCAGCTTGATCGATGACCTGCTCGCGTTTTCTCGAATGAGCCAAGCGGAGGCCCATTATTCCACCATTAGCCTGCAACAGATCGTTCAGGAAGCCGTGGCTGAAGCCCGCCAGGATGCCAACGGCCGCAACATTGTCTGGAGGGTGGACGCCTTGCCCGAATGGCATGGAGATCGATCGATGCTGCGCCTGGTTGTGATCAACTTGATTTCCAACGCCGTGAAATTCACCCGCACACGACCTGAACCCGAAATCGAAATCGGATGCAGCGAACGTAAGAAGGATCATGTGGTGCTGTTCGTGCGGGACAACGGCGTCGGATTCGACATGAAATATTCCGACAAGCTCTTCGGTGTCTTTCAGCGGCTTCACCCGCAAGAGGCTTTTGAGGGGACGGGGATCGGCTTAGCTACGGTTCAGCGCATCGTCCACCGCCATGGTGGTCGCGTCTGGGCGGAGGGCAAAGTGGAAGGTGGGGCCACCTTCTACTTCTCACTTTCTAAGGTCACTGGAGCAGACGGGCATGGACCTTCCGGGACGGATCTTACTGGTTGAAGACGACCCCAAAAAAAATGTTGGGCTCACGCGGCTTCTACGAAATCGGCACTGATGACACTGCTTCCAATGTGTTCATGTACGCCATGATCAATACTTCCTGCAGCGTCAGTCCTTTGTACTCAATGCGCCACATAAATCACCTGTAAGTCACCAATTACGCGAGCGGTTCACTCCGGCCGTACCGGAATACCCAATTTGCGAATCCGATAAGCCAGTGTGGTGCGCTTCATTCCCAGCCTGACCGCTGCCCCGTTTGGTCCCCCGGTCACCCAATTCGATTCCCGAAGGGCACGCAGCACGTGTTCGCGTTCCATTTCTTCAAGGGTGCTTAAGCTGGTAGTCGAACCCTGGGTTGTGTCTTGTTTTAGTTCTTCCAGCGGGGCGCGGAGGGAGGTTCCGGGTGAAAGAATCACCGCTCGCTCCACAAAATTCTGCAACTCACGCACATTTCCCGGCCAGCGATAATTTGCCAGCACTTCCATGGTCCGAGCCGGAATGGTTTCGATACTCCGCTTCATTCGCTGGGCATATTTGTCCACGAAGTGGCGGACGATCAGCGGTATGTCCTCACGACGATCGCGCAAAGGCGGAACCATCAGCGGGAAGACGTGCAGCCGGTAGTACAAGTCGCTGCGAAAGGTTCCTTCTTCAACCATCTGCTTCAGGTCGCGGTGAGTCGCCGCAATCACGCGCACATCCACCTGCTGGGTGCGAGTGCTGCCGAGCCGCTCAAACTCGTGCTCCTGCAGGACGCGCAGCAGTTTGGCTTGCAGATCAAGCGGAATATCTCCAACTTCGTCCAAGAACAGGGTTCCCTTATCGGCCAACTCGAACCGGCCAGGCTTGCGCATGATGGCACCGGTGAAAGCGCCTTTCTCATGCCCGAAGAGCTCACTCTCCAATAACCCGGAAGGAATCGCGGCACAGTTCACCTTGATAAAAGGCCGATCACGCCGCGGGCTACGGTTGTGAATAGCTAGGGCGATCAGTTCTTTCCCGGTGCCCGTTTCGCCTTGAACTAACACACCGGAATCGGTGGGTGCCACGACTTCAACCTCTCGCAGCACCCGTTGCAGTGCCGGGCTCCGGCCTACGATCTCTTCAAAGGATGGCTCGCTTCGCACTTCGTCCTGGACATAGACTTCCTGCTCACCGAATTCGCTCTTCAGTTTCTGCACTTCGGCATGCAGCAGGGAGTTGGCCAGGCCCAGCGCTATCTGGTCGGCGGCAAGCAACAAGAACCGAATGTCCTGCGCAGAATAACTGTAAGGCCGTAAGCCGGCTATGCTGAGGACCCCAAAACAGCGGTGAGGCGCACACAGTGGCAGACGACAGAGCGACCGATATTCCACACCTACTGCATCCTGCGCCTCTCTCCGTACGGCCAAGCGTTCATCCTGCCGGCAGTCCTCAATCCAGAGCGCCTGTTGCTCCTGGTACACAGACCATATCGTGGTTTCCTCGATCGGTATGTCCGGCCGCGCGAACTGTTCCTCACCGTATGATTTCCAGCCAATGGCGCTTTCCGTTTGGTCGAAAATCACGATGTTCACAAGGTCGCTCGGGAACAATGCCTGAAACAGCCCAACCAGATGGTGCGAGAGAATCTCAGGGGTCATCGCAGCCATCAAGCTGGAGAGCTGCACCAGCCTTTCGTAGCGTGCGGCCAGCGATTCCAAGCCTGCCGCAGGATGTGCGATGGGTGGCTGTTCGTCCGGGTATACAAAAGGTGTGTGTGATGTCAGACTAAATTCAACCGCGCTCATCATTTGCTCCTTCATCGAACGTTATGAGGATGCAGCAGGATTGATTTGCAAACAACCCTAAATAGAAGGTCTTTTCTTGACATAATCGAGTGGTTTTTCGCTTACATGATGAAGTCATGGTACGCTACCACTTTTGAGTGAGGGTCGGATACCCGGTTTCTGGAGAGGTACTAATCCTTTACGGGAGTGAACCTCCCCAACCGTAAGCTCTCTCGCGCCACGCTTTTAGGTAAATTAACCGGAAGTCTGCCAACACTTCGCCACGTGCCAAGTTCCGCACCCCCAGCAATCTTCGCATCCACATCGCGAATTTCTCGCTCCGGCGCCTTCAACTCCCAGTTCTTTCAACGGCTTCAGTAAAACATATCGGCTGATTCGGTGTTTTGGACGCAGCGGTGCAGTTACTGCCACCGGATAAGGAACACAGCCAGCATGCGAAGAATCTCACTCATTGTTTTCTCGACTCTGGTGCTCCTTGTCCGCTGCTTTCCGGAGAGCGAACCTGCCACTCCAGGATCAATTCGCGGCGCGGTTGTCACTAAGAGTCAAAACGGAGAACCTGCCGTTTTGCCGGACGCAAGTATCGTCCTTCATGGGCCTGTGAGTAGGGAAACCCAGTCCGACGCGCAGGGAGCCTTCGCGATCGACGGCCTTCCTCCTGGAATGTATGACGTCGAAGTGAGTGCTCCTGGTCTTAAGACGACGCTTGCAGTTGAAGTGAAGTCCGGCGCGACTTCTGTGGTGCCGATCGAACTCGGCATGGCAACTGTTGCGAGCACGGTAACCGTTGCCGCGAGTGAGCCTCCGCTGATTGAAGAATCTGCGCAGAAAAACACGATCGGTGGACGGATCGTGCAGGAGGCCCCTAATCAAAACGAGAAAATCGAAGACCTGCTGCCTCTCGTTCCGGGAGTTGTTCGCGGGCCAGACGGCCGCATTAACATGAAGGGTGCTCAGGCGACACAGGCCGGCTGGTTGGTGAATTCGGCGAACGTAACCGATCCCGCCACCGGCGGACAAGCTATCAACCTGCCCATTGATGTTGTCTCGTCCGTCCAGGTTATCTCCAACCCGTACGATCCCGAGTACGGAAAGTTCACAGGAGCAGTTTCGAGTGTCGAAACTCGCACCAGTGACTTCGACAAGTTTCACTTCTCGATACAGAACATCGTTCCTCGAGCCAGAGACCGGGACGGGCACATCGTCGGAATCGGAGCGTTCACTCCGCGGACTACCATAACCGGGCCGCTTATTAAGGACAAACTCGCGTTCACTCAATCCCTTGAGTATCGGTTCGTCCGCGTACCGGTTGAGAGTCTGCCTCCGTTGCAACGCGACACGACCCTCAAGAGTTTTGACTCTTTCAGTCAATTCGATTTGAAGATCAACGAGAAGCAGACGGCAACGCTTTCGGTTACTGTTTTCCCGCAAAAGATTGACTACCTAGGATTGAATACGTTTGTTCCGCAGCCCTCAACCCCAGACCTGCATGAACGGGGCGATCAGGTTGCTATGCAACACAACTACGTTTCAGACTCGGGCAGTCTGCTTACTTCACGACTGGCCTACGAGCGCTTCGATGCGAACCTTTTCCCGAACAGTAATGCGCCTTATCGCCTGCTGGTCGAAACGACCGAAGGCGGATTCTTCGACCGGCAGAATCGCGACACTGAACGGGTGGAATGGCAGGAGATTTACGAGGCAAACACAAAACATTTACTTGGATCGCATCAGTTGAAAATCGGCTTCGATTTCTCACACAGCGGTTACGAAGGCTATCAACAGTTTTCACCTGTAGATATCGTTGGTGTTTCGGGCTCTAGGTTGGAGCGAATCGAGTTTGGAGCGGCCAATCAGTTTTCTGTCAACCAGAGTGAGTTCGCATGGTTTGTTGGCGACCACTGGACCGTGTCCCAACGCTTGACATTCGATTTCGGCTTGCGATTCGACACTGATTCGGTCACCGATGGGACACACGCAGCCCCACGCGCCGGCCTGACACTCGCATTGACGAGCGATCGCAAGACGCTTCTGAAGGCGGGCGCTGGGTTATTTTACGACCGCGTGCCTTTGAACGCGCCGGTTTTTCCTCTCTTTCCGGATCGAACAATTCAGACTTTTGATCCGACCAATCAGTTGCTTTCGTCGACCACCCTCTATACCAACGTTATTCCCCGGAGACTCGCCAACCCGCGAAGCGAAACCTGGAATGTCGAGGTTGATCGACAGGTGACAGACAACTTTTTGGTCCGGGTTGCTTACCAACAAAGGAATACTGTGCATGACCTCGTTATCGACCCGGTCACAACGACGAACGGAAGTTTCTTGACCCTGGCCAACGATGGGCGAGACTTCTACCGCGAGTTCCAAATTACTGGCCGTTATCAGATAGGACGACATACGTTGAATGCTTCTTACGTGCGCTCGACGGCCACGGGTGATCTCAACGACTTCAACCAGTTCTTTGGAAGTGATCCGCAGGCCGTGATTCAAGCGGACGCTCGAGGACGGCTGAACTTTGACGCGCCCAATCGCTTCCTGACTTGGGGAGAATTTCATGCTCCGTGGAAGATGACCGTAATGCCTGTCTGGGACACTCACACCGGATTTCCTTACTCCGTCGTGAACCAGGAGCGCGAATTCGTGGGTCCACGCAATGACGTGAGATTCCCGCGTTTCGATTCGGTCGATGTCCAAGTTCTCAAGGGATTCAATGTGCCGTTTCACGGCAAGGAACACACCATAAAAGTTGGGCTTGGGGTGTTCAACGTGTTCAATCATGCCAACTGTCGCGACGTACAAAACGATCTGGAGAGCTACCGCTACGGCCAGTTCTTCAACAGCGCGGTTCGGACCTTCAGAGGAAAGCTGGTTTTCGGATTCTAACTTATGAAGAAGGTAAATCAATGTCTCATTCTTGCCGCCGGCAACGGGACTCGCATCCGATTGGTGTCGGGAGGCCTTCCCAAGCCTCTGGTTAACTTTCGCGGGAAGCCCATCCTGGAGCATGTCATTCGCAGAGCACACCAAGCCGGTGTTGATAAGTTCGTGATTGTGGTGGGGTATCGGTCGGAATTGATTCGCAGTTGGTTTGAGGGCCGCTCGCTGGGTGTGTCCGTCACTTTCGTGGAAAATCCGGATTATCACAAGGCCAATGGCATTTCGGCGCTGAAAGCCAGGAATGAAATCCACGAGAATTTCCTGTTGTTGATGGCGGACCACATTTTTGAAGCGGAGACGGCTCGGGTGATTCTTAACCAAACTCTCAAACCCGGTGAAGTCATTCTCGCCGTGGATCCCAACATCGATCGCATTTTTGACCTTGACGATGCGACAAAAGTTCGGCGCGATGGAGGCCGGATCGTGGATATCGGCAAAGAGATTTCGGGCTACGACGCGCTCGATACGGGGATGTTCCTATGCAGCCCAGCCCTGTTTGACAGACTCGAGTCAGCGAAAAAAGATGGAAATTGTTCGCTCTCCGATGGTATGCGACAGTTGATTGCAGAGCGACGACTGCGCGCCCTGGAGATCGGCGAGGGTCAATGGCAGGACCTTGATACTCCCGAGGCATTGTCGTACGCCGAAGGAGTGTTCGGAGGATATTCCTACCAGGAATCCATTCTCGAGAATGTCGCCCGTGTCTAGCCACGTCACAAAAATGCGGACGCCTCTGCGGCTGCTGGCAGGCGCATTTGGCATCTTACTGCTCACCTACCTGGTCCACCGAGCCGGTCCGGCCAAGCTTCTTGAAAGCATGGCCACTCTAGGATGGGGACTGGCTTTGGTCATGGCTTGGGGTGGGGTCGCTCAGATTCTAAAGACGTGGGCCTGGCGTATCACACTGCTCGACGAAAAGCGTCAGGTCTCTTTCGCGCGCATGCTCGGGCTACGCCTCGCATCCGAAGCTGTTGGTCAGCTTGGTGGGCTGGGGCAGATGTTCGGCGAAGGGTTGCGAGTCTCACTGCTTGCCCCAGCCGTGCCCCTCGCCAGCGGAATCTCGTCGGTAACCATTGACCGCGCATTTTTCGTCATCAGCGCTGCCTTGGTGAGCAGCGTTGGTCTATCGGCGGTGCTGTTTGTCTTGCCGCTGCCGCACGCGCTAGCACTCTATGGGAGTGTTTTCATATCGATTCTTCTCGGTGTTGTTCTGCTGGCCGCAGTCGCTATTGGAATGCGCTGGTCCGTGCTCTCAGGCCCGGCAGAGACGTTAGGCCGGATCCGATATTTCCGTGGTTGGATCGAACGTAAACGCGTGTTGATCTACTCCGTTGAGAAGAAGCTACTCGACTTTTATCACCACACCCCCGGTTCATTTTGGGCAAGTTTCACCCTGAACCTCGCTTGCCACGCCGCAGCTGTATTTGAGGTTTATCTGATTCTGTCGCTTTTGGGCGCCAAGATCACTTTGTTTGGGGCGCTAGCAATTGAGGCGCTGACCAAGCTGGTGAATATCGCAGGCACATTCAATCCAGGAAACCTCGGGACCTATGAGGGCGGGAACATGCTTATCGTCAGATTGTTCGGCCTCACAGCAGCCACTGGATTGACTCTGGCATTCGTTCGACGTCTGCGCGCAATTTTCTGGGCAGCCGTGGGCGGCCTCTGCCTGGTAGTGTTGGCCAAACCGAAAGAACAAAGCAGTGCCATCGGAGGCGACGAAGACATTTATGCGAATTGGGCCTGAACCAGCGTTACAAAACCAGCAGCTAACAAGCAGTAAGTCGATCAGCCGCTCTCACACTGCCGTTATTCTTGCAAACGAATTGGATGCTTTCGGGCTCGGCTCACCAATGCCCGAGGTCGGTGCTCTCCCCATCGTGCTGCGAAGCATCCTGGGAGCGCACAAAGCCGGTGCCTCACGAATCGTTGTTATTATCGACGTGGCCAAAGGCCGCTGCATGCAGGACGAACTGCTTCAAACCGGACGCATTCCCGGCAATGTCGAGTGGCGAGAATTCAACTTTGGGCAAGCGTCTCTCCCTTCTTACTTAGGGCGGCTAGCTGCAGAGGCAGAAGGGCATCTGGTGCTGATTGCCGGAGACAGTGTCTATCATCCTTCGCTGCATCGGCGTACAGCCGAATGGAGTGG
>Ga0307474_10000100_pt1 | contig 62796 bp, 50 predicted proteins | sample atmos_gasesECM1C_2_FD_203312 | JGI IMG/M metagenome (GOLD analysis project Ga0307474, IMG submission 203312) | Hardwood forest soil microbial communities from Morgan-Monroe State Forest, Indiana, United States - atmos_gasesECM1C_05 | ecosystem: Environmental > Terrestrial > Soil > Temperate...
CCGACCTTGACTTGATCTGCGCGCGTCATCCTGCACAGCCCGCGGTCGGGACGAAGAGGTGGCCGCAGTCGAACAAAAAGGTGACTGCTCATCCTTGACACACACATTCCCCATGTGAGCAATCCAGGGCCGCGCGTTGGACTCTGGATTGCTTCGTCGCGGAGCCCGTCATCGGGCCGGCTCAAGAGAGCCGGACCCGTTGGCTCCTCGCAATGACGGCTGCTATCGTTCCCAAAATATCCGCTTGGGGTTATGGGTCGCGGCTCTTCGGCCGGGCGACGGCGGAGATCAATTCACCTGCCGATCTTTCCCGGTCCAATAGGGATCGCGCAATTGTCGCCGCAAGATCTTGCCGGAGGGGTTGCGCGGGAGCGCCGGGACGAAGTCGACCGATTTCGGCGTCTTGAAGCCGGCGATGCGTTCGCGGGTGAAATTGATGATGTCGGTTGCGGTTGCGGTCTTGCCCGGCTTCAACGCTACGACTGCCTTCACCGCTTCGCCCCATTTTTCGTCGGGAATGCCGATCACGGCGGCTTCGGCGACGTCTGGGTGATCGCAGATCGCGCTTTCCACTTCCGCCGGATAGATGTTCTCGCCGCCCGAGATGATCATGTCCTTGATGCGGTCATGGATGTAGAGATAGCCATCCTCGTCCAGGAAGCCGGCGTCGCCGGTGCGCAGCCAGCCGTCCTTGCCCAGCGTTCGCGCTGTCGCCTCTGGCAGATTCCAGTAGCCCGCCATGTTGGAGCCGGAGCGCGTCGCGATCTCGCCGACCTGGCTCGGCGGCAACTGGTTTCCGTCCGCATCCAGGATCGCAAGCTCGACCCCCGGCATCGCCTTGCCGGCCGAGCGCATCCGCTCCGATCCCTCGATATGGTCCTCCGGCGGCAGTGCTACGATCGCGCCCGTGGTCTCGGTCATGCCGTAGACCTGAACGAAGCCGCATTTGAACACCTCGATGCATTCCTTCAAGAGGGCCGCCGGAATCGGCGACGCGCCATAGAGCATGTATTTCAGATGCGAGAAATCCATCTGCCGTGCCCGCGGCTGGCGCACCACGAATTGCATCGCCGCTGGCACCATGAACAGTTTGGTGATTCCATCCTTCTCGATGAAGTCCAGAACCTTGCTCGGATCAAAGTCCCGCGCGATCACCCCACGCGCCCCCTGATAGAGACCCATCACGCCCCACCCGGAGCCGCCGATGTGAAACAGCGGCATCGCCACCAGCGAGACATCGTCGGCGGTCCATTTGTTCCACTCCGGCTGTTCCGCCCCAGTACCGGTGTTGACCAGGTTGAAAAAGTTGGCGTGCGACAGCATCGCGCCCTTTGGCTTTCCGGTGGTGCCCGAAGTGTAGAGCTGGAGAGCTATGTCCTCGGGCGTCACCTCGATGCCGGGATCGGCATCGCTCTGCGCGTCGCGCCAGGCCGCAAAATCCTGCCATTCGCCCGCGCCGCCTTCGGTGGTGATGACGCTGCGCACGCTTGTGAGCTGCGGCAGGATGTTGCGAACCTGCGCAACGAACTCCGGTCCGACGAACAGCACCGGCGCCTTGCAATCCTCGACGATGAAGGCGACCTCGGGACCGGCGAGGCGCCAGTTGATCGGCGCCATCACCACTTTGGCCTTGATTGCACCGAACAGCAGCTCGAAAAAGACGTCGCTGTTCTTGCCGAGATAGGCAATGCGCTCGCCTGCGCGCACGCCAAGCGCTTTCAGCGCATTGGCGACGCGGTTGGTGTTGCGGTCGAGCTCGGCGAAGCTGGTGATGCGGCCTTCGAATTCGAAAACGATGGCCTCGCCGCGGTTTTTGGCCTGCAGGCGTACGATCTCGGCCAGCGTCGCTGGCTGCACGGATGCGGACATGTTTCCCCCATACGGTTCTCTGTTGGCCGCAATACTGACGTCACGTGGCGACAAAGACAATACGGGGGAGATGGGCTAGCTCCGCTGTGCCCGATCCTTCTCGTTCTGCTCCTTGATCGACTCGCGCGCCTTGGACCAGTCGTCGTCGCTCCAGTCGCGGAGCTGGTAGAAATTGCCACCCATGGCCAGCGCCTGGGCGCCGTCCATCGCGATGGTCTCGCCGTTGATCCAGTCGCAGCCGCCGGAGATCAGGAAGGTTGCGAGATTCTGCAACTCCTCCATGGTGCCGACGCGGCCCATCGGGTTCATGGCCTTGGTGCGGGCGCCGGCCTCGTCGCCGGGCTTGATGCGCTTGCTCATGCCCTCGGTCGGGATCTCGCCGGGCGCGATGGTGTTGAGCCGGATGCCGTGGCGGCCCCATTCCGTCGCCAGAGACATGGTCATGGCGTGGATCGCCGACTTGCTCATCGCCGACGGCACCACATAAGGCGAGCCGTTGCGAACCCAGGTCACCGTGATAGACACCACATTGCCCGGCAGCTTGGCTGCGATCCAGCGCCGGCCCACCGCATGCGTCACATAGAAGGTGCCGTGCATGACGATGTTGGCGACCGCGTCAAACCCGCGCGGGCTGAGCTCTTCGCTGCGCGAGATGAAATTGCCGGCGGCATTGTTGATGAGGTCGGTGAGAGGTCCCTCGCGAAAGATATTCTCTACCATCTCGTCGACCGCAAGCGCATTGCGGATGTCGATGCCATGGCTGGTCACGCGGCCGCCGTAGAGGTCCATCAATTCGGTCGCGGTCTCGTCGCAAACGATCTTGCGTCGACCGCAGATATCGACATCGGCGCCAAGTTGCAGAAAACGCGCCGCCATCGCCTTGCCGAGTCCGGTTCCGCCACCTGTAACGAGAATGCGCCGGCCTGCGAGAAGATTGTCTTTGAACATGGTGTCCGCCTGAACGAATTGGGTGTTAATTGGTCGATTGACTAAATCCCCCTGACACCGTTCTGTAAAGCCGCAACAGAGGATGAGAGGCCAAGGAGAATATCATGGAGAGCCGCATCTCGATATCGATCACGGAGGGCGTCGCCGATGTCCGCATGGTGCGCGCCGAAAAGATGAACGCGCTGGACGGCGAAATGTTCGAGGCGCTGGTTGCGGCCACCGATAGGCTAGGCAAAGAGAAGGGCCTACGAGCGGTCGTGCTGTCCGGCGAGGGGCGCGCGTTCTGCGCCGGCCTCGACATGGGCCGATTTGCCGCCATGAAGGAAAAGGGCGGCAACGGAATTCCGGGCGGCGAAAAGCGTGACCTCACCGTGCGCACGCACGGGCTTGCTAATTTTCCGCAGGCCGCGGTGTGGGCTTGGCGGCAGCTCCCAGTACCGGTGATCGCCGCCGTGCATGGCGTTGCCTTTGGCGGCGGCTTCCAGCTCGCGCTCGGCGCCGACATGCGGTTCCTCAGCAGCGATGCGCGGATGTCGGTCATGGAGATCAAATGGGGCCTGGTGCCCGACATGGCGGGCACGCCGATCCTTGCGAGTCTGGTGCGCGACGACATTCTGCGCGATCTCACCTTCACTGGGCGGATTTTCTCCGCCCAGGAGGCGCTAAGCTATGGGCTCGCGACCCGCATCTGCGACGATCCGCGCGCAGCCGCGCTGGAAGTCGCGCGGGAGATCGCCGGCAAAAGCCCGGATGCGATCCGGGCCGCCAAGCGCATGCTCAATAATCTCTCGGGCGATCCGGGAGCGGCGCTGCTTGCGGAGTCTGTCGAGCAGCAGAAGCTGATCGGCAGCCCCAACCAGACTGAGGCGGTGCGGGCTAATCTGGAAAAGCGCGCGCCGCGTTTTGCCGATCCGGGCTGACACTCTCCGTCATTCCGGGGCGCCTCGAAAACTATGGTGCGCAATTGCGCACCTGAGAATCTCGTCATTCCGGGTCTGGTCCTTCGGACCATCCCGGAATGACGGAGCAAGACAATTCAAATCCGACCAAGATCGGACAAAACAAATGAGCGAAATGTCCAAACCCTATCTCGGCATCATCTCCGGAGAAAGCCGCCGCAGCCACGCCGACATTGCTGATCGTGCAAGCCGCATTGCCGGCGGCCTTGGCCGGCTTGGCGTGCGGGAAGGCGACAGCGTCTGCATGCTGATGCGCAACGACATCGCTTTCGTCGAGGCGGCCTATGGTGCCATGCAGCTTGGCGCCTATGGTGTGCCGGTGAACTGGCATTTCAAGCCGGAAGAGATCAATTACATATTGAGAGACTCCGGCACCTCAGTGCTGATCGGCCATGCCGATCTCCTGCACCAGCTGCGGGATGCTGTTCCGAAGGGCGTGACGGTCTTGAGCGTGCCGACGCCGCCGGAGATCCTTGCCGCCTACAAGATCGATCCCGGCCATCTCGCAAAGCCGGATTTCGCGCGCGATTTCGAGAGCTGGCTCGCCGAGCAGCGGCGCTATGACGGGCCGGCCGTGCCGCAGCCGATGAACATGATCTACACGTCGGGCACGACCGGCCACCCCAAGGGCGTCCGCCGCGCCGCACCGAGCGCAGAGCAGAGCGCGGCGATGGAGCGGATGCGCGCCATGATTTACGGCCTCAAGCCGGGCGCTCGGGCCTTGCTGCCGGGACCGCTCTATCATTCCGCGCCAAATTCCTTCGGCATCCGTGCGGGCCGGCTCGGCGGCGTGCTGGTGTTGATGCCGCGCTTCGAGCCCGAGGAGTTCCTGCGCCTGATCGAGGCAGAAAAGATCGACACCATTTTCATGGTGCCGACCATGTTCATCCGCCTGATGAAGCTGCAGCAGAGCGTGCGCAGCAAATACGACATGTCCTCGTTGCGCCACGTCATCCATGCCGCGGCGCCCTGTCCACCCGACGTCAAGCGCGCCATGATCGATTGGTGGGGGTCGGTGATCTACGAGTTCTACGGCTCGACCGAATCGGGCGCAGTCACCTTCGCGACCTCGGAGGACGCGCTGAAAAAGCCCGGCACGGTCGGCAAGATCTCGCCCGGCGCGGAGCTGCGCTTTGTCGGCGAGGACGGGCGGGTGCTGCCGCAAGGCGAGATTGGGGAGATCTATTCCCGTATCGCGGCCAATCCTGATTTCACCTACCACAACAAGCCGGAAAAGCGCGCCGAGATCGAGCGCGAAGGGTTCATCACGTCGGGCGATGTCGGCTATGTCGACCCGGATGGCTATGTCTTTCTCTGCGACCGCAAACGCGACATGGTGATCTCGGGCGGGGTCAACATCTACCCGGCCGAGATCGAGGCGGTGCTGCACGGACTGCCCGGCGTGCACGACTGCGCGGTATTCGGCGTTCCCGACGCGGAATTCGGCGAGGCGCTAATGGCGGTGATCGAGCCGCTGCCCGAGGCGAGGCTCGAAGTCGCCGACATCCGTGCCCGGCTGAAGACATCGCTGGCGGACTACAAGGTCCCCAAGCACATCGAGATCCAGACCGGCCTGCCGCGCGAGGACTCCGGCAAGATCTTCAAGCGCCGCCTGCGCGACCCCCATTGGGAGCGAGCGGGACGGAAGATTTAGGGGACAAGGGAGTGAAAGCTGTCGTCCCGGCGAAAGCCTGGCTTTCGCTGGGACGAAGGGGAGGGGCAGGGACGACGAAGGGGAGGAAGCGCGGCCGCCTCTTTCTTGATCTTGCACTGCGTCAAAAAACTTGCAGACTGCCGGGCAGTTGCTGGAGCAGTCGCCAATGTCCTCCCAAACCATGCCTTCCGACGTGGAACTTCGGTCCAACCGCGCCGATGACGCGCAGGCGCTGGAAGAAGATACCAGGCTGCGCAACGATATCCGACTGTTAGGGCGCATCCTCGGCGATACCGTCCGCGAGCAGGAAGGCGCCGACGTGTTCGATCTGGTCGAGCGTATCAGGCAGACCTCGATCCGCTTCCACCGCGACGAGGACCGCGCCGCCCGCCGCGAGCTCGAGACTATCCTCGACAGCATGTCGATCTCCGAGACCGTGCGCATCGTGCGCGCCTTCAGCTATTTCTCTCATCTCGCCAACATCGCCGAGGACCACAACAACATCCGCCTGATGCGCGCCAAGAGCGCTGCCAAAGGTCCGTTCAAGGCCGGCGTGCTGGCCGAGACACTCGTGCACGCGCAGGCCGCCGGCATCAGTGCGGATGAGCTCAGGCGCTTCTTCAAGACCGCGCTTGTCAGCCCGGTGCTGACCGCGCATCCGACCGAAGTCCGCCGCAAGAGCACGATGGATCGCGAGATGGAAATCGCCGCGTTGCTCGACCGACGCGAGCGCGTTCGGCTCACGCCAGAGGAAGCGGACGACAGCGATGAGCAACTGCGCCGCGAGGTCCTGACGCTATGGCAAACCAATCTGCTGCGGCGGACCAAGCTCACCGTGCTCGATGAGGTCGCCAACGGCTTGGCGTTCTATGACTACACACTTCTGCGCGAGTTGCCGCGGCTGATTTGTGCCCTCGAGGACCGGCTCAACGCCGGCGACGAGGCGGCAAGCGAGGTCGCGTCCTTCTTGCGGATGGGAAGCTGGATCGGGGGCGACCGCGACGGCAATCCCTTCGTCACGGCAGAGGTGATGCGCGGCACGCTTCGTCTGCAATCGAGCCGCATCATGCAGCTCTATCTGGAGGAACTGCATGCGCTCGGTGCGGAGTTGTCGATCGCCGCGCATCTGGCCGAAGTGTCCGAGGATTTGCGCATCCTTGCCGAGCGCTCGCCCGACAAGTCGCCGCATCGCAGCGGCGAGCCATATCGTTTGGCCGTCTCCGGCATCTATGCGCGGCTGACCGCGACCGCAGAGAAGCTCAAGGTCGAGATCAGCCGCAAGCCGGTTGGCGAGGCAGCGCCTTATTCAAACGTCAAGGAGCTGCAGGCCGATCTCGATGTGCTGCACCGATCGCTGCTCGCCAACAACGCCCGCGTCATCGCGCGCGGGCGCCTGCGGCTGTTGCGCCGCGCGGTGGATTGCTTCGGCTTCCATCTCGCCCGCCTCGACATCCGCCAGAACTCGGCCGTGCACGAGCGCACGGTCGCGGAACTCCTGGATGCCGCGATCCCGGGCATGTCCTATCTTGCGCTGTCCGAAGAGGCGCGGGTGGCGCTGTTGTCCAGCGAGCTGCGCAACACGCGGCCGCTGGTGTCGAACTTCGTCAAATACAGCGAGGAGACGCTGGGCGAGCTCGCGGTTTTCCGGGCTGCAGCGGATGCGCATGCGCAATTCGGGGACGACGTGATTCCCCAATGCATCATCTCCATGTGCAAAGGCATGTCCGACATGCTGGAGGTCGCGCTCCTGCTCAAGGAGGTCGGCCTCATCAACCCGTCGGGGCGCAGCGCCATCAACATCGTGCCGCTGTTCGAGACCATCGAGGATTTGCAGGCCTGTGCCGGTATCATGGACCGCATGCTGTCGCTGCACGACTACCGCCGCCTGGTGGACAGCCGCGGCGCGGTGCAGGAGGTGATGCTCGGCTATTCCGACAGCAACAAGGACGGCGGCTTCGTCACCTCGGGCTGGGAGCTCTACAAGGCCGAGATCGGGCTGATCGAGGTGTTCGAACGCCATCACGTGCGGCTGCGCCTGTTCCACGGCCGCGGTGGTTCGGTCGGCCGCGGCGGCGGGCCGAGCTATGACGCGATCATTGCGCAACCGGGTGGTGCGGTGAACGGTCAGATCCGCATCACCGAGCAGGGCGAGATCATCTCATCCAAATATTCCAACGCCGAAGTCGGCCGCAACAATCTGGAAATTCTTGCCGCGGCGACGCTCGAGGCGAGCCTGCTGCATCCGCGCCAGCCGGCACCCAAGCGCGAATATCTCACCGCGATGGAGGAGATCTCCGCACTCGCCTTCAAGGCCTATCGCGGCCTGGTCTACGAGACGGACGGCTTTGTCGACTATTTCTGGGCGTCGACCGTCATCAACGAGATCGCGACCTTGAACATCGGCAGCCGCCCTGCCTCGCGCAAGAAGACGCGCGCGATCGAGGATTTGCGCGCGATCCCCTGGGTGTTCTCCTGGGCGCAGTGCCGCCTGATGCTGCCGGGCTGGTTCGGCTTCGGCAGTGCGGTCGAGGCCTGGACCGCCAACCATCCGGACCAGGGCATGCCGTTCCTGCGCGAGCTCTACCAGGAATGGCCGTTCTTCCGCACGCTGCTGTCGAACATGGACATGGTGCTCGCCAAAAGCTCGATCGCGATCGCCTCGCGCTATGCGGAGCTGGTTCCCGACGCGGAGCTGCGTGAGAAGATCTTCGGCCGCATCCGGCGCGAATGGCATCTCGCGATCGAGACGCTGCTCGACATCACCGGACAGGACAAGCTGTTGCAGGGCAACCCGCTGCTTGAGCGCTCGGTGCGCCACCGCTTTCCCTACCTCGACCCGCTCAACCATGTGCAGGTCGAGCTGCTGAAGGAGCACCGCGCGCAGAAGCCGGATGAGCGGGTGCTGCGCGGCATTCAGCTCACCATCAACGGCATCTCGGCGGGGTTGCGGAATACGGGATGAGAAGGTGAATGGCGAATGGCGGAATAGGAATTTCGTTTCCAGCTATTCGCCACTCGCCACTCCCTATTCGCTTCGACAATGGGCGCACGCCTTACCGCTCACATGCGCGGCATAACGGACTTTTTCGTTAGAGGAACCCAATAGGCCCGCAATCGAGCATAGAGCGGGGGATCAACCTGAGATAGAAATCCTCTTGTCAGAGCGGATCCCAAGTGAACACGTCAGCGGAACGGTCGAGCTTGTAGAACGACGCCTTCAGCGCTGGCATCGCATGTTCCGCAACCGTCTGCGGCGTCCAGCCTTCGCCGCGGTGCACCGAACGCACCGGACGCGATTGACCCATCAGGAAAATCTCGTTCATGCGCACAGCAAAAATCTGGCCGGTGACGTCCTTTGCGGCGTCGCTCAGGAGATAGGCAACGACCGGCGCGATCTTCTCCGGTCCCATCTGCTGGATTTTTGCGACGCGGGCCTTCTCGGCCTCGGTCTCGATTGGGATGGTTCCGATCATCCGGCTCCAGGCAAAGGGCGACACGCAGTTGGAGCGAACGTTGAAGCGGTTCATGTCGAGCGCGATCGATTTCGACAGTCCGACAATGCCGAGCTTCGCAGCTGCGTAATTGGCCTGGCCGAAATTGCCGACAAGGCCCGAGGTTGAGGTGAAGTGGACGAAGGAACCGCTCTCCTGCTCGCGGAACAGCCGCGCCGCGGCATGTGAGACATAGAACGAGCCCATCAGGTGCACCTTGATGACGGCCTCGAAAGCTTCCACGCTCATCTTGTGGAAGATCATGTCGCGCAGGATGCCGGCATTGTTGACCACACCGTCGAGCCGGCCGAAATGATCGGTCGCCGCCTTGACGATGCGGCTCGCGGGGATGGCTTCCGCGACGCTCTCGTAATTCGCAACCGCCGTGCCGCCGCGCTTCTTGATCTCCTCGACCACCTCTTCGGCCGGTGCCGCACTCGAGCCCGAACCGTCGGATGCGACGCCGGGATCGTTGACCACGACCTTGGCGCCTTCGGCTGCGCAGAGCAGCGCGATCTCGCGCCCGATGCCGCGGCCCGCGCCGGTGACGACGATGACCTTGTCTTGCAGTAATTTTGTCATGATGCTTTCTCCGTTGTTGTCGTCATTCCGGGGCGCGCGACAGCGCGAACCCGGAATCTCGAGGTTCTCAGGTGCGCAATTGCGCACCGTAGTTCGCCTCTTCGAGGCGCCCCGGAACGACGGTGGTTAGTGTTTCTCATTTGTGAAAATGATCGTGCCGCTTGCCGCGAACATTCCTCCGACGCCGTGGCACACCGATATCTTCGCAGCCTTCACCTGCGCTGGTGCGATGCCGCGCATCTGGCGTACGCTCTCCTGTAGCGCGTACATGCCGTACATGCCCGAATGCATGTAGGAGAGTCCGCCGCCATTGGTGTTGAGCGGCAGCTTGCCGCCAGGCCGCGTGTTGCCGTCGGCGACGAATTTGCCGGCTTCCTCATGTGGCATGAAGCCGAGATCGCCCAGGCCATAGAGCGGCAGATGGGCGAAGGCGTCGTAGATCATGAGGTGATCGACATCCTTGTGGGTGATGCCGGCCTCGCGGAAGGCAAGCGGTCCCGCCACCTTGAACGCGCGCGAGGAGTTGAAAGTCTCCATCTGGCTGACCATCGGCGTCTCCACGCTCTCGCCGGTGCCGAGGACGTAGACCGGTTTGTTCGGAAAATCCTTCGCGCGGTCGGCGGAGGTGAGGATCAGTGCGCCGCCGCCGTCGGTGACGAGGCAGCACTGCAAAAGGCGGAACGGATAGGCGATCATCCTGGAGTTCAGGACGTCGGCGACCGTGATCGGCTCCTTCATGGTGGCGCGCGGGTTCTTCGCCGCCCATTCCCGCTGCACCACCGCGACCATGGCAAGCTGCTCGTGAGTGATGCCGTAAGTCTTCATGAAGCGCAGCACGGGAATCGGGAACATGCTGGCCGGTGTGGTGACACCGTAAGGCAGTTCGAACTGGCCGTTCAGGCTGTCGGCGCCGACCATGCGCGGCGTGCGGCCAATATTGGACTTGCCGCTCTCGGCGTGCGTGATCAGCACGGTCTTGCACAGGCCTGCTTCGATCGCGGCCGCGGCATGGCGAACATGCAGCATGAACGAGCAGCCGCCGACCGAAGTGCCGTCGACCCAGGTCGGCGTAATGCCGAGATAATGGCAGATTTGCTGCGGCGTCTCGACCGCGGTGGCGAAGCCGTCGATGTCGGAGAGTTTGAGCCCGGCATCCTTGATGGCATTCAGCGCGGCATCCGCATGCAGCTGGATCTGCGACATGTTTGGAATGACACCGAGCTCGGTGGTCTCGGCCGCGCCGACAATGGCAACCTGGTTTCTGCGCATGGTCCTCACCCCTTCGCTGGACGGAACAGGGGAAGGGTGATCTGCTCGTCAAGCTTCTCGAACTTGACTTCGAGCGGCATGTCGAGCTCGAGCGCCTCTGGCGTCTGCGGGCAGTCGACGATATTGCTCATCATACGCGGACCCTCGTCGAGCTCGACCACCGCGATGGAATAGGGCGGGGTGAAGCCGGGTGCGGGCCGGTGATGAATGATGTAGCTGTAGAGCTTGCCCTTGCCGCTCGCCTTGAACACCGAGACCTTGCGCGAGCCGCAAGCCGGGCAGAACGGCCGCGGCGGGAAATAGCTCTTGGCGCAGTCGTCGCAGCGCTGCAGACGAAGCTCGCTCGCTCTGGTTCCGTCCCAGAAATGCTGGGTCTCCGGGGTCGGCTTGGGTCGTGCGCGCGCTGCCTCGGCCATGTCGGCATGTCCTCCATCGGCTTTGTTTGTGATCTTGATGCGCCAACGGACGGCAGGCGTCAACGGCGCGACGGACATGCGCGTGCGCGTCGCATTTGCCGCAGGCCGATATTCATAGCCAAAGCGTATGGCTGAGATTGAATTATTTCAATTCTCGTATAGTTGATTTGTCCGCGCGGACGCGCCAAAAGGGCCCCAACAACAGGGTCAAGGAAACGCCAATGATCAAGAAAAGTTTGGCCGCGCTCGCCGTGGCCGCAACTTTCGCTGCGCCCGCTTTCGCGGCGGACGCACCTTCCGAAATCAAGATCGGGACGCTTTATGCCTCCTCGGGGCGCTTCGCTTCGATCTCGATGCCGGTGTATAGCGCGCTGAAGCTGTGGGCCGACCAGAAGAACGCGGAAGGCGGCGTCTACGTGAAGGCCTTCGACAAGAAGCTTGCCGTGAAGCTCGTCTCCTATGACGACCAGAGCAACACGGCGACGGCATCCACGCTCTATAACCAGCTCATCACCCAGGACAAGGTCGACCTCCTGGTCGCCGATTCCGGCTCGGTCTTGACCGCGCCTGCGGTCGCGATCGCGCGCGACCACAAGACCTTCCTGTTCAACCAGACCGGCACCGGCGCGAGCTTCTTCTCCAAGGACAATCCCTACATCGCGCTGATGGCCGACCCGGTCTCGACCGTCTGGCCGAAGCCCGTTGCCGACTTTATCACTCATGACGGACCTGCGCTTGGCATCAAGAAGATCGCGATCCTCTATGCGACCAATGAGTTCACGGGGACGCAAGCCAATGCCTTCCGCAAGTTCGTGAAGGATTCCGGCGCGCCGATCGAGATCGTCTATGACCAGGGCGTGCCGACCGAGACCACGAACTACACGGTCATTATCAACAACATCAGCAATGCCGATCCGGATGCGGTCATCACCTTCGGTTACGCGCCGAACGATATTGCCTTCCTGCGGAACGTCCAGGACGTCGGCGTCAATTTCAAGATGCTGTTTGCGATCTATCCCGGGCTTGAGACCGAACTGTTGGAGAAGAACGTCGGCGCCAAGGGACTCGAGCACGTCTGGACCTATGTCCCGCCGTCCGAGTTGGACTACCCCGTGAATTTCGGCATGACCATGAAGGACTATAAGGCTGCGTGGGAGAAGGCCTATCCCGACGGTAAGATCGAGTTCGGCTTCAACGCAGTCGCGGGCTACACCACCGCGCTTTTGATCGAGAAGACGCTGTCGGTCGCAACTTCGCTGGACCAGATGGAGCTGCGGAAGGCCGTGTTCAGCCTGTCGGGTCAGCTCAAGACGCTCGACGGCACTTTTGAGCTCGATGAGATGGGCGGCCAGATCGGCGAATTGACGCCGCTCGGGCAGCTTACCCTCGACGACCACGGCCACGTCAAGTTCGTCTCGATCTATCCTCACGAGACCGCGACCGGCAAACCGGTCTATCCGGCGCCATGAGAGACGCGGGGGCGGGAAGTGGATGCCGGGGGCCAAGCGCTAGAGCATGATGAAATCAGGCTTGGTTGGTTGGCTCGGGTTCACCTCTCCCCGGCGGGGAAAGGTCGGATTGCGGTGGCGATGCGAAGCATCGTCCTGGGCAATCCGGGCGAGGGGCCGCGGCGCTCACGAGGGGCCGAAACCCCTCACCCGGATCGCATCTTGCGATACGATCCGACCTCTCCCTATGGGAGAGGTGAACCGAGTCTCCGGCTCTACTTGCTTCAACCCAATTCGATCGTGCCTTAGATGCTGACCTATGCGCTCGTAGCCGGCGTCCTGTTCGGGCTTTATTTCAGCCTGGTCGGCATCGGCCTCAATCTCGTGTTCGGCGTCATGCGCATCGTCAACCTTGCGCATGGCGACGTCTTGATGCTCGGCGCCTTCATCGCGCTCGGCGTGGTAACGCTCGCAGGCATCGATCCGTTGTTTGCGGTGCCGCTCGCCTTTGTGGTGTTCCTGATCGCAGGGCTCCTGCTTTATTGGGTGCTGGTACCGCGGCTGCAGGGCTCGGTGAACCCCGAGATGCTCTCGATCATCCTGTTCTTCGGCCTGTCGCAGGTGATCGAGGCGATCACCACCATCTTTTCCGGCACCAGCGAGCGCTCGATCCAGAGCCGCCTGCTTGGGACGGTTTTCACGACCATCAAGGTCAAGTGGTTCGGCGGCCAGCCTGGAAGGGGCGGGCCGATCCAGATTTTCGGCCAGAGTTTTCCGGCTCCCTGGGTGATCGCGGCGATCACCAGCCTCATCGCGATCGGCCTTGTCTATCTTTATCTCTACCGCACCAGGCTTGGGACGCTTACGCGCGCGGTTATGTCGCGGCGTGACGAGGCATTTGCGACCGGCATCGATGTCGACCGCGTCTCGGCGGCGGCCTTCGGCATCGGGCTGGGGCTCGCTGCCGTTGCAGGTGTGTTCGCGCCCTTCATGTTCGGGTCGGTGACGCCGGCCTTCGGCGCGGATGCGACCGTTACTTCATTTGCCATCGTGGTTCTTGGCTCGCTGGGCAATCCGCTCGGCACCGCGCTCGGCGGCGTCGTCTATGGTGTCTGCTACATGCTGGTGCAGACCTATCTCTCCTCCTGGGCTGATCTCCTGCCTTATGTGCTGCTGATCCTGATCCTGCTATTGCGTCCGAGCGGGCTGCTCGGAAGGCAGGTGCGCGTTGCCTAGCGCTCTCCGCCACACGCTTTTCATTCTCGCGCCGCTCATCATCGTGCTGGCGGCGCTGCCCGGCGTCTATCAGAACCATTTGCTCCTGTTCAATTTTGTGATCTTCCTGATCCTCGCGCAGGGCGTGAACATCATCTACGGCTTCACCGGCTATCTGCCGTTCGGCTATGTCGGCTTCTTCGGCGCCGGCGCCTACGGCTTTGCCATCATGGTGATGCATCTGCAGGCGCCGGCCGTGGTCGCGGTTGTGGTTGCCGGCCTTGTCGGCGTTGCACTCGGGCTGTTGCTGACGCCGCTGTTGCGGCTGTCAGGCGCCTATTTTGCCATCGCCAATCTCGCGGCGTCGCTTGCCGTGCTGCATCTCGTCGCCAATCCGGCGCTGGAGAGCATCACCAAGGGGCCCTATGGCGTGTCGCTGACCGGCACCTTCAATCCGAACGCGGCCTATGCAGCCGCGCTGGTCGTGCTCGCGCTGACGCTCGCGGCTGTCGTCTATCTGAAGAACTCGAGCTTCGGGCTCGCGCTGCAGGCGGTGCGCGAGGATTCGGTCTCAGCCGCAATGGCGGGCGTCAGCGTCGTGAAGATGCGCGTCATCGCATGGCTCGCTTCCGCGCTGGTCGCGGGCCTCGCCGGCGGCATCTATGCCTGGTACGTCTCGGTCTTTTATCCCGACAACGTCTTCTCCGGCGATTTCTCGATTTTCGCCATCGTGTTCGCGCTGTTCGGCGGGGTTGCCACCATCACCGGCCCCATTGTCGGCGTGATCATCCTCTATGGCATCTACAATGTGATCGGGTTCACCACGCCGCAATATTTCCAGCTGATCTATGGTCTTCTGATCATGGGCTTGGTGCTGTTCCTGCCGGCGGGGTTGGTGTCGCTGGCGACGCGGAGGGGATGGCATGTCCCCTGAGATGACAGAACCTATTCTCAATGTCGCGAAGCTCGTGAAGCGCTTCGGCGGCTTCCGTGCGCTCGACGGCTTGAGCTTCCATGTCGCGCCCGGCGAGATTCTGGGTCTCGTGGGTCCCAACGGCTCCGGCAAGACCACGGCGATCAACGTCATCTCCGGCCTCTACGCGCCCGATGGCGGCGAGGTGACGTTCGACGGCCAACAGATCGGCGGGACCGCCTCGCACAGGCTGGTCCATCGCGGCATCAACCGCACCTTTCAGGTGCCGAAGCCGTTCATGTCGCTCACAGTGCGCGAGAACGTCCAGGTCGCGCTGTCTCATGGCCGTCCGGCGGAGACTCCGCCCACAATCGCGGAATTGCTCGACGAGTACCGCCTTGCCGATCTCGCCACCCGCCCAGCTTCCGAGCTCAACAGCGCCCAGCAGAAGATGCTGGATCTGACCCGTGCGCTCGCCACCAGCCCGCGGCTATTGCTACTTGACGAGCTCGCCGCCGGGCTCAACCCGGCGGAGCTCGACTGGATCGCCGGCCGCATCAAGGCGCTCGCCGCAAGTGGCGTCGCGATCATCGTGGTCGAGCATCTCATGGGCTTTATCGAGCACATCACCGACCGCGTCATCGTGCTCAATGCCGGTAAAGAGATTTTCGAGGGCAAGCTGGCCGCGGCGGTGAAGGAGCCGCAGGTGATCGAGGTGTTTCTGGGAGGCGAGCATGCCGCCTGATGGGGGCCCGCTGTTGGACGCCAAGCGGATCGAGGCCGGCTACGGCACCATGCAGGTCTTGTGGGGCGTCGATCTCGACGTCCGTGCCGGCGAGACCGTGCTGCTGCTCGGCGCCAACGGCGCCGGCAAGACCACCTTCCTGAAATCGCTGGTTGGTTTGGTGCAGGCGCGCAATGGCACCGTCAGGCTTGGCGGCGAGGATATCACGCGCATGCGCTCCAGCGACCGCATGCGCCGCGGCATGACCTACATGTCGGAGCTCGCCGTTTTTCCCGATCTCACCATCGCCGAGAATATCCGCATCGGTGCGCAGGCGCTCGGCCATGCCGATCCTGATAGCCGCATGGACGAGCTTTATCAGCTGTTTCCGGTGCTGCGCGAAAAGCGCCGCCAACTCGCCTCGAGTCTCTCGGGCGGACAGCGCAAGATGCTCGGCGTTGCCAAGGCGCTGTCCGCCGATCCGAAGCTTTTGGTGATGGACGAGCCCTCGGCCGGGCTGTCGCCGCTGTTCGTCAAGGAGGTGATCCGCGTGCTCTCAGGCCTGCAGGGCCGGGGACTTGCGCTTCTGATCGCCGAGCAGAATATCAGTTTTCTGGAGGTCGCGACGCGGGTGTTCGTGCTGGAGGGCGGCCACATCCGCTTCTCCGGCACGGTTGCCGAGATGAGCGGCAATGAGGACCTGCATCGCGCTTATTTCGGGCTGAAGTGATGCGCACCATCAGGATAGGTTCTGGCGCCGGCTATTCGGGCGACCGCGTCGAGCCCGCGATCGAGCTCGCCGAAAAAGGCGATATCGATTACCTCGTGTTCGAATGCCTGGGCGAGCGTACCGTTGCACTGGCGCAGCAGGCGCGACTGAAAAATCCTGATGCCGGCTACGATCCGCTGCTGGAAGAGCGGATGCGCGCTGTGCTGCCGCTCTGCGCCGCCAAAGGCATCAAGATCGTCACCAATATGGGCGCGGCTAATCCGGAGGCCGCGGCGAAAAAGACCGCCGAGATCGCCCGCGCGCTCGGGCTGCCTGCGCTGAAGATCGCGGCCGTCGTCGGCGACGACGTGCTGGATGCCTGCAAGCAGGGCGACCTGCCGATCCTGGAGTTTCCGGGCAGCATCAAAAAGCTCGGCAACCGGATCGTCTCGGCCAATGCCTATCTCGGTGCGGAGCCGATTGTCCAGGCGTTGTCTGCCGGCGCCGACATCGTCATCACCGGCCGCGCCTCCGATCCCGCGCTGTTCCTGGCGCCGATGATCCATGCCTTCGGCTGGGCGATGGACGACTGGAATCTGCTGGGCAAGGGTATCGTCGCCGGGCACTTGCTCGAATGCGCCGGCCAGATCACCGGCGGCTATTTCGCTGATCCCACCTACAAGGATGTCGCTGGCCTCGCGCGGCTCGGCTTTCCCATCGGCGAGGTCGGTGAGGACGGCTCGCTTGTCGTCACAAAGGTCGCAGGCTCCGGCGGAGCGGTTACGGAAGAGACCTGCAAGGAGCAGTTGCTCTACGAGGTGCACGACCCCACGCGCTATCTGCAACCCGACGTGGTGGCGGATTTCTCCCAGGTCGAGGTCAAGGAGATCGCGCCCGATCGCGTGCGCATCTCGGGCGGGCAGGGGACGGCGCGTACCGATACGCTGAAGGTCTCGGTCGGCTATGTCGACAGTTTTATTGGTGAGGGGCAGATTTCCTATGCCGGCCCCGGTGCGCTGGCGCGGGGACGGCTAGCTCTGGAGATCGTCCGCGAGCGGCTCAAGCTGACCGGCGTTGCCGCAAACGAATTGCGCTTCGACCTGATCGGCGTCGACTCGCTGCACGGGCCGCAGGTCTCGGCGCACGCCAACGAGCCCTATGAGGTGCGCATCCGCGTCACTGGCCGCACCGAAAACCTCCGCGAAGCGGTGCGCATCGGCAATGAGGTGGAGACACTCTACACCAACGGCCCAGCCGGCGGCGGCGGGGCGTGGAAGTCAGCGCGAGAAGTGGTGGCCGTCGCCTCCGTGCTATTGCCGCGGGAGCAGGCGAAGCCGCGGGTTCGCTTTATCGGGTCTGAGCCATGAAGCTGCGCGAGATCGCCCATTCCCGCACTGGCGACAAGGGAAACACCTCCAACATTTCCGTGATCGCCTACGATCCGAAGGATTATCGTCTTCTTGTGACGCAGGTGACGGCGGAGCGGGTCAAGGCCCATTTCGCCGGCGTTGTCGAAGGCTCTGTGGTGCGCTATGAGCTGCCCAAGATAGGTGCGTTGAATTTCGTGATGACGGAGACCTTGGGCGGCGGGGTAACGCGGTCGCTGGCGCTGGATGCGCATGGCAAATCGCTCTCCTCCGCGCTGCTCGATCTCGAGATCGAGGCGCCTGCAGAGACGAGTTGATTCAATCGATCAGGCGAGATGATTATGAAAAAAATTCCAACCATTGCCTCACTCGCCGATGATCTCGAAGCCGGCCGCACCTCGGCCCGCAAACTAGTCGAGGAGTGCCTTGCGAAAATCGCCGATCCCAACGGCGAGGGACGACGCACCTTCATTCATGTCGACAAGGACGCCGCGCTCGATGCGGCCGATGCGATGGATGCCTTGCGGCGCGCCAAGGCCGCGCCCTCGCGCTTTGCCGGCATTCCGGTTTCGATCAAGGACCTGTTCGACATCAGGGGACAGGTGACCCGCGCAGGCTCCCGCGCGCTGGAAGATTCCGCGCCGGCGGAGGCCGATGCGCCCGTGGTGGCGCGGCTACGCCGGGCCGGCTTCATCGTCATCGGCCGCACCAACATGACCGAGTTTGCCTTCTCCGGCATCGGCATCAATCCGCACTATGGAACACCCAAGGGCGCCTGGAGGCGCAGCGAAGGACACATTCCCGGCGGCTCGTCGTCGGGTGCTGCGGTCTCCGTGCTCGACGGCATGGCGCATGGCGCGCTCGGCACCGACACCGGCGGCTCCTGCCGGATCCCCGCCGCCTATAACGGCATCGTCGGCTACAAGCCGACTCAGCGGCGCATTCCGCTCGACGGCGGCGTGCCGCTGGCGTTCTCGCTCGATAGCTACGGGCCGCTCGCGCGCAGCGTCAGCTGCTGTGCGACCCTCGACGCGGTCCTTGCTGATGAGCCGGTCAAGACGTTGCGGAAACGTTCGATCAAGGGCGTGCGGCTTGCGGTGCCGACCACCATCGTGCTCGACGAGCTCGATGACGCTGTAGCCGGGACCTTCGATCGCGCCTTGAACACGCTCTCGAAGCTCGGCGCCGAGATCGAGCATATCGAGGTGCCGGAATTCCTCGACAGTATCACCATGAACAGCAAGGGCGGTTTCGCCGCGGCCGAAAGCTATGCTTGGCATCGCTATCTCCTGACCTCCAAGGGCGACGTCTATGATCCGCGCGTCTCCGTCCGCATTCTGCGCGGCGAGGCCATCAGCGCGGCCGATTACATCGATCTCGTCCAGGCCCGCCGTTCGCTGATCGCGCGGGTCAATGTGCGGCTTGCGCCCTATGACGCGCTGGTGCTGCCGACCACGGCCAACACTCCGCCGCGGATCGCCGATCTCGCCGACGACAAGGCCTTCGCCACGGCGAACATTCGGTCCTTGCGCAACTGCGCGCTGATCAATTTGATCGACGGCTGCGCGATCTCGCTGCCCGCCCATCGCGAGGGCGAGGTCCCGGTTGGCCTCATGCTGGCGGCACCAGGCGGCGCCGACCGGCGCATCTTCGAACTTGCCGTCGCCTTGGAGCCTTTGATACGTGTTTGACCTGACCTTCACCGTCGAAGCCCGGAGCGGGCCGACCCCACTCACGCTTGCGATCGACCAGCTCGTGATCGCGGGCTGGACCGGCCGCGATCCGGTGGCGCGCGACAAACACATTGCGGAGCTCGAGGCGCTCGGCATCGCGCGTCCCGCGACGACGCCGATCTATTACCGCGCCTCGGCGCGGCGGCTGACCCAGGAAGACTCGATCGAGGCCTGCGGCAATGATTCCAGCGGCGAGGTCGAGTTCGTGCTGATCGGCTGGCAGGGCCGCGTCTTCGTCGGCCTCGGCTCCGACCACACCGACCGCAAGGTCGAGAGCTACAACGTCACCGTCTCCAAGCAGATGTGCGACAAGCCGATCGCGCCTGTATTGTGGGAGCTGGAAGATGTCGCCGCGCATTGGGACCGACTGATCCTGCGCTCGTATGCAGTCATCAATGGTAAGCGCGAGCTCTACCAGGAGGGCACGCTGGATGCGATGCTGCCGGTGGACGAGTTGATCAAGCGCGGCTTTGCCGGCAGCAAATTCCCTGACGCCTGCGCCATGTTCGGCGGCACCTTCGCCGCCAAGGGCGGCATCCGCCCCGCCGACCGCTTCGAGTTCGAGCTGGAAGACCCGGTGCTGAAGCGCAAGATCAGCCACGCCTATGACGTGGTGACGCTGCCGGTGCGGGGCTAGCTCTTTCGGTCGTCCCGGCCTAGTGCGCAATTGCGCACGGGGGCCGGGACCCATAACCCCAGGCCGGGGTTGTGGGGCAGGCGGATAGCCGTCATTGCGAGCAAAGCGAAGCAATCCAGAGCCAGGCGTACGGCTCCGGATTGCTTCGTCGCTTCACTCCTCGCAATGACGCGGGAGAGAGTTGGCGTCAAACAACATGATCCTGCGGTTATGGGTTGGGCTTTCGCCGGGACCAGAAGTGTGCGGTTCCACCCGCCGCACACATCGCCAGAAATCGGGTGGTCCCGCGCGTCACGATCTGCAAGACTGCCGGCATGATCGCACCTGCAAAGAAAATTCGTCATCCGGTCTTCGCGGCCGACATCCCAGCCCGCGTCGATGCCATCGATTGGGCACAGGCTGAGGCCGACCTCGACGCGCAGGGTTGCGCGGTACTCAAGCAGCTGCTCGCGCCCGACGAGTGCCGTGCGCTCGCCGCGCTCTATCCTGACGATGCGCATTTCCGCAGCCGCATCGTGATGGGCCGTCATGGCTTTGGCCGTGGCGAATACAAATATTTCGCCTATCCGCTGCCCGAGCTGATCGCGCAATTGCGGCCGGCGCTTTACGCGCGCCTTCAAGGCATCGCCAACCGCTGGAACGAGGCGATGGGTATCGACATCCGCTATCCCGCCCGGCACGAAGCCTTCCTGAAGCGCTGTCACGATGCCGGCCAGGCGCGGCCGACGCCGCTGCTGCTGCAATATGAGGCCGGCGATTACAACTGCCTGCATCAGGATCTCTATGGCGAGCATGTCTTCCCGCTGCAGGTCGCGATCCTGTTGTCGCAGCCGGGGCGCGATTTCGAGGGCGGCGAGTTCGTGCTGACCGAGCAGCGTCCGCGCATGCAGTCGCGTGCCGAAGTCGTGGCGCTCACCCAAGGCGACGCGGTGGCCTTCGCCGTGCATCATCGCCCGGTGCAGGGCACGCGCGGCACCTATCGCGTCAACCTGCGCCATGGCGTCAGTCGTTTGCGCCAAGGCCTGCGCCACACGGTCGGCATCATCTTCCACGACGCCAAATGACGGCGGATCTGTTCGACGGCGCAATCGATGTCGGGCCCGCGGAGCAGAAGCTCGCGGAGGGCGCCGTCCTGCTGCGCGGTTTTGCCAGGTCGTTCGAGCACGATCTCATGCCGGCGCTGCACGCGGTGACAGACCAAGCTCCGTTCCGCCACATGCACACGCCAGGCGGCCACCAGATGTCGGTGGCCATGACCAATTGCGGCTGTCTCGGCTGGGTCACCGACCGCAGCGGCTACCGCTATGACGCGCTCGATCCGCAATCAGGACAAGCCTGGCCAACCATGCCGGACGTCTTTCTCCTGCTGGCCCGGCAGGCTGCAGATCGCGCGGGTTTTGCGCAGTTTTCGCCGGATGCCTGCCTGATCAACCGCTACGAGCCCGGCGCGCGCATGTCGCTGCATCAGGATCGCGACGAGCGGGATTTTGCCGCACCCATCGTGTCGGTCTCGCTGGGGCTACCGGCGATCTTCCTGTTCGGCGGCGCGAAGCGCTCCGACAAGCCGCTGCGCTGTCGCTTGCAGCATGGCGATGTCGTGGTCTGGGGCGGGCCTTCGCGCCTGTTCTTTCACGGCGTGGCGCCGCTCGCCGATGGCGAACATGCCGTGCTCGGCGGCCAGCGTATCAACCTGACGTTTCGCAAGGCGCGCTGAATTACCTCTGCCGCAATCCGACAGTGTGAGAGGGCGGCATTTTCGCAATCTTGCGCCGTCATTCCGGGGCGATGCGTAGCATCGAACTATGGTGCGCAATTGCGCACCTGAGAATCTCCGAGGTTCCGGGTCTGGTCCTTCGGACCATCCCGGAACGACGGAGATTACGGCTTTGCCGGATGAATGAACGTCCAGGGCGTCACTTCCGAATCCTTCGGGATCTCGATCGCGATCAGAGAAGGCCCGCTATGCGCGAGGGCCTTTTCCAGCGCGGGGCGGAAATGATCAGGCGAGGTGACGCGGCTCGCTGCCACGCCAAAGGATTCCGCTAGTTTCACAAAATCCGGATTGACCAGGTCGGCGGCCACCACGCGGCCGTCGAAACGCTGGCGCTGGTCGCGCCGCACATTGCCATAGGCGTTGTTGTTGAACACGAGCGTCACCACGCCGATGTTGAATTGCACGGCGGTCGCAAGCTCCTGCACGCCGAACATGAAGCCGCCGTCGCCCGTTATCGCGACGACGGGCTTGTCGGGGTTGGCGACCTTGGCGCCGAGCGCGGTCGGAAAGCCCGAGCCGAGCGTGCCCTGATAGCCCGAGGTGATGAAGGTGCGCGGCTCGTAGATCGGAAAGCCATACCAGGAGGCGAAGCCGACCTGGGAGAGCTCGTCAGTGACGATGGCATTCTTCGGCAACACCTCGCGCAGGATGTTCAGATAGGCCATCTGCGGCTGCACCTGCTGAATCTCTTTCAACGACGCGGCCGTTGCATCGGTGATCTCGGAGCGTCGGCCGCTGGTCTTGCGGTAGCCCGCCTTGCGAACAGCAGCGAGCAGTTCGCTCGTACCGGCTTTGGCATCCGCAATCACGGCGACATCGGGCGTGAGCCGCCGCATCTCGACCGGATCGATATCGATGCGCACCGATTTCAGCCCATCGGGCTGGTACGGCCAGCGAAACATGGTCGGCAACTCCATCCGCGTGCCAATGCCGACCATCAAATCGGTCCTGGGCCAGAGCTTGTAGGCCGCGGCCATGGTGAGGCCGAGCTCATGCGCATTGGAGACGATGCCGCGACCACTGCGGAACGCGACCACTGGTGCATCGATCAGCTCCGCCAGCTCCAGGATTTCCTCGCGCGCATGGATCGCACCGCTGCCGACAAAGATCATCGGCCGCTTGCTGCCGGCAACGAGTGCCGCTGCATCCTTGATGCGGTCGGGGTCGGGCAGGGGCGCAGGGAAGGGATCGAACACTTTTGCCGCACCCGTCGTGGCGCGCTGGGTGAAGACGTCCCACGGCATTTCCAGCGCAACCGGGCCGCGACGGCCCGACAGCATCTCCTGGAAGGCGCGCGCGACCATAGTCGGCGCAACATCAGGATATTCGATGCGCTCGGCCCATTTCACGAAGGTGCGCAAGGTGGCGAGCTGGTCCGGCATCTCATGCAGATGGCCGCGGCCCTTGCCCAAAAACTGCGTGGGCACCTGCCCGGTCAGGCACAGCACCGGCTCGTTGGAGCCGAACGCGGTCAGCATCGCCGCGCCCGCATTGAGCACACCGGGACCGGGCACCACGCTGAACACGCCGGGCTTGCCGCTTGATCGCGCATAACCATAGGCCATGTAGCCGCAGGCCTGCTCGTGCCGAGCGCCGATCACTTTCAGCTGCGCCTGGTGAAAGGCGTCGAACAGCCCGTACACTTGCGCGCCGGGGAGACCGAACACCGTATCGATGCCGTGCGCCACAAGGCCGCTTACGATTGCTTCGCCGCCGGTCATTGTCGTCATCGGGAGATTCCAGTCGATCTTTACAGGTTTGTTCTTAGAGCATGATCCGGAAAAGTGTGCAGCGGTTTTCCGAAAAGATCCTGCTCAATCAAAGAATCCTAAAGCGCGATGATGATCATCGCGCTTTAGGAGTCTTCGTCTATCACACCATTGCGCAACGCGCCGATGCCTTCGGCCTCGACCTCGACGACATCGCCGGGCTTCAAGTAGCGCGGCGGGTCGAAGCGCGCACCGGCGCCGGTCGGCGTGCCCGTCACGATAACGTCGCCCGCGACAAGCGTCGTGAAGGTCGAAATATAGCCGATCAGATAGCGGAACGGGAAGATCAGCCGGCTGGTGCGATCATCCTGCCGGAGCTCGCCATCGACGCGGGTGGTCAGGCGAATATCGGCAATCTGAGCCTCGCTTGTGTAAGGAACGAGCCAGGGACCAAGGCTGCCGCTGGCGTCGAAATTCTTGCCTTGCGTGACGTTGAACTTGGCATGCCGCAGCCAGTCGCGCACGCTGCCTTCATTGCACAGCGTCAGCGCCGCGATGTGATTGAGTGCCGAACTCTCGGGAATATGCCGCCCCGGTTTGCCGATCACCAGCACAACCTCGCCCTCATAGTCCAGTTGCTGCGAGGCGCGCGGCCGCACCAGCGGCGTATCGTGGCCGACGAAAGAGCGCGGCGTGCGCATGAACATGGACGGATATTTCGGCGCGTCCTGGCCGTCCTTGTATTCGGCGTTGCGGTCGGGATAGTTCACGCCGATGCAGATGATCTTTTCCGGTGCCGGGATCGGCGGCAGCCAGGTGATGGCGTCGAGCGCGTGGTCGGGCCCGCGCCGTGCGGCATCGTCCGCGAGCTCAGACAAGGCGCCGGCTGCGATGACTTCGCGCAGGGTTGGATAGTCTTTTCCGAAGCGCGCGGTGAGATCGACGATGCCGTTATCGACGACGGCACCGTAGCGGATGGCGCCGCCGATGGAATAGGTCGCGAGGCGAGGTGACGTCATATCAGCTCTCTCCGTCGTCCCGGCGAAAGCCGGGACCCATACCGCGTGATTTATCGATAGCGCACAATCGCAGACGCCCTTCGCTCCAACCGCTCCCTGGGGTTATGGATCCCGGCCCCCGTGCGCAATTGCGCACCAGGCCGGGACGACGCGGTGAGGGGCCTTCGCTGTTCATGAAGATCAATCCGCAACCGTCACGTCTGCGACAAAAGCGGGCTCGCGCACCTTTTGCCCGGTAAACGGCGAGCCCTGCTCGAACCAGGAGCGCGGAGCGGGCGCACCCCACAGGGTCTGGCGCCGCGGGTCCTTCAGCGACCAGCGCAGCGGCTCGTGGTCATGATCTCCAGTGAAATAGTCGCTTGTGTAGAGCTCGAGGCGATGGCCGTCGGGATCACGCACATAGAGGAAGAAGGCGTTGGAAATGCCGTGCCGGCCGGGGCCGCGCTCGATATTCTTTAAGTAACCGCTGGAAGCCATGACATCGCAGAGATGCAAGACGTTCATCGCGGTTGGCACCCAATAGGCGAAATGGTGCAGGCGGGGCCCCTTTCCGTTGGTCAGCGCGAAGTCGTGCACATTGCCCTTGCGATGCAGCCAGGCCGCGGCCATGCGGCCGTTCGGGCCGTCCTCCTCGGCATACTCGGTAAGCCGAAAGCCGAGCCGGGCATAGAAATTCACGGTGTCCTGCACTTCGGCCGCGAACACGTTGAAATGATCCAGCCGCTGCGGGTGACAGCCCTTGTACAGATCGTAGCGGCGGAGCAGATGCGGCCGCTTCTCCATGGTCGCATAGAGCTCGATTTGGAAGCCGAAGGGATCGGTGAACTGCAGCGTGCGGCCCTGGAACGGCCGGTCAGCGAAGGCGCAGGCGATGCCGTTGTCCTTGAAGAGGCTTGCTGCCTTGTCGAGGTCGTTCTCGGTGCCGACCTTGAATCCAAGCCGGTTGCAGGCGGGCACCGCAGCCTTGCGCAGCACCAGCGAGTGATGCTGATGCTCCTCGGCCGCGCGCAGGTAGACGGCATTGTCGTCGGCATCCTCGACATGCAGGCCGACCGTGGTCTCGTAAAAATCGCGGCTGAGCTTGAGGTCGGTCACGTCGAGCACCGCATGGCTGGCGCGGATGATGTTGAAAGGCGGGTCGAATACGTGTTGCGGCGCGGGCATGTGATTTCCCCTCTTCTGTCTTTCCGGGGCGATGCGAAGCATCGAACTATAGTGCGCGATTGCGCACCTGAGAATCTCGAGGTTCCGGGGTCGCGCTCTCGCGCCCCGGAACGACGAAGTCGGTTAAATTCCCAGTTTCTGAATCTTGTGCGTGCCCCGCGCGAGCGAGACATGCTTGGTTTCCATGTAGAAATCGAACGAATAATCGCCGCCGTCGCGGCCGATGCCGGAAGCCTTCATACCGCCAAACGGTGTCGGTAGGTGGCGGACGTTTTCCGAGTTGAGCCAGATCATGCCCGCCTCCAAGGCGTCCGCGACCCGCAGCGCGCGGCCCGTGTCGTTGGTCCAGACATAGCCGGTGAGGCCGTATTTCACGTCGTTGGCGATCGCGATTGCGTCCTTCTCGTCGCGGAAAGGAATGACGGTCAGGAACGGCCCGAACACTTCCTCCTGCGCCACGCGCATCTTGGAATTCGCAGCCGTCACCAGCGTCGGCTGCACATAATGGCCGCCGCCGGGGCCGTCATGGGGCTTGCCGCCGGCGGCGATCACCGCACCGTCCTGCAGCGCCACATCGAAATAGGAGCGGACTTTTGCGAGATGCCGCTCATGGATCAGCGGCCCGATCTCGGTTGCGGGATCCAGCGGATGGCCGACCTTCAGCGCCCTTACCCGTGCGGTGAGCTTTTCAATGAAGCCTTCGGCGATGCTCTGGTGGATGAGAAGCCGTGAGGAGGATGTACAGCGCTCGCCATTGAGCGAGTAGATCATGAACACGACCGCATCGAGCGCGCGCTCGAGATCGGCGTCGTCGAACACGATCACCGGGTTCTTGCCGCCGAGCTCGAAATGCACGCGCTTCAGGGTCGGCGCGCCCTGCGCCATGATCGCCGAGCCCGTCGCGCTCTCGCCGACAAAGCCGATCGCCTTGATGGCGGGATGCTCGGTAAGCGCCTTGCCGGCCTCTTCACCAAAGCCATGCACGGTATTGAGCACGCCGTCGGGAACGCCGGCCTCCTTGACAATTCTAGTCAGAAGATGGGCCGTCACCGGCGACCATTCGGCCGGCTTGTGTACGACCGTGCAGCCGGCAGCAAGCGCGGGCGCGATCTTCCAGGTCGAGAGCATGAACGGCGTGTTCCAGGGCGTGATCACGCCCACCGGGCCGATCGGCACGCGGGTCGAAATGTTCCAGTGGTCTTCGCTCGGCGTGTTGAGACCATCGCGGGCCTCAGCACATTTGTCGGCGAAGAAGCGGAAGTTTTCCGCAGCCCTGATCGCGGCCTTGGCCATGAAGCGATGGGCCTGGCCGGTGTCGATGCATTCGAGCACAGCGATATCGTCTGCACGGGCCTCGATCGCATCGGCCACGCGATGCAACAGCTTGCGCCGCATGGCGGGGGCCATGTCGCGCCAGGCAGGGAAGGCTTCCGCGGCAATGGTCGCGGCGCGATCGATGTCCTCCGCATTGCCGCGCGCGACCTTCGCAAGCACGCTGCCGTCGACGGGCGACCTGGTCTCGAAGGTTGCGCCGGAGATCGACGGCACCATCTGGCCGTCGATCATGTGGCCGATGCCGTCTTCCTTCAGTTTCGCGAGCAGGTGGGCCGCGCGGTCGAGATTGGCCTTGAACAGATCGGCGTTCGGCGTCGCCTTATCCATGGACCGCCTCCGCTCTCAGAGCTTCGTGAATGTTGTTGCGCTTCCAGCTGGTTTCCTTGTCGTTGATCTGCATGTCGAACGACAGCGCGAATTTGCTGGAAGAGAAGATTGGATCGAGATGCTGCGACAGCGCGTGAAAAATATGCTCGCCGGCCTTCTTGCGCGTGGCGAGATCGCGGCCTTCGCCAAGCCGCAGCAGCATGTCGAGAAAGCCGTAATCGCCGTGGCCGTCCGCGATGGCATAATGCTCGCAGCGGATGGCGCGGACGCGGATGCCGCCGAGCGGGAAGATGCCGCTCTCGACCGCAGCCTTGCGCACGACCTCGACGACCTCTGCCATGTCGACGCGTCCATCGAGATTGGCGGAATATTCGATCGTAAAATGCGGCATGGCGAACTCACTCCACGTTTGGATACTTCAGGCGATGTAGAGGGCGATACGCGTTCGACAAAAAAGATGCGGGCATGTACTTAACATGTTAAGTTTATCCGCGCAAACCCGATTGCGGCTTGTTGCAGTGCAAACTTTTGAGACTGGGAAGACCGATGGCGAAGAAACCTTCCACACGATCGGGCGGGAAAGATGCCGGGCCGTCAGTGCATCGTCTGCCGATGCGTGAATTCTCGCGCTCGCTGCCGATGGCGCTGCTGCGTGCGCGCGAAGCCGTGATGCGGCAGTTCCGCCCCTCGCTGCGCCAGCACGGTCTGACCGAGCAGCAATGGCGGATCCTGCGGGCGCTGGCTGCGGTGGAGGAGAGCGAGGTCACCGAGCTCGCGCACACCGCCTTCCTGCTCGGCCCCAGCCTGTCGCGCATCCTGCGCGATCTCGAAGCGCGACGCCTGATTGAGCGCAGAACCGCGGAGAGCGATCTGCGGCGGGGCGTGGTGTCGATCTCCGACAAAGGATTGCGGCTGATGGAGGAGGTTGCGCCGTCCTCGGAAGCGATCTACGCCGCCATCACCAAGCGCTACGGTGCCCGCAAGCTTCTCGAGCTGCAGGACATGCTCGGCGCGCTGGAGGCAAGCCTCGCAAGCCTCGGCGCTGACGCCGCCGAGCTTACGGAAGAGTAATTTGCAGATTTGGGCGGCATTTCAGTTTGAAATCAAGATGCGCATGCAATTTGACTATAGCGGTGCTCGGCACGACTTTCGAAGGCGCAGGATCGTCTTTCGCGGCCTACCGAAATGGGCGGACTCAGAGGTGCCAGGTCCAAACTGAGACGCTGCCCAAATTTGCATGCTGATCTGCAGCAGGATGCATAGCTGCAAGTTCTTCACAGGCTTTAAGCACCAAAATCAGGATGGCTACAGGCCTTCTGCGCCGTTAGTCGAAATCGCAGTGATATCAATTTACTCCGCGGTTGCCGGTTTTCCGGTAAGATCATGCTCAGCTTAAAGAGGACAAGCTATCCATGGTTACAATCAAGGTCGAAAATCTCATCGACTTCGTCGCTGATGTCTTCGGGCACGCCGAGTCCTCGCCCGAAGAGGCGCGGCGCATCGCGACTTACCTGACCACGGCGAACCTCACCGGCCACGACAGCCACGGCGTGATCCGCGTGCCCGTCTATATCCGCTGGAAGAAGACCGGCTCGGTGGTGCCGAACCAGACAGCCGAGGTCGTGGTCGATACGCCGGCGCTGGCGGTGGTCGACGGCAGGTTCGGCTATGGCCAGACCGTGGCGCCGGTGGCGGTGAAGCTTGGTATCGAGAAGTGCAAGAAGGCGGGGTTGGCTGCGATTGCGCTGCGCAATGCCGGCCATATCGGCCGCGTCGGCGATTGGGCCGAGATGGCGGCTGCCGAGGGGCTCGTCTCGGTGCATTTCGTCAATGCGGCCGGCTCGCTCCTGGTCGCACCGTTCGGCGGCGTCGAAAAGCGTCTGTCGACTGCGCCGTACTGTGTCGGCATCCCGCGCCAGGGGCAGGATCCGATCGTGCTCGATTTTGCGACTTCCATCGTCGCGGAGGGCAAGTGCCTGGTCGCCAGCCGCGGCGGCAAGCAACTGCCGAAGGGTGCGCTGGTCGACGCCGACGGCACGTTGAGCGAAGACCCGCACGTCCTTTACGGCCCCTATACGCCTGATGGGCCGCGCGATCACACCAAGGGAACCGGCGCCATTCGCGCCTTCGGCGAGCACAAGGGCTCCGGGCTAGCTGTGATCTGCGAGTTGCTCGGCGGGGCGCTCACCGGTACCGGCGCCACTGCACCGAACCGCCGCTTCGCCAACGGCATGCTTGCCTTCTACATCGATCCCAAAGTCGTCGACCCCGCGCATTTCTTCGACAGCGAAATCACCCGCTATGTCGATTTCATTCGCCAGACCAAGCCGGTTGCCGGCGTGGATCAGGTCCTGATCCCCGGCGATCCCGAGCGGAAGACTCGCGCCGAGAGGACCAGGAACGGCATTCCCTTGCCTGACGATACCTGGGCGGCGATAGTGAACACCGCGCGCGAAGTGGGCGTCGGCGAAGTGAGCATTCAGCGGGCCACCGCCTAATGTTACCGTCATTGCGAGCGGAGCGAAGCAATCCAGAATCGTCCGCGAGACTCTGGATTGCTTCGTCGCTCCGCTCCTCGCAATGACGGCGGAACTGGACAAAAAGGAAGGAACGCAAAGTGGCAAATAACAAGGTCAAGCAAGTCTGGGCGTCCGGCAAAGCGGTAGTGAACGCGTGGCTCGCGATCCCCTCCGGCTTCTCCGCCGAGATGGTCGCGCAATGCGGCTTCGACAGCGTCACCGTCGACATGCAGCATGGCGTGCAGGACTATCTCTCCATGGTGCAGTGCTTCCAGGCGATGGACAAGCATCCGGTCACGCCGATGGTACGCGTGCCCTGGAACGAACCCGGCATCATCGGCAAGGTGCTGGACGGCGGCGCCTATGGTGTGATCTGCCCGATGGTCAACACGCCGCAGGAGGCGAAGAACCTCGTCTCCTATGCCAAATATCCGCCGGCCGGCGTCCGCTCCAACGGCCCGATCCGCGCCGGCATGTACGGCACCGCTGGCTCGTATCAGAAGACGGCGAATGACGAGATCGTGCTCTTGCCGATGATGGAGACCAAGACCGCAGTCGAGAACATGGAGGCGATCCTCGATGTGCAAGGCATCGACGGCGTCTATATCGGCCCCTCCGATCTCGGATTCTCCTATGGCCTCGAGCCGAAGCTCGACCGCACCGAGCCGGAGATTCTCAAAATCTACGAGAAGATCGTCAAGGAGTGCGACAAGCGCAAGCTCAACCCCGGCATCCATTGCTCGGGCGCCGAAGGCGCAGTGCGCGCGATCAACATGGGCTTCAAGCTCGTGACCTTGTCGAATGAAGTAGGCCTGATGACGACCTACGCGAAAATGCAGGTGGGCCAAACCCGCAAGGACTCGGGCGGGAAAGCGTAATCGATCCTCTCCCTCTCCCCGCTCTTAGCGGGGAGAGGGTTGGGGCGACGGGCTATCTCCGCGAGAGCGGTGTTCGAGTTTCAGTTCGCGCCATGCCCCACCCGGGGATTGCATCTTCGATGCAACATAGCCGAAGCTTCGCTTCGGCGTTCTACTTTCGGACGGCCGTCGAAGGCGGCCCGTGCCTCTCCCCGTAAAGAACGGGGACAGGTAAGGAAGCAATCGAAGGAGACACCCACCATGACCCCGGCACCCGTCATCCGCCTGCATCCTGACGACGGCGTCCTGATCGCGCGTGCGAGCCTGCCACAGGGCTTAGCCGTGGCCGACGGCGTCACCACGACAGAGCGGATTCCCGCCGGCCACAAGGTCGCCATCAAGCCGATCGCGCTAGGTGAGCCGGTCCGCCGCTATGGCCAGATCATCGGCTTTGCCACCGCGCCGATCGCGCCGGGCCAGCATGTCCACACGCAGAATTGCGGCATGGGCGATTTCGCCAAGGACTATGCTTACGGCGTCGACGTGAAGCCGACGCCGAATTTCGACCTGCCCGCGACCTTCGAAGGCATCCGCCGCCCCGACGGGCGCGTCGCGACCCGCAACTATATCGGCATCCTCACCTCGGTGAATTGCAGCGCGCATGTCGCCGGCCTCGTCGCCGACGTCTTCAAGAAAAATCCTTTCACCGGCGAGAACCCGCTGGCCGATTTCCCCAATGTCGACGGCGTCGTCGCGCTCACCCACAAGACCGGCTGCGGCATGACCCAGGATGAGCCGCTCGCGCTGCTTCGCCGCACGCTCGGCGGTTACGCGCGGCATGTGAATTTTTCCGCCGTCGTCGTGCTGGGCCTGGGCTGCGAGGTCAACCAGATCGGCGGCTTGATGCAGGAGCAGAAGCTTGCCGGTCGGCTGCGCGCCATGGACATCCAGGAAGTCGGCGGCACCCGCAAGACGGTGGAGGCCGGCATCGCCTTCGTGAAGGAGGCGCTGACCGACGCCAACAAGGTCAGGCGCGAGCCCGTTCCGGCAAGCGAATTGACGGTGGCGCTACAATGCGGCGGCTCCGACGGCTATTCCGGCGTGTCCGCGAATCCTGCGCTGGGCGCTGCGAGCGATCTCATCGTGCGCCATGGCGGCACCGTGATCCTCTCGGAGACGCCCGAGACCTACGGCGCCGAGCATCTGTTGACCCGCCGCGCGGTGAGCCGCGAGGTCGGCGAGAAGCTGGTCTCCCTGATGCGCTGGTGGGAGGAATACACCCAGCGCGAGGGCGCCGAGATGAACGCCAATCCGAGCCCCGGTAACAAGGCCGGCGGCCTCACCACGATTCTGGAGAAATCGCTCGGCGCCATGGCGAAGGCCGGCAGCACCAATCTCGTCGATGTGCTGCACTACGCCGAACCCGTGACCAAGAAGGGTTTTGTCTTCATGGATACGCCGGGCTACGATCCGGTCGCGGCAACGGGGCAGGTGGCCGGCGGCGCCAATCTCGTCTGCTTCACGACGGGACGCGGCAGCGTGTTCGGCTGCAAGCCCGCGCCCTCAATCAAGCTTGCCACCAACACGCCCATGTACAAGCGCATGGAAGACGACATGGACGTCAATTGCGGCACCATCCTCGACGGCGAGGAAACCGTGCAAGCCTGCGGCCAGCGCATCTTCGAGCTGATCCTTAAGACCGCGTCCGGCAAGCCGACCAAGAGCGAAAGCTTCGATTTCGGCGGCGCCGAGTTTGCTCCGTGGGTGCTGGGCGCGACGATGTAGATCTCCGTCGCCCCGGCCTTCGCAGGGGCGACTGCTCCGATTCCGACCCTAACGTATGACGAATCAGCGCGCCGGCCTATACTTCGGCCGCCTTCAGTGAATCGTCGCACGGGCTGATCGGGACCAGCACATGAACCGCAAACTTCGCCGCGCCAGCGAGGCGGCCGCCAGGCGAGGTGGCGCGCCGGCGTCGGACCCGCGCATTGCCGGTCTTTTGCATCGGGCCTTGCCCATCACCAGGCCGGCCGGCTTTCGCAGGCCGAAACGCTCTATCGCGAGACGCTGGCGCTGCAATCCGATCATGCCGATGCGCTGCATCTCCTCGGCGTGCTTGCCTCGCAGGTCGGGCAGCATGACGTCGCCGTCGATTTGATCGAGCGGGCGATCACGCACGACCGGACGAACCCGCGCTACTTTTCCAATCTCGGCCTCGCACTTGCCAGCCTGCGACGCTTCGAGGAGGCGATCGCAAGCTACGACCGCGCCTTGTCGCTGCGCCCTGCTGACGCCGAAGTGCACTATAGCCGCGGCAATGCGCTTCTTGCGCAGGGACGGCTGCTCGATGCGATCGAGGCCTACGAGCGCAGCCTGCTTGCAAGACCGGACCATACGCAAGCGCTGTGCAACCGCGGGGCAGCGCTGGCAGAGCTCGGACGCAATGACGAGGCGATCGCAAGCTACGCTCGCGTGCTCGCGATTGTGCCCGATCATGCCGAGGCGCTGTCGAACCGCGGCAGCGCGCTCAAGGCGCTGGGGCGTCTCGACGACGCGCTACAGAGCTACGACCATGCCTTGACGGTGCGGTCGGACGACGCGTCGGCGCTGTTCAACCGGGGCGTCACGCTGCACGAGCTAAAGCGCTTCGAGGAGGCGCTCTCAAGCTACGATCGCGCGCTCGCGCTGCGGCCCGATCACGCCGCGACGCTGGCGAACCGCGGTGATGTGCTGCGGGAGCTCAGGCGGCTCGATGACGCGCTCGCAAGCTACGACCGCGCGCTTGCCGCGCGACCGGACTACGCCGAGGCGCTGTCCGATCGCGGCAATGTGCTCAAGGCACTCGGTCGCTACGATGACGCGCTCGCAAGCTATGACGCCGCGCTGCGCCTCGATCCATCCTATCATGAGGCGCTGTCGAATCGCGCCGTGACGCTGATGGCGCTCGATCGCCTCGACGACGCGCTCTTAAGCTGCGACCGCGCGCTGGCACTGCGGGCGGATTCGATCGAAGCGCTCAACAATCGCGCCAGCGTCCTGCAGGAGCTGCGCCGTTTCGACGAGGCCTTGGCGACCTACGACCGCATCGGCGCGATTGCGCCTGATTATGCGCAGGCGCAGCTGAACCGGGCGCTGTTGCTGCTGCTCACTGGCGATTTTGCGCGTGGGCGGCCGGCCTACGAATGGCGCCGCAAATTGCCGAGCTGGGTCGAGCGCGGCTTTGCGCAAACGGAATGGTCGGGTCAGGACATTGCCGGCAAGCGGCTGCTGCTGCATGCCGAGCAGGGGTTTGGCGACACCATCCAGTTCGCCCGTTACGCCGAGTTTGCCCTCAAGCGCGGCGCCCACGTCATTCTCGAAGTCCAGCCGTCGCTCAAGCCGCTCCTCAATGGGCTGTTCGGTGTCGAGGTGATCGCGGCCGGCCGCGATCAGCTTCCGCCGTTTGATCTGCACTGTCCGCTTCTCAGCCTGCCGCATGTGTTTGCAACGGAGCTGGCGACGATCCCGGTGCGCGCGTCCTACATCGCAGCGCCCGCCGAGCGGATCGCCGCATGGACGCCGCGCCTGCCGAAAGACGGCTTGCGAGTTGGTCTCGCCTGGTCGGGCCACCGCGATAACGCCCGCGACCACGAGCGCTCGATTCCCTTCGCACGCCTTTTGCCGCTGCTCGCCATTCCCCGCACCAGTTTCGTCAGCCTGCAGAAGGACGTCCGCGCCACCGATGCGGAGGACGTCACCAGTTGCGGCGATATGTTCGACCTGCGCGCCGATTTGCGCGACTTCGCCGACACGGCGGCCGTCATTGCCCAACTCGACATCGTCATCACCGTCGACACCGCGGTCGCCCATCTCGCCGGCGCCATGGGCAAGCCGGTCTGGGTGCTGCTGCCGCGCGTCCCCGATTTCCGCTGGCTGCTCGATCGCGCCACAAGCCCGTGGTATCCAAGCGCCCGGCTGTTCCGCAAAGGCCAGACCGATACGTGGGACGATGTCGTCGCGGGCGTGGCTGCGGAGCTTGCGGCGATGGCGAGATAGCCGTCGTAATTTCCGTGTCGCTTGAATTCGATGTCGTCAATTCGATGTCGTCCTGGCGAAGCCAGGACCCACACCGCGGAATCCCTCTGTGGCGCGCAGTGGCAGACGTCCTTCGCAAGAACGGTGGCCTGTGGTTGGTCTTGGCTTTCGCCAGGACGACGTTATGCCGCTTCATATCAAACAGCGAGCTCCGTCATTGCGAGCGTCAGCGAAGCAATCCAGAGCCACGCCAACGACTCTGGATTGCTTCGTCGCTTGCGCTCCTCGCAATGACGTCCCGCGCCGGATGCGGGACTCCGGTCGCGCGTTAACGATTTCGGTCTGAGCAGTTGGAGCGCAACGCACGCGTTTCAAGTGGCTTCAGCCAAAGAGATTGGCAAGGTTGCACGTGCCTTGACGTAGCGCAAACTACAGCAAGCACCCACATCCCCGCTCCGCATTTTCGCAGGTGTGGATTCGGAATTCCGAGCCTGACAGTTGCAGTGCCGCAATTCCTGATGTCCGCTGCTCAGGGACAGGAGAGCAGCAATGCGGGCCTGATCCCGACCGCGATGTTGAACTCAATGTTCGGCCGGATGATGCCCGAAGCCCTGGAGAAGCTGAAGGACGAGGCGCCAAAAGCCGGGCGCAAAACCAACGGGCTGTGAGTGCGGATGCGCGTATGATTGTCAAGCGGGCCGCGGCGTGACTTGATGGCGCCGCCATATTTCTGCGGTTTAGTGCAGGCAACTCGCTGACCTCTCGCGTTGTCCCTATCGCAACGATCGCTACCAAAATGCCCGCAAGGACATCGACCAGATAGTGTCCTCCTCCCAGTGGTGTCGCCACGATCATCAGGACGTTCAATGGGATGATCAGCAGCCTTGCCCAGCGCAGCGGCCAAAAAGCCCAGATATAGAGGATCGCCGAGACTGCGTGAAAGCTGGGAAATGTGAGAACGCCGACCAAATGCAAAAGGCTCAACTCGCGCAGCTCGCCGTCGCGTACGAGCGGCGCGTCACGCAGGGTGTCGTAATAGCCGTGTGGCTCGAGCTGTGGGAAATCGGAGGCGTGCAGACCCAGCGCACCGTAGACACCGATGGCGGGGACGAGCGCCGAAACAATCGTCGTCACCAGAACGGAGAGCATGTAGGCACAAAGCATCTCCGCACTCCCCGCCGATAGCAGCCGACGAGCGGGAGAGCCAACGTTGCGACAAGCAGCTGCGGGCCGATGGTACTGTATGAAAAGCCCAGCGGCGCGATGAGCTCGCGGTGGCGGTTCGTCAAATCAAGGAAGCTCCGGAAATCGAATCCCAGCGTGCGGTCCAGGGCCAGCAGTCTGGCGTCCTGCAGCGGTAGATCGATGGAGATCGCGATATATGTCAGAGTCAGGGTGATTGGCACCGCCAGCACCAGTTGCGCCAATGCGATGAAGCTGAAGAATATTTTGGGATGGGTTCGCGCCGAGGATTGCGCTCCACGTCGTCCGAACCACCAGTACACGCCGGCAATCGCGAAGACCGCGACATAGCCCGCTGGCTGAATGTAGAATTTGGTCGTGACAAGCGAGGCGACGGTCACACCAGTGATGCCGGCCAGCAACCGCCAGTTGAAGCAAAATAAGCTCCACGCCGCCGCGACTTCCTCATCCGCAAACGTCGGTGACGCTTGAACCGGTCGCGAGGCTGACGATGTAGTCCCGTGCATTGCGCTATTCTCTCATTGGTGCCGATGCGGCAAGGCGAGGGGCACGGCGAGGTGCGACCCCAAGGGAGGGGCCCTGCCACTGTGCGAACTGTTGGGTGGTTCCGCGGAGCGCGACGCGTCATGGAGCCGCGACAAGCCGGCAGGCCGTCGTCACTTAGGTCGCGCGATCAGTTTCCACGGGAGTTGATGCCAGCCGTCCCGATGATCCGTTGACCGGACAGCCGCCCGATGAGGGAGAAGCTATTCCATGCGCGATATTCCATTCCGACTCTCTACGTCCGGTAGAAATACGGGAAAACATTCTAAGGTTGAGTAAATGGCTTGCCGGCAATTGCGCTGGCGCGTCGCCGGGCATGACGGGCAAATCACTTGAATCGAGGCACATCAAGCCAATTGGAATTGTCCAGCCCCCTCGTGAAAAATATTCATCTTTCGTAATTTCAGAAAATGTGATTATCATATCCGCGTTCCGCGCCGTCACGAGGGGCGTTACGCGTCGTCACGAAACGTGGTGCGGAATGCGGTGGACGTGGACGTGCCGGCTGACGAGCGGCACAAACGCGGACGGCGAAGTCGTGTGGTCCTGGCGCGCCCATGCAGGCGCTAAATTCAGCGACGCCTTTAAGGCGGAGCGCGAATGACGGTGGCAAACGCTGGTTCACCGGGGAGAGCACGTATAAGTTGTAAAACCACTGCGCAGGGGAGGCCGGGCTGATCCCGTCTGTACCTGTGGTCAACGCGCTCTTCGCGCAATTTTTTGCGCGGGGGCCCCGGGTGCATGCGGCCACCCGGTCTTCCCTGCGCCCTCTGTTTTCTCGAGAGGGTGGAGAGGTGAGCAAAACTCGGGCGAATGCCGCCGCGAGAACGCGGACTCGTGTCTCTCCTCCATCATTGCGCCGCGCATGCTCTGGATTGCTTCGCTTTCGCTCGCAATGACGGCGAGCTCTCTCCGTCGTCATGCCCGGGCTTGACCGGGGCATCCACGTACTTACTCGAGCGCGGCTCTGCGTGGATGGCCGGGTCAAGCCCGGCCATGACGAGCGGAGGAGGCCCTCCACCCCGCACGCCTCATAGGCATCCCGTGCCCGTTGTTAATGCTTGATCCATCGTCCCAGCAATGTTCTGCTTAAAAAAGCTGCTGGAGCATACCCCCTGTGTCGATCTTCGTCGCACTACATCACGTCACGCATTACAAATACGACCGGCCGATCGATCTGGGTCCGCAGGTCATTCGCCTGCGCCCCGCGCCGCACACGCGCACGCCGATCCTGTCCTATTCGCTGAAGGTGAGCCCGGCGAACCATTTCGTGAACTGGCAGCAGGACCCGCAGGGCAACTGGCTCGCGCGCTACGTCTTTCCGGAGAAGGCAACCGAGCTCAAGATCGAGGTCGACTTCACGGCGCAGATGACGGTCGTGAACCCCTTCGATTTCTTTGTCGAGCCTTACGCCAACAGCTTCCCATTCGAGTACGGCAAGGGTCTGAAGACCGAGCTTGCGCCTTATCTGGAGACCATCGAGCCCGGGCCGCTGTTCAAGGCCTGGCTCGATTCCATTCCGCGCGAGGCGGAATCGACCGTCAACTTCCTGGTCGAGCTCAACGCAAGCCTGCAGAAGAAGATTCGCTACATCATCAGGATGGAGCCGGGCGTTCAGGCCCCGGAGGAGACGCTGGCCTCGGAAGCCGGCTCCTGCCGCGACTCCGCGTGGCTGTTGATCCAGACGCTGCGGCACCTCGGCCTCGCTGCACGTTTCGTCTCCGGCTACCTCATTCAGCTCAGGCCCGACATCGACCCGGTCGAAGGGCCGGTGGAGGTCGCGAACGATTTCACCGACCTGCACGCATGGGCGGAAGTGTATCTGCCCGGCGCGGGCTGGATCGGCTTTGACGCGACCTCCGGCATGCTGGCCGGCGAAGGCCACATCCCGGTCGCCGCCACGCCGCACTATCGCTCGGCGGCGCCGGTGTCCGGCAGCGCCGGCTTTGCCAATGTCGACTTCGCCTTCGAGATGAGCGTCAAGCGCATCCGCGAAGCGCCTCGGATCACCAAGCCTTTTTCCGACGACGCTTGGGCCGCGCTCGATGCGCTCGGCGAAAAGGTCGATGCCGATCTGAAAGCCCAGGACATGCGGCTCACCATGGGCGGCGAGCCGACCTTCGTCTCCATCGACGACATGGAATCGCCGGAGTGGAATGTCGCCGCCGTCGGCCCGACCAAGCGTGGTCTCGCCGACGAGCTGATCCGCCGCCTGCGCACGCGCTTCGCCCCAGGCGGGCTTCTGCATTATGGGCAGGGCAAATGGTATCCCGGCGAAAGTCTGCCGCGCTGGGCCTTCGGCCTCTATTGGCGCAAGGACGGCGTGCCGATCTGGAAAAACGCCGATCTCATTGCCAAAATCGACAGCCCGCGCAAGGCCGGCATCGACGAAGCCGAGCGGTTTGCGGAAGCGACCGCCGAAAAGCTTGGGCTCGGCGCCGACTTTGTCATTCCGGCCTTCGAGGATCCGAATCATTGGATGCACCGCGAGTCCACGCTGCCGGTCAATGTCACGCCCGCCGATTCCAAATTGCCCGATCCCGAGGAGCGGGCCCGCATGGCGCGCGTGTTTGACCAGGGGCTGAACATCCCCAAAGGCTTCGTGCTGCCGATCCAGCGCTGGAACGCCGAAGCGTCGCGCTGGCGCAGCGAGCGCTGGGAGCTCAGGCGCGGCAATTTGTTCCTGGTCCCCGGCGACTCGCCGATGGGCTTGCGGCTGCCGATCTCTTCGCTGCCATACATTCCGCCCGAGGATTACCCTTACATCGTCGAGCAGGATCCGATGGAGACGCGCGAGGCCTTGCCGGTGTTCGAGCAGGCGGCCCAGCCGGCAGCGCCGCAGCAGGCGGTGCAGCAGCAGCTCGCCGCGTCTGGCGGGGTGCGCACCGCGATGTCGATCGAAATCCGCGACGGCGTGCTCTGCGCCTTCATGCCGCCGACCGAAAAGATAGAGGATTACCTGGAGTTGGTCGCGGTCGTTGAAGCGACGGCGGAAGAGATGAAGATGCAGGTTCATGTCGAGGGCTATGCGCCGCCCTATGATCCCCGCATCGAGGTGATCAAGGTGACCCCCGATCCCGGCGTCATCGAGGTCAACGTGCAGCCGGCGGCGAACTGGCGCGAGGCGGTCGACATCACCTCAGGCCTCTACGAGGATGCTGCAAAGGTGCGGTTAGGGGCCAACAAGTTCCTGATCGATGGCCGCCACACCGGCACCGGCGGCGGCAACCATGTCGTGGTCGGCGGCTCCACGCCGCAGGACTCGCCCTTCCTGCGCAGGCCGGATCTCTTGAAGAGCCTGGTGCTGTATTGGCAGCGCCATCCCTCGCTGTCCTATTTCTTCTCCGGCATGTTCATCGGCCCGACCAGCCAGGCCCCCCGTATCGACGAGGCGCGGCATGACAGCCTCTATGAGCTCGAGATCGCGATCTCGAAAGTGCCGCCGCCGGGAGGCGCGGAGATTCCGCTGTGGCTGGTCGACCGCCTGTTCCGGCATATCCTGGTCGACATCACCGGCAACACTCACCGCGCCGAAATCTGCATCGACAAGCTCTACTCGCCTGACGGTTCGACCGGCCGGCTGGGCCTCGTCGAATTCCGTGCGCTCGAAATGCCGCCCGATCCGCGCATGTCGCTGGCGCAGCAGCTCCTGGTCCGGGCGCTGCTCGCCAAACTTTGGCGCGAGCCGCAAGAGGGCAAGTTCGTGCGCTGGGGGACCAGCCTGCACGACCGCTTCATGCTGCCGCACTTCATCTGGGAAGACTTTCAGGACGTGCTATCGGACCTCAAGCGCTCCGGCTACGATTTCTCGCCGCAATGGTACCTCGCCCAGCTCGAGTTTCGCTTTCCCGCCTTCGGCCGCGTCCATCATGGCGGCGTGTCGATGGAGCTCAGGCAGGCGCTGGAGCCCTGGCATGTGCTGGGCGAGGAGGGCACGTCTGGCGGCACGGTGCGCTATGTCGATTCCTCGGTGGAGCGGTTGCAGGTCAAGGCGGAAGGCTTTGTCGAGGGGCGCCATGTCATCACCTGCAATGGAAGGCGGCTACCGATGACCGCGACGGGCCGCGCGGGTGAGGCGGTTGCCGGCGTCCGCTTCAAGGCCTGGCAGCCGGCCTCGGGTCTGCATCCGACCATTCCGGTCCACGCCCCGCTGACCCTCGACATCATTGACAGCTGGAATGGCCGCTCGCTCGGCGGCTGCGTTTATCACAGCGCCCATCCGGGCGGTCGCAATTATGAAACAAAACCGGTCAATTCTTATGAAGCCGAGGCGCGGCGGCTCGCCCGCTTCCAGGATCACGGCCACTCGCCCGGCAAGATCGATCCGCCGCGCGAGGAGCGCTCACTCGAATTTCCACTCACTCTCGACTTGAGAACACCGCTCCCGCATTGAAGAATAAGGTTTTGGCAGGAGAGTCGGTATGGTGGGGCCCACCGACCAGGGGATGGGTCAGATGACCGGTGACGGTGCGGGGCAGGGAACGGCTCAGGCTGCCGGCCGGTTGCGTCCGGGCCAGAGGCGGGTGGCGCAATGGATGCGCGATTACGCGCGGCTTCCCGGCATCCCGGACGAATACTTGGGCGAAGAGGGCCCCCGCCCGGTCTGGACCCGCTTTTTCGACGCCTTTTCCACGCTGTCTGCCCCTGAGATCGAGCGCCGCTTCGGCGCCGCCGACCGGCATCTGCGCGAGGCCGGGGTCACCTATCGAGCGCCGGGCGAGGCGGCCGAGCGGCTGTGGCCGCTCAGCCACCTGCCGCTCCTGATCGACGAATCCGAGTGGCGGCAGCTCTCCGCCGGCATCACCCAGCGCGCGCAGCTGCTCGAGCTCGTGCTGCGCGACATCTATGGCGAAGGCCGGCTGGTCGCCGACGGCGCGATTCCGGCAGCTGCGATCGCCGGCAGCGCCGAATATCTGCGCCCCGTCTGTGGCATCAAGCCGCCCGGTGGGCACTACCTCGCGCTCTACGCCGCTGACGTCGGCCGCGGCCCCGACGGCCGCTGGTGGGTGCTCTCAGACAGGACGCAAGCGCCGTCAGGCGCCGGCTACGCGCTGGAAAATCGCCTCGTGCTGTCGCGCGCCTTCGCCTCGCTGTTCAAATCGATGAATGTCGAGCGTCTCGCGCCGTTCTTCGAAGCGTTCCGCGATTCCTTGCGCGACAGCGCCGACCGCGACGAGCCGCGCATCGGCCTTTTGACGCCGGGCAGCTTCAGCGAGACCTATTTCGAGCATGCGACGCTCGCGCGCTATCTCGGCTTCCTCCTGGTCGAGGGCGACGATCTCGCCGTCTCCGGCGACCGCATCCATATCCGCACCGTCGCCGGGTTGAAGCGGCTCGACGTGCTGCTGCGCCGGGTCGATTCCAACTCGCTCGATCCGCTCGAGCTCGATACGTCCTCGCATCTCGGCGTCCCCGGACTGATCGACGTGTTGCGCAAGAACGGCGTCGTGGTCGCCAACATACCGGGCTCGGGCGTCCTGGAGGCGCGAGCATTGCTGGGCTTCCTGCCAAGCCTGTCCCGGCGGCTGCTCGGCGAAGACCTGAAAATGCCGCATATCGCGACATGGTGGTGCGGCCAGAAGGCCGCGCGCGAGGAGGTGCTCGCGCGGCTCGACGATTTCGCCATCGAAGGCGCCTATGGCCGCGGCGTGCCGGGCTTTGCCAGCCACGGGCCAATGCTCGCGGCCGAGCTCCCGGCGAGCGAGCGCGCGCAGCTGGAGGCCCTTATCCGCGACCGCGGCATCGACTATGTCGGCCAGGAGCTGGTGCGGCTGTCGACCATGCCGGTGTGGGACGAGGGGCGGCTGGCGCCGCGTCCCTTCGTGCTCAGGGTATTCGCGGCCGCGACCGAGAACGGCTGGGTGATGATGCCCGGCGGCTTCTGCCGGATCGCCGACCAGCTCGACGCGCGCGCGGTGTCGATGGGGAATGGCGCGCGCGCCGCCGACGTCTGGGTGGTTGGCGACAAGCAGGTGTCGACCCGCACGCTGTTGCCGGCGTCGGATACCGTGCGCATCCGCCGCATCGCTGGTGTGTTGCCGAGCCGTGCTGCGGACAATCTGTTCTGGCTCGGCCGTTATCTCGAACGCGCGGAAGCCACGTTGCGCCTGGTGCGCGCGCTCGGCACTCAGCAGCGCGAGGCCGGCAAGGGCGCGTCCGGCTCGCTGCAGGTGGCGGAGAGGATCCAGCGCCTTCTGGTCGCCTGGGGCGCGGCCTCGCAGACCTCGCGCGCGCAATCGGCAAAGGTCGCGGCTGAAGCGCTTCAGGCGGAAGCGTTGTTCGGCTCTGCCCTCAATCTCGTGCGTTCGGCCCAGCGTACCGCGACCTCGTTGCGCGAACGGCTGTCGCCCGACGCCTGGCAGGTCATCACCGAGATGGCGGAGCGGCTCGCGAATGAGGTCGAGGACGATGACGGCGTGATCAGCGCCGCCGAGCTGACCTTGCAGGAGCTCGCAAGCTTCGCAGGCCTTGCGCAGGAGAACATGAACCGCGCGGCCGGCTGGCGCTTTCTCGAAATGGGCCGCCGCGCCGAGCGTGCCATCAACACCACGCGCTTTGCGCGCCAATTCGCCTATGACGAGGCGGGCGACGAGGACCTCGATACGCTGCTCACGCTGGTCGACTGCCAGATCACCTACCGCTCGCGCTATCTGCTCGCGCCGCTGCTTGCACCGGTACGCGATCTCGCGGTGCTCGACAGCTACAATCCGCGCTCGGTCGCCTTCCAGGTCGAGGCGCTCAACGAGCATATTGCAAGCCTGCCGGCGCTCAAGGAGACCGGCCTGATCGAGCGGCCGCAGCGCCTCGCCGTCGCGCTGCGCTCGACGCTGACGACCGCGGAAGCCACGACCCTCGACACCAAGACGCTGTTTGCTCTGGAGCAGGGCCTGCTCAACCTCGCCGATGCCATTGGGGCGCATTATTTCCCGCACGGGCCCAATGCCAGCCGGCCCGAGAAGCTGACGGGCCTTGCGTGATCTACGACATCCGTCACGTCACGACCTACGCTTACGAGAGCCCGGTGAGCTACGCCCGCTGTACGCTGCGGCTCGAGCCGTTGAGCGGCCATGGCCAGCAGCTTGTCTCGCATCATGTCGAGATCAGGCCGCGCCCGGCCGAGCGCACCGTGCGGCGCGATTTCTTCGGTACGTTGACCGAGAGCGTGGTGATCGAGGCCGCGCACCGCAATCTGCGCATCGACTCGCGCTCGCGCGTAGAGGTCGCGCGGCGTGCGCCAGGGCGCACCATGACGAGTCCTCCCTGGGAGGACATTCGCGACATCGCCTTTGCGGCCAACAGCCTCGGGCCCGCGTCGCCCATCGGCTATGTCTTTGCAAGTGCGCTGGTGCCGGTGCTGGCGCCGGTCACGGCCTATGCTGCAGCGAGCTTTCCGCCTGATGGCGGCATCCTCGTCGGCGCAGTCGATTTCATGCACCGGATTCGCACCCAGTTCAGATACGATCCCAAGGCGACCGTGATCTCCACGCCGCTCGCCGAAGTGTTCGAAAACCGTCACGGAGTCTGCCAGGACTTTGCTCATGTGATGATTGCGGGCTTGCGCGGGCTTGGGCTTCCCGCAGCCTATGTCAGCGGCTATCTGCGCACCATTCCGCCGCCGGGAAGGCCGCGGCTCGAGGGCGCGGATGCGACGCATGCCTGGGTGTCGCTGTGGTGCGGGCCCGAGATCGGCTGGGTCGGCTTCGACCCGACCAATGATCTCCTGGTCGAGAACGATCATATCGTGCTTGCCGTGGGCCGCGATTTCTCCGACGTCTCGCCCGTCGACGGCATCATTGTCGGCTCGCGCAAACAGAAGCTGAACGTCGCAGTCGACGTGCTGCTGGTAGAGTAGCACACATGTTCCATCACGTAGCGGTGTTGGAACGAGAGGAAACTGTCGGAACAACCTCGCGCATCGACGATTGTTCGTCGCTGAAGTCCGCAAAGCTACGCGGGCTCATCTCAGTCAAGCGATGGAGACTTCGTGATGCGACGATTTTCCCTGGTCATGGGCGTACTGGCTGCGTGTGCCGCAACTGGCGCTTCGGCCGAAACCGTCAATCTCACCGGCACCTTCCGATGCATCCAGATGTGCCGCGACGGAATGCTGGGCGCACCGACCTTCGTGACGCAAAACGGCGATGCGGTGAACCTGACGACGGAAACCGGCGAGTCCTATCGCGCTTGGCCGGATTGGTCCGCGCCCAACAGCCGCCTCTGGATCGACGCGCGCGACGAGGGGGCAGTCTATTCACCCGACGGCATGCGCATCCAGTTCGACGATGGACGCGTCTGGCAGCGCGACATCGGTCCGCCCCCGCCCGTGGTGCTGCGACGGGCGCCGGTGGTCTGGCGGCGCTACTAAGGCCTGGATGGAACAAGGGTGGGCAAAAGGCGTCTCACCGCCATGCCCACCGCGTTGGCGGTTGGCCGCGATCCAGCCGAGTTGATCACGCAGTGCCCGCCAGCAGCTTCTTGACGGCCTGCGTGAGCAGCCGGGATCGCGTGAAGCCATGCGCCTGCGCATATTTGTCGAGTTGCGCGAGCACGTCTTCCGGCATTGTCACATTCACGCGAATGGCCCGCGGCTGCTCGGTCTTGACAAAAACCAGGATGGCGACGCCATCCCGATTGTCGGGATCGGACATCACGGCATCGAGCGTGGATGGCTCTGGGATTGCCTCGCCATCCTCCGTCAGGCTTGTGAGATGAAGTGTCAGCGCGTCCTCAGCCACGCTACGTGCGCCATCGAGCGTGGTGCCTCCGGCGGTCAGACCCGAAAAATCCGGAAAGGAAACGCCGAAATCCCCATCGCCGTCCTTGCGAATGAGACCGATATAGCTGCGCATGCCGCCCGCCTCAGCTTCAACACCATTGAACAAAACAAGAACATTGTGCAAAGATCAATGGGCGAGTCAATGGGGCGTCAGCTCCAACGTTGCGGATGGCTTATTTTCCAGGAACACGAGCAGGAACGGCCTTACGCCTACCCGCGTCCCGCGGCCGCGCCTGCCCGCAAGCTCTCGAAGAATTTTTCGACTTCCGCCGACAGCGTCTCCGTGGTCGCTGCGAGGCCGCCGGAGGCGGAGAGCACGGAGGCCGCAGCCGTCGAGGTCTCGCCGATGGCATCGCGCAGCGACGAGATGTTGGCAACCAGTGTCTGGTTGCCTTGCGCCGCCGATTGGGCGTTGGCCGAGATTTCGCCCGTCGCGGCGTCCTGCTGGCCGACGGCACCAGCGATCGTCGATGTGATGCCGCTGATGCCGCGCACGGCATTGCCGATCTCGCGCACGGCATCGACCGCGCTCTTGGTCGAGGCCTGGATCACGGCGACGTTCTGGCCGATCTCCTCGGTTGCTTTCGCGGTCTGCCCGGCCAGCGCCTTGACCTCATGCGCCACCACGGCAAAGCCACGGCCGGCGTCGCCCGCGCGAGCCGCCTCGATAGTGGCGTTGAGCGCGAGCAGGTTGGTCTGCTCGGCGATCGCCTGTATCAGCGTCAGCACGCCGTCGATCCGCTGCGTCGCCGCGGCGAGGCTTTCGATCTCGGCGATGGATTTTTCCGTGCGCGCGCTGGTCTGCTCGACCGCGGCCGCCGACTGCCGCACCTGCCTTCCGATCTCCTGCACGGAGGCCGACAGCTCTTCGGTGGCGCCCGCCACCGCCGAGACATTGCCCGAGGCCTGCGAGGTCAGGCCGGTCGCGGCATCGGCGCGGGCGTTCGCATCCGTCGTCACACGGCTGATGGTTTCGGCGGTTCTCCGCATCGCGGAGGCATTCTCTTCGACCCCGCGCACCACGCTGCCGATCGCCTGCCGGAACGCCTCGATCGCGCTCTCGGTGTGGCGGCTGCGCTCTTCGCGCGCTCTGGCATCCGCCGACACCTGGGCATTGAGATTGCGGTTGCGCTGCATTGCCTCCTGGAAGATGCGGATGGCGCGCGCCAGCGCCCCGATCTCGTCGCCGCGCTCGCTGTGCGGCACCTCGACATGATCCTCGCCCTCGGCCACCTGCTTGATGGTCGCGGTGATCGTCGAGAGGGGCCGCGCGATCGAGCGGGCGATGACGACAATGCCAGCCACGACCAAAAGCAAGGCGAGGCCGCCGAGGCAGGTCAGCACGAAGGAGAGCTTGCGGTTGAACTCGCTGTCCGCCGCAATCTGTGCGGCGCGCTCGGCATAGACCTTGGACAGCGCCTCGAGATCCTTGTTGAGCGCCGTGCGCACCGCACGGTTGGCGTCGTTGTCGCTCCATTCGCGTCCAGCCGCGGGGCTGATCTCGTTGGCGCGGCGAACCAGTTCTTTCCGGAAGTCGACGAACTGCTCGATGCGCTTCTTGAAGGTCGCAAACTGCGCCGCATCGTCGGCCTGGACGATGCCTTCCCACTTCCTGACCACGTCGAGAATCTTGTCGTTGAAGGCAAGCAGCCCGTCCCCGTATTTCTTCACCACGGCGGGATCGGTCGACATGTAGGTGCCGCGGGATTCCATCACCACCGCATAGACCAGGGAATTGACGCGCTCGACATTGAGGGCGGCGAGATTGGCGCGCTCGATCGTCTGGGTGAGGTCCGCGCCGCGCCGGCTGTTGTAGTCGGAAAGGATCGCGGTCGCTGCGGTCAGCACCGCGAACAGGGCAAAAATCGAATAGAGCCTCGCCGCAATGGAGAGGCGGGAAGACATGGTCATGATGGAATTTTTGGCGGTTAAAGGTTAGGGCCGGCATGCTCCCCCTTGAGCCTGCATGGCCGATTACCGATTGTGCAGTGCTTGGATGGAGAAAGTCTTAATGCGCGAGGTCTACTGTGCTACAACCAATAGGAATTGTCGTCTGGAATCATGCCCTTGTAGTAGGCGGCGGCCCGGTCGGTTTTGCGAATAGTGCGGGACAGCCCGCGCCGCGCGCTTTAGGTTTGTGAGCGCACCAGTTCAAGGATCCGACACACCCGCATGGCCTATCGCCACACCATCGATGCCACTGTTTACGTGTTCGAGAGCTTGCCCGACCTGCTTGCCAAGGCGACGCCGCCGCGCTCCGGCGACCGACTGGCGGGCGTCGCAGCCGAGACCTCCGAACAGATGATCGCGGCGCGTATGGCGCTGGCCGACACCCCGCTCAGCCAATTCCTTAACGAGACGGTCATCCCTTATGAGCATGACGAGGTCACCCGCCTGATCCTGGATACACACGACAAGGCGGCCTTCGCGCCGGTCGCATCCATGACGGTCGGGCATTTCCGCGATTACCTGCTGTCGGATGCGGCGACCACGGAGGGCCTGAAAAAGCTTTCGCGCGGCATCACGCCCGAAATGGCGGCCGCCGTATCCAAGCTGATGCGGAACCAGGATCTCATTCTGGCTGCGAAAAAATGTCGCGTCACCACGGCCTTCCGCAACACCATTGGGCTTGCGGGCCGCATGAGTGTGCGGCTGCAGCCGAACCATCCCTTCGACGACGCCAAGGGCATCACGGCCTCCATCCTGGACGGCCTCCTGTTCGGATCGGGCGACGCCTGTATCGGCATCAATCCCGCGAGCGACGATCCTGCGACCATAGGCACCCTGCTACGCCTCCTGGACCAACTGATCGCGCGGCTTCAGATCCCGACACAAGCCTGCGTGCTGACCCATGTCACGACCACGCTTCAACTGATCAACCAGGGTTATCCGGTCGACCTCGTGTTCCAGTCGATCGCGGGCACGGAAAAAGCCAACCGCTCGTTTGGCATCGATTTGAAGCTCCTGCAGGAGGCCCATGAAGCGGGGCGCGCGCTGCGGCGCGGCACGGTCGGCGACAACCTGATGTATTTCGAGACCGGGCAGGGCTCGGCGCTGTCGGCCGATGCCCATCACGGCGTTGACCAGCAGACCTGCGAGGCGCGGGCCTATGCGGTGGCGCGCGCCTTCGATCCCTTGCTCGTCAACAGCGTGGTGGGCTTCATCGGGCCGGAATATCTCTACGACGGCAAAGAGATCATCCGGGCCGGCCTTGAGGATCATTTCTGCGGGAAATTGCTAGGCCTGCCGCTCGGTGTCGATGTGTGCTACACCAACCATGCCGAAGCGGACCAGGACGACATGGACAATCTCCTGACGCTCCTTGCCGCGGCCGGCGTCAACTTCATCATGGGCGTGCCCGGCGCGGATGACGTGATGTTGAACTATCAATCCAGCTCATTCCATGACGCTCTCTATGTCCGCGATTTGTTCAATCTCAAGCGCGCCCCCGAATTCGACGACTGGCTGGTGCGCATGGGCCTTGCCGATTCGGCCTTCCGCTTGGCCCGCGATGCAGGCCAGTTACCCGATTTCGCCTCCCGCTTGATCGCGCAGGAGGGCCCCGCCATATGAACTCGTGAACCTAACCCCTGAATTGCGTGTCTGAAGAGTGCGACTGTCACAATGTTGAGCAATTTTGGGCTCAGCCTTACCCACCAAGCGTCGATCGAGCGCCTGGCATGGTTTGCGAAATTGTAGAGGATGCAGATGAGAGCTGAGGGCACTGAGACGGCTCGCCACATTCTGTTAGTGTTCCCACACTACACGTCCGCTTTCGCGACCTGGGAATATGCCTATCCTCTCACCGACGGCGTGCAAGCTTTGATGCCGCCGCAGGGCCTGCTACTGATCGCGGCCTATCTGCCGGCGGATTGGCAAGTCCGGTTCGTCGACGAGAATATCCGCGCCGCCACCAAGGAAGACTTCGAGTGGGCGGAAGCCGTCTTTGTCAGCGGGATGCACATCCAGCGCAAGCAGATGAACGATATCTGCCGCCGCGCGCACGAACATGGTCTGCCGGTAGCGCTCGGCGGTCCGTCGGTCAGCGCTTGCCCGGACTACTATCCATCCTTCGACTACCTGCATATCGGCGAATTGGGCGATGCGACCGATGCGTTGATAGAGACGCTTGCGCGCGACGTGGCGCGGCCCGCGCAGCAAGTCGTGCTCAAGACGGCCGACCGCCTGCCGATGACTGAATTTCCGGTGCCGGCCTTCGAACTCGCCGAGCTGAACAAGTATTTCCTGGCCAATATCCAGTATTCCAGCGGTTGCCCCTATCAGTGCGAGTTCTGCGACATTCCCGGCCTCTACGGCCGCAACCCGCGCCTCAAGACGCCGCAGCAGGTCATCGCCGAGCTCGACAAGCTGCGCGAGGGCGGGTCAACCAACACGGTCTATTTCGTCGACGACAATTTCATCGGCAACCGCAAGGCGACGCTGGAGCTGTTGCCGCACATCATCGAATGGCAGAAGAAGCACGGCTATCCGACCAGGCTCGCCTGCGAGGCCACGCTCAACATCGCCAAGCGGCCCGAAATCCTGGCGAAGATGCAGGAGGCATTCTTCATCACAGTCTTCTGCGGCATCGAGACGCCCGATCCCGACGCGCTGAAGGCGATGCACAAGGACCACAACATGATGGTCCCGATCATGGAGGGCGTGCAGACCATCAATTCCTATGGCATGGAGGTCGTCTCCGGCATCATCATGGGGCTCGACACCGACAAGCCCGACACCGCCGATGCGCTGATCCATTTCGTGGAGCAGTCGAAGATCCCGATGTTGACGATCAACCTGTTGCAGGCGCTGCCGAAGACGCCGCTGTGGGACCGGCTGGAGCGCGAGAACCGGCTCAATCACGATGAGAGCCGCGATTCCAATGTCGAGTTTCTCTTACCATACGACCATGTGGTCAGCGAATGGAAACGGGTCATGAAGGTCGTCTATGCGCCGGAAAAGCTGTTCGAGCGCTATGAATATCAATGTGACTACACCTACGCCAAACGGGTGAAAGCGCCGGCCTCTACGCAGGCGACCTGGCCCAACATCAGGCGCGGCCTCATCATGCTGCGCAACGTGTTCTGGCGGCTCGGCGTGCTCGGCGATTACAAGAAAATATTCTGGAAGTTCGCGCTGAGGCGGCTGCGCAAGGGCGACATCGAAGGCATGCTTGCCGCTTCATTGGTCGGTCATCATCTGATCCGTTTCGGGCAGGAGGCGACCTCAGGCAACCAGAACGCATCGAACTATTCGGTGCGCTTGCGCGAGGCTGCGGTGCCGGCCGAGTGAGTTCAGTGAAAGAGCCGGCGCTCCGGTCGATCGATGATCTGCGCAAACTGACGCCGGCGCGCGTGGCGCTGGGCCGCGCCGGCGCGAGCCTGCCGACGAGGGCGCTGCTCGACTTCACCCTCGACCATGCGCGCGCCCGCGATGCCGTGCGTGCCGCCTTCGACGTACCGGGCCTCCTTGCCTCCCTCCGTGCGCTCGGTTGCGAGACTATTGCCGTCGCAAGCCGCGCCGGTAACCGCCAGGATTACCTCAAGCGGCCTGATCTCGGCCGAAGGCTTGACCAGACCTCTGTCGATCTTCTCGACCGCCGACAGAGCAGCCCATGCGACGTCGCGATCGTGATCGGCGACGGGCTGTCGCCTACCGCTGTTCATGCCCATGCGATCGAACTGCTCCGTCGGTTGCAACCGCGGCTTGTCGTCGACGGCATCACGGTGGGCTGCACCGTCATCGCCTCGGGGGCGCGCGTTGCGCTCGGCGACGAGATTGGCGCACTGCTTAAGGCGCGCATGGCCGTGATGCTGATCGGCGAGCGGCCCGGGCTGTCGGCGCCCGACAGCCTCGGGGCCTATCTGACATTCGCACCTGAAATTGGCCGCACCGACGCCGAGCGCAATTGCGTCTCCAACATCCATCGCGAGGGACTTGCCTACGACGCGGTTGCCCACAAAATCAGCTGGCTCGTGCGCGAGGGGTTGAGGCGGAGCGTCTCGGGTGTTGCCTTGAAGGACGAAAGCGGCGAGAGGACGGCGGCACGAATCACGCCACCGCAAGCCTCCCCGTGACATATTCGCAACTTGAAGCGCAAAATCCGCCAAGACGCGGCCGATTTTTCATGCTTTGGTGAGGTAAACTTGCGGCACGCTGCTTAGACCTGCTAAACCGTCCCGCGCGATTTTTCGTCACATTATCAGGGCTTAAAGGCCGTCGATGAGGGCCCTCGCACGACGATTTGAGACCGGCGGTGCGCCCTGGTGGCGTTTTCTGAAGTTAAGCTATCGACAAGATTGTTCCCATCCCTAGAACTGGTCAGGGCATGCTCGAGAAGAATTACGACAGTCAGGTTCATGTCGAGAAGGCCGAGGAGCGCCCCAGTGGCAGCAGCATCGCCTTCGGCCTCGAGCGCATCGGCCTGATCGCGGTCAAGGCCCCGATCCTGTCCATGATCATTCTGGCCGTCCTGATTGTGGGGGCCGTGTTCGGCATCCAGCGCATCAAGATCGACGACTCGCTCTCCCAGCTGTTCCGTTCCAACACCAAGGAGTTCCACCAATATGAGGAGGTGACCAAGCGCTTCCCGGCGGAGGAGTTTGATGCGCTGGTCGTCGTCGAAGGCAAGAATCTGCTTGCACGCGACAATCTGGAGAAGCTGCGCGATTTCGTCACTGACCTGCAGCTCGTCGACGGCACCCGTGGCCTGGTCTCGCTGTTCTCGGCGCGTCAGGCGCCGGCGCCCGGGAAGCTGCCGGCGGCGCTGTTCCCGAACGAGTTGCCGCAAGGCGCCGACTACGACAAGTTCATCGAGACCGTCAAAGCCAACGAGATCATCCGCGGCAAGCTGTTGTCGGAAGATGGCACGCTGGCGCTGATCGTGCTGTCGCTCGAGCCTGACGTGGTTGCTTCCAACAAGCTCGGGACGACGGTCGGTGACATCCGCAAGCTGGTCAAGCAGGACCTCGGCGATACCGGCCTCAATGTGGAGCTCTCCGGCGTGCCGGTGATGCAGCTGGAGATCCGCAACGCGGTCGAGCGCGACGGGCTGACCTACAACATTCTCGGTATCCTCGCCGGCTGCATCATCGCCATCATCTTCTTCCGCAAGATCTCCTTCATGGTAGCGGCGGCGTTCCCGCCGATGATCGCGATCCTCCTGGCGCTCGGCGGGCTCGGTTGGGCGAATTTCAATCTCAACATGTTCCTCAACGTGATGACCCCGCTCATCATGGTGATCAGCTTCTCCGACTCGATGCAGCTGACTTTTGCGGCGCGCGACCGGTTGATTGCGGGCCAGGACAAGTACACCGCCTTCAAGAACGCGGTGCTGGTGGTGGGCCCGGCCTGCGTGCTCACGCACGGCACCGCCGGCATTTCTTTCATTGCGCTGCAATTTTCCGACTCCGACCTGATCCGTAAATTCGGCGAGGCCGGCTTGGCGGCGACCATCATCGCGCTGCTTGCGGTGTTGTCGCTCGTGCCGGTGTTCGGCGTGCTGTTCGTGCGCAATGAGAAGATCTTCGCGGTTAAGTTCCAAAGCGCCGATGCCGGCGTCCAGATGTTGCGCAACTTCTGCTACTGGATCGCGGTCCGCATGGTGAGCCGTCCCGGGCTGTTCAGCCTGATCGCGGTGCTGTTCGTGGCCGGTCTGGCAGGAGTCTATGCGAATCTCCAGCCGCGCTACCGGCTCGCCGACCAGGTGCCGGACAAGCAGCAGGCGGTGGCGGCAAGCCAACGGCTTGACGCCAAGCTCACCGGCGCCAATCCGGTCAACGTGCTGATCGAGTTCCCCAAGGGTGAATCGCTCTATTCGCCGGAGACTTTGCAGACCATCGCCGACGTTCACGGCACCGTCGAGCGAACCGCCGGCGTCGGTAATGTTTGGTCACTCGAGACGTTGCGGCGCTGGCTCGCGGAGAAAGTCGGCACCGCTGACGTCGCGACGCTGAAGGAATATGTCGACCTGATTCCGAAATATCTGGTGCAGCGTTTCATCGATCCACAGCAGGATGCGGTTGTGGTGGCGGGGAGGGTGCCCGACGTCGATTCCAGCCAGCTTCTCCCCGTGGTCGAGAAGCTCGATCATGAGCTCGATGCGGTACGCAAGAAGCATCCGGGCTATGAGATCGCCGTCACCGGCCTTGCCGCGATTGCCGCGCGCAATTCGGCGAACATGATCGAGAAGCTCAATCGCGGCTTGACAGTCGAGTTCGCCTTCGTCGCGATCTTCATCGGCCTTGCCTTCCGCTCATGGGTCGTGATGTTCGCCTGCATCCTGCCCGGTATATTCCCCGTGGTGATGTCGGGCACGCTGCTGTACCTGCTCGGCGAGGGCCTGCAATTCGCAAGCGTCGTGGCGCTCACCGTCTCGTTCGGTCTTGGCCTGAGCGCGACCATTCACTTCCTCAACCGCCTCAGGCTCGAGAGCAAGCCCGGCGTGAACTCGGCGGTGGCGGTCGAGCGCGCGACCGTCCTGGTGGGACCAGCGCTGATCCTGACCACGGTGGTCTTGGCCTGCGGCCTCGTGGTCACGGTGTTCTCCGACCTGCCGTCGCTGCGTCTGTTCGGCTGGCTCTCCGCCTTCTCGATGGTCTCGGCCTTGGTGGCCGACCTCTTCATCCTGCGGCCGACGGCGATGTGGTTGATCAATCTGCACGAGCGCATCCACGGCGCGCAGAGCCGCTCTGTGTGAGCGGGCTATTGCAGGAAGGGTAGCCAACGGGGTGCACGTTCGCGCGACCCGTAGGCTCCACCCTCTACCCATCCTGCCCATTCTGCGCGATCGCGCGCACGAAAACGCGTTCGGCTCTTTTTGGAGCCGAAGGCATCACGGAGCCCAAGGCATCACGGTTGCTTGCGATTCGGGAAGGCGATTGCGCCTCAGCCCCTCACCATCGTGATGTTCACACCGCGGATTTCGCCCTTTGAGCTGATCTGCACGGTCTGCTTGTTTCCATTGGTGCGCAAAGTCAGGTTGGCGGCAAAGCCGTTGGCCTCGACGAACACCTCGATCTGGCCGCCGCCGGCGGTGCCCTGCAGATCACCGAAGACGTTGCGGCTGGCTTCGCTCCACCTGCCGGAGATATGGCCGCCATCGCTGGTAACGTCGCTGGACAGGTCGAATTTGTAGCTGTCGCTGGCGCAGTGCAGGCTCTGCTTCAAGCCCTTGCCGGTGCCGTCGACCTTGTAGTTCGCCTTGCAGCGGATGCGCTCGACCGAGCCGTCAGACAGCGCGACCGTGCCGGTGCCGGACCAGGCGCCGTCGAAGCCGGCGAACGGACTGCCGGACTGGGCGTGACCCGCCGAGACCGACAACATCAGAGCGGCACCGATGCCGGCAGCCTTAACGCAACGCGCAAACGGTGCTGAGCCAAACAGTTTCATATCGAGTTTTCCATCTCTCAAAAATTGACGCACCCTATATAGGGGCGTCCGCGCCGCATCGAAGGTTTAGTGTCGTCGTTCCGTGTTAGGTTCAAATGACAGGACGGCCCGGCAGACCACCACACTGTCCACAGCAGGCCGAGCGTCCTACCTTCATTGACCCTGCACCTTGGAAGCCAGTGCATGCTTGCAACAGCCAAGCGCGAAAAGCAACGCCCGCGAAATAATGTTCTAGTATCAAAAGCTTATTTGTGCCAATGACGGACCTTCCGGGAGCCCCTGAAGGGTATGCGCGCCGCCGCAAATTTGGCCGCATTTCGACCTTCGTCTGTGCTCCCCCCAAGACGCGTCGCGCGGGGGTCGCGGCGCAATCAATCCCACGGAAAACCTTCCCGGCGAGGGCTTGCGCAGGGTAAGGAACCTCTGCTTCAGAATGAAGGAACAAGATGCGCAAACATCTACTAGCTCTCGCCTTGACGTCGCTTGCTTTTTCGACGGCTGCCAGTGCCGATAATGGTCGCGGAACCCCGGAGGAGCAGAAGGCGTGCACCCGCGACGTGGAGAAGCACTGCCGCGCGGTGATTGATCAGGGCGATTTCACCGTCCTCGCCTGCCTGAAGGAAAACCGCGCCAAAATCAGCGCCGCCTGCAACCAGGTGCTGAAGAACCACGGCCAGTAATCGCATTAAGCTTACCCCCAGTTTAATATCTGACGCTGCACCCCGGCCCGATGCGCCGGGCGCAGCGAGCTATTGGGATAGCATTGGTTTTGCGCGCATATTCCCCTATATGGGGAGCGTTCCCTTCGCGGCCTAAAGCGGGACGAGATTAGGTTCAATCGTCATCGCGCTTTAGGCTTTGAGTGAGCAGGATCACTTTTCCCGATCATGCTCATGCGAATGCCCGGGGGGTTCACCTCCAGGCCTCAACGATGGTTCAGCCAGTCCCGATGACCGCAGCAAGCGAATTGCGATCCGGCAAGACTCACCGCGACGAGAATTTTCCGGTTGCCTCCTTTCTCATTCACCCGCGGCACCGGGCGCTGATTCTTGCGTTCTACAATTTCGTCAGGACCGCCGACGACGTCGCCGATCATGCGACGCTGCCCGCGGCAGACAAGCTCGCCTATCTCGATTTGCTCGAGGCGGAACTCACCGGCAAGGGCGACAGCCAGAAGGAGGCGGTTGCATTGCGCACAGCCCTGGCCGAGCGCGGCCTGCCGCCACGCCATGCGCTCGACCTGCTCACTGCGTTCCGGATGGACGTGACCAAGCTGCGCTACGAGAACTGGGACGATCTCATTCATTACTGCCGCTATTCGGCGATGCCGGTCGGCCGCTTCGTTTTGGACGTCCACGGCGAAGCCACCTCGACCTGGGCGGCCAATGACGCGCTCTGCGCGGCGCTGCAGATCAACAATCACCTGCAGGATTGCGGCAAGGATTTCCGCAATCTCAATCGCGTCTACCTGCCGCGCGACGCGCTGGAAGCGTCGGGCGCGACGGTCGAGATGCTGGGGGCCAACAGGTCGTCGCGCGAGCTCCTTCAATGCCTGCAGGCGCTCGCCGCGCGCAACCAGCGCCTGCTTGAAGAAAGCAAGTCTTTCAGCTCGGAGGTGAAGGATTTCCGGCTCGGGCTCGAGATTTCTGTGATCTACGCTTTCGCCGACAAGATCGTGCATCTCATGCAAATGCGTGATCCCCTGAGCGAGCGGGTGCATCTCGCGCCGCTCGAACTTCTGGCGAAGAGCATCGGTGGCATGGCAGGCGAGACGGCGCGCCGTGCCATCGGGCGGCGTCCTGTATCAAAAACGGCGGCGGACGCATGACGCTTCAGGCCGCAACCGTCACCACCGAACCGGCGAGCTACCAGACGACGGCGTCGGGCAGCTCGTTCTATGCCGCAATGCGCATCCTGCCGCGCGAGCAGCGCGAGGCGATGTTTCATATCTACAGCTTCTGCCGGCAGGTCGATGATATCGCTGATTCCGACGGGCCTCGTCCCGAGCGGCTGGCAGCGCTGCAGCAGTGGCGCGACGACATCGACGCGCTCTACGCCGGCCATCCGCCGCTGCGGCTTGTCGACTACGTCGCCTCGGTGAAGAAGTTTTCGCTCCAGCGCGAGGATTTCCTCGCCATCATCGACGGCATGGAAATGGACGTGCCGCAGGAGATCCGCGCGCCCGACATGGCGACGCTCGATCTCTATTGCGACCGCGTGGCAAGCGCGGTCGGGCGGCTTTCGGTACGCGTGTTCGGGCTGCCGACCGACGACGGTATCATGCTCGCCCATCATCTTGGGCGTGCGCTGCAGCTGACCAACATCCTGCGCGACATCGACGAGGATGCGGGGCTTGGCCGGCTCTATCTGCCGCGCGAGGAGCTGCAGAAGTGCGGCATCACCTCGACCGATCCGCATCAGGTTGCGAAAAACCGGAACCTGCCGGAGGTCTGTGCACCGCTCGCCGACCGTGCGCGCGGGCATTTCGCGAAGGCCGACGAGATCATGGCGCGCCATCCGCGGCGGCTGGTGCGCGCGCCCAGGATCATGTCGAAATACTATCGCGTGATCCTGCAATTGCTGATAGCACGCGGCTTCACCGCCCCGCGCACGCCCGTGCGCGTCGGCAAGTTAGCCCGACTCGCCATCATTTTGCGCTACGCCTTCATCTGATGCCAAAGACTGCCCACATCATCGGCGCCGGAATTTCGGGCCTGTCCGCGGCCGTGCGGCTGGCCGATGCCGGCTATAGGATCGAGGTTCACGAGGCCACCCAGCAGATCGGCGGTCGCTGCCGCTCCTATTTCGACGCCGCGACCAATCTCGTCATCGACAACGGCAATCACCTTCTGCTGTCCGGCAATCACCATGCGCTGGCCTATGCGCGCTCGATCGGCAGTGAGGCGGGCCTAGTCGGGCCGTCGCGTGCAAAATTTCCCTTCGTCGATTTCGCCACCGGGCAGCGCTGGGAGCTCGATCTCGGCGATGGTCGGTTGCCGCTCTGGGTGTTCGACCCGGGCCGCCGCGTACCCGACACGTCTGTAGGCGATTATCTCAAGCTCGCACCGCTGGCCTGGGCCAAGGAGAGCCAGCGCATCGACGCGGTGATCGCTTGCGAGGGTACGCTCTACCGCCGCCTGGTGCAGCCGCTGCTGCTCGCAGCGCTCAATCTCGATCCGCCCGACGGCTCAGCGGGCCTTGCCGGCGCCATCGTGCGCGAGACCTTGCTTGCGGGTGGCGAGGCTTGCCGGCCGCTGATTGCGCGCGACGGCTTGAGCGCCGTCCTGATCGATCCCGCGATCCAGCATCTGGAAGGCAGGGGCGGGAGCGTCCGCATTGGCCACGAACTGCGCGAGCTTGTGGCAGACAGCGACCGCGTCACGGCGCTGAAGTTCGGCGCCGATGATACGATCGCGCTTGGGCCCGAAGATGCCGTGGTGATGGCCGTTCCGCCCCGATCGGCGGCCTCGCTGTTGCCGGGACTCAAGACGCCGACCAAATTCCGCGCCATCGTGAATGCGCATTTTCGCATCGATCCGCCGCCGAGCGCGCCGCCGATCCTGGGCGTGGTCGGCGGGCTCGTGGAATGGCTATTCGCCTTTCCGCAGCGCCTCTCGGTCACCATCAGCAATGGCGACCGCCTTATTGACCAGCCGCGCGAGGAACTGGCGCTGGCGATCTGGCAGGACATCTGCAAGGCGTTGGGCATTGCCGGCGGGCTGCCGCCCTGGCAGATCGTGCGCGAGCGCCGTGCCACATTCGAGGCGACGCCCGAGCAGAATGCCATGCGCCCGGGGGCGGTCACGCCGTGCAAAAACCTGTTCCTCGCGGGCGACTGGACTGCTACGGGGGTGCCTGCGACCATCGAGGGTTCCATCCGATCCGGGGACCGTGCCGCAGATCACGTACTGGCCATGCGCCAGGCCTGAAGAATAACTCACGAGGCCACCGTCCGGCAGCGCCGGATGTGGGATGGCACGGGAGAGCCAAAGAGATGCTTTTGGACAACAAAGCTTTCGGAATCGAGAACGCAACCGCGCTCGAAAAGGGCATTGCCTCGGCGACCGAGGCGATGATGGGACTCCAGCGTGCGGACGGTCATTGGGTGTTCGAGCTCGAGGCCGACAGCACCATTCCAGCCGAATATATTCTGCTGCGCCACTATCTCGCGGAGCCCGTCGATGCCGAGCTCGAGCGGAAGATCGGCAACTATCTGCGCCGCGTGCAGGGTACCCATGGTGGCTGGCCGCTGGTCCACGACGGCGACTTCGACATGAGCGCCAGCGTCAAGGCCTATTTCGCGCTCAAGCTGATCGGCGACGATATCAATGCGCCGCATATGGTGCGCGCGCGCGAGGCGATCCGCTCGCGCGGTGGGGCGATCAACAGCAACGTCTTCACGCGCTTTACGCTTGCGATGTTCGGTGTGCTCACCTGGCGCGCCGTGCCCGTGCTGCCCGTCGAGATCATGCTGTTGCCGATGTGGTCGCCGTTCCACATCAACAAGATCTCCTATTGGGCGCGCACCACCATGGTGCCATTGATGGTCCTCGCCGCACTCAAGCCGCGGGCGAAAAACCCCCAGGGCGTCACCATCGACGAATTGTTCCTGCAGGACCCGCGCTCGATCGGCATGACCGCGAAGGCGCCGCATCAAAGTTGGGCCTGGTTCCTCCTATTCCGTTCCCTCGACGCGATCCTGCGCGTGGTTGAGCCGCTGTTTCCCAAAAGCTTGCGCAAGCGCGCCATCGACGCCGCGCTCGCCTTCACCGACGAGCGGCTGAACGGCGAGGACGGCATGGGAGCGATCTATCCGCCGATGGCCAATATTGTCATGATGTATGACGCGCTCGGCCACGGCCCGGACTTCCCGCCGCGCGCGAACACGCGGCGCGGGCTCGACTTGCTGCTCGTCATCGGCGAGGAGGAGGCCTATTGCCAGCCTTGCGTCTCGCCGGTGTGGGACACGACGCTGACCTGTCACGCCCTGATCGAGTCCGGCAGCGACGAGGCGATGGCGTCCGCGAAGCAGGGGCTCGACTGGCTGATCCCGAAGCAGGTGCTCGACTTCAAGGGCGACTGGGCGGTGAAAGCGCCGAACGTTCGGCCGGGCGGCTGGGCCTTCCAGTACAACAATGCCCATTATCCCGATCTCGACGACACGGCGGTTGTGGTGATGTCGATGGACCGCGTGCGGCGTTGGAATGGGACAAAGGACTACGACGCCGCGATCGACCGTGGCCGCGAGTGGATCGAGGGTCTGCAGAGCCGGAACGGCGGCTGGGCAGCCTTCGACGTCGACAACCTCGAATATTACCTCAACAACATTCCCTTCTCCGATCACGGCGCGCTGCTCGACCCGCCGACCGAGGACGTCACCGCCCGCTGCGTCTCCATGCTGGCCCAGCTCGGCGAGACTGCGCAGTCGAGCAAGGCGGTGGCGGCGGCGATCGAGTATCTGCGCCGCACCCAGCTCGCTGAGGGCTCCTGGTACGGCCGCTGGGGCATGAATTACATCTACGGCACCTGGTCGGTGCTGTGCGCGCTCAATGCCGCCGGAGTCAGCCACCAGGACCCGATGATGCGCAAGGCCGCGGACTGGATGGTGTCAATTCAGAACGGGGATGGCGGCTGGGGCGAGGACGCCGTCACGTACCGACTGGACTACAAGGGTATGACGCCGGCGCCTTCGACGGCCTCGCAAACGGCATGGGCCTTGCTTGCCCTGATGGCGGCGGGCGAAGTTGATCACCCGGCGGTGGCCCGCGGCGTGCGGTACTTATTGGCAACACAGACGGAAAAAGGCGTGTGGGACGAGCAGCGCTTCACCGCGACGGGGTTTCCCCGGGTCTTTTATCTGCGCTACCATGGCTATTGTAAGTTCTTTCCGCTGTGGGCGCTGGCGCGGTACAGGAACTTGAGCAACACCAACAGCAGGGTGGCAGGGGTCGGAATGTGAATTTGGGGACTGGGGGTAGCGCGTCCGCGGGTAATCGGATTGACCCGCGGCCGGTTCTTATCGTGACCGGTCTGGTGCAAGAGGCCCGTATTGCGGCCGGCCCAGGCATGGTTGTTATTTGCTCGAGCAGCGATCCCAAGCAATTGCGGTCTCTTTTGACCGTTTTCGATCCGAGCACGATCCGTGGCGTGATCAGCTTTGGCGTGGCCGGGGGGCTCGATCCCTCGCTGAAGCCGGGCGACATCGTGTTGGCGACGGAGGTCGTTGCGGGCGACGCGCGCTGGCTCGCCGGACTGTCCTTGAACGACGAGGTGATCGCGAGCCTGGCCCTCAAGCGCCATCGCATCATCCGTGGCGGCCTCGCCGGTGCCGAAGAGGTGATTGTGGCGCAGGCCCGCAAGGCAGCGCTGTGGCTGCAGACCGGCGCTGCCGCCGTCGACATGGAGAGTCATATCGCGGCGGCCTATGCGGCCGAAGCCGGCCTTCCGTTTGCGGCGTTGCGGGTGATCAGTGATTCGGCCCACCGCTCGCTGCCGGCGCTGGCGAAGTCTGCGATCCGGCCAGACGGCAAGGTCGACCTGCGCAAGATCCTCAGCGGAGTGGTGCGCGATCCCAGCGCGCTCAGCGCGCTGGTTTCGACCGGTCTCGATTTCAACCGCGCGCTTCGCTCCTTACGCGGCTGTCGAAGCTTTCTGCTGGGCAGCGAGGGCTTCGTCACGGCGGATCTCTGAGAGCTTCTTCTGGACCTGCTCTGAGAAAATGTACTGCGCCTGGCGCTGATTGGAGAGGTCGATCTCCGGCGCCATCGGGCCTGACGTGCGGACGCCGCGCATCGCCACCCACATCGCCTTGATCGGGTTGTTCAGCGAGGCTGTGGCCGCAGTCGGCTCGTAGCCGCAATGGGCCATACAGTCGGCGCATTTTTCGTACTTGCCGGTGCCGTAAGAATCCCAGTCGGTGGTCTCCATCAGTTCCTTGAAGGTCTTGGCGTAGCCTTCACCGAGCAGATAGCAGGGCTTCTGCCAGCCGAAGATGTTGCGGGCGGGCATGCCCCAGGGCGTGCACTCGAAATTCTGGTTCCCGGCCAAAAAGTCCAGGAACAGACCGGAATGCATGAAGTTCCACTTCTTACCCTTGCCCATGGCGAAGACGTCGCGGAACAGCTTCTTGGTTTTGGTGCGGTTGAGGAAGTGGTCCTGGTCAGGCGCACGCTCATAGGCATAGCCCGGCGACATCGACACGCCGACGCCAAGCTCGGTGCAGAAATCGAGATATTTCGCGATCTCTTCCGCCGGGTGGCCGTCGAAGATGGTGGCGTTGACGTTGACGGTGAAGCCCTTGGCCTTGGCTGCCTTGATCGCCGAAACAGCTTTGTCGAACACGCCCTGCTGCGACACCGCCTTGTCGTGGTGGTCGCGCAGACCGTCGAGATGCACCGAAAAGAACAAATAAGGCGAGGGCTCGAACAGGTGCAGCTTCTTCTCCAGAAGCAGCGCGTTGGTGCACAGCGAGACGAACTTCCTGCGCGCCACGAGACCCCTGACGATCTCGCCGATGTCTTTGTGGATCAAAGGCTCGCCGCCAGGGATCGCTACCATCGGGGCGCCGCATTCGTCGACTGCATCCAGGCACTCCTTGACCGTCATGCGGCGGTTGAGGATCGCATCCGGATAGTCGATCTTGCCGCAGCCCGCGCAGGCGAGGTTGCAGCGGAACAAGGGTTCCAGCATGAGCACGAGGGGATAGCGCTTGCGGCCAAGCAGCTTCTGCTTGATGAGATAGCCGCCGATGCGCAGTTCCTTCAGGAAGGGTATTGCCATTGCAGGTTTCTTTCTCGACTTGACGGTTCGAAACAGTAGGCCGCTGAGCCCGCCGCAAGCTCGGCGGGCAGGCGGAATTCGATGTTCTCCTCCCGGTCCGGAAGCACCGAGACGGTCACTGGTCCGATGCGCCGCAGCGCCTCGATAACGTCGCCGACCAGAACTTCCAGCGGTATTGCCGACGGCCATGGCGCCAGTCCGCTTTCAGTCCGCTCCAATCTGCAATCAAATAACTCGCGACGCCGGCTTGAGTGCCGTTTCGCGTAATCTGTTCGAATTGGAGCTATTGGCGGCCCCCACCACCAGGATGACATCTACCAGCTTGCTCAGGTTCCTTACCGCAGATTAGCGGTTCTGTGTCGCATAGCAGATATCCCGGACGTCCGGGCCTTGAATATTTGTAGATTTGGCCTCAAGGACGACGATTATCTCCTTGGTGTCGTCTACTGACAA
>Ga0307474_10000102_pt1 | contig 62291 bp, 80 predicted proteins | sample atmos_gasesECM1C_2_FD_203312 | JGI IMG/M metagenome (GOLD analysis project Ga0307474, IMG submission 203312) | Hardwood forest soil microbial communities from Morgan-Monroe State Forest, Indiana, United States - atmos_gasesECM1C_05 | ecosystem: Environmental > Terrestrial > Soil > Temperate...
CTCTCTCATCCCCTATAGCATCAATTATCCGTCTATAAGCCTTATGTTGGCTCCATTTTCTACTCTCAGGAGTCAATAATACGATAAACAAGCTATCAGGCCTATCCTCAGGACAATACCCCTGCCCTTGGCATCTCTCACCTAACGCTAATATAGCTTTAATCCTTATTTCCCTTGCCCATTTATCCTTAGCAGCCTTTACACTAGCTGGATTCCTCATTTTAATTCCTTTATTATCATAATAATATGGTATCTAATTTTACCCTCTAATATCCATACTATTAGATACGCTTAAATTTGTCAATAATAATTTATAAGTCCCTTATTATCAGTATTTCCATAATGCTAAACATCATCAATAAGGCCTCACAAGGGAGTTGTCTCCATATATCACTCCCTCGCCTACGGCTCGGTCGCTGATATGCGATTTCCAACTCGCATTAGATACGGTAATATCTATATAGCTCTCGTATCTAATAGGCTTTTTGAAAACAGCCAATCGATAATAAAGGACTTAATCAATAAGCATAAGTGGTTATTGTCTCGCTCGTATAGCTCGTATTATACAGATATATAAGGAGATATAAAATAACACTTGACAAGTAATAAATCAATATGTTACACTCGCACCCGGAATAATCTAATAATAGAAATTATGTATTATATTATGGTCTCCCCCTAGAACCTTGGGGGTGGCTTATTGTTTCAACTTTATTTAGGGTGTAACTGGCTTAGGGGAGAACTTATCAGTCATATTGCATGCTTGCTCATGTCTATCGCATAGTAGGCAGTAGATAGATTCGGGGGTTGCAAAGTTACGAGGAGAATCAAGCAAGTCCCTATTACAAGAGGGACACTTCTTAATCGTCTTGGTGGGATTATCCACATTTGGATGATAGCTCATTTTAATCAAAAAGTCAACTAAAAAAAATAATCCTTGACGAAACAAAGGGCTTACTGTATACAATAAGCATGGTTGCTTCTTTAACCGAACAGCAATTAGCTGCTATCACTTATCCTGACTGTCCAACGTGTGGGTATAGGATGCAGCTATTAATGGCTAATCAAGTTGTTACCCAATTCGTCTGTTATAGACATGACCAGCCTTATTATATCAATAAGCACTCTGGCATTTGTCTAGGGCCTAATGGGAGGATAGCATAATATGTCATACGGACCAGTTAGTTCATCGGATATCTCCCAGGCTATCTCTAACCATCTAGCTAAACTAAGGATGGATAATATGAAAAGAGAACGTAAATGTCCATCCTGTGGCTTCCCAAACAGGGTATGGATGGACTCTAGGTGGCGTTGTTATAGTAACTTTTGCACAGTTATAACTAGTATTATTAATATTAAGTATGCTGAAATGGGGTATAATAATGGCTAAACTAGGTCAACTTGGATGTAGTGGCCCTGAAGCCAGGGCTAGATTAGTCAGGATATTAGATATGGGCCTAGCTGATTTAGTATCCAACAATAGCGCCCCTTTAACTAGTAGAGAGGCTAAATTTATCAAAGATATGCAGGAGGCCGTTGAAAATAACCCTAACTTTGAGCCATCTTATGGCCAAGTTACATGGCTTGAGGACCTAAAGGAGAAGTACCTGTGATATGGACAATAACCCTCAAATGGATGACCAAACTAACAGGTTGGATACAACAGAAGGCAGCAATAGAGCAAATGGCCAAGACCAAACAGAAGCACAAAGTAGTAATAACAATGCTAGCCCCTTCCCAACCGCTGACGAACTCCTTGCCACCCTCCATAAACGTCAGCAAGCAGCTGGGAGGGCAGGTGGGCTATCCCGCTCATTCGCAAAAAGGGAAGCCACTAAGCGAAACATCGCCAAAGCTAGACAAAGCAGATGGCCAGGAAGAGAACAAGCTAATAGAGCACGGGCTGAGGGAAATCAACCAAATAGTAGCCAAGGTGAACGAGAGACAGAGGAGCCTAACAACAGCTGATATACAAAATGAGGCTAATTGGCAGCTTGATAATTATCTAGCGAATTATGATAATATTAGCCCTAGTCTAAGGGAGATTGAAAAATGCCCCGAGGAGTAATAGCCCCACCTAAAACTATAGCTGAACAGGCTATAATTAAGGCTAAATTAGACGCTATAGGTGCTCCTAGATTGGATAAGATAACTGGCCTTAATCAAATTAAGTATAAAGAGAAAAAGGGCCATCCACAAAAGCTGTTTCGTCATCAACCACCTGAGGTAGCTAAGCTGGCTGCTATCCATTTAGCCAAACTATTAGATAAGCATAAACGTAAAATGGAGATGAAATCTCCTAAGGGTAGAAATGGTTATTATGGTATCCTAGTTGGGGTGGCGACAGGTATGGCTAGGAAGGAATTAGGCTTATCTAAAAGCTGGGAAGCGATGAGGAGGTCAGGTATCCCCTCTAAGACCATGAAAAAGAAATATAAAAAGTCCCTTGGTATCATCGTCCCTTATCAACCTGAACCTGGACCTGTAGGACAAGTTAAGCAAGGTGATTTAACTGGAATATAATATGTCTAAACCCCTTCCTCCATGCTTGAATAGAAGCTGTCCTAAATATAAGTCTAATGAGATGATGGCTGTTATTAAATATGACGATACATCTGTCACCTTCTATTGTAAATCATGCCAAGGTATCCATGTTCGCACCATAGACTGGCGTAGGGCTACTCAGGAAAATAAATATAGAACATATGGCAGGCCTGAGTATGCTAGGAATAAAGCATTCTTTTTTCAAGGTAGAAATAAAATAGATAGGAGCCATTAATGCCCTCAGTTCAAGTTAAAGGTCAGCCAGTTCCAGCAGCTAATCAAGTTCAAGCTAAATTAATAGTCCCTGAACCTATTAAGGATGAACCAACTCCTTTACCAGCTACATTAGCTAAAGTTGAACCTGAACCAGCTATCCCCGTTGACCAGCTGCCAGTTAAATCACAAGATGAACTAGCAGCTATATCTATAGCCACCCAAACTATATCTCAACGTAAAAATATGACCCCATCAACCGAACCAGCTAAACCTGAACTAACCCATGAGGATAGGGTTAAACAGGCTAAGTTAGCTGCTGAAACTAGATGGAGTAAACGCTATAACTGGGAAGATAGCCCTATTGAGGATGCCCTTGAATATCTAGCTGAGATTAGATTAGAAGTTGAACGTGGGGGGCTAGTGTTACAGCGTAGGGTAAGTGATATGAGAGTTGAAAAGGTTAAATGCTTCGGTTGTGATAATATTATAAACGTAAGCGAAGGTAGGTGGGCTACATATCGTACTCGTAATAATTATAACACTGGTATCCCTGAGACTCAATATGCCTGTTCAGCTGCTTGTGCGTTAAAGCTAAATAAGGAATTTGTCCATCCAACTAATAATAGAGGATAAAAGGGGGATAAGGTTATGAAAGGTCATTTCGCGTATATATCAGGTTATCTAATCTGTGGAGGGTGTGGCTCATCCTTATGTCCATATAACCCTCAAACACCAATAGATAATGAATATACCTATAGGGTATATTGTACCAACCCAAGTTGTGCTTGTTATCTTGAAGTATATGAGCCGACTGATAAAATCAAAGTAGGCCTAATCCCAACTAAGTTAAGGGCACCTGACCCTAATGCTGTTGCTCAACAACAGCAACAGGCACAAGTTAGGTTAGCAGGTGAGATAGCCAATCAACGGACTGGGATAGGTGCAACTGGACATGATGACCGTATTGTGGCTGTTAATGTCCCAGGTACATTTCAAGTGACGGACCCAAGGGAATGGACACAGTTAACTAATATTGAGGCTCCTCCGCTCCCTAGGAATATAGCTGAACGGGAAGCACAAGTTATTAGGAATGCTCAACTCGTTACCGAGACTCCACGTTTATTAACTCGTGAGGAAGTTGAACAAAGGTATCCAACAAACCCTAACCAAGCTGAAACTCCTGGAGGCCTAATACGTCGCTAGACCTTGATAGGGCTACTCTATTACTTAGCAAATTGCCCATAATAGACAGAGAAAGTGGAGCTAAGTGTAACTTTCGCTTTCGTTATAATCAATGGCTATTAAAGGAACAGTTAAAGGTTCATCAAAAAAAGATAGGTGGTAAAATTAGAGGAGTCAGCGTTAAAGCTAGACGTGTAGGTGTTAGCAGCGAGATAGATGGTTTCGCTACTTGTCATATCGCAGGTTCCCCAAATGCCAGGGCTAAGATAGTAGCCTGCTTAGCTGATACCTCTAAGGAATTATTTGATGTCCCAGTTAACCTAATCAGAGCATGGCCCTTCCCCTTACCTGAACCCCTCGCAACCAAAATCACCTATCCCCATAAAGCAGGTGACTCAACACTAGTCATAATGACCGCCCAAACCGCCATAGCTGGCCGTGGTGGACGTTGTACATTTCTCCATTTATCTGAAGCAGCCTTCTTCCCAGTGGGTGGGGGTTCATTTACCTCACTATTTCCAAGCGTCCCAGACGACCCAGATACAGGTATATTCGTTGAGTCCACCGCCTACGGTAAAGTAGGAATAGGCCAAGCCTTCTGGGAGTTTTGGGAAGCCGCTGTTAATGGTGATACTGAATTCTTCCCCTCATTCCTCACATGGTTAGATGACCCTATTTGTTTTCGTGTTCCTGAAGATATTGATATAACTAAACTAAACACAGATGAGAAGGATATCCTAGCAATAGCCGCTATCCATTGCTCATCTAAGTGTGGTAGGTGTGAACATTGTTATGATGCTTTAGGTCGTATTGCTTGGAGACGATGGGCTATCCCTAACCTCTGTCAAGGTAAAGTAGACAAATTCAGACAGGAATATCCAATAACCGCAGAGGAGGCCTTCTATGCTTCAACCGCCCAAGCCTTTGAACCAGACGAGCGTAGATACGCTAGAGAATGTGTTAACGCTGGACCTACCCCTCAATACGGACGCCTTACCCAACTCCTCGACGCTTATGGAAATCCAGTCAAAGATAGAGCAGTCTTTAGCCCTGACGAGCGTTCCAGTCTTGTTATATGGCGTCATCCTAACCCTCTTTACAACTATTATCTCGGCGTTGACTGTGCAAGAGGTGTTGAAAGTACAGATGACTATAGAATTAGAGAAGGGAAAGACTACGCTGCTATTGCAGGGTATTGTGGCCAAACAGGGGAACAAGTCTGTAGGTATACATCTAAAATTGGCTCCGAAGCCTTAGCCTCTCTATTATTCGTAATGGGGAAATATTATAATAACGCAATGGTGGCTATTGAGCTAACTGGTAATTTAGGCTTATGGGTTCAATCAGTATTAAGGACCAGATATAAGTATACCAATTTCTATCGTTGGAAGGGCAGGGATGATAGGATGCCTAATGGTTATTCTATCTCTGCTTCTATTGGCTTTGAGATGAACGCTAGAACTAGGCCAATGATACTTGAATCCTTTAGAGGTGGATTATATACTAAACGCTGCATCCCGCGTGACCCATTATTATTACAACAAATGGAAGCTGCTGAGATGATAGCTGGGGCTTGGGAGGTTCCTGCTAGAATACATGATGATGCTTTAGTATCAAATATGGTAGCCTGGATTTGTAAAGAACAATGGTTTCATAATCTCCCTATCAGTACAGGTAATAAATATCTATTAGGTGAGGAAACTCAATTAGAAAAAGGTGAGATGGAATCAGCTAAAGTAGCTATCTCATCAGCCAAATCAGACGTTGAAATGCAAGTTAAACAACATTGGAATATGATGTTAAAAAAGATAAAAGCAGCTGGGCAATATAATGAGTTAACTAGTCCTAATAGCGGTGAGAACCCAGATAGATTAGCTGGAATTTAGAGGGGATATAATGAATCAACCTTATATAGTTAAACTACTAACTTTATTCGTTAAGCGTAATAAAGGTCCTATTCGTATATCCTGTAACGAGCTAATGGACTCAGATGTAGGCCAAGGTATTAGAGTTTGGTGGGATAGTGAAACTAGAGAGCTAGTAGTAGACTTTATGCCCTCAGGTTCAAAAGTCTATGTAATAGAGGAAAATAAATCATGGCTACAGAACCAATTAATCCCTCAGGAGTCATTGAACAATCCCAAATTACCCCAATCGAGAGAGGAGCTAATATCCAAGGCGTGGACGGACTCAGCAGCAACTCCCTCGAATCAGGAGTTGTTAAACGCACGCGTGGAAAGGGCAGGCAAAAACAGGAACCTGAAACTAGAGGACCAGGACCTAGCCCTAGCGGAAGCGGAACGGGAGAAACGCAGAATAATGAAGTCAATCGAGTCGTTCAGCAGCCCGTCGCCAGCGGTAGAAACCCTTTCAAGGATTCCGCCAACATTCTTCAAGCAATAGCAGACCGTTTCGTAGATGCTCGTAAACATCAGAAAGCAGCCGCATGGCGTCAACTCCAAGTTGACCTAATGCACGCTTCTCCTTTCATTTGCCCAGTTATCATCCCGTATAAGGACCTAATTAGCATTGTAAGTGATATAGAAAAAGAGATAAAAGGAGCAACCGAGCAAGTAGGTAAGTCAAATGAAGAGATAATGGCCTCGTTCCTAAGTGGTGAAGGAAGCCTAGTTGTGGCTGAAATGAACATAGCCCCTGACATGACTCATGGTAAATCTATTGACAGCCATGATATTATCAAATCAGATGGAGGAGAAGATGGTCCCGTCAAGGATATACCCCTGTCCGTTGACCCTTCTATCCCGCCAATCTCTCCTCCATCTAGTTGATTCTATTATGGATAACTATGGCTTGGACAGTTAGGACCGAACGTAAGTCATCTGAGAACTATGATATGGACCCTAGAGCTAGGGCCATTGATGAGTTACAACGGTTAAGTCGTGATATTAGAGATGATTTCCTAGGTGATGATTGGGCTGAGAATGCTCGTAAGTTCTATCATTGTGAAGGAGTTATAGGTAAGGTTCCATCCTTTCGTCCTCAAGTTCAAATCCCTCAATTACAAGTTTTATCTATTAGTGAAGCTACTGAATTATCAGACCTAAGTCCTAAAGTCTATATATACGATAAAACTAATGGTTCAGTGGATAAGGATAGGTCTAAATCATTCCAAGAAGAGTGGAATAGCCTCTGGATAAACTATCATACCCTGTTTAGTAGCCTCTGGGCACAATTAACAGGCATTGGCTTCATCCAACTAGGGTATGACCCATTTGCTGACCTTGGTTTTGGTAAGATATGGTGCCGTCATTTACCGGCTGATGCTTTAGATTGGGATTATAACGCTAATTGTGCTTCTGATGCTACATATGTCATCAAGGAAGATAGACTCTACCCAGACCAAGTAGCCTATTATTGGCCCGAAACAGGTGCAGGTATCAAGGCTGAAGCCGCTGCCCCTGGCCTTGGAGCTAGGTCAAGTCCAGCCTCAGTTGGCACACTCCCGCCTAAGATGAGGTTCCCAGATGGGCCAATGCGTCAGTTTGATGGCCCAGTTGAAGGTGAATCAGTTGAGGCTGATGGTAGACTACGTGTCCGCTATTTATTTATAGATGATAGAACAGTTGAGATGGTCAAACAGGAAGCAGGGGGGGATGCGGCTAAAATTATCAGCATCGCCCAGCAAACTGGCTCAAGGGGAGAGCGTGTCCGCCGTCTCAAATACCCTAATAAAAGGCTTATTGTCTGTGTATCTGGGCGTACTAGTCGTTGTGTAGCTGATGGGGATAATCCAACTCCAGCTGGAAAGTATCCGTTTATCCCTATCTATGGCCTCCCTCCGCTTAAGGGATTTTACCCTCCGCCACCAACTCGTTATACCCGAGATTTACAAGCCTTAGCTGAGCGTATCCTAACCCAAGTGTTTGAAAATGTGGTTAGAACTAATAACGCTGTATGGTTTATTGATAAAAATAGTGAAATAGACCTTAATGAGTTTCGCGGCCTCCCAGCTGAGGTTGTTGAATATAATGGCCAGACTGGTAAACCTCCAACAGCTGAATATCCCAACGCTATCCAGGATAGTGTTATCAAGCTAGTAGACTGGATGCTCAACACCCAAAAGGACTTACAAGGATTCAACGAAAGTAGGCAAGGTCAACCTAGTCAAGGTAATATATCAGCTGACTTATATGAGGCATCTATATTTCAATCTAAGGCCCTAACTAGGTGTAGGGCTAGGTTACTTGCTCATTCAATGTATGAAACAGCTTCTCTTCTATATGATATGATGTCTACTTATTATAGAAAAGAGAGAGCTTACGCCTCAACTGAAGGGGGATTCAGCACTGTAACATGGAAACCTTATATGGGTGCCGCTCAACAAAATAATAGATTACACATAGACCCAGCTAGCTTATTACCAATTAGTCAAGCTGCAATGAGGCAGATAGCTCCAATGCTCGCGGAGCAAGGGAAGATTGATACTGAGACACTATTAGAGAGCTTAGGTATACCTGATGCCGCTGGTATCGCTCAACGCGCTACCCGTGAATTATCACTTGCCGCGCTCCAAAAGATGAAGAGGAGATAAATGGCCACCCTACCCATAACCTTTGCCTTCTCAAATTGGTATACCCTTAAGTTTATAGCCTCTCGTTTAGGTAAATCATTAAGGACAGTCCAATATTGGAACGAACGTGGCTTATTTCATCGTATGGGGCTTAAAGTGATAACTGTTCATATTAAACCTAGTCCTGCTAGAGGGATAACTTGGATTCAAATACCCATAACCAGCAAACACGCAATGTTTAGTAAAGTCCATCTTGACATCCCTCCTATCAACCATTCACAATCCAAATGATGAAAGGTCTAAGCAAGGGAGTTGAGTTACTCCATTTCGATAAAGACCCGGCGGATAGCGAATGGTACGTCGCTCAACTAGCTTGTAATGGGACCTTAGGGATAGCGTTTAGTATTCCAACTCCCTCTGTTATAGACTTACTAAAACAAGGTGAGGAATATCTAGGCAGCTATTTAGAGAGACAAGCAGTAGAGATGATAAATAGATATGGGGATGCCCGTGACACTCGCCCGGACCCAGTATTAACTGGTGAAGCAAGGATATAAGGGAGATTAAAATGGCTAAAAAGGAACATGAATCCAAGGCCGAAATGAAGCGCGAGGAGATGAAGAAGGAACATAAAAAGGCAGGGCGGCATCATTCCCGTCATGGTGGAAAAAAGTAATGGCCAAGGGTGGGGATAGACAAGCTAAACAAGCAGCTAAGAATGGTATGCCCTTAGCTCCTAAAGGTTCAGGTAAAAGGATTAGCAGTAGAAAGGGAGGGAAATAAAAATGGGTAAGCCGACTGAAAATACAAAGGTATCTGAGAACACAGCCGAAGAGGGATTTGAGCACGGTGGGGGTATGGAGATTTTAAGCCCATTAACCTATGAAGGCCGTGGTGGTGGGAATCCCGATAGTCCGCACATCACAGGTGTTAACCCCAACCCGCATAGTGAGGAACCTATTGAGCCTAAAGACCCTATGGGTATCTTATCCACCATCACTGGTGGAGCTACAGGTCGTGGCAAGCGTGGTGGAGCATACGGTAAGTAAATGGCTAAATCAGTTAAAATAGCGGGTGAAGGATTCGGGGACCCTGGTATCACCGGAAATGAGGGTGCTGAGCAGGTTATTAGCCCTCTCAGTTTTCAAAATAACAGTGGTCAAACTGTAACTGAACGCAACACCCCCGAATGGCCCTGTCAACTTGAGGATGAAGGTGAACCATACCCAATCCCTCAAGATACCCTTGGATTCATCCCTAAGGTTCACGGTGGGAAAAAGTAATGGGAGCAAACCCCTTAATGGCCGCTTTAGCCCCTATGCTTATGGCAAGGTTATCAGGGGGTGGTTCGGGTGGAGGTCCCCCAGGTGGTCCGGGTACAGGACCCGCTTCATCCCCCGCAGACATGGCTCAGTCCGCTAGTTATGGTAGGGAGCTATCATCTGCTAGACAAGCCGACCCTGCTGCATTAGGCCAAAAGATAATGCAGATTAAAAGTATGATAGGTGAGATTATCACTCAAACTTTACATAGCAGCCCAGGTGTAGCTAGGGCTATGTCTAAGACATTACAAGGTTTAGATGCAGCTATGAAGGAAGCCGCTGAGAATGCCGCTACCCTTCAGATGGCTCAACCATTACAGGCATCAGCAGCACAAGGTGCCCCAGGTTCAGGAGGCCCAATGCCTTCACCAGTTGGAACGCCTGGAATGGGGCAGATGTAATTAACTAAGTCAAAGGGATAATCATATGCCTACACTTAAAGAAGTATTAGCTGACAAAGCCAAATATCAAGACAGCCTATTATGGAAATTTGATGATACAACTTCAGTCACATTAGGTCAACTTAGACAATTATCTGATGAAAAGCAAGCTCAACTCAGTAAGCAGGAAACTGATATGCTTAAGCGTCAAACTGAGCTAGATGCCGCTGATAGAAAACTTAAAGATAGCCAAATCCAAACAGCTAATGTATTCACCTCCTTAAATAGCGCAATGGAAGCTATCAAGGCTGGCAGGTTAAACGACCCTGCTGTTACCAGTTTATTTGGGAATAATGGCGTCCCTGGTGTAGGTCCAACTGGACCAGCTGACCCCTTTGCTGAATTATCTCGGCTTGAATCTGATAGCTTAATGGGGCCATTGGTTAAAGTATTAAAGGTAGTCAATGACCGTGCCCAAAAAGCCGAGCAAGCCGTAGCTAATAACATAAAAGTCCAGCAAACTATGGCTACCCACTATCTAAATGGCACCTTAGAAGATAGATACGATAGACTCGTCCCGGCTGATAAGCAGGATAAAATCACCCTAGAAGCCCTAATTAGGGACGCGGTAGCCCATAACGAGCTTAGAACAGATAGCACCCCTGATATTCGTAAGGCTTATATTCGTGCAACCGCAGCTGATACTCAGGCTGAGCATGATAAACAGGTAGCTGAAGCAGCTATCAAAAAATACCAAGAGGAACATCCAGACAGCAATAACGCAATCAACGTACCCCCTACCTCTAGCTTTTTCGGCTTAGACGTGCATAATAGGGGTGGTGACGCAGCCAAACCATTTAAGAACCTAGATGAGGCATTTGCCGCTGCTGCGAAGGACAAAGATATCTGGTCATCTGTTGACCAAATGAAGAATTAGTTCGTTGACTTAAATAGCAAAGTATGTCATCCTTCTTAACTGAAGGGTGATATGCCTAAAAAGTTTGATAGTTTAGAGGAAAAGCGTGAGTATCAGCGCAATATACAAGCTAACTGGAGAGCAGCCAATCCAGATAAAGTGGAGGCTGCTAAATCTGCTGCTGCGGAAAGAACAGCTAAATGGCGTGAGGAGCGTACTCCAGAAGAACGTGAAGCTGGGAGGCTTCAAGTTGCCAAATGGCGGGCTGATTTTAAGAAACGTGACCCCGAAGGTTATAGAAAATACGAAAACGAACGTAATAAGCGGGAAAGGGACAAACTTAAGGCTGAAGTCATTGCTGAATATGGGGGAAAATGTACCTGTTGTGGCGTTACAGGACCAGAATTTCTTACTATCCACCACATCGCAGGGGATGGAGCAGCACATAGAGCCTTATTATTCCCTAGTCAAGCCTCAAATCGTGGAGGCGGGGGATATAGATTTTGGCTCTGGCTCAAACGTAATAAATGGCCTAAAGACAATTTTGCGCTTCATTGTTATAACTGTAACTGTTCTAAGGGATTCTATGGCTACTGTCCGCATGAGCGTGCTGGGGATGATATACCAGCACCTCTCGGCGTAGCAGGAGGGTAGCTATATCGCTGGCGTCATAGGAATGGGACTCCAAAATCCGCCGTTGGTTTTGGTGAACACAATGAATAGTATTTCAGCTAAGTACGTTATACCCACGTTAGGGGACACAATATTTATCCCTTCCCCTACATGGTGGGCAATGACCCGTAATGGGAAGAAGTTTGGTATGGGTGAAATTGTCTACCCTGAAATCTTCCAGGAAGAACAGACTGGTGGGGCTTATTTTGGTGACCAGCTTCTTGACACGGCAGTAGTGGATAGCGTCACCCCAGCTAACCAAGTATGGCGCTTCTACCGCCAATCTATGGCCATCCCCATCACTGATATTATCCTCAACCGTGGGGGTTATCTCAACCTAGTTAAGACTAAGTATGAGATAGCATCAGCCTCATTCCTTCAAAAGTTAAGCCGTGCAATCTGGGGTACTAGCCCTCAGAATACAGCATTAGACGTTGATAGCATCCCTACTTGGTTAAATAGCCAAACCAACACTGTTGCCGGGATTAATAGAACCACAGCTGCAAATGCTTTCTGGCGTCCACAGGCTGCTGTTGCTCTTGCTGGCACCGTGTTACCTAGCCAACTTGAAACTGGTTATCAGAACACTGTATTTGGTTATGATGAACCTGATGTCCTTACTTTAACCAATGCCTGCTACGCCTCTTTTAAGTCTAACTATATCCCAACCTCAGCAGCTAACGTAGGCGTAATCCGTTTCGGTAGGGATAGCCAGCAGGAACAAGTCCCCCAGGGTTCCATCCGTAATCACTTCATGTTTAATAATGCCTTAGTGCTCCCTGACCGCTTTAATCCAGCTAACACTCTTAGCTTGATTAACACTAAGTATATGTATCCTGTGTTCCATGAGTCTGATTACTTTACCGTGGACCCATTTATTAAGCCTAGTAACCAGCGTGTTGTTGTCTCGACAATGTATGTGACTTGGCAATTAATTAATCGTAGTCCTAGGATGGGAGTTACGTTCACGGGCGCGCCAGCTTAAACAAAATAAAGGACTTATACGGTTTGAGGTAAAGAAAAAGCGAATGGAAATAACAGCCCAATACCTAGCAGGTTTCGTAGATGGAGAAGGCTGCATCTATGTAAGAACCTGTAATTATAGGACTAAAGGACTTGCTAAACTTGCTAATAAAATAGTTAGAAGCAAACGGGTTAAGGCGAGATTAACTATAGTTAATGTTCATCTTCCTACCTTACAGCTAATTGCTGAACAGTGGGGAGGAAAGATATACGCCAGGATTCATGGTAAGTATTATGAGGGACGCAAGATTAGGCAAAGTTGGCAGCTAAATTGGGACAAGCAAGAGGAGCTACTTAAAGTTTTAGTAGCTATTCAGCCTTACCTTATCCAGAAGCGTCCACAGGTAGATTATTTCTTGTCTGAATGGGTACCTACAATGCGTGATATACGTGGTGGAGGGTATCACCTTACAGATGAGGAGTATAATAAGCGCCTTGAGGTTGGAACTAAACTCAAGGAACTTAAACATGAAGAGTTTGTGGCTACACGCCCTAATATGAGGGCAGAAAGCCTAGGAGGGTAGCTATATCGCCATTGTAAACAAATTGACTACGCTTATGCCTGCGTTTGGTGCGCCAACTGAATATATAACCCTATTAGGCCAAGCTGTGGTTAACACAGCCACCACTACCAATTATGTCCTGACTGGATTTATCAACTATGTCCGGTCAGGTAGGGTTAGATTTAAGATTATCCCCCCTGCTGGTGCGGCTGGTCAAATCACAGCCATTGTCATCACTGGTACTGATGGCACTACCACCGTTACCCTTTACCAAGACGCCGTTGCTAGAACCGCTGGCACTAACCTTGATTTCCTATATAGCTTCATTAGCGAACTTAACCTTACCACTGTAACTGTAGCTGTAACCACAGCCGCCGCTGGTGCGGCCTCAACCGCTGACCTTGAAATTACAGGTAACCCGTAATCAGATTATAATCAGGAGGCTTAGGAGATGGCGGTGCCCCTATCCACTACTGGAGTAGCTGTTAAGGCTGCTATTACTTTACGTCTAGTTGAATTGGGCCACGCGTTATCCCCTAGTCATATTGCTGCTTTAACTGCTGATATCATGACTACTATCAACGCTAATTCTGGAACGGTAGTAGCTGATGCTGCCATGGATACACTAGGCTATCAGCCTCCAGCACATGGGAAATTTTGATATGTTATATAGCGTGATAAATAGTATGCTAAATAGGGTAGGTGTAACATGCCTGTCGCTTCAGCCACTAGGGTAGCATTGTTAGCTATCTGTCAGACAAGATTAGCTAACCAAGGACATTTATTAGATAGTAGCCAGCTAGGTGCTTTAGTAGATGACATCGAGTTTACGATTAACGCTAATAGTGGCACGGTATTAAGTGATGTAGGGGTAGACCTAGGCTTATGGCCGGACCCGACCCAAGGGGGAAATTAAGATGGCTACTATTGATACATCTAAGGTATTTGAAACCGTTAAACAAATAGCCTTAGACGAACTTAGAGCTAAGGGTTATGCACCTAACTCCGCTGATGTCGTTGGTATAGCTAAGTTATCAGCTGCGTTAGTTATAGCAGAAGTGGAGAAGGCTATGGCTGAAGTTTCAACAGCTAGTCAGCCTAAGACGTTTCCTTCAACGTCTAGCTCAGTTGTTCCACCTACAGAGCTAACAAAGCCTCCCGTCTAAAGGAGGCTCCCATTCTAGTCGGTGATATAATCATTGAATCCCGTGAGTTAATCCCTGACCTACCTCAGGTCATGGGTCCTCCCTTCCTTAATCCAACCTCAGCTGGGACTAACATAGCCGGGGGTAACATAGCTCCAGGAAGCTATATTATCGTAATCACTAATACTAACGCTTGGGGGGAATCCCTTCCATCAGCCCAAGTAACTGTAGTAGTTGCCCCAGGCCAAAATGCCATAAATCTATTATATAATGGTGCTCCTGGAAATACAGGGAACGGTAAGGTATATGTATTAAATGGAGCCTTGGGAGTCCCTAATAATCAAGCTATAGTTATCCCATTCTCTGACCCTACGTTCTCTGGTGTTATTCCTATCCTTAATGTAACATCTAGCCCTAATAGTGCAGGATTACCCCCATCTCGTTCATCTGCCTTTCTCCCTGATACAGATGGTAGGTTTGCATCAGTTGGGACATTATATCGTTGGCTTAATTCAGCCTTAAACACAGCAGCCTATATCTGTAAAGGTATCCCTGACACAAGCGGTATCCAAATGGTCCAGCAACAAGGCATGTATACCATGCCGGGAATATGGGAAAAGATTGAGAATATGTGGTTTGACGGTTATCCCCTTGCTGCTGACTCAAGGGGTGGGGGATTCTATCGTAACGTCCTAACTGGTATCAGTTTTATAATCATATTACAAACAAATAGTGATAGACAGATAATCGAACTCCAACCTCAACCAGATAGAACAGGTGGCTCAACAACCTTAAGTGTAGAGGCTGGGATAAATGATACCCAATTTAGCCTTGCATCCAGCGCGTCAATAGGCTTATCCCTAGGAATGGCTCAAGTAGGCACAGAGGTAATCAGCTATGGGACATTAGCTGGTCCTGGGTTTATAGGCTGTGCCAGGGGATTAGGGGGGACACAACAGCAGGCATGGCCTGTTGGTACGCCTGTCACTGAGCTTAATTTTAGGTTTGGCGGCTTGCGTCTAAATCAACAAGTCCAATATCTCCCTGGGCAATCTAACATCAGCTTACAAGTCCCTCCAGGCTGGCGTCCAGCCTTAGTTGATTATATCATAGGTAAGGCCCGTGAAGGAGAAAGAAAGGGGCCTGAGGCTAAGGAATATTTACAAAAATTCACTAGTTTTCTTAAAGACTATATGAGAGGGACTAGACAAACAGCTGGCCCTAGACAACTTGGAAGCGTAACTCCTGCGGGTGACGGATATCCTAGTGCGAGTTCCGGGGGCCGAATAATAGTTCCTTAGGAGCTAAGTTGTGTCGAATCAATACTTTAGTAGCTTATATTGTAAGAATGGCCATCTTTTACTTGGGGATAATATAAGGCGTACCGCATTTACTATTGCTAGAAATATGAGACAATGTAAGCTGTGTTGGTCTGCCTATATGAAGAAGCTGAGGAATAATAACCTCGAAAAATTTAGAGCTAAAGAAAAGAGGATAACTACTAATCGCTGTCAGCGTTATAAGCAGATGATATTTGAGGCTTACGGTAGAGTGTGTGAATGCTGCGGAGAGACACACGAAGCGTTTCTTACTCTTCACCATAAAAAGGATAATGGAGCAGAACATAGAAGATTACGCAGAGGAGCTAAACTATGGTACCTAGATGTAATTCGTGCTGGGTTCCCTAAAGACGAATATGGTTTACTTTGTATGAATTGTAATTACGCTCGTCGTTGGGGTAAACAGTGTCCTCACGAACTCGAACGTAGACAATCTCAAATAGCTGCTGACTAATATGCCTCTCAAATCCATCCCATTTACCTCCTTCCTTAAAGGACTTAACTCCTCAACCACTCGTACTAACCAACCTCAAGGGACAGTTCCTAGGTTAAATAACATGGTCCTAACCCGTAGAGGAGGGCTAGTAACCTGTGATGGAAGCCAAATAGTTAACGCATTCAATGATATCCCAATCGCTAATCGCGGTAGGGCTATGTGTGAGGTTTTATTCTCCCCAACTAGTGTCCTTCCATATTATATGAGAATAATGAAGGCTCTTGATATCCCTCTAGGCCCTCCATTAAATCTAACCTTAACCACAGCAGGTGGAGGTAGCCTAGCTGCTGGTAACTATTTCTATAAAGTAACAGCAATAGATAACGTAGGAGGAGAGACAATAGCCTCTAATGAGGCTAATATCGCAACTGGAGCTAATGGCTCTAACACCCTAACTTGGAATATCGTCCCCAATGCCCAAGGATATAACATATATAGGGGAACAGCAAGTGGAGGAGAGACATTATTAAGTGGGGCTGGATTACCTGTTCCTCAGGTTGGAGTAGGCAATTTAACAGCCTCATTTATAGATACTGGGGCATCAACCTCAGGGGCTATGAATATAGTTGATGCTATACATGGGGTGGCATCACCTAATGTAATTTGGCTCATGCCTAATCCTATAAATGTTAATATAGGAACCCAAATATTAGTCGCTGGAACAGGTATCGTCCTTCCTCCAACAGGAACATTAGATGGGTTACATATAGTAACAGCTGTCTATTCCCCTACATCGTTTGCTACAGCTAATTTATTAGGTGTTAATAGTTATGGCTCTATAGTTGGGACGGTAACTGTAGTATCCCCTCCTCCAGCTGTTGATACAACTCAACAAACTGGCTTATATAAAATGCCATCATCTATTGGAGGGATAGCGTATAATAATAGTAATTTAGTGGCCTTATTCCCGGCTGATGTCAGGCCAGCCCCAGGTGTTGGTGGTGGAGGAGGTGGTGGTGGGGGAACAGGTAGTGGAACAGGAGGAGCAGGTGGTCCTCAAAACTCTACTCCATCTGGAGGTGTCCCAGGTAATGTGTCCCTTATCCCTCAGATGGTTCAGTTTAATAATCAAATAGCTATAGCTTTAGGTAATACATTACCCCCTCAAGTCTATAGAGATGCAACCGGAACTGTAACCAACCCAGCTAATATCTCAGGCATAACAGCTATATCCGTTGATGCTAATGGTGTTGTGACTATAACTGCTGCCCATAACCTTGTAGCTAGTCAAACAGGTGGGTCAATTATAGTGTCTGGTGTCCCTCTTGGTCCATATAACGGGACATTTGTTACCATATCAGTTAGCCCTGGGACTATTAAAGTTTATAACCATTTAGCCATTGGTCAAGCTGCCTCAGCAGGTGGATTTGTGACCATTACCACAACGCCTATTATATCCACTTTCACAACTGCTTATCCAACATGGGCTACAGGTATAACCTATTTAGTTGGAGATATCGTAACCCCTACCGTATCTAATGGCCATTATTATAAATGTATCCAAGGTGGGATATCAGGTGCTACCCAACCTACATTTCCAACTGTAACTGGTCAACAGGTAACAGATGCCACCGTTATCTGGCAAGAAGCTGGCCTAACCAACACAACCGCTCCTCCACCCCCCGGCTGTGGCCATTTCACAGTTTATTCAGGCTCACTATGGGCATGGAATACATGGTATACTAATACAACTAACGGCTTAGATGGTCCAACAGCCCTTAGGATGTGTGATAGTGGTAATATAAACAGCTGGAACCCAGTTAATCAAGCCTTCATTGATAAAGATGATGGGTCTGAAGGGATGGGGCTTGGAGCGTTTACCATAACTGGATTTGGTATCCCACCTGAAGGCTCATTAATTGCCTTCAAAAATTATAGTGGATATCAAATCGTTGGAGTATTTGGCTCATCTAATTTCCTTATTCAACGTATTAAATCTGATTTAGGCTGCACGGCTCCTCGTACTATTCAATTCCTAACTGGTTATGGTTTGATTAGATTTAGTCATCTAGGCTTTACCTTATTTGATGGGATAAATGATAAGGTAATGAGTGAGGATATTAAGGATTTTATCTTCCCGACTAATGATACTGATACATTAGATATCACATCTATAGACTTCAACTGGGTATCAATAAGCTGGGCTAGCCAAACCGTCTACCCTCCTATGTATGTATGTGCTGTTCCAGTTGGTAACAGTAATGGTAAGCTAACTGAGATAGTATGCTTTGACCTTGTTCTTAAATGCTGGGCTGGGATAGTCACCCCACCATTTGCTATCTCAACCTTATATCAAGCTAGGTCAACCACAACAACAGCTGTTACATTAATGGGTACATTTGACGATGGCTGCTTACATCGCTGTTTCGCAGGTGATTCAACGTGGGATAATAGCATTGACACTCCCGGCCCATCTCCCGTTAATTGGTCTGTTGAAACCCCTGAGGTAATTAATAAAGAAGCCCCTGAGTCTAGGTTCTATTGTAAACAGCTATCTATTAGGGGTAAATTCTATAACCCAACTAGTCAACTAGGGGACATTGGTATAGTAATCCAAGATGAGATATCATATGATGATAATCCTAATGTCTATCCAATAGGCTCAACTGGATTATTTGTAGCTATATTAGCTATCAATCAATCAGGGATAAGTATCCATTGTGATATAGAAGGTAGTGGGCCAGTTGAGATTGATAGTTTCGATTATGGGATTGACCCAACTGATTCAGTTGTTCCACCAAGGTTGACTTGATATTATGTTAGAAGTATTACAGCTATTACATCAACAGTCTGAGTCAATCCCAGCTTATTGTGGGTCATATTATATTAGAACATTAATCAAAGGTGAGGCATTACCAGACCTAGGACAACAAATCCCAGACAGCCATTTAATCCAACATGACTGGATATGGTTAGCCTATAATAGATATAATGATAAGCCGGTAGCTATGTTTGTCACAGCCCCCGCTCATGGGATAGTCATCCTACTTAGGATATACGCAATTAAATCAGCTCCCAAGACAGTTTTAGTAGGTCTATTTAGGAAAAGCCTTGCAGCTATGTCTAGTCGTGGTTATACTAGATACGCCAGCTTCCTAGATGAGTCACGTCCAGCTGAGGCTAGCCTTATTGATATATTAAAAAAAGCTGGGGGAATATCAGCTGGAGGGTGTCATATTATGGTAACTGGGCCTACAGCTATTAAATGGTAAGGTGGATAGATAAGAGATGCCATTTATAGTTCCATTTATCCCTTTAATCGCTGCTGGCGTAACGGCAGGGACATCTATTGGCCTTGATTTATCTAATCAGCCATCTAGCCCTCAACAACAGACACCTGCTCAGATTAGTCAAAACGCCGTTCAACAAGCCACCCAACAACGCCAACAACAAGCACAAGGGGCCGCTCAATTATTACCTAACCTACAATATGATACAGGAGGAGGGTTAAGCCCAGATGCCTATTCAACTTTATCATCTACATTTAGCGGCAATCCAGGTATAGGTAATAGTCAACAACTACAGCAACTAGTCCAACAGTTCTTAGGACAAGGTAATAACACCTTTGGTGGGACAAGTGGATTTGGTTCCCCTAGTCCAGGCTTGACAGGATAAATATGGATGCTATAACATCAGCTTTCTCTAACTTAGCTAATAGTGGGGATAATGGCGGTGGACTAGCTGGCTTCCTTAAAGGGATAGCTCCATACGCTGGCCTTGGGACCGCTGGCGCTGGTTTAATTGGTAATATCCAAGCTAATAACGCTAGGAATAGTGTATTAAGTGCTGAAGTAAATAGGATGAATGCCTATAATAACCTAACCCCTGGACAGGTAGCTAGCCAGATAACCCAGCTTGAACAACCCTTATCATCTAATTTAATTAATAGCGTTGGAAATGTAGTCCAAGGGAATCTAGCTCAACGTGGGTTATCCCAAGCCCCTGGCATCCAAGCTGAAGCCTTAGCTCAAGGGTTAGCTCCTTACCAATTACAAGAACAACAAATGGCTCAACAGGCTTTATTCCAAAAATTAGGGCTACCTATCCAAGCTCAGCCTAGTCCATTTGGCCCATATCCACAGACGACTAATATGAATCAGTTGTTTCAAGCCTTATCCAGAACATTTATGAACCCTACTAACCCTAATTCAAGTGGGCAGCCATTTATTAACTATGGCCCATTCCAGCCAACTGGGGATACCAGCACTCAGGCTCCTATCTCAGGTGGTTCAGGCTCAGATATAAATGGTATAATGGGTAATCTAATGCAGCAATTCACAGGCAGCGGGTTAACTGGAGGAGGGCAATAGATATGGGAGCCTTCCAAGCTATCGCATCTGGACTAGGTGAAACTGGCGAACAAGCAGGTCAGGGGATTAATCAAGCCCTTAACGAGGCCTTAAAAGTCAGACAACAGAACTTTGTCGAACAAAACGCCGCTAGGGAGATGGAATTTCGTTATAATCAACTTCAACAGCAAGGGTCATTAGAAGGCCAACGTAATGATATCTATCGTCAGCAGATATTACAATCTGGCTGGAAGGACCTTGGCTTAACTATAGACCCTAAGACTAATCTATATAGTCGTACTTTCTATAATGACCAACTCCCTGAAGGGCAGAATAAACGTGTTGTCCCTATAACTGGTACACCCCCTGATAGTTTAGAAGCACAGATGGCTCGTTATCAAACTTTAATTAATGAGAAAAAAGATGACGGTAGCCCTATGTTTACCTCTACCCAAGCCAAGCAGATAGTATTCAAAATGACCAAGGACTATCAAGGTGGGGCTGACCAGATGCGTGGCTTTCTTGACCTAGCCCATGATGAATATGGATTAGAGGGACAAGCAGCTATTAAGAAGGCTGAACAGTTATATGGGGAGACAGTTGGACGTGGGGGATATTTTAGATATGCAAGTGGACTAGGTAATCCAAAAGACCTAACTGGTCTAACCCCAGGGGAGATGAGGGATTATAACGCTCAGGTTGGTCCATTAAAGGCTCAATATAATGGATTATTAGGCTTAATGAAAGCGGAGATGGCTAACGCCCTTACCCCAGAGCAGCAGCAAGCTATATCTCAACGCTATATGCCTAATATAATGGATATCCAATCCCAGGAACAAGCTATATTAGCTCAGATTAGACAACGGCGTAATCCTAATTCCATAACCCCTGTTAGCCCAACTAAGCCATCGGCTAATATTAATCAAGGGGATATGGTCCCTGTTATCTCCCCTCAAGGTGTTATGGGCATGGTGCCTAAGGCTAATTTACCAGCAGCTTTATCTCAAGGGTATAAGCAAGCTCCACAGTAAGGTAAATTATGGCCGATGATATCGGATTTGTCCCATCTAAGCCTGATGTTGGGTTTGTCCCTGGGATACAGGCTCAAGGGGCTGATATTGGATTTGTCCCTTCTAAACCGGATAGTTTAGCTGATAAATCTAAAGATATTATCCACGAATATTATAACCCTCCACAGGATACTAAACCTTATCCACAATGGTTTGAGTCAGCCCTTGAGAATACATACCACTATGCCATAGCTCCATTTAATAAAGCAGGGGCAAAGGGAACTGAATTAGCTAGGGATTACTTTGAAGCAATGTATGGGATGGGTGATAAGCCAGTGGGTGGCCCATCTCAACTTACACCTGAAGGTAGAATACCAGAACAAGAAAGGTCAGTTGTTAGCGGTGTAATGAGTGGTATAGGAGGGACATTAGGTGGAGCGGTAGCCGACCCGCGTAACTGGCCATTCTTTGGTAAAGCAGCCCTTAGTCCTATATTTGAGAAGCTAATGAGTGCTGGTTTTGCTACCCAAATGGGTGCTGGGACTATTCAAAACTTATCTAACCTAATAAATAACTGGGATAACCTAACTCCACCTGATAGGGCTGAAGGCCTAACATCAACTGGCCTTGGAGCCTTAATGACAACAATAGCCGCTCATGGGGCTATGGCTGGGCATCCAGATAATCTATCTATCCAAGATAGGGCTGATTTACATGATATAGTTAATAATCACCTTGAACAATCTGTTAAAACAGGTGACCTACAAGGGGTGCAGGATGCCCATGATGTATCCAGGGAGCTAATTAAAACTCCAGGAGATAGACTATTAGCTAATATATCAGCTATAGCTGATAAACTAGAGGAGAGAAAGAATGATAGGACCAACATCCGGCCTTCAGCTACCGAAGCTGAGACGAATCCTATTACACAGCAAGGGGCTAATACTACAGGACCAATCCCAACCTCCCCAAGCCAGATTGAGCAACCTACTCAAACACCGCTCATTGCAGAAGAAAATCTTCGGGACAATAGCGGAAATACCGGGGGAGAAGGAACAACTGGAGCAGCTGCAAGCACAGGTCCCGTCAACACGGGAGATGAGGGGCCTGCCAGCCAAGGAATCCTCGACGCCTCTCTAGACCAGCTTAAGGCTATCTACCCTCAATATGCCCATATTATAGGAGGTGGTGAAGGGACGGCACCTGCAAGTCTGGAGCAACCTTCCAGGGAAGTTACACTTGGCGCAACGGAAGAACCGGAAGGCGCAGGTGCCCCAGCCCCGCCTGTTATATCTAGAGTTATTGATAATGATATGGCTGAGACAGGTGGGATACATATAGTAGAAAAGGGTAAGGATATATCATTATTAAGCAGATGGCTAGGTGGGTTAGCTGAAACAGCTAGACAGCTGAATAATAGCGGTCATCCACTTGGGCCTATTCTAACTAGTATAGCAGCTAAGATGAGTGATGTATCCAAGGCTATTGTCCAAAATCAGATGGATACAATGGCTGATTATGTATCAGGGGCTAAGAAATATGTAAGTAGGGATGAATGGTCTAATAAAGTTGTCCCATTACTTGATAATCCTGAAATAACCCCTGATAATATCCCTGCTGATACCCCTTCTAATATTAAACAAGCCTACCTTAAATCAAGGGAAATATTAGATAGACAGAGAATGGGGATAATCCAAGCTAAGCGTCAGGAGTTATTAAATAGAGGTATAAGCCCTGAAAAGGCAGCTGAATGGGTCCCGGATGATTGGGGTAAGCAAACAGGTTATTATCATCATGCTTTCCCTGGTACATGGGTTATATCTAAGTTAGTTGATGTAGATGAACGTGGAAATGAGACATATGAGCTTATTGAAACAGGCTGGCGTGCAGAGTCTAGAAATGAGGCTAACGATAAGGCTATCCAATATCTAAAAGATAATCCATCTGCTCAAATTAGAATCCAGCAGGACACCGTCACCCTCCCTGGTAAAAACCTAGCTGATAGACAAAGATTAATGGACCTAACAAAGGAGATTAAGGAAGCAGGTGAGACGGTTGTTAGAGGTGGTGACCCTGAGGATATACTTAAACAATTATATGCTGACGCTGGAGCTAAGGCATTTGGGCCTAGACAAATTGCAAGTAGACAATTAGCCGCAGCCTTACCTAGAAAGAGCAATCTAGCTGGCTTTGCAACTGATAGGGATAACTTTGAAGCTAGCCTATTAGCTACTGAAAGATATATCCAACTAGCCCCCGCTCGTCAACTATTAATGAAAGCCAGGAATGCAATAGCCAACCTAGCAGGTATGCCAGCTGCTCAACGTATGTCTGAGTTTCCATCTCTAGTTGACTATTGGAGTGCTAAGCAATATGGGAACATACTAGCCCGTGTTGATAGCGCAATAGAAGGGTTAGAAGGCAAACCCGGAGCAACTGACGCCGCTATACGTTATACCCTTAACCAATTAGGCTGGGACCCTAATACTATTAATAATATCTATAAGCCTATACAATCTATAATGGCCCTTGTTAAACTTGGATTTAACCCAGCTAGGGTATTAAGTCATGGACTACAATCATTATGGGGGGTTTATCCCGTATTAGGTGAAGTAGACACATTAAGGGGAATGGCCCATAGTTATGATAGTCATTATGATAGCCTAATCAAGGACCTAGGCATAACCCACGGGGTCAACGCAACTGAGATAGAAGGTATCCGTAGTTATGCTGGTAACTATTTTGGTCATGGTTCAACTCCAATAGATTGGGCTAAAGGGACTGGTTCTATATTACGTGATGTAGGCCTATTCCCATTCACAACAGGGATTGAGTTCACTCGTAGGACAGCCGCTATTGGTGCCTTCCTTCAAGGGATAGATAGAGGTTATACGCCTGAAGGCGCACGTAACTATGCTAGGGATGTAATGGATAGGACAACAGGTAATTATACCCCATCTGATAACGCATCATTCCTTCGCCAGTTACCAGGACCAGTATCTCAATTTAAGAACTTCATGCTTAAGACTATGCAATTTACCACTGGCTTGCGCGGACCTGAAATCGCTCGTTTCATGGCTGCTATTGGCGTAATAGGCTTCACTGGCTTTCCAATGTTAAGGTCATTATTAAACCTAGCTTATAATATAACAGGTGAGGATGTAGAAACTGATATCAAACGTAAATTTCCAATAGCATCTAGGGGAGTATTTGGCTTACTGGGAATGGATGTCCCATCAGGCGTTGGATTAGGTGACCTATCAATAAGCAGGGATAAAACCCCATTAGGTGGCTTAGGTGGGCCTGCGTTATCAGATGCAATAGCAATGGGGAATGCGTTAGCTCAAAAGGTAATTAAGGGTCCATCTCGTGAAGCACAGGATACCTTAGATACAGCTATTCGTAATATATCCCCTGAGGCCCGTAGAGTATATGACGAGGCAACTAGGCTATCTACAGGTAGACCATATCTAATTGACCCCCGCACAGGTGCGGTTATACTATCAGACCTATCAACTCAAGAACGGGCTGAGTTATTAGCTGGTATCACCCCATTAAGGGTAGCTAGGGAACGTGACGCTCATGAGTATATACGAAATCAGGTAGAACAAGCCAAAGATAAAAGAGGTTTCTTTGTGGACAGGCTGGCTGAACTACAAGTAAACTTAACTCAACCTAATCTGTCAGAAGCAGACAGAATGGAGATATTACGTCAAACATCAGCTTATATCCAGCAAGCTCAGGATTATGGCTTATCTCATCAATTAACTAGGGCTGTGTTACAAAGGGCAAAGGAGATGCAGTTAGAACGCCTGTCACGAGATATCAAGCTAGCTCCTAAACCACAAAGATTAGGAGCATATCAAGAGCAGCAAAGGTTTAAGGGTGAGCAATAATGCCAGCTACATCACAAGCCCAACAAACAGCTATGGCAATAGCTGAACATAATCCAAGTAAGCTAAATAGTAAGAACAAAGGCTTATTAAAGATGAGCCACAAGCAGTTACATGAGTTTGCAAGTACCCCTCGTAAGGGGTTACCGAAGAGAGCAAAAAGTAGAAAGGCAGGTAGATAATATGGGATTTGGCCCTCCAGACTGGTCAATCAATAGCACCCCAGCCGCATCAGCCCAAGCCACTTGTACTAAGGCTGCCAATGCTGCCTTTGCTCACGTTTGCACATCTATTTCAGCTACCTTATCAGCTGTTACTGGACAGACCTTAATCCAGCTTAACTTAAGGGATGGAGCAAGTGGAGCAGGGACTATATTATGGTCTAAGCAAGTTGTCCTGCCAGCGGGTGCAATATGGGAAGTTAACCTAACTAATCTATTAATTAGAGGAACAAACGGTAATGCTATGACGCTTGAGTTTAGTGGAGCACCTGTAGCAACTAACGTGGAAGCTGTATCAATGACTGGATATGACGCTGCCTAATTATAAATATGAAAAAGCTAATCTATCTAGCTATCCTATTACTAAGCCTATCTGATATAACCAAGGCTCAAAACGGCTATGTTACAATCGTAGCCACAGTTAAAGACCCTACTGGAGCCTTATATGTCAATAGCCAAGTAGGTGCAACATTTCAGGACCCAGGTACAAGTGGTAAATTACCCTTATTATATGGTTCAACCTTTCAAACTAACCTAACTGGATATGGGACCGATAGCTTTGCTCATTTCTCATTAAGTGTAGCTGATAACCAACAAATTGGGGCTAGCAGCGGAGCTACTGGGACTAGTTGGCGTTTTACTATATTATATCAAGATAGAGCTACTTCATTCACATATCAATCTCCAATAGACTGTATTGATAACATACCCGTAACCTGTAATAGCGGGGTAATGGATATCTCAGCCCCGTTGCAAGCCGCAGCAGCCTTGTTACCTAATCAATCTGGGGGTGGGGCGTTTGTCCCTATAACAGTATCAGGCTCAGCCACTCCAGTATTTAACTCTAATTCCAATACCACCTTTACCTATACCCTAAATCAACCAGTTACAGCCTCCACTTTTATAACAGTCCCTAAGCCTAATACCACTAATATATTTCAATTTAACATATGTCAAAATTCAACTGGCAACTACCCAATGGTATGGCCAGCTAATGTTACTCTCCCGTCTAATTATTCCTTTAACCTTAACCCTAATGCTTGTTCACCTGTTGCATTTGTCTATAGTCCAGCATTAAACTTATGGACCCCTTGGGAAGGCGCAGGCTCAGCATCAGGTGGGATAGTTAACGTTGCCGTACCCCCAACTGGAGTTTGTGTAGCTGGCTCAACTCCTCAACAAGTTATTAGCACTGGGACATTATATACCTGTCAAGCTGGGGTATGGGGTGCCGTTGCCAGCCCCTCAGGTTGCACCACATCAGGTAATCAAGGGACAGTACAAGCCTCAGGAGCTAGTGCTGGGACCTGTCAGCCTACAAATATAGTTGAGTTATCTAATGGCCTAACCATAAATGAGGATATCCCAGCCTCAAAGGGACCAAACCCATATGTAGATATAACTAGCTTTGGTGCTGTAGCCTTGAATACATCATTTACACCTTATCTCCCTGGAATAACCGCTACAGCTACAGCAGGGAATCCAGCCTTATCTATTTCCGCTGCTTCTACCTTTGTAAAAGGGCAAGGAGTCCAAGTTATAGGTGCTGGTCCAACGAACACAATGGCAACTCCCAGCGCCCCAGTTGTTACTTGTGTGCTTGCTGCTGGCCCGACAGGAACAGGGATTGTCGTCCCGTGTCCTGCTGGAGGCTCTGAGACTACCTGTTATACTCTCACAGGCATAGACAAAGGCTATGGAATCACAGCAGCTAGCCCTGAAACTTGTGTAACTGGACAAACAAGGGGACCTCAATCTAACACCTTAAATAACTGTGTTCGTAGCCTTAATACTCTTATTACTTGCCAAACAACAGCAGCCCATACATTGGCTCCTGGGGCTGAGATTGATATCCGTAATACCACACTTGACTCTGAATATGGGGGTTCACACGTTGTAGTTTCAACTCCTGATAATACTCATTTCACTTACCAGTTTCAACGAGATACTAGAACAGGTGCTTCATCTGTAACAGCTACAGGTGGGACAGTCAGCTACAAGCAAGGGAATCACATCGTAATAGCAGGCCAATCTCCTCCAGCTGGAGTTTGGCAATATGCAATCCATAGAGGCTCCTCTGGCGCTGAGACTTATGTAGACCTATCTGGGATGGTGGTTTCAGGCAATCTAGATGTCTGGTACATGACATGGGATGATTGGGGGACTAGTTATACTACAGCCTCTAATAGACCGTTTTATATCCCTAATACTCCTCCTAATGCTGCTGTAAATGATTCATTAATCACAACCATCTGTGCTGGTGCTGGGACAACTTCCCTTACCCTTTGCCTTGCACCAAGTAACTCTACAACATCTAGCACTATCGTAGCTGATAACACAGCTAATTATCTCGCCGCCTTCACCTTTGCTGCTGCTAATCACGGGAAGGTTCATGTCCCTGCTGTAGCCTCTAGTAATTTCGCCACTAACTCTATACTTGATATCTCTCCATTTAACGGGACAGGCTTATTGATATCCTCAGACCCATACTTTGGAGGCACAGTTCTAACCAATGGGAATGTTATAGATGGGGATACAACATTTGTATCTTGTACATCATTCTCCCTTGAATGCCTAATAAATATTACCTTTAATAGCGCAAAGCCTGGAATATGGGGGCGTAACCCTGTATTTCGTAAACTTTCCCTCAATCCATTAGGGACTAATACCCAAGCCTTATTTATCACTGGAGGCGTCCCAACTGGGATATTAGAGGATATCGCACTCCTTGGAGCCTCGGCAGGGAATGATTTTACCTCTACTCCATTAAGGTTATTAACACAAGCCCAAGCTGGCGCATCAGCCGCCGGGATAGTAATGAATAGAATCTTCACTAAAGGAGTCTCTCAAGGAACAACTCCCTTAATTATTAGTAATAATTATGGTGAAGTTAATATTGACACTTTAATGGGAGCAGGGCGAGGATTCGCATTCCTTAATTGTCCTACATGTACTATAACGGGTGTATCTGTCACCCAGAAACTAGAGAACCAAGCTGCGTCTATGTCCCTTTTTACTACAAGAGGGACAGTAGGATTAAATGTAATTGGGATTATCGAGGACACTGGTGCTCAGCCAATAGTAACCCACCTTGGGCAAGGGTTCTTACAGTTAGGTATTAGTGCAAGTACCCCCTCAAGCGGAATACCTCAAATTACAGGAACAAGCATTCTTGTAACTAATGGCCTTAATCCTGGCCCTCAACAGGGTGTCAATACAAGTTATGTCGCCCAGGGAAATGGCCTTATTAATGATGGGACATATAACTCTAATCAGGGCCTTCAACAGTTTTACATGCAGACAGATTTAGGTCCTGGGTATTCATTCTTTACTGACCCTAGTATTGGTGGGCCTATTGCCGCTCCTACCTGCGCGGTTATAACTGCTGGCCCACCCTTCCCTTCTGCTGGAGCACATAGCTTCTCTTACTCGGCTATTTATCCTAATGGAGGGCAGAGTTTAGTATCACCTATTTCTAATTCCTGTACGGTAGATGGCGCAACACAGCAAATTAATATTAGTATTCCTGCGTTAGTTTCTGACGCTAGTTATAATTGGTATTTTGATGGCAACAACCTTCCAGAAGTAAATGGCGTAAGCTGTGTCCATACCACTCCTGCTGGGACTCTAACCTGGACGTGGCAAGGACAAACTTGCGGGTTTAATAGTCAACCTAACCTAGCTGGGGGTGGGTTAGCTGGAGTTAAAAATAACTTCTTGTGGAGTGATATATATCTTCTAGGGAAATATGCTGATATCTTCGAAACCCCTACTCCAGCTAATCCAACCTCAGGGTTTGAGCGTTGGTTTGCTAATTCTGCTACTCATCAATTATCCTGTATATTACCTTCAGGAGCATCATGCGTTAACACTGGCATTGGAACAGGGACGCAAAACTGCTTAACTGATTGGCCTACGACTAGCTCACTAGGCTCAGTATGTAGCTCTATAGCTGGTCAAGTGCCCGTTGCTAATAATGGCTCCGCTCCATCATTCCTATCTCCATCAATGGTTGATAGCCCTAATTCTCCTGTATCCACTACTCCTTATCTAATAGCTTGTGATACATCCTCATCTATAATAGATAGAACTAAGACTATTAGATTCCAATCTGGTGCATCAGCTATAACTATCCCATTATCCTCCGCTACCGGATGTAATGGATTAGTCACAACAATATTTGATGATGGAGCAGGGACGTTAACTTTAACTAGGTCAGGTAGTGATACTATAACCATAGTTAATGGGTCAACTAACCTGGACGCTCAGACATCATTTACCTTAACCAATGGGCAATACGTTACTTTATCCCAAAATGCAACGGGTCTATGGTTAGCTAGAATAGCTATTGGAGCATCAGCAGGTGTTTCATCTTTTTCAGGTGACGGGGCTTTATTATGTAATAGTGCATCAGCTGGGGCCGTTACAGCTTCTATATGTGGTTCTACTGGGGCACATAAGTATTGGGGAAATCCATCAGGTGTGGCGGGAGCAGCTGGGTTTAATAGTTTAGTAGTAGCTGACCTTCCCACAAATATCCCTAATGCCAATCTAGCTAATCCATCTACGACGGTTAACACTCAAACTTGTACATTAGGCTCATCTTGCACCATAACATATGCTAATATCCCAGCTGGGGCTATAGCTAACACTACAACAGCTACTACTCAATCTGCTGGAGATAGCACAACTGATGTAGCCACTGATGCCTTTGTGACAACAGCAGTTAATAACGCTATAGCAGCTGTCAACCCAGCTGTAGCTGTATTAGCTGCAACAACAGGCTCTAACCTAACTGGAACATACAGTAATGGGGCATCAGGTATAGGGGCTACATTCACAATAACTACAACCGGAGCCTTTACCTTAGATGGGATAGCAATTAACACGGTTGGGCAGAGAGTCCTATTAAAAGACCAGACATCAGCCTTTCAAAACGGTGTATATACAGCTACAGTAGTAGGAGCAACTGGCATATCCCCTGTATTCACTCGCGCCCTTGATTATGACCAACCATCAGATATCAACACAACAGGGGCAATCCCAGTACAAAGCGGGACAGTTAATGCCTCAACCTCATGGCTATTAACCTCAACAGTTAATACAATAGGAACAGATGCATTAACATATGTTCAATTTACTATCGCTCCGTCTAATATAGCAACTAAGATAGCTAGCGGCACAGCAGCAATGGGGACTTCAGCCATAACCTCGGGCTCTTGTGCTACAGTTGTAACTGTATCCGCTACAGGAGTGTTAACGACTGATATTCTAACAACTAGCTTTAACGGTGACCCGACAGCTATAACAGGCTATGGGGCCAGTGCAACTGGAGCGGTGTTAACAATATACCCCTATCCGACAGCTAATAATGTCAACTTTAAGGTTTGTAATTCAACCGCTAGCTCTATAACTCCTAGCCCCTTAACCCTAAACTGGAAGGTTGTAAGATGATTAGATTTATTATCTTATCTATTATCTTATTAACTCAAGGGCCGTCCCTCCCTGGACCTGGGCCTGTGCGTTCGAGCGGTGGAGGAGGGACAATATCTGTTATTGGTACAAAGTCATTTGATAGCGGAACAGCTAGCCCCATCGGGCCACTTGATTTCGGTTCAGCTATCAGTTCAACCAGCCTCATCGTCCTTAGTGTAACAACAGGAGGCGACGGGGGCACTATTGTATCAAGTATTTGTGATAGTACAACCAATGCGACATGTAGTAGTTCCGCGAGCACATGGTCATCATTGACGAAGCTAGCATCAGGGGGGTCACCTAACACACAGTTTTGGTATACCTGCAATGCTGCGGCGAGTACACGTTTCTTCACAGTAACTCTAAATGGGGCAGAAGATGAAACGGTCACAATCAGCGCGTTCAATCATTCAGTCACATCAAGCTGTGCTGATGCCCATCCAACGGGGATTACAGGAACGGCTGGTGCAACGCTTACCTCTAATACATATTCAACCGCAGTTGCGAATGAAGTAGCTTTATCCTCGATGGCAGATGATACAAATTGTGGTCCTTCATGGACAGGTTCAGCAGGTAGTGGATTCACTCTAGCTAACATCGCTAGTGCGTGTAGTTCAATGCTTGGGGCCACAGAGTATAAGATATACACAACAACGCAATCCTCGGTGACTTCAACTCTAACGACAGGCAACAGCAGCGGGAATACAGTTGCCTTCGACACGGCGACATTCAAATGAGACGACTACTCTTATTATTCCTATTCCCTATTAGCCTAATGGCACAAGTTATCAACTTTGAGAACTTTTCACATGGTACAGTCGGCTCTGCTCCTACACCTACTGATATGGGCAACGCCCTATATGGGACACTAGGGACCTGTTGCTTCTCAGGTCAGACGCCATTTACAGCTATATCCAATAGCAACTCCACATTAACCTATTCAAACGCTACAGTAGCAACTGATGGAGGCCCTCCAGCCTCTATGCACTCCGGCTTATTGCTTGATTATTCTACAACACAGGGTAATGGTCAAGGTAATCAGATTATCTTCCTGCGTAGTCCAAACGAGGTAGGCACGCTTACGATGGGGTCATTTTGGTTTACATCTAATATCCCTGTTACTGATGCATTTGGGACATCAAATGACTTCCTTCAAGTAATAGGAGGTAATTCACGTCTAGCTAATTATAACTCAAATAATGGGACGACACAGAATTTCGGTATTGAGGCCTGTACTGGCCCCTGCCAGGGAACAATCCCATATACCCCAGGGCATACAGTCCTAATAGCATGGCAGCATTTAGTTGGGGCAGCTTGTGTTAATTCTAATCACACTGATTGTGTTCGTCTAGCTGTCTATGACCGTAATCTTAATCTAATTGGTGAAGAGGATTCCAGTGTCCCTGCTGGGGCATCCATCGCTTACGAAACTTTAGGTAACGGCAATGCAGCAGCCCTCTCATCTGGTCACCATATGCAATTCTCAGACATATGGACATGCTGGATTGGATGTACCGCGAGTATGTTTCCATTACTACCAAATAGCCCAGAACTCGGGCTTATCACCTCTGGGCGTTATACCGACTGGACGAAGGCAGGATTCACTATCCCTTCAGCTTCATGGACTCAATGCGGGTCAACTATTGCTGCTTATACCGGGACAGCAGCTACTATTAATAATGCTCTAGCTGCTTGTGGAGCTAATCAGTATGTGCTCCTAGGTCCGGGGACATTTTCATTAAGCACTGGTATTTCATATCCAACTGGCTTAAATAAATTAGCTCTTAGGGGGAGCGGAGCAAACAGCACCTTCCTAACCTTCACCGGAAGTCCGGGTGTGTCCTGTGGTAATTTTGGACCATCACTAGTTTGTATGAAGGGAGGCACTCCATCAGGGAATGCTGGGACACAGACAACAACATGGACAAGTGGCTTCCCCCAAGGCTCAACAACTATTGGTGTTGGTAGCTCAACTGGAATTACAACCACTACAGCCCTTCTATTAAACGTGGCTGATACTGGATACTCCGGTGACCCTGCTAGCGGCTGTGCTATAGACAACAGTCAATGGTTCAATACAGGTGACGCATATTCAACATCAGGTTGTAATAACCCAAATGGCTTATCACAAGACGGAGGAAATGGATTCAACACAGGTAGGCAGCAGGTTCAACTCGTTGCTGTAACTAATATCTCAGGGACAAACTTAACCATTACCCCTCCTATTATTCCAACCAATATCCCTGTATCTAATACTCCTGATGTCTATGCTTATACACCAGCTGTACAGCTAGGATTAGAGAATCTATCTATAGATGGAACAGGTGTTACCACACCAGTCGGGGTTGCAGCAGTTGGTGTCTATCAAGGTTGGACAAGTGGAGTTAAGATAGCTAATACATTTACTTATGGCTTTAATGGGGCTTATCTCCTTAATTATGACGTTCAGGATAGCTATGTTTATCATATTGGAGGAAGTGCTAATCCTTATGGGATACGTTGCTTTGTATGCTCATCAGCTAAGATTCAAAATAATATCATCCAACAGGTATTGACACCATTTAGCTTTGATGGTCCAGCAGTTGGGAGTGTCGTTGGCTATAATACCTGTCTACAGGCTACGCCTACATCAAATCTATTTCAAGAGTGCTATAACGAGCATGGCCCATCTGACCATAATATATTTGATGGAAATTATGGTAATTCAATAGCCGCTGCTGATGGGATTCATAACTCATCCTTCGCGCCTACGCTATTTAGAAATTTCCTAACCTCCACAGTATCCGCTCCACCTACGCTTGCTGAATCTCCAACACAGATGGCTATTTTACATTCTTATGGTTCGCGTGGAGCTAATGACATTGCTAACATAACAGGCACGCCAGCGTTCCCAACTAACACTTATCAATATACAACATCCTGCTCTCCTGCATCGAACCACATTTATATCTTTCAAATCGGCGTTAGCTGTCAAGGTAACGTAGGCTCAATACCTAATGACACCCTCTCTGGCACATCCCTTGTCCGCTATGGTAATTGGGACTCTATAACCAATGCAACTCGCTGGTGCGGTAATAGTCTAAATACTAACTTCACTAGCGCAGGGAATTGTAACTCAATATCTGAGGCCGCGCCTTCGTTCTCAACCTATCCTGGATTTGTCCCAGTAGTAGGAGACACAACAGCAGGTCAGCCACCACTTCCTCCCTCTCTATATTTAGGTAACACAAGGCCTGCGTGGTGGAATGTATCCATTCCTTATCCGGCAGTCGGCCCTGATGTGTCTAGTGGTAACGTAGGCTATTGCACAGGAACGTGGAATACCACAGGACAAATGGCAGGAGTTCCCGTTACAGCAGGCTCACAATGCCCAGTCAGTGGAACTATGACAACAGGATGGGCGGGACATGTAGCTGCTATCCCATCTCTTGCTTATTATCTATCAAAGGGAGGAGCAGCAGACGGTAGTGGCCCTAGCATATCGTTTAATGCTGCGGATTACTACGGAACTCCAAGCTCTCCAATCGCTACATTCACTCCTCCATCTCCTATTAACTTTGGCCAAGTTCAAGTAGGAAATAATAAGGTAATAGGTGTCACCCTTCAAAACACAGGGACAGCTAATCTAGTTGTATTAACAGTTAGTCTAGGTAGTGTTGTATTCTCGCTTATAAATAATACTTGTGGCTCACCATCTACAATTACAAATGGCATCCCTGGCACAGGTTTCACGTTAACTCCTGGGCAATCTTGTACTTTTAACGCTAGTTATACACCAGCAGTTGTTGGTAGTAATGACTCAGTATCAGTTTTCTTCTCACCTGGGGCTAATAATCCCGACCAATTACAGCTTAGCGGACAAGCCATAGCACGTATATCCCCTACAGGTCCAGCATTAACCATATTCTCAGGAATTATAGTTACAAATGGAGTATCAAATGAAGCTCATTAAATATGTCCTTATATCTATAGCCTTATTATTAGTATATAATATAGGGAAGACTAAGGCTCAGGTATCTCCATCTACGGTTAGCTTTCTAGCTGTACCATCTACAGCTTTAGCAGTTAATTGTCCAACCCCAACAACTGGTTATACAATCTATTGTGAGGCTTATGATAAATATCAAGTGTCAACTAATGGGGCTGCTTATGTAGTCATATGGCCTGTTTCACCTACTATAACAGGAGTCACATCCATCACAGTTAATGGTGGAACAGCCCAAACAGGGCCAGTAGCCTTAACTATCCCATCTAAGGTTATATTAAATCCAATCACCCCGACAGGAGTCATTCAATGACTTGGTTTACTAACTTCATCCATTGGCATCCATACCTAGCTGGGGCACTAGCTATGTGGTTGTTCTCCAACTTTGTAGCCACAATGCCCACTCCAAGGGCTAATGCTAGTCAGTTTTACGAATGGATGTTTGGATTTCTCCATGCCCTTGGCGCTGGATTACCTAGGATAATAGCAACATTCGCACCTCAATACGCTAAATTTGTAGGAGCAGGACAAGTTAACGAGACTAAATCTACCACTTAATATATGCCACATCTAATAGGAGCGACATAATGAGTGGTGATGCTATCCTTGGGGCTGTAGTTGGGGCTGTAGCAGCTGTGGCGGCCAGTTGGTTATTGATAAGGCAATCTAACTTTGAACGCGAACTAGCTGATGAGAGATGGAAGGGGAAGATAGAGCAACAGGTAAACATGATATGGCAGTTCCTTATGAGAAAGGGCGTAAATGAAGCTCTCATTACAGGTCTAGTAGAAAGAGGCTCACCGTTGCACGTTAACGTAGCTAAACTTGAGAGGCATAATGACTTCATCCAAGATGTCAAAAAGTGGTATAATACAACTGGCTCTAAGTTAGATGATATCCAGTTATTTATAGCTATAGAAAATCAGTTTCATCTTGAACTACAACATATGTGTGAAACTGAAGGGTTGATGGCTGGAGGGGCGGTTGCGGCTGTTCTATTTATAATCAGGCCAGATGCACAAATGTTTAGGCAATATGATACAGCTGATTGGCATAAACCGCTTACTGAGGATAATCAACAACAAGGTTAACCATATCCCAAACAGCCTGTAATCCAGAGCTAGCCATTATATCCCTCATATTATCATCCGGGTCAGCAGGGCACTCAACTGGGTATAGATGAGGTTCATCAGGGAAGGTACGCCACTTAGCTCCTTCAGCTAAGCCACAGCTAGGGGCTTTAGCTAATATCTCAGCCCACTTACTATCCTTCCCATCCCAATCTATCTTAAAGCCATCTGTAGGAGCTACATCAACAGCAAGGCCGAAATTATGCATTGAATATCCAGCATCGGCATCAGTTACCTTTGGCCCAGGGAGTGAACGTCCTTGCATATATAAGCTATGCTGTTGAGGCCATGTCCTTAATCCTTGAGTTACAATAATAGGAAAGGATAACATATCAACTAGTTGATGGATTCTAGCTGCTAGAATAGGATGGACAGCAGCTAATCTAGCCTCACTATTGGCGTCCATTTTAGTTAGAACCTGTCTTTAGCCAGTTGATATAATGAGGATTATGATACCTAACAAGGAAATGAATCCATAGCCAAGTTAGAAAGGGCATGGTTATATACCAAGGGATATATCTAACTGTAGCCTGAGTCAACATAGGGATATCCTTAGCCCCCATGTTTTCAAACCCAGCATATGTCTCCCATAGGACAAAGGCAAATACCCATATTATCCAATAGGCTATGGGCCAAAATTCCCATTTCATAGTTAACTTTGCTCCCCTGGTAGCTTAGGTGTTATCCCTGGAACCTCTAATACAGGTAAGGTATTAATCTTCCTAGCGTGTAATATAGCCATAGATGCAGCAGCAGACCCTCCAACTATAATATTAAATGGCGGGGGGAGCCAAGGTCCAGCTGAGGCCCCTACAGCTACTACACCTAAGCCTATATGTCCAGCTATGTGGCCTACCTTATGCCAGAATTTCATATTTAATATCCATTAGCTACAGCTATATGCCTAAGGTTAACTGGGAGATTATCAATAACCTTAGCTTGGAATTGATTAATATCAACTTGGATATCAGCCGTAACAGGAGCAACAGTAGGCACAGCCACCTGTCCAGCCTTAAATGCAGCTAATCCAATATTAACAGCAGCCACAATAGCTGCTACATATGCTTGAGCCTTAGATTGCCCCTTAGCACTAACAACGTGTAATAAGGCTAATGTCTGAGGGCTAGATAAGCTAGTAGCAAATACCCCTAAGCAGTCAACGAACTTACTACTAGTAGTTAGCATTGTATTCTGAGCGTTATTAATGCAACTCTCATAATTGCCATTAAATGTAATAGCTAGCCCGACAAAGTTAGATAACGCAGTCTCATCAGCTTGACTAATAGCCCCTACACTTACTAATAAGGGTAATTCCCCTTGAGCAAGGTTAAGGGCTATGTTAGCTACCGTGTAAACATTTTGAGCAGTTTGGAAATTAGAAGTTGTACATCCAGATAAGGTAATTGAGCTAGATGTGATTAGAACTAATGAGAGTAAAAGTGAGGTTATAGAACGCTTCATAACACCCCTTTAGATAGAGTTAAGGATTGCTAAACAAAGCTAATAGGATGATAGCATGGTTACGGATAAGTGTCAAGTTATTTCGCGTTCTCCCCCTTCAGCGGCGCGGCGGGCGCAAATCCCAGTATTTCACTGTCGAATGGCGTGTAGTCGGGTGCTCCCGAGGCTGCGGGTGTGGCGGGCGCAAGCACTTTCCCGCACGTGCAGGTGAACATGATTTTCCTGTTAGGGTCCATTGCTGCTGCGGTGCACATCGGAAGCGTTGCTTGGCGCAATTCGCAATCGTCCGCATGACCTTCAAGAGACTGCTGAAATTCGTTGGAACTCATGGCCGTTACGGTCAGTGGTGGCGGCACCTTCTCCGCTTCTCCGGTGAGCAGGGCGTCGGCATTCAATTCCTGCCAGCGTTTCTTTATCCACGCCATCAGGTCAGCAGAAGTTCCCGTGAAGATGGCCTCTCGCCACAACACGGCTTCACTTACCCGCACCTGCTCCGCCGATAGCTGTGGCCGCTCGGCTGGCTTCTCCGCGGCACATAACTCCAAAAGCCTGTCCACGGTCGCTTCCAAATCGGGGACGCCGGGTTGCTTTAGGTGCTCCATCATTTGCCGCTGCAACGCTTCCAACCCGCCCGCTGCTGGTGAGGTCGCGACTGCCTTTTCATTCTTTGGGTGACGTGAACACTCTTCACCATGCCCACCTCGCGCATCACGCCCACATTCTCCGCATTCGATGCTCATTTGCTGGCCTCCAGGGCGGCATAGATACCGCAATACTTCCCATACGGCTTTAGCCCATTGACCGTGGAATAGCTGCAAGTCTCGCACTCGCTAAGGTGTTGCGCCAGTCGCACGGCCCGAAACTCTGCGGCAAGCGTCCGCAACTCCTCTTCGTTGAAACTCGGGTCCCACTCCATCAGCCACGCCCGCGCCCTCTCCAAGTCCACGTCCGGCTTGTCAGCCACCACACACCGCCTTTCCCCACCCATCATAGGTTCCATCGTCTTTGTTGAAATAGTGGTCTGTTCCATTAGCATCGTGCAGGTGAAACATCCCAAATTTGTTGTCGCTGGCCGAATCGGAAACCGTGAAGGGTAGGGCAATCTCTAGTAGCCACTGCTCGCCATCACGCATCGTCGCCAGAATCTTAATCTCGCTTGCCATCCTTTTTCCTCCTCGCACAAAGTTGCGCGTGATTCGCCCAGCGATTCACGTTTTTATACAGCCTTCCACATGTCGGACACTTAAGTACGGCCATCGCTCACCTCGCTCCCGCCCGAAAAATTCCTGTTTAGCTCAACCCTTAAGCCCTTTTCCACTTGGCGCGCGCCAGCATTCATTTTGGAATTTTCAGGAGCTAATCTTATCCTCAACCACAACAGGCAACATCCCAATATGATTAAACACCTGTTCATGTATATGTCCCGGTCCATATTCCCTTCCTGCCCCACAATTCCAACAATTAAACGCTTGTGGAGCGGATTCCCCTGGGAATAGTTTAACTGTATCCTTGTTATCACACTTCTGACATTGATATTCAATATAGATAACAGCACTCATTTTAGTTCTCCCTTTAATTTAATATACTATAGTAATTATAATGATTATAAATAACGTGTTATTTACTCGGATGCGATATCCCCCGAGGCTAAACCATTGCCATAAATAGGAACGACAATGCTATCCGGTTCTTGGCTGCCATTAGCACCTCCTTATCTATAGCCATTTGCTTACTGAAGGGTCTATCTTTACTCTACTACCCAGTAAAGCAGGGCTACCTACTATTCTCAAACCTTGTGGAGACTTACATCTAGATAGCGCAACATAACACATAGACGGGGCGGACATAAAATTCTGGTTTAGGTCAACTTGTATCCTGTCAAGGGTAAGTCCTTGGGTTTTATGAACAGTAGATGCATAAGCCAACCTAAGAGGCATAAACGTCACACATCCAGTCACCCAAGCCCCTTCCCTTCCATGACTACTATCCCATCTAGGTTGACCAGCTTGATAGTCACCATATTTCTCCCTTAGGTCATCCTCACTTACGTCTGGATTAGCCATTAATATCTCGTCAGGGGGTTCCTTTTGGGTTTCCTTACGTTGGATACGACCTATCTCAACCTCCTCTAGATTTCTAATTAATCTAATAGTCGCAACCTGCCTAACGCTATCAAACTTAACAATATGCCCACAATCCCCATTACAATAACTAAACTCCCCTGTTGGACTGGTATCATTAGCTAATATCATAACTAATGCATTATCCTTCAATTTCAATTCACCTGGGATATTATCCCAATCCTTAGGCATCCTCCTACCATTCATCATCCATCTATCAGATTTAATAATGTATGGAACTCCAGGAACCTTACTAAGGCATAGCCAGTTAAAATTGTCCACAGCATCATTTTTAGCAATAATAGTCGTACCGTTAAATCGTTGGTCGGTGACCTTGGTAAACTCAACGCCAAGCTGCGCCAACAATGTAGCGCCCACCATGCCTCTGCCAGCCCTAATATGGTTAATAGCATCCAGAAATTTGGCGTCACTCTGCCTCCAGACTTTTGTTAGTTTCTCTGTGGCAGCGTCGAACAGACTCCAGCATTCGGCTTCAAAGGCCCACTTTGCCCGGATAGGAGGTAATTGCGCGAAGTCACCCGTGAGATATAATCCAATAGGAGGCTTACCCATCTCAGCTAGGGATTCGTTAACTTGCTTAGTAGACTGATATATGATATCTAATTGTTCAGCAGCCATCATGGAGACTTCATCTACGACAAGCCACTTATAACCATCCTTAGCTAGCTTTAATAGTCTCTGCTGCACCCATCCGTTCATAAATGCTTCAGAGAGACTAGCTGTATCGAAATATTTAAGTAGGCTATTAATAGTGATAGCTCCTAGATTAATCGCGGCGATGCCTGTCGTGGCACAGAGTAAACCGTACTTAGAGTCATTAGCTATAGCCTGTTTAACATTAAATGTTTTACCTGTTCCGGCGGCCCCACAGACATATTTAAGTGGGGTGACAATATCCCCTTTACCTCGTTCATAGAACTCCATAGCTTCTAGTTTATTCGTCATATATTTCAACTATCCTCATTATCGTTACTCTAACCTTTGGGGCTTTGGGACCCTTACTTTTATTAAGTGATGTTGCTGTTATTTTAGCAGAAATACAAGCGCCTGTCAACTTGTTTATTGTTGGACCTAATAGATAGTGGCGTCCCTCACCATGAGAGATAACTTTTATATATTTCCCTTTCTCTAATATCATATATTAACCTCATTCATCCCATTCTTATTATCATCATCCATAGGAGCTAGATTACTCCCAACCTTAATCTCAAATCCAATATCTAATCCCCCAAGCTCAGCAATAGGCTTATTAAACTGCCTAGCCATACACTCAATAGCACTATCCACAAGATGATTGGGCGTCTCGAATACGAGTGAGTCGTAAGTTGGTAGACGCATAAGGTTGCCAATATTAGGGATAACAGACAAGGCAAGGATGTCCTCACGTTGAATAGCCGCTCCATCACTCTGCGGCCTAAACGCAATAGCCCGTTTCGCATCCCCTTCATGGTCTACCTCCCATTTATTAGCTCGTTTATTCATCTTATATATAGGGCCATAGAAATAATGTCTATATTGAAAGCTATTATCTAGATATTTCTTACCCCAGACTTCTTCTAATGTAGCTTTGTGATAACTTCTAATAGCCTGTCCAGCTGGGCTACCGAACAGGATATCCTGAACCTTCTGAGCACTATACTCAGTAGGGAAATACTCTTCATATTCGTCATGCATACCATAGGGTGACAATAGATATGACGAACCATGTACACACCGTTTCCATCCTTCATAGTCATCACCTCCTCTTTTCTTAAACTGTTTAAGTAACTTTTTAAGTTCAGGTAATGGGGTATCTCTAATAACAGCCCAAGGGACTTCATCCCCTAATACAATCGAACCAAGATAACTATGAACCCCAGCCTTAGCTAGTTTGATATATTCAGGACTCTTAGCCCAATAACCAACTAATACAGCCTCTAATCCACTTCTATCTATCTCAATTAGCTTACATCCTTCTTCTGCGATGATAGTCCTACGAAATAAACGAGCTAAATCATTTCGTTTGGGGATATTACCAAGATTTACATTTCTACTTGAGCTTCTCCACGTTGAGGGATGGAACCCATACTGGCTGTGTGCTCTGTCATTCTCATCTAAAGGCCAATTATATGTTGATAAGAACTTTAATTTCTGCTTGTAAGAAACGCAATGACGAAATATGGGATGCTTAGTTAACCTTTTGAGATACTTAGCTTCAGTTGATTCTCTATCATCACCCCTCGCTTTTGGGATTTTAACCTTTAACTCCCTCATTAGGTCTAATAAGTCAGGCCTGCTATTAGGATTAAACGGTTTAGTCCTAATCCAAATAGGCCTCATTACTTGTCCACCAGCTATAACTAATGACCCATCCTTAGTCTTAGCAGGGGCCTCACCAGATACTGTCTTAGTAGCTTCAATATATATACGTTTGGATATAGGGGTATTAGGGCCAGCTATGGACTTTTTAAGTGGCTTGAATGATTGCTCTATTTTAATTAATTTAGCTGGCAATAACTCTTGAACCTTATTAAACTCAACCTTAGCATCAGTTTCCATTGCAGCCATAAATGGAACCCTAGCTTCCTTATCAACCTTTACACCCGCAACACCCATATTTACATAAATAGGGTCAACCTTAACGCAATGACTCCAAAACCTATCCCATCTACCATCCTTAATTAACTGTGCCTTGGTCCCTTCATATACTCCCATCTGTACGGCGTTATCCATTCCATTATAAAACGCAGGACGTTGGCTATGTAGATGCTTCCACGGTTTACCAGAATAGAAGAACGGGGCTGCGAAGTTGAGGGCTTTTGGTAGGTCTGAGTATAACCAGTGCCACGCCCACATAGCGTCAACAATCTGAACATCCGGGTGTAACTCGAACCCATTACTCTTGAGCCTAGGTAAGTCGTAGTTTTTATTCCAGAAGGAGATAACTCTAGCTTTACGGATAAGCTCTTTAGCTCGTCGGATGTAATCCCCATCAAACGGGAAAGATACGCCTTCCCACTGTCTGATAGAGAATCCCATACGTAGTATTTGATAAGATGGGTCATCCTCACTTTCCTCCTCGTTCTTCCCTTGTAATGACCTAGGAGTTTCAATATCACACATTAGAAAGGGGATATCCCCTCTACCTGGGAAGTTGATATAAGCTGGAGGGGGGTCCTCTATTATCTTAGTCTCAGTTGGCTTATATGAGCCATTAGCTATCTCAACAGCCCTAGCTAGAGAGAGGATGAAAGCAATAGTATACTTCCAATTCCCTTGTATTATAGATGACGGATGGAAGGTAGGGACCGCAGGTATTCCCTCGTAAACCGATGGGATGACATAGGCGTGATTGCCTTCAATTCCCTCGAAACCTGTGAGCCTCCGTAGGGCCACGTTTCCAAGCGCAATAAACACCTTAGGCACACGTTTGGCGACAAGGTTATCCAGGTACGGCTTACACTGTTTCTGTGCATATTCGGCTTCTGGATATTTCCAAGGCTCATCATTCATCCCTAGTGCTGGAGGAGAGCACCAATAGCTATTAGTAACAGTAAACTCCTCCCTTGTCAATCCTCTTTTAGATAATATAGTATCAAGCCATCTGCCACTAGCACCACTAAAATTGCGATTAGCCAATATCTCCTCTTTCCAAGGAGAATCCCCAACGATACATATACCATTAGAGCCGCTACCATCAGGCTCAATCCTACGCCCACCAGTATGTTGGTAATGGCATTTATCACAATAAGGCCCTTGGACTAGGGGATTACCTTGATTAAAGATAGGTAATTCAACTTTAACTTTAGCCATTAGTTATCCTAATAGATAAAATAAAAGGGGCTGGCATGAGCGACCAACCCCTCTCCTACAACCTAATCATTCCCCCAACCTGCAAAATGATTAAGCCGAGATTGCTCTAGGTCTACCTGGACCACGATGCTCAGTAGCCTCAGTAGGCTGAGAAACAGGCTCATTGGCTACAGCTGTTGCTACAGCTTCACCTGCTTGGGTACCCTCAGTCTTAGGCTTCCTAGCTTTACGTGCCTTAGATAACCGTTCACCAATTTCCTGTCGCTTTTCGATTCGTGCGTTCAACCTACTAGTCACAAGCTGATGAGTGAGATTAGCAAGGTCAATATCCGCATCCTCGAAAAACTCAATTACATCTTCATAATTTACTTTTGTCTTAGCCACTTTCATTCTCCTTATCCCATGTTGGGATTGTTATATCTTAGCCCCTTATTGATGACGTGTCAAATGGGAAAGGGATGGCCGGGTTACGAACCCGTTGCTCCCATGTCAGCACCATCCCATAGAACTATCCCGCAGCTGCTTCCGTAGCCTGAGCAGGCATATGTACCCTAACCACCTCAGCATATCCATATGCCTTCTCCCCTGTTTGAGGGTTAACAGCCATTAGTTCAGGATTCCCTTGTGCATCCCGAGGCCAAGGTAATTCACCCTTTTTCTTCTTAGGGGCTGTTGATACCGTTGTGCTAGTTGACTTGAAAAAGGCCCTCCAGACAACCTCAGCTTCATCAATTATCCCCTTACCATCTAGTTGAACTAAGGTTGACTCTAGCTGAGTCCTAAGGTCAATCCCACTAACCCCCATAGCTCTAAGTAATTCACCTAAGCTATGTAATTGCATACTAGGGTGTAGATAGGTGCTAACCTTCTGTGGTCCTAGCTGAATCTGCTCCCCTGATTCAGGTACAGCAATAGGCCTACCTTGAGCATCAGCGATAACCTTAGGCTGATAGTGAACCTCTAGAATCTTACGCTTAGGTTGACCTTTAACTACTTCACGTTCCTCAACACTAAACCAACTGTCTTTGTCCTCAACCATGCAGAAAAGAAGTTTGTAGGTTCCGGGGTATATTGGAGGAGGCGTCTTTCCAGACTCCGGGGCATCCCAGTCAATTTGGGGAAACGCATCCTCTGTTAATCCTAAACTTGCCAAGTCGGGCATAATCTGTTCTCCTTTATAAGTTATCAAAAGTCTTAACTATCTTTCTACAGCGTTCTACAAACTCATCTAATGACATATCTGACTTCATATAGTTACAGTCTCCACAACAAGATAGCAGGTTGTCTACCGTGTAACCCTTAGAGCTATCTATCCTATCCAGGCCTATAGTTTTTATGGATTCTCCGCAATAGGCACATGGCCAGCCCCAAAAAGACTTAAACTGCTCTAAAGTTAAGTCAAAGTAAATATGACGTGCCTTAGCTTGAGCCTTTAATGTAGAAAATCTATAGCCTTCTGTTCCGTAGCGAACTTTCTCCAGTTTAGAAACACATAATTTGCACCATCCATTGTATCCACCTTTGATACTCTTATTCTTCGCAAATTCACTAAAGGACTTAGGAGTTTGGCATTTAGGGCACCACTTTAATCCCTTACTTCTAATATCCTTATTACTATAATTAAATCTTTTTAGTCGTGTCATGCTTTGGTTCACTAATAACAGCTTCTATCGTCACAACATGTAATCCATGTACCCTAGTTGCATACATAGCTGCATTTATAACTTGTTCCCTAGTTAGATATGTTTGTCTGTCCCCAGGGGTATCAGTCATAATAGTTGTTACTTTCCATGTTCTAGGTGGAGCTATAGACTTAGCTATAGGGTCCATATCTTTAGTTAGCACTTTCATAGTCCTTAATTACCCTATTGAAACAGGATATATAATCCGCTATATCTGGATTACGTTTAACCCTATCCTGCATACCATAGGTTAGTTGTTTAGCTGCCTTGGCTAATAGGATAATTAACTCCTCCCTAGTTAACTTATGATTATCCATCCTATTTTTTCCTTCTCCAAGCCTCTATTATACCTTGAATAGGAGAGAAGAAGCCTTCAATTAATAAGACCATAATCAATCCACCTACTATAGCCTCAACTATATCCTTATTCATTTTTTACCTACTGGCTGGATAGATACAGGTCCAACTGGCTTTTTAGGTAAACTAAGGCTAGAAGGTAATGAAGAGGCTGCTCCCTTCCCAGTTACAGCCCCTCCTTCTATACCTGCGCCATTAGGGAGTTGAGTCGCTCCATTAGTTCCAGGTTGACCAGGAACCTTGGTAGTATTAACAACTCCCGTTGTAGCAGGGACGGAAATTATTGGCTTAAGTAACTTAGCTGCTTTGGCTCGCTTCTCCATATTCTCAACTTCAGCCTTCTTAGCAGCTATGGCTCGTTCCATTAATCTTTCCTTAAGGCCTGATATCTCATTTAGCTTACTAACTGATTGAGTCTCCTGCTTAGCATATAAACTATCCAATAATCTATAAGCATCAGCTACCGAACCTGACTGTAGATAATTAGGGACTTCAGATACATAAGCCTTAGGTGCCCTAATCTTACAGGGAAAGGGAATCATAGTTAACGGGTCAATATGGGTCTTGATAAATAGAACGTGCTTAGCTTCAGTTAATAATTGACCTGTAGCAACATCCTTCTTACTTTCCCCTGCTATAATATCCATATGAAATACATTAAGGAACCATCCTCCAGCCTTACCTGTTGCCTTCTTCCCACCAATCATAGGGCCATATACCTTAGACCCACCTTGGTCGTCACCTTTTGATTCCTGTCCAGTCCATAAGACTTTCTCATATTTCAATAGGTGAGATATAGCTACCTCACGTTGGAGGTTATCTTGCATAAAGCCATAATAGGACATATTACCACCGCTGAAATCAACTCCATCTTGGGTCCAAGTATAGCTAGGGTCTTGGCTAAGGCTAGCCTTCTCCTCCTTAAGATTAGCTAACATCATATCACCAAAGCTAGTTAATCCTTCAAACGCCCCAAATCCGTAGACCTCCCATGTTCCTGCATCTGGAGGAACCAAGGGGGATTCGGGGTCATCCAATCGTAGAGGCCAGTAGCCTCTGACAGCTTTATGTAAAGCAGCAACAGGATACTTCCAAGCACCGATAGCCCAGTATTCGATTTGTCCGGCTTTAACCAATCCTCCAAGGGGGCCGAATCCTCCTCCGTCAGCCGACACCATACGTGTAAGTTTACCCCAACGCTGAAGGACATAATCACTAACCTCACCTATGTTAACTGTCTTACCCGAACCAGTGGCCCCATAGATTAAATCAGCCTTAGGTTCAATAAAGCTAGCAGGCTCTAATTCCCCTATAACCTTAACAATAGAAGGGGATGGACTACCTACCAAGGCTGCCGTCGCATCCCCCTTGGCTTCCACAGCCGCGCTATCCTGCCCCACAGCCTCCTGAGCAGGAATATCAATAGGCTTATCAATAGCATCAAACATATTAGGTTCGCTCATTTTAATTTTCCAATAACCCCTTTTATATGCTTCCTTGGCTTGTTTGCTATGACTACGAACATGATAAGCAAGTATAGTAAGACTAGAACTAGAATTATCTCCACAAAGAAGGCATCTATACATCCCAAGATTAATTAGCCCCCGGCCCAGGTGGAATAGGTATAGGTTGCCTACTAGCTGGCCTAGTCTCGTTTTCTTCCTCCCATTGAATCACTCCACTTCTAATACTACAACCATCCCCTATATCCTTTAACCCTTGAATTGGAATACGAGATGCTTCCATTGTCCTACGAATCCAAGTTTCAGTCCCATGATACTCAAGGACGCGGACAACCGACACTAGGGCCTCACCCTTAGAATTAACTTTATCAGCCATTTAATCCCCTGTCATTTTCACTATAACAAATTTTATAACGAAATGCAAGTGTTTTCTATCAATCCTTAACATCCCGTTGCATATTATCCGCGAATCCAGCCGCCTCAGCCGCCAGCATAGCTGACCTTTCATCTAATAATCTATCCCTAAAGTTAGACAATAAGGCCCAATGGGTTTCACTTAATAGTTTAATTGTTGCCCTTTCACTTTCTACTATTCCTCTTGTTATAGCACTATTAGCAGCCGCCCCAGGGCTAGTACCCTTACATATCACAACCCCTATGAAATTATCCTCAGGGTCTCTGAAGCTGCACCAGAACGGAAAGGTTTCTTTCGGCTTTATATCTTTCCTTTCTGGCAACATAACAGGCTTTACAGATTCTTTTTCCGGTTGAGGGAATAGTAATGATGTTACCTTCTTCCAAAGCATGACCCCTCCAACAATGAGATTGCAATCTTCTAGGCCTTCTATTATTAGCCTGTTCCTTAGGTGTAGCCCATTTACAATTATTAGGTTCGTAATTACCATTATTATCGTTGCGTTCTAATCTCGTTCCTTCAGGACGTTCTCCCATATCAGCCAAGAAGTTACGAAAACTATTCCAACGTTCACATATAGTTATCCCTCGTCCCCCGTAATAGTTATATGTTTCGTGTTTAGCATACCTAACTCTACGATGCATAGCTCTCCAAGAGTTAAATGTTGGAGTTCCTTTACGCCTCCCGCAAGGAAGAAATATCTCAAGGTACTTGTCAGGCTTTCTTATCCTGCTCATTTTTCCTCTTAACTTGGCTTGATTGGTAACTTCCTAATTGGCTTTGATTCTTGGGCAACTTGCCTAACTGGTCCACCTGCTGGGACTCTAACCCTATTGGGATTTGGTCTAGAGACAAGTTTGAATGAGCCTTGGGTCCCTGCTGGCTGTTCCACCACTGTTTGATTCTCTCTTGGACCTTGTTCAGTTTGAACACCTAACTCCTCCTGTAGTTTAGCTAATACAGTCCTACCATAATCTACCTCAGGTTCAATAGAAGGGACATTTATAACCTTAGGTAATTCAACTGGCTTATCAGTAGGCTTAGCGTCAGCTGGAGCACCACAACTAAAACAAAATCTATCGGTAGGCTCTCTTCCAATCCCACAAATGTTACATGCCAAACTTGAGAGCCTTGCTCCGTCTATACGACAGAAAGTTTCTATAAAGGGACGTTTGGCTCCACAAACAGGGCAACTTTTTTCAGGTCCAGCTTCTATCTGTTCTTGTTGTACTACTTGAGGCTTATGGCAAGAGCAGTTACAGCGTGGATTATGGCAATCTGGGTGGTCGTTCATTAAGCAGGTTTCGCTTACCCCGCCTGGAACTCCAGGTTTATCAAGCGATGGAGGCATTTCGCATCCCTATTGTTCTTCCTTTAGAATCTCTAATTACCTTTATATCATACATCTACTTAACCTCAGTTAAATTGGTGGGCTGGCTAGGATTTGAACCTAGGACCGTCGGCTTATGAGGCCGCTCCTCTGACCTCTGAGGTACCAGCCCTTCTAGTTCAGCTGGATGGTTGGGAACCCTTGCACGCCACTTAGATTCATCTGTAGGGTCGCTACTGCCCCAGCATATATCTGAATAGGTACAATTATAACAATCCCATCCAGTTGTCATTGGAAAACTATAATCCAAAGCCTCAAACGCCCCTTGTTTATTATTATCAAGGAAATAGCCATCAACATAAGCAGCCATATCTTGTCTAACCTTCTCAGTTATTAATGTTTGCCTTTTCCATCTCTCAACCTGATAGGCATCCCTAGTTATAGGTGGGAGCGAGAGGAAATAACTTTCCAGCGTTGATATATCATTCCTGACAAGATAATCAATCCAGCCATAAACTCCACCAGGATAACAATCTCTAACGGCCCTTTTACGGAACCCTTTACCAAGTGTATGATTTCTATTACCAGGGCACTTAGCGCCATTACCCATAACGTGAGGAGCAGTACAAGTGTAATCCCACGATGTAGCATACTCTAATCCTCCCTGTTCACCTGGAAGGCTAACATCAGTATTATCCTTGACCCAAGCATAGATAAGCATATTATTATACTGATAGTATCCAGACCCCTTAGGCCATTCGGTCTTATTCCCTTTAACTAGCCCTTCAATTATAACACCATCTACTTTCATGCCCAGACGGGATTCAACAGCAATAGCCTCAGTTAAGGTTTGCATATCCACTTGGAATGACTGTCTCCATTGCTCGTTTGGATTAGAGGTAGACTTGAAGTTAATAACCATAGCCATTCCACTAGCCTTGGACCTAGCTAATAGGTCTGTTCGGGTTAATAATCTAACCTCAGCCTTATCATTATCATCCCCAATCAACCATCCAATAGATTCCTCTTGCTCAATCCCTCCCTCGACAGGGATATAATTAGCTAATAACCTAGGATAACCAACAAGACTCCAGCCATATACCAGCCCTTTAACAAGGTCAATCTCTTGTAATAACTCGAATTGTAACCTCGCCATTAATTCAGGTTGGATATTAGAGTCAGATACAATAGGGAAATATTCCTCATAATATTGTTTCGCTGCCAAATCAGCTGATTCCTTTGCTGATTTACCTAATATAATCCCCTCTATCCCTTCATGGATGAATCTACCTGTTATGAATGGCCAATATGGATTGATATCCCTTACTTTAACTATCCCTATCCCTAGGAATCCATAGTTCCAATAGTATTTACGGGCACACTCTCCTGCACACTCAAGCCTTGAACGGTCAAAATGATACAATGGAAGGCCACCACTATTTTTGCTTATCATTGTAATCCTTCAATATTTGCTCAAACCTATCAAGCCAGTTATTCATCTCTAGTCTATGCCTAGATAATGATTCCTCTATCCAAGTTGCAGCTTGTTTCATCTCAGCGGCAGCGGAACACATATTATGTCCTGCTCCGCTAACCGCTTCAGAACCCATTAATGTCATGTATTCCATAACTATTGTTGATTATCCCCCCTCTCCGCTCTAGATAATAACTCTAATCCCCTTTTTATACGGTCACGCTGCCTAACCTTCCTAGCCTTATCCGCATGTTTAGGACAACAATAGATATTCCAATATACCTTAGGGTCAAATATATTATTACATCCATCTAATGCACATTTACGTGGTTCAAGTGTAGTTTCCATAAGATTAAAATGGTGCGGGAGGTGAGAGTCGAACTCACAAGGGGATTGCTCCCAACTGATTTTAAGTCAGTCTCCTCCGTCCAATCGGGATGCTCCCGCAATCTCGGACGCTGCTATTCCACGCTCTTAAAGGCGGTCGCCGGGTAACTCAGCAGCCGCTTAGGGCGGTAGAGAGTATGTACCCCGCTGTGCGCCAATAGGCGGCAGTACACCCCGCGTGTTCTCAAAGCAGCACAGTAGGCAGCCTAGCCAGATGCAGCAGACTGTGAAGGCGGTTCCCGGTGAAACCCCAGCGTCCGAGTTCGGTATAATACCACCGTCACGGATGCGTGTCAACCCTCATTTTTCATCAAAAATCCCTTGCATTTTCAATCAAATATGATATCATCCAAAATCACCACCAATGCACCATACCTAATAGAGAGAGCGGACAGGGGGGCTTGATTGCTGCAATCAATCAACCCTCCTTAATCCCATTGCAGGGGATAAATGGCTACTTTACCAATTAATTCAATTAGGAGAGATAATGAACAAGCCGTTACGGATGCACAAGCCGGAACGAGTCAACAAACCTCTTCCCAAAATAGACCAATCTCTATTCAAAATGAAATCACCAACGCTTGGAACGATTACACTAGACACCTTAACGACTATTTCTACAACCCAGACACAGAAGCAGTTGAAATAGTTCTATCAGTTATCGCTAGTCATTTTCATAAGGATTGTGACCCTATTTGGCTTTTCATTAATGGTCCAAGTGGTGGAGATAAATCAAGCATATGTATCAACTCAACCTTAGATATCCCTAATGTTCACATGCAAGGGATAATAACAGCTAAGACATTTCTATCAGGTTATACAGGGACAGCTAATGCCTCTCTATTACACAAAATTGGTTCGGGTATATTAGCCTTTAAGGATTTCACAACCTTCCTATCCCAAAGTAAAGAGGAACAAGCCCAAATCCAATCGCAATTAAGGGAAATATATGATGGCTCATTCGTAAAAGAAACAGGTAAAGGGCTACCATTAAAATGGAAAGGGAAGATAACAGTTATAGCAGCTGTTACCCCAGCATTAGAGAGAGAGTGGGGAACTAGACGAGATTTAGGTGAGAGATTTATTCAAATTAGAATTAGCCGTAAAAAAGGGATAGAACAGGCTGAGTCAGCCCAGCGTCAAAGGGGATTAGAGACATTTATAAGTGATAGGATGAAGCAACTAGCCCTTAAATTCTTTCAACTCAACCCCCCTATAACCAACCCTCCACCTAAATTATCTATAAATCAAATGACAAGGGTTGCTGCAATGGCTGAGTTAGTCGCCCATGCTAGAGGGCATGTTCCAGTCAACCCATTAACAGGAGCAATAACAGGATTAGCTGAGATTGAAAATAGTGGAAGAATGGCTAAGTGTATAGCTGGTATTATAAGCAATCATGCGGCTTTATTTCGTAGAACAGCTATAGATGAATCAGATATGGAGATAGGTAAACGAGTAGCCCTTAACTCAATCCCATCTAATAGGGCATTAATAATAGACATAATCCCATTAGATGGATTCCTAACAACTAGCCAATTAGTAGCTCAGGTTGGATTACCTAAATCAACTATAACATTCCTTACCGACCATTTGGAGTCATTAGGAGTGTTACGGATACAGCGTAACGAGCAGATTGATAATAATTACGCTTTAACAGGATTAGCTAAGGGGCTGTGGAATAAGGCATTTAGCCCCCTAGCTGAGACTACGGTAAACGGAACAGATAGGGGTTTGGCTCACTAACTGGGTCAGTTCCATTATACCTAACCCAGCTTTCATTACCACAATTAGGGCATGTATGTTCACTAGTCACCCCAGCACAGTTATCAGAGTGCTGCCATACATGCCCACAGTTGTTACATTTATGCTTATGGATATCCTCCTCCTTAATTGGTATTCCCAGTAGGTTCCTGAGATGCTTGGCTACCATCCACGGCATTAGGTTCCTCCTGAGATTCCACCGGAGCATTATCACACATACCCTCATGGGCAAAGGATTGATTACAGTGAGGGTTACTACATTTCCGTTCTACAACCTGACCTAATGCCTCAGTTACTGGGTCACTTGTCATAGTAACTGTAGAAGGCAAGCTAGTCTGTTCACCTGAGATAACCTCAACAACCTCATTTTGAACCTGTAATGTAAATATCCCATTCGCCAACCGTCTACCCTTTAACTCCCCACTCCGCTTAATAGCCAAAGCCCCCTTTCTAAGGGCAGATTGCCAGTTAGGGGCTATGACTAAAACAGCCACCTCACCTTCAACCCTTGGAAATGTCCCAGCTACACGCCATTGTCTATTTGCCATTTTCTAATTACCTCCATTAGTATGCATACTATCAGCCATCTCAGCTAGTCTAACCTTTCCTAGCTGACTTAATCCATCTCCTCCACAAGCGGGACATATCCTTGTAACTGATACCTTAGCTCCCGTTCTATACATAAGCTCAGTAACATACTTATCCCCTTCACATACCTCACATGTCTCCTCAGACAAGGTATCATCAGGGTCATCAGATACTTGACTAGTTATAATCCCCTCACCTGAAGGAAATGTAAGTTGTTTAGGTTCATTACCCTTAGCTGACTCAGCTATCCTTTCCAACTCAGTTAATACTCTAGCCTCTGTACTGGTTATCCCTGGAGCCTCCCAAAACGATTGACACTGGCAGTTATCATCTAAGCACATCCCTGCTAGATTGCCCTTAGGGAAATTAGACTTTTGATAATCAGTCCTATAATGGTCCCCAAAGGTATGGCCACATTTACACATCTTACTATTCCTACCATCCTCCCCAGTTGAGCCAGTCGTCTGGGTCGTAGTCGTCGGTTGGCTTGTATCCGTTTGAGTAGGTTGAATACCCTTTGTATTGTCCTGGGGCGGGGTAGATACATTTAGATTGGGAGTATGAGCCTTCACCCTGCCCTGTTCTAACATACTCCCTTGCTGGAAAGCAAGTTCAAGCGCCTCAGTTGCCTTAGACTTAGGCATGACTCCATCAGTATAAACTGTAGCGTCATACTTAGCATACTCCCCACACTTTAGCTTAAGTCTGGAGACAGCTTTATACTCAGCCCTATTATTAATCACAATCTCAACAGGCCAGTTGCTATGTGCGATATCTGTCCCTGAGAAGAAAACACCCATTCCAACATGAGAATGAATAGCCCCGATAGTCCCAGCCTTAGGCGTCACACCTGTTGGGATATCAACATGCGCCCCACCTGCTGTCTGAGGGGGATGATAATAGCTTTCAATAAGATAAACTGGCTCATTTTTATCATCAACCGTCAGCTTACCCTTTAATAGAGCAATCCATTCAGTGTTAATATCCTTAGCTAGTTTAAGGAATGTCTGCCACATCAATACAGGAACAAGGACATAAGGAACCTTAGGATTAAGGGGACACTTATCAGTTATTTCCTTATTCTCAGCACAGACGAATACATGCTCATCCTTAGGATTAACTACCCTAAAGCTATAGGGGTTACTGTTATCCTTATGACTATGGCCATTAGGTCTAGCTGTAACAGTTACACCTAATGTATGATTAGATGAGCGAGACTCACCTGTATAGCCATTAGCCCCATTAGCCTCCCTTCTCATCCTTTCAATCATATCCATATCCCTAACGGTAGCCTTACCATTAGCGAATCTAAGTAAAGCAGCGTTATATTGATTATTAGCTTTACGTAACTTACGCTCACTAGACTTGCTCATCTTCATTTACCTCCTCTGTTTCTATATAATCATTCTCAGGAAGATTAAGGCTTCTCTCAAACTCAGGGTCAGTCTCGGCAATCTGGTCATGTAAGGTATTAGCATCTGAACTTAGATAAGACATATGCTCCTCTAATACCTTCTCTTCTTCCTCATTTAACGGTAATGGAGTAGCCTTAGCAATTAACTCCTCCGCTATAGGTTTAGCCTCAGCTAATCCTAGATTAGGGTAGCAATGCCTTAAATGTCTAATTAGATTAATCAAATTACCCTCAACTAATCTATGACACTTAGGATTAGGACAGCTAATCATAGGATATCTAGGCTTAACTTGATTGCCTTCAGCCATACTAGCTATCTTAAGGAAGCCGAATACCTCAGCTATATTATTATAAACTGGCCCCTTATCCCAGTCTACTAGATGGCTAACAGATGGAACGGTATTATGTAATATATAATAGCTAGCTACTGAACCCGCCATCATACAAGGGCCAACATGAACAGGAACAGTTTGATAACCTGGATTATCCTCTAGCTCAGTTGAGAACTCAGGTGGGGCTGGGGATAATGTCCACCTCTCCCCATCTGCCCCTACTTCTAGATATTTAATCCCCCCATCCTTAGCCCACTGATAGCACATCTTCCTAGACTTAAGGCTATCAGTACAACAAACAAGCCACTCAACCCTATTTTCATTAGCTGAGCCAATAGATGGGTCAAACATCCCCCTAGCATTGATATTATCAGCCTTTGGCCTTAGTAATCTAAGCCATTTAGCTAATGCAACAGACTTTAACTCTCCAACACTAGACTCAGGTAAGGGAAAACGATTAAGATTATGAATAGATATAGTATCCCCATCATATATAGTTAAATCCTCAACCCCACCTAATGTAAGGGCTAAGGCTACCCAACATCCTACTCCACCTGCTCCTATTAACATGACAGATGGCTTAGATAATCCTAAACTAGATTGCCTCTCATATAATGGGTCTATCCCTTGTTCAACCTCAGCTATATTAGCTGTGTCAACATCAGGTAATACAAACTCATCAGGCATGTTATCCCCTTATCTATCCCCTAGCTGTAGCTGGGACATTAAACGTATAATTCAACTCCTCCGCATCACTTTCAATCCTATCCCAACTAATCCTAGGATTATTCGCAGGCCTACCCTCATTAGACCTAATTAGATATTGTTCAGGTGTGGTAGTAGCATCTGGATTAGGATAGCTAGCATTCCCAGTTATTAGGTTCTTAACCATATCTGGTAATTGTTCAGCATATAATGGATAGAAGACATTAAGAGCATGAGATAACGGGCTATTAAAATTAATAACCCTCATCCCCCTGGATATCCCTCTTTCCACAGCTACTAGATTATCCATATTAATAACCCTAGCTGGCATACCTTGTAATTCCATGCATGTTCCAGTTGTAGTATTATGAACAGTATGCCAGATATCCCCTCTAACCTCATTAACAGCATATCTCCCATCAGTGGATAACCTAAGCCACATCTGCATTGGCCTACTACTATAATAAGCCTCATCCCTACCTGGGATACGAATAGGATTCCAATGAACCGTCCCCCTCCACCTATCAACCCTATATCTAATATCCTCTAGATATGTGCTAACCCTTAAGCCAATCCACCATCTCTCATCCATTAGCTTAATAGGCCTACCAGATTGTCTAGCCCACTCAGGCGCTTGATTAACCATGCTAGCCCTAAGTTGCTCAACTTCCCTTCTAATTGTCTCAACCCTCCCCTGTGCCTCACTAACCATAATCCTAGCATCCGTTTGGGCCTTATCCAATTTAGCCTGTACCTCAATCTGAGCTATCCCTTTAGCCTTATCCCTAATATGCCTATAGATATTAGTATTATCCCTCTCACCTGTTGGGACTAGCTTAAATGACTTCCCACCTACAAATATAGTAGCTGGTTGTGCCCTTAATAGAAAGCTATCATCCTGTGATTGAGGAACAGGTGCCTCACTACTCGCTTCAGCTGTAGCCCTAACCCAGGTGAATGCCCATGCTTGGAGGGTGTCGTGTAATACCTGTGTTGGTAGCCCTTGCTCTAATGCTTGTTGGAGATAATAATCCGTCCTACGCCTACGGCTATGCCTACCACCTAATATCCTTTTCCACTCAGGAGGTAATAGGGATTTAATTACATTAATCTCAGGTAGGGCCATATTAGAGTTATTACGAGTAACCCTAATATACCATAAGCCATAATTATCCCTACGAACTATGACTTGGATAACATCAGTTGGTGGCTCAGGCTGCCTAAGCTCATTAGCTAATTGATTCGTATCAAGAGTAGCCATATTTCCTCTCCATTCCCCATTAATAAACTGATAAGCTGCAACCTGTCTATTAGCAGTTCCTTCTCTTATTATAACCCTATCTATATCATCTAGCCTTGTGACTTCCTCTATCCCTCTAGTCTCAGGGTTATACCTAAATTGTCTACGATTAGTCACTATATTAAACTCTCTTGTATTAGGTAATGCAAATACCTGTAATGTATCTAACTCCTCAGGTAGCATCCCTCTAGAGATTAACATCTGCCTAATATTATCTACTGTAGTCATTCTCTCAAGCATGATTATCTAACTCTCAAGGATTCTAGTTTAATTTTCGACCTTAGGGGCTACTACCACAGTGAAGTCCTAAGCCCTCACCGTTGTTAAACTAGAATCCATGACAATTAAATAATAAGGGGATACTTAGCCCATCTATCCGTACTGTTTCAGACTACAGACAGGTTACGAGATAAACAGTAATCACCACTAATGCATCCCCTTACCTAATACTCTCTACTCTCTAATATTGATACCTGTCTTATATGACTAAGACGAGATAGCCCATAATAAAAGAGAGTAGAGTATCATCAAAGGAACCGTTGTAAACTCCCGTAAGTTATTGATAACTCAGGAGTTGCCGCGGGTGTCCTTTGCGAACACTTCAAGGCTATGTGCCCCTGCCAACGAACCCGCAGCCTCAGTAGCCGTAACCGGGACACCGTTGACGCGAACAGAATATGACTTCAACCCAGCATCCCGCGCCAAAGCCATAGCCGCGTCACCAATGGTTCCAGTTGCAGCAATCTGGCCAGTAACCTGACCATTGACGATTGTCTTAACCTGTGCCGGAGCCGCAGCCTGTCTAGGAGTAGCTGTCCGCCCAGCTGCCTTGCTAACTTTCTTCTTAGTTGCCATTATATCATCCCCTTTACCCTTATCCCCTTTGGCTAGGCTGATTAGTGTATATCCCCATTGGAATGAGGAAACTTATTATCCTTAAACTTATATTTAGCAGATAGCCGATGCAATGAGTTATAGATTAACGTGAAGGCTACTATAACCATAAAGCAAAATAGGAATAGAATAGCTAATGCCACGGCTAGAGCAATAGCCTCTTGTTTGGATGGTGTGAATAGCGTTACTAGAATAGTATAAAAGGCCCATAAGCATAGGCCCTCTATAGCTCTCTTTGCTATCATGTAACCCCTGTCTTTGATTGAGCTAACTGGTGGGATACTACAATTACAGGTTAAATGTCAAGCTATAAATGAAATTAAATTTATAAACTGAACCATTTAACCCATAAAACCCTGTCAAATAGCCACTTAAGCAAGTTAACCATAATCCAGCCAACTCCATAAGCAATTAAACAGATAGCTATAATGGATAGCCAAATAGCTAGTACTAATAGGAAGTTAACTAGAATGACCATTAGGCACGCAAGCCTTTCTAAACCCATTCGCATCAAAGCTAAAGTTATCCCTACTATATGTATCCACTAATTCCTCTATGAAATTATCCCATATAGCCTTTTGTTTAGGATAATCCATAGCTAGCTTATCAACAGGATAGTGTTTACGAATAGCGTTACTGACTTGTGTATATTGACGCCTAGAACTAATAGCCATGATAATTAAACCTCCATTGAGCTTAATTAACTCCCAGCTTAGGTTATTGAGGAGGGGCACTGATTATGTAGTTGTATTATCCCCTTTTAACTGATAGCTAGCTAAATAATTATTCAGCAGCCGCCTTAGAGCCAAGGCTGATTCTAATCCCTCCTGTTTTATGTCTAAACTTCCGCTCTGGTCTAGTCCGCTTGTCACTATTTCCATGCGGTCTAGGCGTTCCAATCTTATGGCTAGGCTTAGATAGCTCATATTCCCCTGGCTCGAATCCTCCCCCTCTATCAAAGCTAACAACCTCACTCCTTACAGATGGAGGCAATTCAAACCGCCTAGCTTGGGTTCCTTTAATCAAATAACCCATATTAGCTGATATAATAACTCCATCTAGATGAAACTTACGCTTACACGCCACAGCCATAGCACAGGTCTTATGGCTTTTCTTCTTACTATTAGCCTCATCAGCCTTCGTAACCTCAATCCTAGCGTTACTTGTAGCATCCTTCACACTCTTAACATTAGGGAAAAACTTCCTAACAACCTGTAATGCTGTAGCCATTATATCCTCCATTGGAATCGTACATCCCCCTTATTATTTAGATTATACAACAAAGAAAGGTTACGAATCCATATTTAAAATAAGAATAGGCTAGGTTATCCCTAGCCCATATCCTAATCCCCTTTACGCTGTAACTCAGCATCAACCTTACTAACTAACTCCTTCCCCATATCAGTTAGCGTAAGGATATTATTAACCTGCTTAAGCAATCTAGCCTTAATCAAGCCTTCAATTATCCCACTATAGCTGGAATGGCTAACTCCCTTACTCATCAATCCAGCATATACCACGCCGGATGGAGCAGAGCCAATATCCTTAACTGTAGCTAGGATAGCATAAACAACATTAGCTGATGTCATATTCAATTACCTCCATTGGGTATTGGTATCACCTCAATTACCCTATCAGCAGGGATAGAGCAATAGCAATTATAGGCTGCCTTAGAGCCTATATAATCTGGGTCAGGCTTTAACTCAGCCATCTTATCCTCTGGTATATCCACCTTAACTAGGACAGGGGTTATATCCCCATCTAACCTAGGCTGGCCATCCCTACGTTTCCATGAGAAATCAAATAGGTCATATACCTCACCTGGGTTAACTTGTGAATAGGCTGACCTAATCCAAGCAAAGCTAGTGGCCATATCTTTATCAGGGGTTAGGTATATCCCATGAGGAATAGGGATATCCTTAACACGGAATGACCTATCAGGCATAGGCTTAATACCCTCAACTAGGATATTATCAGCATAAGCCTTAATCGTCCCATGATACATAATCATAATCTACCCTCCATTGGGGTTAGGTTATTTAGGTTGCCATCACAATGCAGCAATAAAAGCGAATAGCAGCCCATTAGAGCAACAATCGGCCAGCGGTCACGTCATTGTGCCACCTAACGCGATATAATTGCTCTAACGCGCTGCTATTAGCGCGTGATGCCATCTGACATGGCATCCGTGAATCAAATATCACCAAATAGTGACAACGCCCGGCCAGACATAAAGGCTATCAGCATTAGCCTCAGCCTCTAGTTTGGTAGCAGCCTCAGCTATCCAGCTAGGGCCATGATTGTAAATATGAGAATAATCAGTGGGATAAGGTTGACTATCTCCTCTTTCCTCTGGCATTAGGAATGGTATCTCAATTGGCTTTAATGCAGGTGAGATAACCTTAGGCCACGGTTCATATTGCTTCAAATTGCGAGTAATACCACAGCTATTATCCATAGTTGTCTCCATTGGACTAACTTGTTTGGGATAAGGGTTTATTCCCCCACTTAGGTAGCTTACTGCTATGCAGGCTATTCGTGCTGCACTCACGATATCTCTAAATGAGAGAATAAACCCATTGAATAGGCCCTTTAGTATCCTCAGGGCCTATCTATTGGCTTACTCCTTGACTGACAGTTTAGACCTGTTAGCCTCAATAAAGGCTTTCAGTTCAGGAACATGGGGGAGAAATGCATCCCACTGGCTGACATACAACGTGATTGGGAAACGTCCCATCCCATACACACTTACTCCGCCCTTCTCGCTGACCTTAAAGCTAATCTTGCTGCTGTTCTTAGCAGCCAGTTTAGCGTCTAGTTCAGCAATTCTCGCCTGCAATTCAGCGATAGTCGGCTCATGCTTGCCATTGGCTGGGCTAGCCTTAGTGGTATCAACAGCCTTAAGCTAGACAAGTTTAACCTATCAGCAATCTATGTTAGGATGTAACATAGAACATTAATGCGATATAATTACACACTCACTATGACGGTGACATGCGATAGATGTTGCATAAACAACATCTGTTGGTTATCTCTATCCAAAGGCCCAACGTGACTGACGCTAGGATATGCCGCGTTATAACTGTTATAAACTCAACGCTCACCTTGCTAGCTACCGTCAGCGCCCACTCATAGAGGCTAACTAACATTCAATCGCTCATTGCCCTCATCGGCACCTAATCCCCCGGTCGCTGTTCTATCCATTCCCACCGTATGCAGACTATCTTCGCGGTCACAATGGCGTCTATCAGGGGAGAACATCACGATTGCTGTTGGCTTCCAGCGAGTGACTGACTCGCCGCTGCCGTGCTACTGAACTGCGATTGTGCCATGTAGCAAACCGCATGCCATGTGTCCCGGCGACATAACTCGTTTGTTATCAATCGTACTAGTAATACCACATGACAATAAATGTCTGGTACTAGCGACACAATCGGTCATATTCGTTGCAAACAAATGGTCCTGGTACGACAAAAATTGTCAGCGAACGAAAAACGAATATCCATTCCTTAGCTGGAAACCCTCCTTAGTCAGGACCCAGTTACGAAGGTCAAGCCACCCCTGGCCCATCTAACCCTCCAGGGAGGGGTCCCACGCACTGACTAGTATATAGAATCCTTACCAAAACACAGTAAGCACCCTTATTGAATGGGTCCTCTTATTATCTAACTATAGTTATAATGATGGTTACGGATAAATACCTAAGTATAATAATAAAGAGAGTATGATAAATAATATATTTGTTATAGTACCATTACTAGTAATCATGCTAAGTTTATCAAGGTTTATCAAGCATAGCGGATATATATTCACTATATCGGATATTATTTATAGCATATAAAATAGTATTGACATCTAACCTGCTTATTGATATTATATATCAATGCCTCCATCATTAAAATTATTAGAGCAAACATATCTATCCTGTACTTATGGCTATCAGGAGCCTGATGAACTCTATTGCTCCATAGATATATATGAATGGCTAGCTATGCAAGTAGGCCATAGTCCAGATAATGGATATTGTATTAAATTTAATAACTCTAAAGCTATCCCTCGTCTCTCATTACCAACTGGAACATGGATATTTATAAACACCGACCATCCTAGGGAGCCTAGATATCATGGATTATTTAGCCTTGATAATTTAGAATGGCAACCTGCCCCGGCTGAGTTGATGCATAAGAAAGTTAAGACTAGATTCCCTGAAGGGGCTGAGTTATAACTAACCATCATATTCGTCATTATACCCTCTAGGCTTATCCACATATTCCCCAGCTATCCAGACTTTTCTACCCTTCTTAACTCTTTTAACCTTATTAGCCTTAATCCATTCCTCATTAAACCTAAGCATCTCCCTACAGTTTCGACATAATAGCTTAGCTATTTTAACTCTCTCATCCCCTATAGCATCAATTATCCGTCTATAAGCCTTATGTTGGCTCCATTTTCTACTCTCAGGAGTCAATAATACGATAAACAAGCTATCAGGCCTATCCTCAGGACAATACCCCTGCCC
>Ga0307474_10000103_pt1 | contig 61994 bp, 57 predicted proteins | sample atmos_gasesECM1C_2_FD_203312 | JGI IMG/M metagenome (GOLD analysis project Ga0307474, IMG submission 203312) | Hardwood forest soil microbial communities from Morgan-Monroe State Forest, Indiana, United States - atmos_gasesECM1C_05 | ecosystem: Environmental > Terrestrial > Soil > Temperate...
GCCGTGGTGACGATCGCGACCGTATCGAGCTCCTCGCCATTCGGGCCCATCCAAGTCTCGGCGACAGCAGCAAGTCCAAGCGGCTCGCGATCCCTGCGGTAGATGAAAAAGGGACGCTTGCGGCCGTCGACGACCTGCCATTCGTAATAGCCGTCGGCCGGAATGAGGCAGCGCCGGCGCCGGATCGCGTTCTTGAATGCAGGTTTTTCCTGCACGGTCTCGGAACGTGCATTGATCAGAAGCGTAAATTTGCGGGGGTCTTTCACCCAGGATGGAATGAGTCCCCAGCGCATCAGATGAAAATGCCGCGCGCCATGCTCGAGAATCACCACAGGTATGGGTTGCGTCGGGGCGATATTATGCCGTGGCGGGAAATTCGGCTGCTCGAGATAGCCAAAAATGCGCCGCAAGGCCTCGGGAGGCGAGGTGATGACAAACCGTCCACACATTCTTCACGCCTAGATGGGTATCCATTCAGCCGCTTTTAACCCCGCATGGCAACACTGCGGAACATGATCTCGATGGCCGCACCAACCGCGCCCCCTCCGACGCAGCACCTGACCGGCCTCGACGAGGCCGCACGTGCCGCGACGTTGAAGGCCGCCAACATCAATCCGCGTACGGGGCTTGCCACCGACTATCTCAATCACTTCAACGAAGCCATCATGCTTCTGGAGATGATTCCGGACATGCCGGACTGCGCGACCGACTTCCTGGAATGGCGCCCCTTGTCCTATGCCGAGCATTTCATCGCCTCCAATTTCAAGGCCCGCGATCTCGCAATCGAGGCCTACGAGTCGACTGAGCCGGAGCTGCGCGCCGAATTCGACCACATGACGGAAACCATGACCAACATCCTGACCGCGGTCAGCCAGGCCATGCGCGAGGTCAACCAGGATTCGACGCGAGCCAAGCTCGCCGTGCAGGCGATCAGCTGGCTGAAGGAGTTGGTGGCGGCGACCGGCGGTATTATCAATGGCGGCACCGAGGCCAACGTCGACTACATCATGACCCATTGATGGGCGAGACATCGACCCCTCCCGCGCGGCCGCAGCTTGCGGTGAGCGCCGCGATCTTTCGCGACGGCAAGGTGCTGCTGGTGCGGCGCGCCCGCTCGCCGGGCAAGGGCTTTTATTCGCTGCCCGGCGGCCGCGTCGAATTCGGCGAATCCCTGCATCAGGCGATAGCGCGCGAGGTCGACGAGGAAACCGGGCTCAAAATCGACATTGTCGGGCTGGCCGGCTGGCGCGAGGTGCTGCCGTCGGCCGGTGGCGGCGGCCACTATGTGATCATGTCGTTTGCGGCGCACTGGCGGGCCAATGAGCCCGTGCTGAACGACGAACACGACGATTTCAAATGGCTGGCGCCCGACGCGCTGGGCGACCTCAAGCTGACCGGAGGCCTGCCCGAGGTGCTGGAAGCCGCGGAACGGTTAATAAAGGCCTGATTTCCTCGTCTTTTGATTGAGCATGATCTTCTCGGAAAACCGGTTTCCACTTTGCGCTAACGCGGCCCTGCGGGTCCGGATCATGCTCCCCACGCCTTGCTTAATGTGCAATTAAAGGGCTATCAGGCGGCTGTCGGACCTCATTCATGCCCAAGCGCCTCCTCGCCCTCATCCTGATCTGCCTGAGTTTGGCTGCGCCGCTCCGCGCCCAAGACGGGGCGTCGGGGGCTGCGCCGTTCGACGGCGACCTCCAGCGGCTCGCCGAGATCCTGGGCGCACTGCATTATTTGCGCGGCGTCTGCGGCAGCAATGAAGGGCCGAAATGGCGTAACCAGATGCAGGCGCTGATCGACGCCGAGACGCCGTCCGGCGACCGCCGCACGCGCATGATCGCGGCCTTCAACCGCGGCTATAACGGTTTCCAGCAGACCTACCGCACCTGCACTCCGGCAGCGCTCGTCGCCATCCGCCGCTATGTCGAGGAAGGCTCCAAGATTTCGCGAGACCTGACGGCAAGGTATGCGAATTAGGTGTTTTTAGTATGCGACGTCTGCTGCTGATCGCGATTTGTCTTCTCTGCGCTTGTGTCCCGACAATCGCCTCGGCCGCATCGCTGGTGGGATACTGGTACGGGCAGGGCTACCAACCGTCTATTCATGAGGTGACCCAGTTCGTCGCCCATCGTCGAGACGATGGTTCATTCGAAATTCGCTTCCGAGCCTACAAGAATTGTGTTCTCTCCTTCGACCAGGTGGAGTCCGGCACATGGATGATGGTTAACCCGGACACCTACCGGACAGTCACGACGTCAATCAATGGATTAAGACTGCGGTCGCCCGCGATTGACGATTACCACATCGCCGAACTGACCGACGAACATGATCGGTACGTCCATTTGGCGACAGGTGTCGAATATTCCGCCAGACGCGTCGACGAGAATTTCGCCTTCCCGACCTGTGAAGCCATCAGTTTGGCCAAGTAGAGAACATTTGCTCGGCGCGGAACCTCCTCCGAGGCTTTATTCACCGCCGTTAACCTTTCCTAAAGAACTGCTCTAGGCGCCCACGCCCCGCGTGCTACACCTGCTCTCGACGCGCTCGGCTTGTCACAAAACGCGTCAGTTTTGTCCCTCTTGTTTCAAGCGCTGCCACATGTCCTTTCATCTCGCCGGCGACCCCCTCCCCGATCACGAGCAGAAGCAGGCCGCGCTGTCCTATCTCAACGAGGCCTGGGCGGAAGCGCGCCATGACGGCGTCGACGGTGATTGCCTCGCCCAAGCGAGCCTGTTCGCCGCCCTCGCCGAGCTCGTCGCCACCTATGGCGAGGACGCGGTCGCGAAATTCGCAGAAGGCCTGCCCTCGCGCGTCCACAACGGCGAGTTCTCGCTGGCGCTGGCGAAGCAGTAGGCGGGCAAAGAACGGCCTTACCCGCGATCGACGACCCTCTCCCGGCGAGCTCAGATTTTGCCTGACGGGCAAATCGCTTCAATCTCGCGCTTCAAGCTCATCCAAGTTTGTCCAGCCCTCGCGCGAAAAATTTCCCTCTTTCGTTTTTCCGAAAATCGTGATTTAATACTCTCCGTTCCGCTCCGACACGAGGGGCGTACGCGTCGTCACGAACGTGGAGCGGAATGCGGTGGACGGGAATGTGCCGATAGACGTACGGTTTGCGGACGGCGAAGTCGTGTGGTCCTGGCGCGCCCATGCAGGCGCTAAGTCCTAGCAAAGCTGAAAGCTTCGCGAAGGCGACGGTGGCAAACGCCGGTTCACCGGGGAGAACACGTATAAGCCGTAAACCATCGCGCAGGGAAGGCCGGTGTGATCACCGCCTGTACCTGTGGTTCTCGCGCTCGCGCAAATTTCCTTTGCGCGAGGCCCCGGGTGCAGCGGCCACCCGGCCTTCCCTGCGCCCTCAGCATTTTTCGAGGGCGATTTATCATGCAAAGCTCGGGCGAAACGCGTCGCGAGAACACGAAGGCGTGGCTGCTGCTTAAGCCGGCAATGACCGTGTTTGATATGGAAGCGCGATGCCTCCCCATAGTCGTCCTGGCGAAAGCCACGACCCATAACCACAGGATATGGTTTTGCGAAGGAAGCTGCCAGCGAGTGCCATAGATGGATTCCGCGGTATGGGTCCCGGCCTTCGCCGGGACGACGTGCCCCGATTGACGCCGCGCCGGACTTAAGAATGCTGCCAAGCTACTGACTCATGCCACTTCACGTGCCGCTTGAGCCTGATAGCACAGTCCACAGGCCTTGTTGCGCGCTGCCGGGCAGCTTAACTTGCACATGAATGTCGGCTAGTTGCCGCTCAACAAGAACTTCAAGAGAAAGCAATGCAGGCAGCGTTTCTTCCCGACCGGGGCGTGGTGAAAGTGTCCGGCGAGGACGCACGCAATTTCCTCAATGGCCTCGTCACCACGGACATCACCGGGCTCAAGCCGGGGCAGGCGCGCTTCGGCGCGCTTCTGACCCCGCAGGGCAAGATCATCGTCGACTTCGTGGTCACCGAGGCGCCCGCGGGACACGGCGGCGGCTTTCTGTTCGACTGCCCGCGCGCACTGGCGCAAGCGCTCACGGACAAGCTCCGATTCTACAAGTTGCGCGCAAAAGTGACGGTGGAGAATTTGAGCGACAGTCTCGGCGTCATCGCCGCCTGGGGCGGGGAGCTTGCCATACAGCCGGACCTCACCTTTGCCGATCCGCGCGCACCCGGCCTTGGATATTGCATTCTGGCCCCGCAGGAGTTGGCCGAGAAGGTTGCCGCATTGATCGGCGCCGACCTTGTGGACGCCAGCGCCTATGAGGCGCAGCGCATCGCCTGCGGCGTGCCGCGCGGCGGGCTCGATTTCATCTATGGCGACGCGTTCCCGCACGAGACCAATATGGACCGGCTCAATGGCGTCGATTTCGACAAGGGCTGCTATGTCGGCCAGGAGGTGGTCTCGCGCATGCAGCATCGCGGCACCGCGCGGACCCGTACGGTAAAGATCATTCTCGACGGCGCCTCACCGGAAACAGGCGCCAGCATTCTCGCCGGCGACAAGCAGGTCGGCACCATCGGCTCGACCGCAGGCGACAAGGGCCTGGCGCTGGTACGCACCGACCGTGTCGCCGACGCGCTGGCCGCGGGCCAGCCGCTGACCGCCGGCGGGCTGCCGCTTCACCTTGCCGAGGCCGAGGCGATCCTCAATGTCAGCAAGCAGGGCGTAGCATGAGCCGCTCGGCCCGCCTGCATCCCGACGGCAAGATGCGTTGCCCCTGGCCGGGCGACGATCCCTTCTATATCACCTATCACGACACCGAATGGGGCGTGCCGGAATATGACGACCGTGCGCTCTATGAGAAGCTGATCCTCGACGGTTTCCAGGCCGGCCTCTCCTGGATCACGATCTTGCGCAAGCGCGACAATTTCCGCAGCGCCTTCGATGATTTCGAACCGGCGAAAATCGCGCGCTACAATGCGAAGAAAGTGCATGCGCTGATGAACGACGTCGGCATCGTGCGCAACCGCGCCAAGATCGAGGGCACGATCGAGAGCGCAAAGTCCTACCTGAAGATCATGGAGGAAGGCCCGGGCTTCTCGAAGCTTTTGTGGGATTTCGTCGACGGCAGACCCAAGGTCAACCAGTTCAAGACCACTGCGAGCGTGCCGGCCTCGACCCCGCTGTCTATCAAGATTTCGAAGGAGCTCTCCTCGCGCGGCTTCAAGTTCGTGGGACCTACGATCGTCTACGCCTTCATGCAGGCGACCGGCTTGGTCAACGACCATCTCGTCACCTGCTTTTGCCACGAGGCCTGCGGCAACACCCACCGCAGGCCGCGCTTTGCGGTCAAATGAGCTCACGTCAGATGAGTTCAGACAAGAGCGCCGATACCCGCGCCTGGCAGCGTATGTTGTCGGGGCGCAGGCTCGATTTGCTCGATCCCTCCCCGCTCGACATCGAGATCGCCGACATTGCCCATGGCCTTGCGCGCGTCGCCCGCTGGAATGGCCAGACCTCGGGCGCGCATATTTTCTCGGTCGCTCAGCACACGCTCTTGGTGGAAGCGGTGATGCGCGCGGAAAACCCCAACATCGATGCCAAGGTCAGGCTTGCCGCGCTGCTGCATGACGCGCCGGAATATGTCATCGGCGACATGATCTCGCCGTTCAAGGCGGTACTGGGGGGCGACTACAAGTCCGTGGAGAAGCGGTTGTTGTCCGCGATCCATATTCGTTTTGGCCTGCCGCCACAGATCCCTGTCACGATCGAGCGCCAGATCAAGGCAGCCGACCGCGGCGCGGCATATCTCGAGGCTACGGAACTCGCTGGTTTCTCCAAGGAGGAGGCAAAGCGCCTGTTCGGCCGCGATCCGGGCCTGCCGGACGCGGTCAGGGAGGATTATCTGACGCCCTGGAGCGCGGCCAAGGCGGAGAAGCGGTTCCTGACCCGATTCAAGGGGCTGGAGACTTGAATGGAGCGGGCGAAGGTGCTTTCACCGCGTCAAATCGGAACCGCAGGACCTGCAGGATGGGTTGAGCCAACGGGTCACGCGCGCCCCATTGGCTCTACCCACCCCGACCGAAGTTCATAGGCCCGCCATGATCCACGTCTGTTCGCTCGCTGCCCTCCCCGAAATCGTGAAAACGAGCGGCGCCAGCCATGTGCTGACAGTGATGGGCAAGGTCGACCAAGTGCAGCGACCGGCGTCGATCAGGCCGGAGAATCATCGCAAGGTGTCGGTCGACGACATCACCGAGCCGATGGACGGTTTTGTCCTGCCGTCAGAAGAACACGTCGCTCAGGTGCTCGATTTCGTGCGCAGCTGGGACCGCAGCGCGCCTTTGGTCATTCATTGCTGGGCCGGCGTCAGCCGCTCGACGGCAAGCGCCTTTGCGGCTGCCTGCGCGCTCAACCCGCATCGCGCGGAGATCGAGATCGCCCGGCATATTCGCACCGCCTCGCCGATCGCCTCGCCCAACCGGCTGATCGTTAGCCTCGCCGACAAGGCGCTCGGCCGCGAGGGACGCATGCTGCGCGCGCTCGATGCGATCGGGCCGGCGTCGATGATGGTGGAGGGCGTGCCGTTCCGGGTCGAGCTCGATTGAGGCGCCGTGATAAGGTTCATGTCTCGAAGCTAGCGGTTCGGATTCGGGGCATGGGGCTATGAGCGAGACGCCACTCAAGCCGATCGAGATCGGCCTGACCGCGGCCATCGTCGGGATCGAGGACAATGAGCCGTTGATCCTGACCGCCTCTGCCGAGGACGACGGCAAGATCGCGAGGCTTCCCTTCGGTCCGTTCGATGCGGTCGCGCACCGCACCTTCGAGATGGGCTTGCGCGCCTGGGTCGCCGAACAGACCGGATTGCAGCTCGGCTATGTCGAGCAGCTCTACACCTTCGGCGACCGCGGCCGCCATGCGGCAGCCGGTGACGCCGCCCATTTGGTCTCCATCGGCTATCTCGCCTTGACTCGGGCCGCCGCCGGCGTGGCGCCTGCGCCCGGCGCAGGCTTCGAACCCTGGTATCGCTATTTCCCCTGGGAAGACTGGCGTGAGACCCATCCCGAGATCATCGCCCGCGACATCCTGCCGGCACTCACCGAATGGGCGGGGCAGAGCGAGGATGCGGCGACGCCGCGCCCGCTGTCTCGCAAGGATCGCGTGCGGCTCTATTTCGGCACCGAGGACGCTCAATGGGACGAGGAGCGCGTGCTCGACCGCTATGAGCTGCTCTATGAAGCGGGCCTTGTCGAGGAAGCGCGGCGCGACGGCCGGCCGGCGGCGCTGGCACGTAACTCGCTGCCTGCGCTTGGCGCCGCCATGCGTTTCGACCACCGGCGGATCCTCGCTACCGCAATCGCACGGCTGCGCGCAAAATTGAAATATCGGCCCGTGGTGTTTGAACTGATGCCGGCCGAATTCACACTGACCGAATTGCAGCACAGGGTGGAGGCGATCTCGGGGCGGCATCTGCACAAGCAGAATTTCCGCCGGCTGGTGGAAACCACGGCCCTGGTCGAACCGACGGGCGTGATGTCGACACAAACCGGTGGCCGGCCCGCTGCGCTGTTTCGCTTTCGCCGCGAAGTGCTGCAGGAGCGTCCCGCTCCCGGCCTGCGGGTCCGCGGCCGGCGCTAATCCAGCGCCTCTCCCAACACCCGGATCCGGAACACCGGCTCCTTGGCTTCGTCGAGGAGTTCCATTTGCCATTCGACGTCGGGCTTGAGGCCGCGGGCGATGCCGCCCACAAGATTCGAGCAAACCGCTCTCATCTCGGTCCACGCGGCCTCGCGGGTCTCGAATTCGTACGGCAGATCAGCGGCGCCGGAACATTGACCCTGGCTGATCCGGAAGAAATAAAGCGCCATTAATGAACCCATGCGTAGGGCCCGTCCCCGCGCGAAACTGGACCGGCAATGCGACCAAGGCATGAAATCTGCGGACCGTATGACTACGGCGCCTCTTCCGTCCGATCACTCGGTCGAGCGGCGCAGTTCAGGTGCGGCCTCGACCTTCGCGGGCGCGGACTTGATCGGCTCGATCTTGCCACTTTCGACCCGCGGCGTTTCCACCCGGGCCGTGACTTCCGCGCGCGACTGCCCGACCGAACCAGCCTCCTCCGCGCGGCGCGCATGCGGCCGCGCTATCGCGCGCGCCATCAACATCTGGGTGCCGCCCATGTGGTGGAAGTCGCAATAGGCGAAGCTCATGCCGGACACCGAACCGCGGAAGCTGGCTTCATCGGTCTTGTCCAGATTGAAGCAGGGCTCGAACGGCAGGCCGCGCAGCGACGCGCAGACGGCCTGTCCGCGAATTTGCAGCGTATTGCCGGGAAGGCGAATATGCCTGATAGGCCCGGAGCCCGAGAACTGCACGGCGCCGGTTGCGCCCATGTCATCGAGGATGCGGCCCGCGCCGCGGGTGCCGTCGAAGCAGGTGAACGCGAAGACCTTGCCGGCGACGAATTTGCGCGCCTCGTCGGCGGTCATCATCCCTGCGAGCGCGGGTGCAATCATGGCGCCGGCGGTGACGGTGCCCAACAGAAAACGCGCAAGCATGCTACAACTCCAACTTGACCCGAGCGCGAGCAAAGTCTGCCTTCTTTACCCGCTGCTTACCATACGAACAGTGGCAACATTGGAGCAGCTTGGTTGGTAAAGTCTGAACGTCCTCAGACAATTTTTACTACAACGCGGCCGCGGACCTGGCCGGCGAGGATTTGCGGACCCATGCCGATGACCTGGTCCAGACTTATTTCATGAGTAATTTCAGACAGTTTTGCCCGATCCAGATCGCGCGCCAGGCGCTCCCAGGCGTTTTTTCGCAACGGTAGCGGGCACATCACGGAATCGATGCCGAGAAGGCACACCCCGCGCAAAATGAACGGCGCAACCGACGACGGCAGGTCCATGCCTGCAGCGAGGCCACAGGCCGCGATCGCCCCGTCATACCTGGTCATGGACAGGAGATTGGCGAGCGTGGTTGAGCCGACGCTGTCCACCCCGCCTGCCCACCGCTCCTTGGCGAGCGGCTTGGCGGGAGCGCTCAGCTCATTGCGGTCGATCACCTCCGCAGCGCCAAGGCCCTTCAGGTACGACGCTTCCGAAAGCCGCCCGGTCGAGGCAATCACGTGATAGCCGAGCTTGGCCAGTACCGCGGTCGCGACCGAGCCGACGCCGCCGGCAGCGCCAGTGACGACCATGGGACCCGCCTGCGGCGTCAGCCCGTGCTTCTCCAGCGCCAGCACCGCTAGCATGGCGGTGAAGCCGGCCGTGCCGATCGCCATCGCCTCGCGGGTGGAAAGACCGTCCGGCAGGCGGACCAGCCAATCGCCCTTCACCCGCGCCTTCTCGGCGTAAGCACCGAGATGGGTTTCGCCCAGGCCCCAGCCGGTGCAGACCACCTTGTCGCCCGCCTTCCATGCGGGATGGGAGGATTGCGCGACCGTGCCGGCAAAGTCGACGCCGGCGATCATGGGAAAGCGCCGCACCACCGGCGCCTTGCCAGTGACGGCGAGTCCGTCCTTGTAATTCAGCGTCGACCATTCGACTGCTACGGTGACGTCGCCATCCATCAACTCGGCTTCGTCGAATTGCGTGAGCGCGGCGGTGGTGCCCTTGTCCGCCTTGTCGATCCTGATTGCCTTGAACGTGGCCACGGCAAACCTCCCTGAACTCCTGCTTTCCGGGTTTTATCCCATCAGGCAGGCTGCGCAACGGTGCGCGTGACCGGCTTCTCCACGATCGGCAGGTTGATCAGCGCGGACAGCACGCCGAACAGGATCGAAAGCCACCAGACGGGTGTGTAGGAACCAAAGCTTTCGAACGCGACGCCGCCAAGCCAGACGCCAAGGAAGCCGCCGACCTGGTGGCTGACGAAGGCAAAGCCGTAAAGGGTTGCAAACCAGCGCGTGCCAAACATCAGCGCCACCAGCGCCGAGGTCGGCGGCACGCTGGACAGCCAGGTAAGTCCCGAGATCGCGCCAAACAGGATGGCGGTAGTAGGCGTGATCGGAAAGGAGATGAAGGCGACGGTCGCGAGCGCACGCATGAAATAGATGGCGGACAGGATGTAGCGCTTGGGCATGAAGTTCTGCAGCCAGCCGACGCCGAGCGAGCCGACCATGTTGAACAGCCCGATCGCCGCGATCACCCAACCGCCGATCTGCGCGCTGATGCCGCGATCGGCGAGAAAGGGCGGTAGATGCACGGTGATAAAGGCGAGTTGAAAGCCACAGGTGAAGAAGCCGAGCACCAGCAACACGTAGGAGCGATGGCCGAAGGCCTCTGCCAGCGCAGTCTTGAACGATTGCTGGCTTGCACCACCCGCCTTGGCAGGCTCTGCTGGGGGCGTTGCGATCGCAAGCGACAGCGGAATGATCAGCAGCATCAGGCCGGCGAACACCATCAGCGCCGTCTGCCAGCCGAAAGTGTCGATCAGCGCCACCCCAAACGGCGCGAAGAGGAACTGGCCAAACGAGCCCGCCGCCGTGCCCGCGCCGAGCGCGAGGCCACGCCGCTCAGGCGGCAGCAATTTGCTGAAGGCCGACAGCACGAGGTTGAACGAACAGCCCGACAAGCCGAAGCCCACCAGCACGCCCGAGCCGAGATCGAGCGAGAACGGCGTCGCTGAATAGCGCATCAGCACGAGACCTCCCGCGTAGAGCAAGGCGCCGACGATCATCACGCGCGACAGACCGAAGCGATCGGCAATGGCGCCGGCCAGCGGTTGCCCAAGGCCCCACAGCAAATTCTGGACCGCGATCGCGAGACTGAACACATCGCGGCCCCAGGCGAATTCCTGGCCCATCGGCTTGATGAAGAAGCCCACGCTTGAACGCGGGCCGAACGAGAGCAAGGCGATCGCACAGCCGCAGGCGATGATGACGAAAGGAGTACGCCAGCTTGAAGCGGCGGCAGCCGCCCGGAGGTCGCCCGCGGTTGTCGACATCAGCGTCCCAGTACGTTCTTGGCGGTTTTCCGGAATAGGCGACCGCGAGCTACGACGAGTTAATGCATTTGCATGAGAAGCCAAGCATCATCTCATCCAAATTTTTTTGCGCAGGGCAGCTCTGCAAGGCGCGCGGTCGGCCACGCCGAATTGATTAACGGAACGACTGGCGGCGCCTCTCGGGATATGCTAGGTTTATTGTGCTCACTTGGAGTATAATTCGAGTGGCCGGCAAAGCACCAGGCCGCTCGGCGAGATACAAATCAGCGAAGCAAAGAACCGGCCCCGCAGGCCGGGTTTCTCGGGCCGCGGATATACTCATATCGAGTATAATTGGTCTGAGTCCAGAGAAGGGAGGCAGTCATGCCGATAGCTGGAATCTACGGGCCAAACGATTTCCCCACCGCCGAACCCGGCCATGCCATTCCCATCCGCGACAGAGCGAACACTGCTCCGCGCGCCAGCGCGCTGCCGGTACCGCCTCTTGAATGGACGAGCGAAGTCGAGCGCGCCACCGCGCATCTCTACGAGCGCGTCAGAAACGTGATCCCGCCGATCGAGTGGCCGTTCATGGCGCCCTATGTGAAGGCGATCAATGAGCTGAAGGCCGAGCGCAACGCTGTCATCCTCGCGCACAATTATCAGACGCCGGAGATCTTTCATTGCGTCGCCGACATCACCGGTGACTCGCTGCAGCTTGCGATCGAGGCCACCAAGGTGAAGGCGTCCACGATCATCCAGTGCGGGGTGCATTTCATGGCGGAGACCTCGAAGATTCTCAATCCGGACAAGACGGTGCTGATCCCGGATTCGCGCGCCGGCTGCTCGCTGGCCGCGAGCATCACGGCTGCCGACATCCGCCTGCTGCGCGAACGTTTCCCCGGCGTGCCCGTGGTCGCCTATGTCAATACCTCGGCGGAGGTGAAGGCGGAGGTCGATATCTGCTGTACCTCGTCGAATGCGCTTCAAATCGTGGAGAGCCTGAACGCGCCGACGGTGATCTTCCTGCCGGACCAGTACCTGGCGCGATATGTCGCGTCGAAAACAAGCGTGAAGATCATCGCATGGAAAGGCGCCTGCGAGGTGCATGAGCGCTTCACCGGCGACGAAGTGCGCGCCTATCGCGAAGCCGATCCGAGCGTGAAGATCATCGCGCATCCGGAGTGCCCGCCCGACGTGCTGGCAGAAGCCGATTTCACCGGCTCGACAGCGCACATGATCAAATGGGTGCGCGACAAGCACCCGCGACGGCTCGTGATGATCACCGAATGTTCGATGGCCGACAATGTCCGCGCGGAGCTTCCGGATGTGGAGATGGTGCAGCCATGCAATCTGTGCCCGCACATGAAGCGGATTACGCTGTCGAACATTCTGGAGAGCCTGCTGTACTTGCGCGAGGAAGTCGTGGTCGATCCGGTGATCGCCGAAAAGGCGCGGCGATCGGTCGAGCGGATGATCAATCTGAAAAACTAGCCCGGCGTCCCGGCCAAGCGACACGCCTTAGTTCGAAGAGCCAAGGCGGAAGCGCGAGCCGGCACCCATAACCACAGGCGGTCGTTTGGCGAAGGACGATAACCACGAGCCAGCCGAAATAACTGCGGCCCGTGGTTATGGGTTCCGGCTTTTGCCAGGACGACCAAGGATGAAGCGCATGAGTAACGCAATTCACGAGCTTACGAACACAGACGACGTCGTCATCATCGGCGGCGGCCTCGCCGGTCTGTTCTGCGCGCTGAAACTTGCGCCGCGGCCGGTCACGCTGATCTCAGCGGCGCCCCTTGGGCAAGGTGCCTCATCCGCCTGGGCGCAGGGCGGCATTGCCGCGGCGCTGGCCGAGAGTGACAGCGCGGAAGCGCATGCGGCCGACACCATCGCAGCAGGCGCGGGCATCGTCGATGAAGCCGTCGCATTGGCGCTGGCGCGAGAAGCGCCCCGGCGCATCGAGGACCTGCTTGGTTATGGCGTGCCCTTCGACCGTGACCTCGAAGGCAAGCTCGCGCTCGGCAGGGAGGCCGCACATTCGGCGCGGCGTATCGTGCATGTTCGCGGCGACATGGCGGGACAGGCCATCGTCGCGGCGCTGACGGAGGCTGCGGGCAAGACGCCGTCGATCCGCGTGATCGAAGGTTTTGTGGCTGAGGCGTTACTGGCCGAGGACAATGCAATCACCGGCGTGCAATTGCGCAGGCGCGATGACATCACCGCGAAGCCGGTGACGATCGCCGCGAGCGCGATCGTGCTCGCGACCGGCGGTATCGGCCATCTCTACGCGGCGACAACCAATCCGCAGGAAGCTGCCGGGCTTGGCCTTGCGATCGCCGCGCGCGCCGGTGCTGTGATCGCCGATCCGGAGTTCGTGCAGTTTCACCCGACCGCGATCATGGTCGGTCGCGACCCGGCGCCGCTCGCGACCGAAGCTCTGCGCGGCGAAGGCGCAACCCTGATCAACGGCAACGGCGAGCGCTTCATGCTGGCTCGCCACCCGGCGGCCGAGCTCGCACCGCGCGACGTCGTCGCCCGCGGCGTGTTCGCTGAGATTGCGGCCGGCCGCGGCGCCTTTCTCGACGCGCGCGCGGCGCTCGGGGCGCGTTTCGCAGAAAGATTTCCGACCGTGTATGCGAGCTGCCGCGCGGGCGGCCTCGATCCCGCGACACAGCCGATCCCGATTGCGCCAGCCGCGCATTATCACATGGGCGGTATTGCCGTGGATGCGCGCGGCCGCAGCTCGATCGAAGGATTGTGGGCAGGCGGCGAAGTGGCATCGACCGGTGCGCATGGCGCCAACCGGCTCGCGTCCAACTCCCTGCTGGAGGCCGCGGTCTATGCCGCTCGCATCGCCGAGGATATTGCGGGTCGCGCAGTCCCCTCGCCGGCCCGGCTTTTGTCCGAGCAGCCGCTGCCGCGCAATTGCGCGATGCCGGCGCTATCAGACGAAAATCTTCGCAAACTCATGTTCTCGCATGTCGGCGTGGTCAGGGACGGCGAGAACCTGGCGGACGCGGTACGCATATTTGCCGCGATCGAGCGCGACACCGGCAACATCGCGCTGCGCAACATGGCGACCACGGCCCTATTGGTCGCAGCCAGCGCATTCGGCCGCCGCGAGAGCCGCGGAGCGCATTTCCGCTCCGATTACCCGACCGAAAAAATGGCCTTTGCCCATCGCACCATGACGAAGCTGCATGAGGCGAGGGAGATCGCCGACAGGCTCAATGATGGCGCGCGCCCGGCAGCGCAGCCGATGATGGCGTAGGGAGACCTTTATGACGACCGCAACTTCACTCCTGCATCCCGACGCTTTCCTCTCCCCGCTCGCCATCGACGAAGCCGTCATGCGCGCACTTGAGGAGGATCTCGGCCGCGCGGGCGACATCACCTCGATTGCGACTATTCCCGAGGCAGCCAAAGCCCATGCCATCATGGTAGCCCGCCAAGCCGGCGTGATCGCGGGCCTGCCACTCGCGCTCGCGGTGTTTCGAAAGCTCTGCCCTGACATCCACTTGCAGGCTTATGTGCGAGATGGTGCGGCAGTCGCCGCGGGCGTGCATCTGATGACAATCTTGGGGCCCGCGCGCGCGGTGCTGTCGGGCGAACGCACCGCGCTCAACTTTGTCGGCCGGCTTTCCGGCATCGCGACGCTGACATCGAATTACGCGCGCCGGACGGCCGGCACACACTTACGCATCTGCTGCACCCGCAAGACGACGCCGGGCCTGCGCGCGCTGGAAAAATACGCTGTGCGCTGCGGCGGCGGCTTCAACCATCGTTTCGGGCTCGATGATGCCATCCTGATCAAGGACAATCACATCGCTGTCGCCGGCGGCATCAGGCCGGTGCTGGAACGCGCCCGCGCCCATGCCGGCCACCTCGTCAAGATCGAGATCGAGGTGGATACGCTGGCGCAACTGCGCGAGGTGCTGGACACGGGCCTTGCCGACGCGGTGCTCCTCGACAACATGGACATCGCAACGCTCTCCGAAGCGGTGAAGATGGCGCAAGGCCGCGTGGTACTGGAAGCCTCCGGCGGCGTCACACTCAATTCGATCGCGGAGATTGCCGCAACCGGCGTCGACTATGTCTCCTCCGGCGCACTGACGCACTCCGCAGCGAATTTCGACGTCGCGCTGGATATCGATGCGTGAAGGTCTCTCTCGCCCCGTTCTTGCGGGGAGAGGGTCGGGGTGAGGGGCTGCCTCCGCGAGCTGAGTTGGTGGTGAGTCCCCCTCACCCCGATCGCATTTTCGATGCGATCCGGCCTCTCCCCGCAGGCGGGGAGAGGCGAAGAAAGGACGCTTTACCGCCGCACCGAGTTCGGATTGAGCTCAGCTTCGCTCTTTGCCTCTTCCGCAAGCTCCGCTGAAATTGCGGCTGTCTGCTGAGGCGTACCCCAGCTCGGCGCGTCGCTACCATCGCCCCAGGCTTTCGGCCGATAGAAGGTGTGCACGCCGAATTTGTACATCCGCCTCATTTCGGCGACCCAGGACGGGTGCACATAATAGGCATGGTAATGGGTCGACTTGTCGACTTCCGGCAGCCAGATCAGGCCGTCAAGCATGGCCTTGGCGATCTTCTTCGCGCGCTCCCACATGTCGGGCTCGCGGATGATCTCCGTATTGCCCTCGCAGGCAAAGGTGAACTGACACACGCTGTGCCGGTACTTGCTCTGGAAGACCACACCGCACACAGTAGTCGGATAATAACCGGAGAAAGCGCGGTTCAATACCACCTGCGCGACCGCGATCTGCCCGCGCACGGCTTCGCCGCGGGCTTCGAAATAGACCGCTTCGGCAAGGCACTTCTCCGCCTTGGAGCGCGACTTCGCGTCGGTCAGGCCGAGCCGCTCGGCCGGCGTCTTGGCCTGCTGATTGTCGGCATTCACCTCGCCCTTCGGCGCGATGCTCTCGCCGCTCTCGGTTTCCCGCAATGCGTAGCCCGATCGCGGCAGCGACGCCGTGACCTTCATGTCGGGATCAGGCAGCGCGTCAGTGGAGACGATCAGCGGCTCCTCGCCCGGCTGCCAGCGCTCGATATTCTCGTAGGAACCGCCAAGCGAGGCGCTGCCGAAATAGAGGCTCGCGGTCTTGACGTCGAAACCGTCATCTTGCGAAGGCGACTGGGCGGTCGCGGCCGCTTCCGACGCGCCCTTCGAATCGCCGAACGGGTGGGCTTCCAGCGACAGCGAGACATCATATTGCGGCAGCGGCGACGCGCTATATTGCGGCAATGGCGGCGCGTTCAGCGCCTCCTGCAATTCCGGATCGAGCTTGCCGGCACCACCTGGCTTAACTGATGCGGTCTTGGCGCCCGCGACGGAACTATTGGGCGTCTCCGGGCTCTCGAGCACAGGAACCGGAGCGCTCGCAGCGGGCGCGTTCTCGCCAGGCGCAGTGTTCTTCGCGGGCGCAGGCGGCGACACTACGAGGCGGTCGCCTTTCAGCGCGCGGTTGACCTTGGGAAAATCGGAGGCCTGGTAGCGCGGCGGCGCCTGCAGGATCGCATTGTGCGTGGCCGCACCCATGATGCCGGCCGCGCGCTCGAGACTTGCGAGGCGGTAGGTTGCACTTGCCGGCGCGGACGTGCCGATCGGAAGAGCAAAGCTGTAGGTCGCGAGCTGGATGGACGCAGCCGCCGAAAACACCCGTTTCTGCCAAAGCTCGGCAACGCCAGGCTGCCGCGCAAGCAGCGAAGCGATATCCTGGTAGCCGATCTGGCTCGGCATCAACGCGAATATGCAAAGGCCAAGACCGAAGGACGCGGAACGCGCGCCCCCCGGCTGGTTACGCACGACTGACATCGATACGCTCACACAACGCTTAACTCACGCCGAAAAATCGAACGCAGTACATCCGTGCAATTCGATCTTTTCCGGTAGTAGCTAATTTAGGTTGCCGGGGCGTTAATCGGCGTGGCAGGCGCAACACAGGCAAGTGGGTGCGCGCATGCGGGAGGTTACATCGGCGGCCTTGGTAAATGCGGCTTCGATGCCAATGGTAAATATCGCGTCAATGCGAATGGTGAAGGAACCCTGAACCTTGCGATTAGGGGACGCCGAAGCGGCCACGCGCTCCGCCGTCATGGCCAGGCTTGACCCGGCCATCCGCGTCTTCGCACCGAATGCGCCTCAAGACGTGGATGCCCGGGACAAGCCCGGGCATGACGTCAATTGCGGATACGTTGCGCGTGAAAAATTCTCACGCCGTGCTGGCGGCACCCTTGCCGATGGCGGCTTGCGCGGCCGCGAGGCGCGCGATCGGCACGCGGTAGGGCGAGCAGGAGACGTAGTCGAGACCCGCCTCGTGGCAGAACGCGACGGAAGCCGGATCGCCGCCATGCTCACCGCAAATGCCGACCTTCAGGCTCGGCCGCGTCTTGCGGCCGCGCGCGACGCCGATCTTCACGAGCTCGCCGACGCCATCGCGGTCCAGCGAAATGAAGGGATCGACGTCGAAGATGCCTTTCGCGATATAGGTCGACAGGAAGCTCGCAGCGTCGTCGCGGCTGATGCCGTAGGTGGTCTGCGTGAGATCGTTGGTGCCGAAGGAGAAGAACTCCGCCGACATCGCGATGTCGCCGGCCAGCAGCGCCGCGCGCGGCAGCTCGATCATGGTGCCGACCTGGTAGACGAGCTTGGTGTTGGTATCGCGCATCACCGAGGCCGCCGTCGAATCGATCCGCGCCTTGATCAGATCGAGCTCCGCCTTGGTCGCGATCAGCGGCACCATCACCTCGAGCCCAACGGCCTTGCCGGTGCGCTTTCCGGCTTCGACCGCCGCCTCGAAGATGGCGCGCGCCTGCATCTCGGCGATCTCAGGATAGGCGATCGCAAGACGGCAGCCGCGGAAGCCGAGCATTGGATTGAACTCAGACAATTCGCGAACGCGATCGGCGAGCCGCCGCGGATCGGTGTTCATCGCACGCGCGACTTCCTCGATCTCCGCATGGGTGTGCGGCAGGAACTCGTGCAGCGGCGGATCCAGCAGCCGGATCGTCACCGGCAGGCCCTTCATGATCTCGAACAGCTCGACGAAGTCGGCCCGCTGCATCGGCAAGAGCTTTGCAAGCGCCGCGCGGCGCGCCTGCTCTTCCTCGGCGAGGATCATCTCGCGCACGGTGCGGATGCGGGTCTCCTCGAAGAACATGTGCTCGGTGCGACAGAGGCCGATGCCTTCGGCGCCGAACTTGATCGCAGTGCGGGCATCATCCGGGGTGTCGGCGTTGACGCGCACGCCGATCTTGCGGACCTCGTCGGCCCAGCCCATCAGCGTGCCGAACTCGCCGGACAGTTCCGGCTCGATCATCGGCATGCGGCCTGCCAACACCTGGCCGAGCGAGCCGTCGATGGTGATGACGTCGCCGGTCTTGAAGGTGCGCGAGCCCACGCTCATGGTGCCGCGGCCGTAATCGACGCGGATGCTGCCGCAGCCGGAGACGCAGGGCTTGCCCATGCCGCGCGCGACCACCGCCGCATGCGAGGTCATACCGCCGCGCGTGGTCAAGATGCCTTCGGCGGCGTGCATGCCGTGGATGTCTTCGGGGCTGGTTTCGATACGGACCAGGATGACCTTGCGGCCATCGGCCTGCAGCTTGGCCGCTTCATCGGAGGAGAACACGATCTCGCCGGATGCCGCGCCTGGAGAGGCCGGCAGGCCGGTTGCGATCACGTCGCGCTTCGCCGCGGGATCGATGGTCGGGTGCAGCAGCTGGTCAAGCGAAGCGGGGTCGATGCGGGACACCGCGTCCTTCTTGGAGATCAGGCCTTCATTGGCGAGTTCGACCGCGATTCTGAGCGCAGCCTTCGCGGTGCGCTTGCCTCCGCGGGTCTGCAGCATCCACAATTTTCCGCGCTCGACCGTGAACTCCATGTCCTGCATGTCACGGTAGTGCTTCTCCAGCATCGTGTAGATGCGGGTCAGCTCCTTGAACGCGTCCGGCATCGCCATTTCCATCGAGGGCTTGTCGGAGCCGGACTCTCTTCGCGCGTCCTCGGTGATGTCCTGCGGCGTGCGGATGCCCGCCACCACGTCCTCGCCCTGCGCGTTGATCAGGAACTCGCCATAGAGCCTGCTCTCGCCGGTGGAGGGATTGCGGGTGAACGCAACGCCGGTCGCCGAGGTCTCGCCCATGTTGCCGAACACCATGGCCTGCACGTTGACTGCAGTGCCCCAGGACTCCGGAATGTCGTGCAGCCTGCGATACGTCACCGCGCGCGCATTCATCCAGGATGAAAACACCGCTCCAATCGCGCCCCACAGCTGGTCGTGCGGATCCTGCGGGAATTCCTTGCCGGTTTCGCGCGCCACCGCGTCCTTGTATTTGCCGACGAGGTCGACCCAGTCCTCCGCGGTGAGATCGGTGTCGAGCGAATAGCCCTGGCCGTCCTTGAAGGTGTCGAGAATGTCCTCGAAGTGGTGATGCTCGAAGCCGAGCACGACGTCGGAATACATGGTGATGAAACGGCGATAGCTGTCATAGGCAAAGCGGCGGTCGCCGGACATGTCCGCAAGAGCCTCGACCGTCTCGTCGTTGAGGCCAAGGTTGAGGACGGTGTCCATCATGCCCGGCATTGACGCGCGTGCGCCCGAACGTACCGAGACCAGCAGCGGATCCTTGGCGTCGCCGAACTTCTTAGCCGTCAGCTTGCCGACATGGTCGAGTGCCTTTTCGACCTGCGATTTCAGTTCTTTCGGGTAGGTCTTCTCATGGGCGTAGAAATAGGTGCAGACGGAGGTCGGGATGGTGAAGCCGGGCGGCACCGGCAGGCCCAGATTGGCCATTTCGGCGAGATTGGCGCCCTTGCCGCCGAGGAGATCGCGCATCTCGGAGCGGCCCTCGGCCTTGCCATCGCCGAAGGTATAGACCCACTTGCCGGCTTTTGCAGCCGGCGCGGGGCTCACGGCCTTTTTCGGCGCGGGAGCCGCAGCTTTCTTGGGCGCAGGCGGGGTGACCTTTTTTGGCGCTACCGCCGCCTTGCGAGCCGGCGCCACGGGGGCCGGCTTGGCCCGGGTTGGCGTGGATGGCTTTGATTTCGCAGCGATTTTCTTCGATCTCGCGAGGGCTTTGGCCATGACTTGCAACAATCCCGGATGGAGGGTCTTTGGTTGAGGAAATTTGCGCGCCTTACACCATTTTGAACGGTCTTGCGCAAGCCGGGGTTCCGGCTTTTGCGTGGCTTACAGGTGCAGCCACCGTAACAGGCCGAGCCCGAGCAGGCCGACGCAGATGAGGTAAATGGCTACAATATAGTTGAGCAGCCGCGGCATGATCAGGATCAGAACGCCTGCAATCAGAGCCACGATGGCAGGCAGGTGCGCAGCGGTGATGACCATTCAACTTTCTCCAAGTGAGTGTGATTTGATTCTGGAAGCGATGCGGGGGAATCGATTCGCGGGGCGCATCTTAGCGGGGCGGGTTCCGGAATAGGAGACGCCGAGGCTCATCATCCGGTTCCGTGCTGCGGACGATTGCCGAAAATTGTTGCTCGGAAGACGCGCTGTTCCGGGGAACGATCCGCGGCGCGAGGCATTGGCGGCAGGTCGGTCGGCGCGAGCCGGCCCGCAGTTGAATGGAAAATGGAGCAACCCATGCGGAACACCATCCTTGCCGTTGCAGCCATTGCGGCCGCGATCAGCGCACCGATCGCGCTCCGCGCGCAAACCGTCGGCGTCGCGCCCGGAAGCAGCGTCGTCGTGGAAGATGAGCCCGGCCTTGCGGTCGAGCAGTATCCCGCCTTCCGCCAATATATCGTCCGCGAGCGCATTCCAGATTACGCCATTCCAGGTCGTGTCGTTGTTGGCACCGTGCTGCCGGAGGTTGGCGTGACATTCTATGACGTGCCGCCCTCCTTCGTCGCGACGCCCTATCGCTACACCATCGTGAATGGTTCGACCGTGCTGGTCGAGCCGCGGACACGGCGCGTCGTGCAGGTCATCGAGTAGTCATTCAAAAACCGATCAAACAAACACCCGAATAACAAACGAACTCCCGAGTAATTGTCCGGACTGCTGCAGCGGCGCCCGGACAACAAGGCCCCGCCCGGTTCCCCCGCCGGGTGGGGCTCTCTCTTTTAAGTGCCTCTTTCAAGAGCCCGAGGCGCCTTTCTTCACCACAAGGCGATGAATCGTCTTGCCCGATGACGCGCTCACCACTTCCTCATCCAGCAGCGTGATCGTCGCCGACAATTCGTCACGAACGAGCTTAGCATCGAACGCCGCGTAGAGCCGGCCCTGCTTGTCGCGCAAATCCGCGCCTTCGGTGACGCGCCAGCTCAGATAGAAGATGCCGCCGGGCGTCAGGAGGTCGAGCATTCGGCGCACGGAAGGTGCGATCTGCGCACGAGCGAGATGCATGATAACGGTCTCGCAGAGCACATTATCGTAGGTGCCGCGCGCGATGCCCTTCAACTCCGGCAGCTCGGCGTGGTCGAATTTCAGATGGGGATAGCGGTCCCGCGCCTCGCCCAACAGGCCGTCAGACGCATCAAATCCATCCGCGGCAAAACCGTTGGCGTTGAGCCAGGCGACCTCGCGGCCGCTGCCGCAACCGATGTCGGCGGTCCTGCCCGCCCTGATAAAGAGGCTGGTGACGACCGCATGCAGGTCAGTTGGGGCCGGCTGCTCGTGCCAATCTTTTGCAAACGCAGCCGCGTCGTTGTCGTAAGCTGCAAGCGTCGCGCGATCCATGCTCAGCCTTCGATCTTGGAGAAATCCGCAACCGCGCGCGTGGCGGCGCGAATCTGGTTGAGCAGCTTCAGGCGGTTTTCGCGCACTTTCGGGTCGTCGTCGTTGACCTTGACCTTGTCGAAGAAGGCATCGACCGCGGGACGCAGCTTGGCCATCGCGCTCATGGCGCCGGCGAAGTCTTCCTTCGCAACCGCTGCGCTCGCTTCCGTCTTCACCTGATCGACCGCGTTCGCCAGCGCTTTCTCTTCCGCGAGGCTGTACAGCGTGGAGTCGGGCGCGCCGTCGAAAGCGCGCTTGTCCCTCTTCTCTTCAATAGCGAGGATGTTGCTGCCACGCTTTGTGCCCGCGAGCAGGTTCTTGCCGTCGTCGGTGTCGAGGAATGCTGCCAACGCCTCGACGCGGCGGACGATCATGAGGAGATCGTCCTGGCCTTCGAGCGAGAAGACGGCGTCGACGAGGTCGTGGCGTGCGCCCTGCTCGCGGAGTTGGACTTTGAGGCGGTCGGCGAAGAATTCGAGCAAGTTTGGGACAGCAATTTCAGGCTGAGTAAGCTTCTCAAGTGGCTCGTTTTTGCTTCCAAGTGGTTGGCGTGCTTGATTGCGTTCTGCAATCGGCTCCCAAACTACATCGTACGCTTCGATCAAAACCTTCTTTAAAGACAGCCGCAGCGCATTTTCTAAGATCAATCGAATCACGCCCAGCGCGGCCCTTCGCAGCGCATACGGGTCCTTGCTTCCCGTCGGCTTCTCGTCGATTGCCCAGAAGCCAACCAGCGTGTCGATCTTGTCCGCTAGCGCTACCGCTATCGACACCGGATCGGTCGGTACGCGATCGTTTGGTCCCTGCGGCTTGTAGTGCTCCTCGCAGGCCGCGGCGATGGATGCATCTTCGCCTTGCGCCTGCGCGTAGTATTTGCCCATGAGCCCCTGCAGCTCCGGAAATTCGCCGACCACCTCGGTCAACAAGTCGGCTTTCGCGAGATGCGCGGCACGCTTGGCCTTCTCAACATCGGCGCCGACCGGCGGCCCGATCTCGGCTGCGAGACGCTCGATCCGCCTGATACGTTCAGCCTGCGTCCCCAGCTTCTCATGAAACACGATAGAGTCGAATTTCGGCAGGCGGTCTTCCAGACGCGTCTTCAGGTCGGTATCGTAGAAGAACTTCGCGTCTGACAGGCGGGCGCGGATCACGCGCTCATTGCCGCCGACGATGGTCTTGCCGCCGTCGGCGGTTTCGACATTGGCCGCGAGGATGAACTTGTTGGCGAGCTTGCCCGTCTTGGGATCGCTGACGACAAAGCACTTCTGATTGTTGCGGATGGTGGCGCGGATCACTTCGCCGGGGATGGACAGAAAATCCTTTTCGAACGAGCCCATCAGCACCACCGGCCATTCGACGAGGCCAGCGACCTCGTCCAGCAGCGTCGGGTCCTCGACCAGCTCGAAGCCTTGCGCAAAGGCGAGCTGGCGCGCGTCGGTGAGGATTGTGTCCTTGCGGCGCTCCGGGTCGAGCACGACCTTGGCGTTGAGGAGTTTAGCGTCGTAATCTTCGAAGCGACGCACTTGAATCGCACCGGGGGCCATGAAGCGGTGGCCGAACGTGGTCTGGCCGGTCTCGATGCCGTCGACGGCGAATTTCACCACGTCGGGCTCTTCGGTCTCAAGGCCAAAGGTCGCGGTGATCGCGTGCAGCGGTCGCACCCAGGTGAGCGCGCCTGATTTGGCCGAGCGCGCGCCCCAGCGCATCGATTTCGGCCAGGGGAAGGTGCGGATGATGACGGGCAAAATTTCCGCAAGCACATCGATGGCGGCGCGGCCCGGCTTCTCGATCAGCGCGATGTAGAAATCGCCCTTCTTGGGATCGCGCTGAATCTTGGCCTCGCTGAGGGAGGCAAGGCCGGTGGCCTTGAGGAAGCCCGCAATCGCAGCTTCCGGCGCATCGACGCGCGGGCCGCGCCGCTCGTCTTTCAAATCCGGCTGGCGTGCCGGAATGCCATGCACGGTGAGCGCAAGCCGCCGCGGCGTGGCGAAGGCCTTGGCGCCCTCATAGACCAAGCCTTCCGCAACGAGCTTGTCGGTGACCATGCGGCGCAAGTCTTCGGCAGCTTTCGCCTGCATGCGCGCAGGGATTTCTTCGGAAAACAGTTCAAGCAGAAGATCGGGCATTGAATTTCACAAATCCTGGGCGAAAACGGACGGCGTAGCGAACAGGCGACCGGCAGGGTTAACCGCCCGCGCTGCCCGCTTCAGTATGAATCCAGGCTTCGCCGCAGGCCTTCGCCAGCTCGCGCACGCGCAGGATGTAGCTCTGCCGCTCCGTCACCGAGATGACGCCGCGCGCATCCAGCAGATTGAACACGTGGCTTGCCTTGATGCACTGGTCATAGGCCGGCAGCGCCATCAGATGTTCGCGTCGGTTGCCGCCCAAGTTCGAGTTTTCTTTCCAACCGGCGGCGAGATATTTCTTGCAGGCTTCTTCCGCCATCCTGAACTGCTCGAACAGCATCGCAGTGTCGGCATATTCGAAATTGTGCCGTGAATATTCCTGCTCGGCCTGCAGGAACACATCGCCATAGGTGACGCGCTCGGCACCGTCGCGGCCGTTGAAATTGAGATCGTAGACACGGTCGACGCCTTGCACATACATTGCAAGGCGCTCGAGCCCGTAGGTGAGCTCGCCCGCAACGGGCGCGCATTCGACGCCTGCGACCTGCTGGAAGTAGGTGAACTGCGATACTTCCATGCCGTCGCACCAGCATTCCCAGCCCAGGCCCCAGGCACCCAACGTCGGGCTCTCCCAGTCGTCCTCGACAAAGCGGATGTCGTGCAGCGAGGAATCGATGCCGATCGCAGCCAGCGACTTCAGGTACAGATCCTGAAGGTTCGGCGGCGACGGCTTCATGATCACCTGGAACTGATAGTAATGCTGCATGCGGTTGGGGTTCTCGCCATAGCGGCCGTCCTTGGGCCGCCGCGAGGGCTGCACATAAGCCGCATTCCAGGGCTTGGGGCCGAGCGCGCGCAGCGTGGTCGCGGGGTGAAATGTGCCCGCGCCCATTTCCATGTCGTAGGGTTGCAGAATCACGCAGCCCTGCTCGGCCCAGAAGGTCTGGAGCGCAAGAATGAAGGCCTGGAACGAGCGGTCCGGGCGCATAGAGGGGGCTGAGGATTCCATGGTCAAAACGGGTCTCGCGGGGGTGAAAAATGCGCGGGACCGTATCGGCGGAGCGGCCTGGAATCAAGGCAAGGTCGGGCGCAAATGGCCGCCCTTTGATGAGGCACGGGCCCTGGCCCGCGCCCGGAATAGGGGATTTAGCCCGGCCGGTAGGTGCCGGTGACCGGGTCACGCCGCAACGTCTGGATTTCGCCTGACCGGGCGGCCTCCGCGACCCGCGACAGGCGCACCTCTTCCAGCTCCTGGTTGACCCGCAGAGCCGTCTTGTAGGCCCAGCGCACCATCGCCAGGCCACCCAGCACGCCCGCGAATGCGATGAACGGCGGCATCGGTCCGATCCTTAGAATTGATCCCGCCCCCAACTCCTATTGTCGCGCAAGCGAGGCTGCGCCGCAATCGCCCCATTGGGGACAAAATGGCGCGGTCCTGGCCGGTTCCCTTGTTTCAAAAGCCGAATCTGGCCCAGATCGCCCGTGTCTCCAGCGCCGAAATCAATTCATCGGGAAGTCCGGCAAGCCCATCCAGGGTCAAAGCGCCCGCCCCGGGCGCCCGGCGGCCGAACAGGCCGGCCAGCATGCCGCTGGCCGGCGCGACGAGGGGGGTCACGACTTTCTCGCCATAGCGGGCGCGCAGCGTCGAACGGAGATCGCCGATACCGTCCGCCAGGCCCAGCGCGACCGACCGGTCGCCCGCCCAATACTCGCCGGTGAAGAGTTCCTCGTCCGCACCCTTAAGCCGCACCCCGCGGCTCCCCTTCACCAGCGCAATGAAGATCGCGTGGATGTCGCGCTGGATCGCTTTCAGCCGCGCGACGTCGTCCGGGTTCTCGGGCAGGAACGGATCGAGCGTCGCCTTGCGCTCGCCGGCGGTATAGAGCCTGCGCTCCACGCCGATCTTCTTGATCGCCTCCTGGAAGCCGAAGGAGCCGCCGACCACGCCGATCGAGCCGAGGATCGAGGACGGATCGCAGAAAATCTCGTCGCCCGCGCAGGCGATCATGTAGCCGCCGGAGGCCGCGACATCCTCGACAAAGACGAGGACCGGCAGCTTCTTCTCCTCGGCGAGCTGGCGGATGCGCAAATAGATCTGGCGCGATTGCACTGGCGAGCCGCCAGGCGAGTTGATGAGAAGCGCCACCGCCTTGGCATTCCTGACCGAGAAGGCGCGCTCCAGGATCCGCGCCACCCCCGCGAGAGTGAGGCCCGGCCGCAGTGGCGTCACCGCGCCGATCACACCTGCCAGCCGCACCACGGGGACGATTGCAATCCCCGGACGCAGGCGCGTCGGCAGCCATTCCCGCCCGCGGTCGATCCATCCGCGCCAGCCGCCACGAACACTCAAATCTTCGGCCATTCTGTTACCTCAAATTAACCTTTTCTTATCACGCCACTGTCATTGATCCGATGGGACGCCGCTTGCGTTTCAGTGGTTGATCTTCCGTGTTGGTTTTCCTTGGTTGCCTCGGCGCAATGACGCGGCGGAGAGAGAGACATGAAAATCTATCTGCTGATGCTCCTGATCGGTACCCTCCTCACGCTGATCCGCTTCACCGCGGCTCCGGAGCGGAAATCGGAGCCGGCTCAGCAATAGATTGGGCCTCCTTCAGGGTATCGCCAACGGCAATACCCTTGTCCCCGCCAAAATCTCCGCAACCTCCTTCTCGTGTGGCACTGACGTGCCGTTGAGCATCAGCGCGGGCAGGATTTGCGTCGGCGCCCTGCTCCCTTTCAACGCGCGGATGAGAATCCGGATCGCCGGCTTCTGCGCGTCGCCATGCACCGGCAGGACGGTGAGGCTCCCAAAACCGTGATCGAGCGCGGCGAGCGCCTCCGAAAGCCCATCAGCCCGCCAGATCAACGTAAGAGCGCCGCCGGTTTTGAGAATGCGGCGCGCAGCCGCAATCCATTGCGAGAGCGTTGCCGGCTCCGCCACATGGGCCGATGCACGCGCCTGGTCAGGTGAAGCGCGGTGGCGCGCGGCATCGTTGAACGGCGGATTCATCAGCACCGCATCGGCGCTGTCTGGCGGCAGGCCTGCTGCGGCAAAGACATGCGCCGGCGCGGTGACATCGAGCACGCAGATTTGAGCCGGGATGCCATTGGCCTCTGCATTGACGCGGGCGAGCGCGGCCAATGCGGGATCGATCTCGGCCAGTACAAGATCGACGCCGCCAACGCGTTTCGCCACGGCCAAGCCGGCGGCGCCGACGCCCGCACCGAACTCGACCACGCGCTCGCCTCCCCGCGCTCGACAGCTGGCTGCCAGGAGCAGGGCATCATGGCCTATGCGATGACCCGTCTTTGGCTGCCGCAACGTCAGCCGGCCGCCGAGAAAGGCATCTTCGGTATATTCTAAACTGACGTCACTCATCCGGCCGTAATTCATGGGACAGGCCGGCATCGGTGAGAAGCTGGCGCGCCGCGCGGTTGTCCTCGTCATGGACCAGAATCCGCCGCGGCAAGATGCCGAGCGAGCCTTCGATCACGCTCATGTTCTGGTCCAGCACCATGTGATGGATATTGGCGCCGTCGAGCAGCGCGCCGACCGCCGAGACCAGCACGATATCGTTGGTCCGAACCAATTCCCGCAAAACGCCTCTCCATCCCAAAGCCAAGATCCAAAACTAAAGACCCAAAACAAAGACCCAAAACAAAGACCCAAAACCCAAGCGTCGAGGCCATGACGCGGCAGTGGCGCAGCCGTGTCAACAACAGACTGCACTTGCCGCGTGAGGCCGCAGTTCCTATTGTTGTTCCGACCATAGCAAAACCGGAGACCCGCGTGGCGGTAATTGTGCCTTTCGAGAGCCCTTCGGGCGCGTCCATCGATGCCCTGATCGCGCTGGTCGCTGCCGATATGGAGCGGGTCAACGCCGCCATCCTGTCGCGGACCGGTTCGGAAGTGACGATGATCCCCGAGGTCGCCAACCACCTGATCTCCTCGGGCGGAAAGCGGCTGCGCCCGATGCTCACGCTGGCGATGGCGCGGCTGTCAGGCTATCCCGGCGACGGCCATATCAAGCTCGCTGCTGCCGTCGAGTTCATGCATACGGCAACGCTTCTCCATGACGACGTCGTCGACGAAAGCGAGCTTCGCCGCGGTAAGCTGTCGGCGCGGATGCTTTGGGGCAATGAGGCGAGCGTACTAGTCGGCGACTTCCTGCTTGGCCAGGCCTTCCGCATGATGGTCGAGGTCGGCTCGCTGCGCGCGCTCGATATTCTTTCCGCCGCCGCCGCTACGATTGCGGAGGGCGAGGTGATGCAGCTTGCCGCCGCCAAGAACACCGCGACCACCGAGGACGAATATCTCGCCGTGATCCGCGGCAAGACCGCGGAATTGTTTGCCGCGGCCTGCGAGGTCGGCCCCGTGATCGCCAACCGGCCGAAGGCAGAGCAGACCGCCTGCCGCTCGGTCGGCATGAATCTCGGCATCGCGTTTCAGCTGGTCGACGACGTGCTGGACTATGGCGGCAAATCCGCCAAGCTCGGCAAGAACATCGGCGACGATTTCCGCGAGGGTAAGATCACGCTGCCCGTAGTACTCGCCTTCCGCAGGGGTAACGACACCGAGCGCGCTTTCTGGGTGCGGGCTCTGGAGCGCGGCGAGACCGGCGAGGCCGATCTCGAGCACGCCATCGGCTTGATGACCAAGCATCGCGCGCTGGAAGACACGATGACCCGCGCCCACCATTACGGCGCAATGGCGGTCGACGCGCTGGCGCTGTTCCCCTCCTCACCGATGAAGACGGCGCTGGAGCAGGTGGTCGCGTTCTGTCTGGCGCGGTCGCATTAATCTGCCGGTCGTCCCAGCGAAAGCCGGGCCCCGTACCACGGAGTCTCTCTGCGTCGCTCGGTGGTTGGCGATCTTTGCAACAACTTTGCCCTGTGGTTATGGGTCCCGGCTTTCGCCAGGCTTTCGCCGGGACGACGAAAAGAGTGTGCCCATCATTGCGAGCGCCGGCGAACCAATCCAGAGCCACGCGCCCTGTTCCCGACTCTACTTCCCATCACGATTTCGGAACTCTTTCTGCACTCAACCATTCGACCGATGCGGTTCTTCAAAAGGGACGCCGAGGAACGGCCCAGCGAGATCGGGCCTCAACCCGAAGCAGGAGCGATCCATGAAGTTGAATTCGGCACAAGTGAAGCAGACCCTGAATCAGATGAATGCCCAGGTTGTTCCCGATGGCCATCCAGCTGTGACGCAACTGACCGATGTGTTCGGGGACCACACTTTCTTTCTCGATGACAGCGGTCTCAAGGTGCTGGAACCGAGCGATGTTCCCCAGACCGACGGTCAGTCGGGTGAAGTCGTGAGCCTCGCCGATTGGTCGGATTCGACACTCACCAGCCTGTCGCCACATCCGCCGGTATCGACGGGCACAATCATCGTGCTGCACGAGCTTAAACACTGATCCGGCACTGACGGGTGCGCAAAGGCGCATCAGCGTTTCCGCTTTTGCGCAACCCTCCACACCGCTTCGCACGATGGCCTCTCGACCTTTCGGCGTCAGAGGCGCATTCTTGTGAATGTCCATTCGGTCCCCTGCGGATCACTGTGTGTTTGGCGACATCAGCGTTCGCGGCCGGGATCGAATGGACCACCTCCTGAAAGTTCACAGCTAGCTCAATTCCCCCGCATGCACCCACCATCCGGGGCGCGCGGCGGCGATCTTCTTTGCGGCGGCTTGCGCATCGGCGGCTGAGGCAAACAGCGCAAAGCAGGTCGCACCCGATCCGCTCATGCGGGCGAGCTGTGCGCCTTGCGCGTCGCCGAGCGCCTGGAGGACGTCGCCGATCACAGGCTGGATGCGCTTTGCCGGCGCCTCGAGATCGTTGCCGACGGCAGACAGCGCCACGATCCAGTCGGCGATCGACGCGCCCTCGTCCGGCCAGGCCGGCGCCTCGAGCACGTCGGTGGCGCCGACCAGGAGCTCGCCAGTGCGCAAGCCGAGCGCCGCGAACACGTCCTTGGTGGCGACGGGCACGTTGGGGTTGACAAGCACCGCCGGCAATTTCGGCAAAGGCAGCGGCAACAGCCCCTCGCCCACGCCGGTCATGTCGCAGGCGCGCGAAGCAAGGCACACCGGCACATCGGCGCCAGTGAGCAGCGCAACCTCGGCAAGCCGCGCGTCGTCGAGCGAAAGCTCGTTGAGCCGCGCCAAGAGCCGCAGCGCCGCCGCGGCATCCGCCGACCCGCCGCCGATGCCGGCAGCAACCGGCAGAATTTTCTCGAGCGCAAAGGCGCCAACCCTCAGATCTGCCACGCGCTCGGCCAGAAGCCGTGCAGCCTTGAACACCAGATTGTCCGCCACCTCGCCGCAGGCGTTCGCAGTGGGACCGGTGGTCTCCAGCGCAAGCGCTGAGCCTGAGGTCAGCGTCAGGCGATCGGCACAATCGGCGAAGGCCACAAGGCTTTCGAGATCGTGATAGCCGTCGACCCGCCGTCCCACCACCCGCAGTGTCAGGTTGACCTTGGCCCGGCCATAATCGACCAGCGCGTGCGTCCCCGTTTTTGCTTCACCCGTCACGACGATCAAATCCAAATGGAAAACAGAAAAGCGTTGTACTCGGTCTGCCCGCAAACTCCACCCTTCTCCTCTGTGGGAAAGGTGGCGTAGGCGGCCTCCGGCCGCCGTCAAATTTGAACGCCGTTGCTTCGCATCGGCTATGGCGCCAGATGAGGGGTTCTCTCCGCATTAAAGGACGAAAAGACGGAGAGATTCATCCGCGGAGCCAAACCCCTCACCGGGATCGCATCTTTCGACGCGACCCGGCCTCTCCCGCAAGGGAGAGGCGAACCGTCCATGCGGCGTCAGCTCAGCCTATTTCATCCCGCTCTAACCGCCCTTGTCGTCGTCCTTCTTCCTGTCGGCGTCGGCGGCGGCAGCCGCCGGAGGAGCAGAATCCTCCGTCATGCCGTTCGCGATCTTACCCTCGATCTTGGGCAGATCCTCCGGCTCGGGCTTCAAGTCGCGGGCATGGGCCCACTGGAATTTTGCCTCCAGCTTGCGCCCGACCTTCCAATAGGCATCACCAAGGTGGTCGTTGATGGTGGGATCCTCGGGCTTCAGGTCGACCGCACGCTCGAGATTCTTCATCGCTTCATCGTAGTTGCCGAGGCGGTAATAGGCCCAGCCGAGCGAGTCGACGATATAGCCGTCGTCGGGACGCTGCTCGACGGCGCGCTTGATCATCTTCATGCCCTCGTCGAGATTGACGCCTTGGTCGATCCAGGAATAGCCGAGATAGTTGAGGACATGCGGCTGGTCCGGCTGCAGCTCCAGGGCCTTCTTCATGTCGGCTTCGGCCTTGGGCCACTGGTGCGAGCGCTCCTCGCAGATACCGCGGTAGTAGTAATAGAACATGTTGTTCTTGTCGGTCGCATCCGGCAGCACGTCGATCGCGCGCGAATAGGTCTCGGCGCAATCGGCGAACTTCTTGCGGCCGCGCTCGATATTGCCGAGCGCCATGATGGCCTCGAGATCCTTCGGGTCTTCGGCGGTCACGCTTTTGAGGATCTTGATCGCCTCGTCGCTGCGGTCGGCGCTGTCGAGATCTGTGGCGAGCTGGATCTGCGCATTGCGCTTCAAGGACGAGCTCGACGGCACACGCTCATAGATCTTGATCGCCATCTGCGGCTTCTTCACCGATTCATAGAGATCGGCGAGCGAGAGCAGCGCCAGCGGATGGTCAGGCTTGAGATAGAGCGCAAGCTGCAGATAGACCAGCGCGAGGTCCTCGCCGCCGCGGCGCGTCAGCGTCGCGCCGATGCCGTAGAGTGCCTCGGCTGCACCGGCCTGCGCCGAATCAACCAGAGGCGGCAGCTTCTTGCCTGCCTTGGTGTCGCGCAAGCCTTCCTGCACCAGCGGATGGCGCGCGAGCTTCTTGTCGAAGGCAGCATAGATGGCTTCCGCCGCCTTGTCGTCCTTGTTGCGCGAGAGCCAGCGCGCATAAGCGTCCGCCACGCGCAGCATGGAGTCGTCGAGCTTGTAGGCGCGCTCGAAACGCACGCCGGCATCCTTTTCCTTGCCGGAGAGCTCGTCGATCATGCCAGTGTGGAGATCCTTGAACAGCGGATACCATTCAGGTCCGGTCAGCTTGTCGATGCTGGCGACCGCACCCTTGGCATCGCCCGCGCCGTAAGCCGCCCAGCCCGACAGCAGCGTCGCCACCAGATCGGTGATCGGGCCGCGGATCGACTGGTTGATGTTGAGCTGCGCGGCCGCCCATTTCTTCTGCTTCAGATCCTGCACGCCAACTACGAGCCGCGCGACGCGGTTGGACTTGTCGACGGCGAGGACGCGGTCGGCGAGCTTGACCGCCTCATCGATGTCGCCCTCCGCGACCGAGGAGATGAAGGCGCGGTCCAAAAGCTCGTTGTTCTTGGGGTCGGTGCGCAGCGCGGAGCGGTAGAATGCCGCAGCGGACGCCGCATCGCGCTCGACGCTGGCGTGACGGGCGGCCAGATAGCTTCCCGAGGTCGTGAGGTTCTTCAGGTCATGGGTGGTCGGGAACGGCGCGGCGTTATCTGTTGGATGCTCCGGCGTCTGCGCCCAGACCGCGCCGGGCACAAGAAGCGCGGCAAGGGCGACGGCGGCAAGGTAAGAGCGGGTGCAACGGAGAACGGGCATCAGGTTCGCCTCAGGCTGTGTCAGGAAATCTACAGAGCGTCGCGACTTAAACAGGCGACGCATCAAAACGGCACGGACAATGCCGCTTTTGACGCGCAACCGCAAGGATTCGGGCTGGCTATTCCGTCGGCAGCAGCGCCACCTCTCCCCAATCCACTTCAAAACCCGTGCACTATGGCCGTATCGTGGCCGGGCGAGTTTCAGCCCACGCGCCGGCTCACGCAATCGTGCTTAATCCCTTGTTGAGCGTGCTCCCTCGCGGCAGGCCCCAGGGCATGCTTTTCGGAAGACCGCGGAACACTTTGCGCTACACGGCCCCTCGGGTCCGGAGCACGCTTCTCACATCGCCTCGTAATTCGGTCCGCCACCGCCCTCGGGCGGCACCCAGGTGATATTACCGTTCGGGTCCTTGACGTCGCAGGTTTTGCAGTGGACGCAATTCTGGGCGTTGATGACGTAGCGCGCGCCGCTTTCCTCCTCCACCCATTCATAAACACCGGCCGGGCAATAGCGGTTGGAGGGACCAGCGAACACGTCGTGCTCGGAGGTCTTCTGCAGATTCATGTCTTTGACCCTCAGATGAACCGGCTGGTCTTCTTCGTGGTTGGTATTGGACAGAAATACCGACGACAGCCGGTCGAAGGTGATCTTGCCATCCGGTTTGAGCGCAGGGATCGCCTGGTGCGCCTTGGCGGGATCAAGCGTAGCGCGGTCGGGCTTGGCATGCGCCTGGGTGCCGAACAGCGAGAAGCCGAGCGTATTGCACCACATGTCGAAACCGCCGAGCATCACGCCGAGGATGGTGCCGAACTTCGACCAGAGCGGCTTGGCATTGCGCACCGGATAGAGGTCCTTGCCAATCGCGGAAGCGCGCCACGCGTTCTCGTATTCGACGACCTCGTCATTAGCGCGGCCGGCGGCGAGCGCCGCGTTGACATGCTCGGCCGCGAGCATGCCGCTTCCCATCGCGTTGTGCACCCCCTTGATGCGCGGCACATTGACAAAGCCCGCCGCGCAGCCGATCAGCGCCCCGCCGGCAAATGTCAGGCGCGGCACCGACTGGTAGCCGCCCTCGGTGATCGCGCGTGCGCCATAGGCAAGCCGTTTGCCGCCCTCGAGCAGCGGGCGGATCGCGGGATGGGTCTTGAAGCGCTGGAACTCTTCGAACGGCGAGAGATACGGATCGTCGTAATTGAGGTGCACGACGAAGCCGATCGCGACCGTGTTGTCGTCCTGATGATAGAGGAAAGAGCCGCCGCCGGTCTTGTTGTTCAACGGCCAGCCGAAGGAATGCTGGATCAGGCCCTTCTTGTGCTTGGCGGGGTCGATCTGCCAGACCTCCTTCAGCCCGATGCCGAATTTCGGCGGCTGGCTGTTGGCATCAAGTTTGAATTTCGCGATCAACTCCTTGGTGAGGCTGCCACGGGCGCCCTCTGCGAACAGCGTGTATTTGCCGACGAGCTCCATGCCGCGGGTGAAGCTGTCCTTCAGCGAGCCGTCCTTGGCGATGCCCATGTCGCCGGTGGCGATGCCGCGCACTGCACCCTGATCGTCAAAGAGCACTTCGACTGCAGCAAAGCCCGGATAGATCTCGACGCCCAAGGCTTCCGCCTTGCGGGCGAGATAACGGCAGAGATGACCGAGCGAGCCAGTGAAGCAATGATGATTGTTCATCAAGGGCGGCATCATGAAGTTCGGCAGCCGGACCGCGCTCGTTGCCGTCATCCAGTAGAAGCGGTCCTCGGTCACTTGCGTCTTGAGCAGGCAATCCTCATCGGCCCGCCATTCCGGGACGAGCTTGTCGAGGGCGACGGGATCGATCACCGCGCCGGAGAGGATATGTGCGCCGACCTCGCTGCCCTTCTCCACCACGACGATGTTCAAGTCAGCATTTAGCTGCTTCAGCCGGATCGCAGCCGACAGCCCCGAGGGGCCGGCGCCGACGATGACGACGTCAAATTCCATGGATTCGCGTGGGGGAAGTTCTTGGCTACTCATGTTGTCTCAGCCCGGTTGGAACATTTCCTCTGACACATTGGAGCCCCTTGTTTCCGATTTTTACCGGCAGGACAACCATGGAATTGCGTTTTCGAGGCGTGCAATGCCACCTAAACTGACCTAAATATCCCTGGACCACCCCGCACCGTCGCAGGATGACGCCCGAACCCGCCATGTCCGTCCGAGAGCTTCTGGCCTTCTATCTGGAGGCGGGTGTCGACTGCGCGCTTAGCGATGAGCCGGTCAATCGCCTGGCGGAACCGGAAATCGCTCCCAAGCGCGCGGAAGTGGTGACCGCCTCGCAGCCGGTGCGGCGCGCGCCTGTTCCGCTGATACTTCCGCCTGGCGAAACACCGGCGGCGCCAGATGCCGCGATCGCCTCCGCGCGCGAGGCGGCACGGACGGCGCCGACGCTCGCGGACTTGCGCGAATTGATGGAGCGCTTCGACGGTTGTTCGCTGAAGGCGACAGCGACGCGGCTGGTATTCGCCGACGGCAACCCGGACGCGCGCATCATGTTCGTGGGCGAAGCGCCGGGACGCGATGAAGACATCGAGGGCCTGCCCTTTGTCGGCCGTTCCGGCAAATTGCTCGACCGCATGATCGGCGCGATCGGGCTCGACCGGACCAAGGCCTATATCGCCAATGTGATTCCCTGGCGCCCGCCGGGCAACCGTACGCCGACGCCGCAGGAGACGCAGATCTGCCTGCCCTTCGTCCAGCGCCAGATCGAGCTGGTCGATCCCGATGTGCTGGTGACGCTCGGCAATCCCTCCACGCAAACCCTGCTCGGCACCCGCGAAGGAATCATGCGCACGCGTGGGCGCTGGTTCGACTACGACACGGGCTCGCGCGTGATCCGCGCGCTGCCGACCTTCCACCCGGCCTATCTCTTGCGCTCACCGGCCTACAAGCGGCTCGCCTGGCAGGATCTGCTCGCGATCGCGAAGGTGTTGCGGCAGGGCTCTTAAGAGACATCGTCTCCGTCATTCCGGGGCACGCGAAGCGTGAACCCGGAATCTCGAGATTCTCGGGGTATCCAAGTGCACACCAGAGTTCGATGCTTCGCACCGCCCCGGAATGACGGTGCTTCTACTGCCCCCTCGGCCGCACGATGGCCCAGCCGATCCTCAGCGTCGGCAGCCGGCCGTTGACCAGCCAGTCGAACGAGCGCGGCACTTCGGGCGCAAGCCCGGGGAAGCGTTTGGCGATATCGGGCGGCGGGGTACCGGCGGTATCGGAAGCGCGCCAGACAACGACGCCGCCGGTTTCATTGAACCCGGCCTGATTGATCCAGGGCGAGGCCTGCGGGTTGGCATCGAGGAACAGATGCGGCCGGCCGGGTGCGAGCGCGATCAGGCTTGCGATCCGCGCATCGCCGGCAACTGCCGTAAGGCGATGGTTGGTGCGCCGCTCAAAAGCATCGCTGAAGAACTCGCCGATCGCGCGCGACGGCATCGAGGTTGCGATCTCATTGCCCCCGGTCCAGGGCAGGAACAGCGTGCTCGCGACCACGGCAACCGCGGGTGCTGCGATGATCAGAGCCCACACCGCGCGCAACAGGCGCTGGCGCCTGAGATGGATGAGATCGCCGGTCGCGACCACGACCGCAAGTCCCGACGTCAAGAGCACAACACCGCTGCCGCCGACGACGCGATCAAGATCGAACAAGGCGGCCAGCAGACTGCCCGCAATCGCCGGTGCCAGCGCGAAGAAATAGACGAAATCGCGCGCAAGCGGCGCGACCGGCGGCCGGTAGATGATGGGCGCATCCTCGCCTTCGCGGCTGAACCATCCCGCATTGAGCACGACCAGGAACGCAATGCCCGCTATGGCGAGCAAAAGCCCGCCGACCAGCCACACCCAATGGATGGCGCGCGGTTTCAAGTCCGCAAGCATCGGCCAATGCGGGCCAGCCGCATCGGCGCGCAGGAGGAAGATCAAATAGGGCAGCGCCAGCACCACGATCACGACCAACGCAAACAGCGGATCAATCGAGCGCAGCGGTCGCCGGCCCTCCGCTGTCGCGAGCGCAAAACCCAGAACCAGCACGAGCAGCATGATCGCCGAGGGCGTTGTGAGCAGGAGCAGCCCGGCATCGATCGACCAGGCGAACCAGACATTACGCCGCCTTTGCCCGATCAATTCCCATGTATGCAACAAGAGCAGCGCCCAGAGCGGGCGCGCCAGCACGTCGGGGCCAAATTCGAGCGTGCGCGCGCCGAATGCCGTCACCGTCATGGTGAGCAGCACGGCGAGCACCGCATGTTGAGCGCCCACCAGTGCGCGCCCCAGGAGGAACAGGATCCAGAGCGTCGCAACGGAGCATAGTTCGGCGAGCAGGTAGACGCCGATCATGTGATTGCCGGCAGCGCGATAGGCGATGTCGGCGAGCCAGAACGACAAGGGCGGGCCGAGCTCGCTGCCGACCTGGTATTCCCGACCATAGGCCAGGGCCATCGCAAGGCCGGACGGGGGCGCGTGATAGAACGGCAGCGTCACGATCAGCCACAGCGCCGCCTGCGCCAGCACCACGATCCAAACCACCAGCCGCGGCCGGGCCCGGATCAATTCGATTACCAGGGAGGTGAAACGCATGAAATGTCCGGCAGACGAGCAGGCAGGGGATGCCGGCTCTTTCGATCTCATGTGTTTTGATAAAGGGCCGAGGGCGAGGAGGCAACCGAAGCGAAATGGTTTTTCGTTGAACGGATCGGTCCGCGTAGGGTTCGCCTCTCCCGAAGGGATAGGTCGATTTGCTCCCGGCGATGCGAAGCATCGTCAGGCGCAAATCGGCTGATCGGGTTACGGTCCCTCGCGCGGGCTGCGGCCCCTCACCCGGATCGCTTCGGCGATCCGACCTCTCCCCGCCGGGGAGAGGTGAAACCCGCTGCCCGGGCTCAGCTCAATTGCACCGTGTCTTGACGTGTCAAAGAGTTGCGGATGCCTCGACCTCAATCTCCGTTGCCATCGAAAACAGATCCGGCTCGCGATGGACCGTCCAGGGCTGGTGTTTCTCGCGCGCGGCAATCACGGGGGCGAAGAAGCTGCGGTGATGCACGGAGGGGCCGAGCCGGTCGAGTGCCGCAAGATGCTCCGGGACGCTGTAGCCCTTGTGCTGTTCGAAGCCGTAGCCCGGGCAATCCTCGGCCAGCGCACACATCAGCCGGTCGCGCGTGACCTTGGCGACGATGGAGGCGGCGGCGATCGAGGCAACGATCCCGTCGCCCCCGATCACGGCCTCGCAGTCGCAAGCGACATCGACCCGGTCGCGGCCGTCGACGAACACATGCCTGGGCGCCTCAGGCAGCGCACGCACGGAGCGCGCCAGCGCCCAGAGCGAAGCGCGAAGGATATTGTCGCGGTCGATCCGCGCGGGCGAGGCAAAGGCGACAGCAAAAGACGCCGTCGCGCAGATTTTCTCGAACAATCTTTCGCGTTCTTCCGCGGTCAGACGCTTGGAATCGTCGAGGCCGCGCGGGATACGGTTCGGATCGAGGATAACGGCTGCGGCTACCACGGGCCCGGCCAGCGGCCCGCGGCCGGCCTCATCGCAGCCGGCCACCGGCCAGATGCCGCGCTTCAAGAGCGCCCGCTCGCGGCGGAAAGTCGGCGGCACGACGGCGATGGCGCCTTTGGCCGGCTTTGCCTCAGCTTTTGCCTCGACCTTCGCTTTGGTCCTTTTTGAATTGTTGGCAGACTTTTCCCGACTCATGACCGGGATCGTTGCGCCAGCGGGCTCTATCGCGCAACCGGGAACTCTGACTAATTCCCGTTATTCTTTCAGCCGCTAGAACAAACTCAGCTGCTCGCCGCTGCGCTTCGGCCGCGCGAAATGCTCGGTGGTCAGTTTGGAGCGGCGCTTGTTCAGGCCGAGCTTCTCGCAGGCGATCTCGAAACGGCGGCCGATCATCCAGGCCATCGGGCCCGTGCCCTTCATCCGCGTGCCCCATTGCGAGTCGTAGTCCTTGCCGCCGCGCATGTCGCGGATCAACGTGAAGACATGCCGATAGCGGTCGGGATAGTTCGCCATCAACCATTCGCGGAAGAGATCGCGCACCTCAAGTGGCAGGCGCAAGAGGACATAGGACGCTTCCTTCGCGCCGGCGTGCGCGGCCGCATCTAGGATGCGCTCGATCTCGGAGTCATTCAGCGCGGGGATCACGGGCGCGACCATCACCGTGGTCGGAATACCCGCGTCCGCCAGACGTCGCAGCGCTTCCAGCCGCTTGGGCGGCGTGGAGGCGCGCGGCTCCATTGCGCGGGCGAGCTTGGGGTCGAGCGTGGTGACCGACAGCGCGACCTTGGCGAGGTTGCGCTTGGCCATCCGCGCCAGAATGTCGACATCGCGCGCGATCAGCGCCGATTTGGTGACGATGCCGACCGGATGGCCCGCGCGCTCCAGCACTTCCAGAATGCCGCGCATGATTTTCCGCTCGCGCTCGATCGGCTGGTACGGATCGGTGTTGGTGCCGATCGCGATCATGCGCGGTTCATAGTCGGGCGCGGCGAGCTCCTTCTCCAGGAGCTGGGCCGCGTCGGGCTTGGCAAACAGCTTTGATTCAAAATCAAGACCCGGCGACAGGCCGAGATAAGCATGTGTCGGTCGCGCGAAACAATAGACGCAGCCATGCTCGCAGCCCCGATAGGGATTGATGGACCGGTCGAAACCGATGTCGGGGGAGTCGTTGCGCGTGATCACCTTCCGCGCGGTGTCGAGCGCGACCGTGGTCTTGAATGGCGGCAGCTCGTCCAGGCTCTGCCAGCCGTCGTCGAAGGCAACCCGCGCCTCCGCCTCGTAACGGCCGCTGGCATTGGATTGCGCGCCGCGGCCGCGCCGGCGCTCGCGGGCGACTTCGACAGCCGGCTCGGCTGCGCCCATAGGCGCACCCGCCGGCTCGGAGGGCACCGGGACCGGCGGGCGCTTGAGGGCATGAGAGGATGCTCGGCTCATGGGCGTATAGATAGCACGCCCAGTGAACAAATCAAGAACAAGCTGGCGTGCCGTGCTTCCGGGGGCGCACCAGCGAGACCCCGGAATCTCGCGCCGCAGATTCCGGGTCCGCCTCTATCGAGGCGTTTCGGAACGACGGCTACGATCGATGCCTACCGATGAGGCACGCGCTTTTGACCGGGGTCAAGCACGCCCCCTCCAATTCAAGCTCTTTTCGTTCACCCACAAGATGGAAGGCGGATCGATCGACCGGGCGAAATGTTGGTCGTCTTTCCCTGGGAGGTCGGCATGCAGCTCAAGACAACAGAAGAACAACTGACCACCGAGCTGGAACTGCTCGACCGCTACTGGCGCGCGGCCAATTATCTCTCCGTCGGGCAGATCTACCTTCTGGACAATCCGCTGCTGAAAGAGCCGTTAAACCTCGGCCATATCAAGCCGCGCCTGCTGGGACACTGGGGAACCACGCCGGGGCTCAATTTCATCTACGCCCATCTCAACCGAGCGATCCGTGCCTCCGATCTCAACGTCATTTACATCTGCGGACCGGGCCATGGCGGGCCGGGCATGGTCGCCAACACCTATCTCGAGGGTACCTACACCGAGGTCTATCCTGATATCACGCGCGACACCGATGGTTTGCGCAAGCTGTTCCGGCAGTTTTCCTTCCCCGGGGGCATTCCAAGCCATGCGGCACCGGAGACGCCGGGCTCGATCCATGAGGGCGGCGAACTCGGCTACGCGCTGGTGCATGCCCATGGCGCGGCGTTCGACAATCCGGATCTGATCGTTGCCTGCGTGGTCGGCGATGGCGAGGCCGAGACCGGGCCGCTCGCAGCCTCCTGGCATTCGAACAAATTCTTGAATCCCGTGCATGACGGCGCGGTGCTGCCGATCCTGCATTTGAACGGCTACAAGATCGCCAATCCCACTGTGCTCGGCCGGATGAGTGATGCGGAAATCCGCGGTCTGTTCATGGGCTACGGTCACGAGCCGATCTTCGTCGAGGGCGACGATCCGAAAACGATGCACCGCCTGATGGCAGATGCGCTCGACGTCGCGCTCGCGAGCATCCGCTCAGTCCAGCAAGCGGCGCGCACGCAACCTCAACCCTTCCACCGGCCGAAATGGCCGATGATCGTGCTGCGCAGCCCCAAGGGCTGGACGGGGCCCAAGGAAGTCGATGGCCTGAAGGTCGAGGGCTTCTGGCGCGCGCACCAAGTGCCGATCACCGATCCGCGGCGCAATCCGGAGCATCTGAAGCTGCTCGAAGCGTGGATGAAGAGCTATGAGCCCGAGAAACTGTTCGACGCCGATGGCCGCCTGTTACAGGAATTGCAGGCGCTGGCACCAAAAGGCAAGCGGCGCATGGGCGCCAATCCGCATGCCAATGGTGGGCTGCTCAAGCGCGAGCTGAAGCTGCCGGATTTCGGTGAGTTTGCTGTCGATGTCCCCTGCCCCGGTGGCATAACGGCGGAAGCCACCCGCGAGCTCGGCAAGTTCCTGCGCGATGTCCTCAAGCTGAACCGTGAGGCGCGCAATTTCCGCATCATGGGTCCGGACGAGACATCATCGAACCGGCTCGATGCGGTGTTCGAGGTCACGAACCGCGTCTGGATGGAAGGCATCGAGCCTTACGACGTGCACCTCGCCCATGAGGGGCGGGTGATGGAGGTGTTGAGCGAGCATCTCTGTCAGGGCTGGCTGGAAGGCTATCTGCTCACCGGCCGCCACGGCTTCTTCTCCTGCTACGAGGCCTTCATCCACATCGTGGATTCCATGTTCAACCAGCACGCCAAATGGCTGAAAGTGTCGCGCGCGCTCCCCTGGCGGCGCCCGATCGCCTCGCTCAATTATCTCCTGACCTCCCATGTCTGGCGCCAGGACCACAACGGCTTCAGCCATCAGGATCCCGGCTTTATCGATCTCGTCACCAACAAGAAGGCCGATATCGTCCGCGTCTATCTGCCTCCGGATGCCAACACTTTGCTTTGGGTCGCCGATCACATCTTGCGCACTTACAACCGTATCAATGTGGTCGTCGCGGGCAAGCAGCCTTCGCCGCAATGGCTATCGATGCGCGAAGCCATCCCCCATTGCGAGGCCGGCATCGGCATCTGGAAATGGGCCGGCACGGAACAGGCGAATGCGGAGCCGGACGTGGTGATGGCCTGCGCCGGCGATATCCCGACGCTGGAAACTCTCGCCGCCGTCGACTTGCTGCGCAAGGCGCTGCCGCAACTCAGGATCCGCGTCGTCAACGTCGTCGACCTGATGACGCTGCAGCCGAAGGATCAGCATCCGCACGGCCTCTCCGATCGCGACTTCGATGGCATCTTCACGCGCGATAGGCCCGTGATCTTCGCCTATCACGGCTATCCCTATCTGATCCATCGCCTGACCTATAGCCGCACCAACCACACTGGCTTTCATGTGCGCGGTTTTGCGGAAGAAGGGACTACCACCACGCCGTTCGACATGGTGGTGTTGAATCAGCTCGACCGCTTCCATCTCGCCATCGAAGCGATCGAGCGCGTGCCGGGGCTCGATGTGACGGCAGCGCATGTGAAACAAGGGTTCCGCGACGCGCTGATCGAGCATTGGCGCTATGTGCGCGAGCATGGCGAGGACATGCCGCAGATCCGCGATTGGGTTTGGCCGAACGGCGCCACCGGCGGCGCCACACAGCGCGAAGCCCAGGATTGACAACGCCATGTCCGATGCTGTCCTCGTGCTCAATGCCGGCTCGTCCAGTATCAAGTTCGGCCTGTTCGATATCGGCGCGGCTGAACCTCAGCTGTTATGCAAGGGCCTGCTCGACGAGCAGGAAAAGGCGCCGCGCCTCCTGGTCAACGACGCCTCAGGCAAGGCGTTGTTTGAAAAGCGCAGCAGGGCGAGCGGCGACCACAAGGACCTGTACGTCGACATCTTCGCCTGGATCGAGGATTATCTCGGCGTGGACAGGCTCGCGGCGGTCGGCCATCGCATCGTTCATGGGGGGCGCGACTTGTTCCAGCCGGTCGTGGCGACCGAAGAGATCATGGCGGCGCTGGAGGCGCTGACGCCGCTCGCGCCGCTGCACCAGCCGCGTTGCCTCGCGCCGATCCGCGCGATCCAATCTGTGCAGCCGGGCATGACGCAGGTTGCCTGCTTCGACACTGGATTCCATCGCCAGCTGGCGCCGCCGGTCAACCGCTTTGCGATCCCACGCCGCTATGAAGAGCGCGGCCTGCGACGCTATGGCTTTCACGGCCTGTCCTTCGAATATATCGCAACGCGCCTGGCTGCGCTTTCGCCGGCATTTGCGACGAAGCGCATCGTGATCGCACATCTCGGCAATGGTGCCAGCCTCTGCGCGCTGCATGAGGGAAAAAGCTGCGACACCACGATGAGCCTGACGCCACTCGATGGCCTCGTGATGGGCACGCGCTGCGGCGCGATCGATCCCGGCGTGCTGCTCTACTTCCTGCAGCATGAGAAGATGTCGGCCGACGAGCTTCAGCATCTGCTCTACGAAAAATCCGGCCTACTCGGCGTGTCCGGCCTCTCCGCCGACATGCGCGCGCTCTTGGCGAGCGAGGCAGCGCCGGCTCGCGAGGCCGTCGATCTCTTCGTCCACCGCGTCGCCGCCGAAGTCACTGTCATGGCGAACACGCTGCAGGGTCTCGACGGCCTGGTCTTCACCGGCGGCATCGGCGAGCATGCGAGCGAAATCCGCCGGCGCATCTGCGAGCGTCTAACCTGGCTCGGCGTCAGCCTCGATCAAGACGCAAATCAGCAAAACCGGCAAACCATTGGTGCGCGCGGCAGCAAGGTCGATGTGCTGGTGATCCCGACCAGCGAAGAGACGACTATCGCGCGGCACTGCGCAGCGCTTCTCAATCGAGAGGCGACCACCTGACCAGCATGATCACCCGCCCGGCCGATAGCCAAACCACCATTTGCCGCAAAAAGCCGCAAATACCCGGGCTGATTTGATTGTGACAAGGTGATAACAGTGCGGGCGTTTCTCGCGTTGCAGGGGTGCCCGAGGCTCGATGCTGAGCGTGATCATTCCGACCGAAGGGGTCGAACAGCCGACGGTGGCGACTTTAGCCGCGCTGGTGCCGGGCGCTGCGGCCGGCGTCGTGCGCGAGGTGCTTCTGGTCGACGGTGCCGACAATGGTGTGATCGAGCGGGTCGCCGACGTCGCGGGCTGCCGCTTCCTGCGCTTTGCGGGATCGCGCACCGCAGCCCTTGCCGCCGGCGCGCGCGAGGCGCGCTCGCCGTGGCTGATGTTCCTGCGCGCCGGCGCCGTGCTCGATGCCGGCTGGATCGACGAGACCTCGCAATTCATCCAGCGCGTCTCGGCAAGCGGCCATCCGCGCGCCGGCGTGTTCCGCTACGCCCGCTCGCCCTATGCCGAGCCCGGCTTGCGTGATGGGCTGCGCTCGCTCGCGCGCATGATCGCGGGCCCGCGCTCCGACCAGGGCCTCCTGATTGCGCGCGACCATTATGATCGGCTCGGCGGCTACGCCGCGGACGGTCGCGTCTCCGAGGCGCAGCTGTTGCGCCGGCTCGGCCGCTCCTCCCGCACACGGCTGCGCAGCCGGATCATCATGTTGTGATGCTCCTCGATATACTTGCCAAAGTCAAATAATTATTTGACAATGGCAAATATCGGAGGTGCGCCATGCCCCTTGCCCAGACTTCGCTTGCCGAGCCCGATCAGGAAATCGCCGCGGTTCGCGCGTTCAACCGCTTCTACACCCGTAAGCTCGAGGTTCTCGACCAGCATCTGCTCAAAACCCCGTTCTCGCTGAGCGAGGCGCGGGTCATGTTCGAGCTCGCCCATCGCGGCGATCTCTCCGCCAAGGAGATCGGTCTCGAACTCGGGCTCGACCCCGGCTATCTCAGCCGCATCGTGCAGAAGTTCGAGGAAGACGGGCTGATCAACCGAAAACCGCTCGCCTCCGACCGCCGGCAATATCAGCTCAGCCTCACCGCCAAAGGCCGCTCAGCCTTCGCAAAGCTCGAACGAACCTCGCAGGATCATGTCGGCCTGATGCTGGGGGCGCTTGCAGGCGAGGACCGCAAGCGGCTGCTGTCCGCCATGGAGGTGATCGAACGCCTGCTGGGCGCGCCGCATAGCGCCTTGCCGCCGGCGATCCTGCGCGACCCGCGCCCTGGCGACATGGGCTACGTGGTGCAGAGCCATGGCGCGCTCTACGCGAGCGAATATGGCTTCGACGCCACGTTCGAGGCGCTGGTTGCGGAGATCGCGGCGAAGTTCATCACCTCCTTCGACGCCTCGCGCGAGCGCTGCTGGATCGCCGATATCGACGGCAGGCCGGTCGGCTCGGTGTTCCTGGTACGAGGCAGCGACGAGATGGCCAAGCTCCGCCTGCTCCTGGTCGAGCCGAGCGCGCGCGGCCAGGGGCTCGGACAGCGGCTGGTCGCCGAATGCGTCTCCTTCGCCCGCGCCTGCGGCTATCGCAGGATCACGCTATGGACGCAGAGCATTTTGATCGCCGCCCGCAAGATCTATCAGGACGCGGGCTTTGCGCTGGTGAAAAGCGAGCCGCATCGCAGCTTTGGCCAGAACCTGATCGGCGAGACCTGGGAGCGCGATCTGTGAAGGCGCCGCATCGCGAGACCTCGCTGCGCGTGACGCCGGAACTGGTGGCGCTCTACAAGCGCCGCGCGCGACGGCTGCGCAGCGAGGCTTGCCGCGACATCTGGCGGCGGTGTGGGGGACGTTGGTGGGACGAGATTTTTGGATTGACCGAGCCTGGCCGAAACGGCTCCGGCCTTCCCGTCATCCCCCCGCAAACGGCTTCGCCGCTTGTCGCTGGAGGCGCCGTAGCGCAGCGGAGGCTTCGAGGGATGACGGATTGAGACGGGTGCCCGCTCAGGCCGAAGCGCCCTTCGCCTTTGGCCGCCGCAAATGCTCGTCCAGCCGCGGCATGATCTCGACGAAATTGCAGGGACGCGTGCGGTAGTCGAACTGCGCCGCCAGAATGCCGTCCCAGGCATCGCGGCAGGCGCCGGGCGAGCCGGGCAAGCAGAAGATGAAGGTCGCGCCCGCCACGCCGGCGGTGGCGCGGCTCTGGATGGTCGATGTGCCGATCTTGGCGTGGCTCAGCATGTGAAAAGCGATGGAGAAGCCATCCATGCGCTTTTCGAACAGGGGCTCGAGGGCCTCAGGCGTGACGTCACGCCCCGTGAAGCCCGTGCCGCCTGTGGTGATGATGACATCGACGCCTGGATCGGCAATCCATAGCTTCACCACGGTGCGGATCGCCTCGACATCATCCGTGGTAATTTCGCGCGCCGCAAGCTTGTGGCCGGCTGCGGTGAGACGGTCGGCGAGCGTGGTGCCGGATTTGTCGTCGGAAAGCGAACGCGTATCCGAGACCGTCAGCACCGCGATGTTGAGCGGGATGAACTGCTTTGATTCGTCGATGGAGGACATTAGTCGACTTTCTCCGCCGTCATGCCCGGGCTTGACCCCGGCATCCACGACCTACTTCCGCATTTAGGCAAAAGTCGTGGATGGCCGGGTCAAGCCCGGGCATGACGAGCATTTGCTTGGCCGGCCCAAACCGCTACGCCCCGTTTCGGAAGGTATCGCAGGCCTGCACGGTGCCCTGCTGATAGCCGTTCATGAACCACTGCTTGCGCTGCGCCGAGGTGCCGTGCGTGAAGGAGTCGGGCACCACGCGGCCCGTGGCCTGGCGCTGCAGCGTGTCGTCGCCGATGGCGGACGCCGTCGTCAGCGCGGCATCGATGTCGCCGGGTTCGAGGAAGCCCGGGCGCTTCTTCTCCTCGCGGTTGGTCCACACACCCGACAGACAGTCCGCCTGCAATTCGACTCGCACCTGCAGCGCATTGGCTTCGGCCTTGCTGCCGGCCTGCTGCTGCAGACGCGTCACGCGCGGAATGATGCCGAGCAGGTTTTGCACATGATGGCCGGCCTCATGCGCGATGATATAGGCGGCGGTGAACTGGCAGGCCTTGCCGGAGCAGCCATGGAAGCGCGTCTCGACCTCGCGAAAGAAGCCGGTGTCGAGAAAGATCTTCTGGTCCGGCGGGCAGTAGAACGGCCCCATCGCCGACTGCGCCATGCCGCAGCGCCCACCATTGGTGGCGTTGCGGAACAGCACGATCTTCGGGCCGACGTAATTTTGCCCGCTCGCCCTGAAGATCTCGCTCCAGCGGTCGTCGATCTCGCCGAGGATGCCTGAGATCATGCTGCCCATCTCGTCGGTCGGTGCGCCGGTCTTGCCCTGGCTGGAGCGGCGGTCGGTCTGGTAGGTCGGCGCCTGCCCGCCGCCGGTGAGGATCTCGGCGCCGCCGATCAGGATGCGCGGGTCAATGCCGAAGGCGTAGCCGATCAGGCCGAGCACGATGATGGTTCCGATGCCGAGTCCGCCGCCGCCCATCGGCAGCCCGATGCCGCCACCGCCGCCGAGGCCACCCCCGCTATCGTCACGGCGGTCCTCAATGTCATCGCTGCGGCGGAAATCATCGTAACGCATGGCGGCCTTCCTCAATTATCGTTGCGCGAAAATCATCTGGCGTATTGCAGTTGCGTCGTCTATCACCTCGCGCGCCACAAACGTAAAATTTCCCTTGCGCCAATCAATAGCCTGCCCGGCAAAAATTGCCTAGTGGCGGCGATTCGACGCTGCACCCCGCAAGCCTTTCGCGCGCGCAACGACAAAACCGAAAAGCGCGAGCGGAAACGGAAACTTGCCGTCGCAGCTCACGTCAACATTTGGCGGCAAGACGATCGCAAGCCACGATCTCTGCGCATCGTGTGGTGTGAAAAACTTTCCCGGTTAAGTCGATTTTTACTTTGCCCGGTCATTGTGGCCGCAGTCGGTTTGTTGGTCCCGCGTCGCCGACAGCGTCGCCTGAGTCAGAGTTCTTGAGTCATGGTTGTGTCGCGTCGCGGGGCGTCTGCAAAGGCGCCCCGCACAAATTTTGAGGCTGACGATTCGTCCCGCATCATCGTTGGCGATTGCGTCGCCGAGATGTCGAAACTGCCGTCGGCCTCTGTCGACCTCGTCTTCGCCGACCCGCCTTACAATCTGCAGCTCAAGGGCGACCTCAAGCGCCCCGACGAATCCCATGTCGACGCCGTCAACGATTCCTGGGACAAGTTCTCTTCCTTCGCGGCCTATGACGATTTCACCCGCGCCTGGTTACTCGCCTGCCGCCGCGTGATGAAGCCGTCGGCAACGCTCTGGGTGATCGGCTCCTATCACAACATCTTCCGCGTCGGCACAATCCTGCAGGACCTCGGCTTCTGGGTGCTCAACGACATCATCTGGCGCAAGTCCAACCCGATGCCGAATTTCCGCGGCCGCCGCTTCACCAACGCGCATGAGACAATGATCTGGGCTGCGCGCGACGAGAACGCCAAGGGCTATACATTCAATTACGAGGTGCTGAAGGCTGCCAACGAAGACGTGCAAGCCCGCTCGGACTGGTTGATCCCGCTCTGCACCGGCGAGGAGCGGCTGAAGGGCAAGGACGGCAAGAAGGTGCATCCGACCCAGAAGCCGGAAAGCCTGCTCGCCCGCGTGCTGTTGTCGTCGTCAAAGCCCGGCGATCTCGTGATCGATCCATTCAACGGCACCGGCACCACGGGAGCCGTGGCAAAGCGTCTCGGCCGCCGCTATATCGGCTTCGAGCGCGACCCCGATTACGCCAAGGCGGCGCGTGAGCGCATCGCGGCGATCGAGCCGCTGCCGGAAGCAACGCTGGCCCCCTTCATGACCGCGCGCGAGGCGCCGCGGGTGGCGTTTTCCGAATTGATCGAGCGCGGGATGATCATGCCCGGCACGAAGCTTGTCGACGCCAAGAAGCGCCACGGCGCTCTGGTGCGCGCTGACGGCGCCATCATGCTCGGCGACAAGGTCGGCTCCATCCACCGGATCGGCGCCGTGGCGCAGGGGTCTGAAGCCTGCAACGGCTGGACCTTCTGGCATGTCGAGACCAAGCAGGGCCTGAAGCTGATCGACGAGCTCCGCGCCGAGATTCGTGCCACGATGGCGGCGGGCTGAAAGAAATAGACTTCATTCTCCGTCATTCCGGGGCGGTGCGCAGCACCGAACCCGGAATCTCGAGATTCCGGGTTCTCGCATTGCGAGCCCCGGAATGACGGTGCGGGCAACGACCCTCCCCTTCACAAACTCGTCGCTTGCGCCCTTGCCGGAATTTGCGCATGGAAACCGGCACCTCGCGGTTGCGAAGTTGCGTCCCGAGATTCTCGCCAAACAAGGGAAGGGAGATCAATCGATGCTCAAATTCTATTTCAACGGCGCGCCGAACCCGAACAAGGTTGCGCTGTTCCTGGAAGAATCCGGTCTGCCTTACCAGCTCGTGCCGGTCGACACGCGCAAAGGCGAGCAGTTCAAGCCGGAATTTTTGAAGGTCAATCCCAACGGCAAGGTGCCGGCGATCGACGATGACGGCGTCTTCGTGTTCGACAGCAACGCCATCCTGCTCTATCTCGCCGAGGAGACCGGCAAGTTTCTCCCGCCCAATACGCCGGCCAATCGTGCTCAGACGCTGTCCTGGCTGATGTTCATCGCGACCGGCCTCGGCCCGTATTCCGGGCAGGCGGTGCATTTCAAGACAGCTGCGCCCAAGGACAACGACTATGCAGCGAACCGCTACTTGTACGAGGCGCATCGCCACTACAAGATCATCGACGATCACCTCGCCGAAAGCCGCTACATGGTCGGCGACACCTATACCATCGTCGACATGGCGCTGTGGGGCTGGGCCAGGCTGGCGCCGTTCGTGCTCGGCGAGGAAGGGGCCGCGAAATACCCGAACGTGAAGCGGCTGGTCGACGAGATATCGGCCCGGCCGGCAGCACCGCGCGCCATTGCACTGAAGGACAAGTTCAGCTTCAAAACTGAGATGGACGAGGAAGCACGCAGCTACATGTTCGGCCACCTCAAGACCAAGGTGGCGTGAATCTGCCGCTTGTCATTCCGGGGCGGTGCGAAGCACCGAACCCGGAATGTCGTGCCACAACCACCAGATTCCGGGTTCGCCCGCTTCGCGAGCGCCCCGGAATAACGGTTTCCTTGATCCTCCCCCGGAATCTATCCGTAAGCTACGGTGGGAGACGACCTTCGCGGCAACTGCTCCCTGTGGTTATGGGTCCCGGCCTTCGCCGGGACGACGAAGATGGGCTTAGGCCTTCTCCTCTTCCACCACCTTGCGCACGGCGGAACGCTCCAGCATGCGCTTGCGGTGCGCCATCACCTTCGGCAGCGCCGACACATCGACGCCGTCGCCCTGGAGCCAGCTGCCGATCGTGAACAGGTAGGGATCGCAGATCGTGTAGGTCTCGCCCATCACCCACGGGCCCTTGATCATGTCACGCTCGATCAGCGCAAAATTGTTGCCCATGGTCTTCGGCACCATGCGCTTCATGTCGGCGAAGGATGACTCGTCCGTGGCCCAGCGATAGCCGCGCAACTTGTGGGCATGCGCGACATGGACGGTGGAGCAGAGATAGCTGCTGAAGGCCTGCACCTGCGCGAACTTGAAGGCGTCGTCGAACGGAGCCAGCTTGGACTGCGGAAAGGTCTGGGCAATGAAGGCGAGTATCGCCGGCGTCTCGGTCAGCACGCCCTGGTCGGTCACCAGCGCCGGCACGCGGCCCTTCGGATTGATAGCGAGATACTCCGGGCTGTTCTGCTGGTTGCTCTTGAAATCGAGCCGCTCCGCGGTGTAGGCGGCGCCGGCTTCCTCCAGCGCGATGTGCGAGGCGAGTGCGCAGGTTCCGGGGGCGTAATAGAACTTATACATGGGCGACCTCGATTTACGGAGGGACCAAATTAGCGAGGCACCGCCGTACCGTCCATCCCCGAACGGACAACGCCGGGCCGCGTTTCGCAGTTGCCCACTTCCGCATCCCTGTGCCAAGACCGCCTCGAAATTGGGTGATCACATGACCGTACTTATCGCGGGCGGCGGCATTGGCGGGCTGACGCTGGCGCTCAGTCTGAACCAGATCGGCGTATCGGCAAAGGTGTTCGAAAGCGTCGCTGAGCTGAGGCCACTCGGCGTCGGCATCAACGTGCTGCCGCATGCGGTACGCGAGCTGATCGAGCTCGGCCTCCTGGACAAGCTCGATGAAGCCGGCGTGCGCACCAGGGAGCTCGCCTATTTTTCCAAGCACGGCAAGCCGATCTGGAGTGAACCGCGCGGGCTGGAGGCCGGCTACAACTGGCCGCAATTCTCGATCCACCGCGGCGTGCTGCAGCAGATCCTTCTCGATACCGCGATCGCGCGGCTCGGCACGGAGAACATCCTCAGCTGCCATCATCTGACCGGCTGGGAGGAGACAGCCGGCGGCATCCGCGCGGAGTTCATCGACAAGGCGACCGGCCGCAGCGCCGGCACCTACGACGGCGCGCTTCTGATCGCCTGCGACGGTATTCACTCCGCAGTGCGCGAAAAGCTCTACCCGCAAGAGGGTCCGCCGATCTGGAACGGCCGCATCCTCTGGCGCGGCATCACTGAGGCTGACGCATTTCTGTCCGGCCGCACCATGATCATGGCCGGCCACGAGATCCTGAAATTCGTCTGCTATCCGATCTCCAAGCAGCCGGACGCCAACGGCAAGCATCGGATCAACTGGGTCGCCGAGCAGCACATGCCGCCGACCTATCAGTGGCGGCGCGAGGATTATAACCGCACCGCGAAGCTCGAGGAGTTTTTACCTTGGTTCGAGAGCTGGCGCTTCGACTGGCTCGACGTGCCCGCTCTGATCCGCAACTGCCCGCGGGCTTACGAATACCCGCTGGTCGACCGGGATCCGCTTGCCCGCTGGACTTTCGGCCGCGTCACGCTACTCGGCGATGCCGCACACCCGATGTATCCGATCGGCTCCAATGGCGCCTCGCAGGCGATTCTGGATGCACGGGTGCTGACACGCGAGATACTCGCACACGGCCCGACGCATGAGGCCCTTGTGGCCTACGAGGCCGAACGGCGTCCTGCCACCACCGACCTCGTGATGCTCAACCGCCGCAACGGGCCGGAGCAGGTGATGCAGCTCGTCGAGGAACGCGCGCCCAATGGCTATGACGTCGTCACCGACGTGCTGTCGCAACAGGAGCTGGAAGACATCGCCGCCAACTACAAGCGTGTCGCCGGCTTCCAGGTCGATTCGCTCAACGCCAAGCCGCCGATCGTGCCGCGCACAGACGCGGCGTGATCAGGAGAGCGCTCGTGCCGCATCGAGCACCCGCGCGGTCGTACTGGCGGTCGTGACAACGGTGCCGTCCTCGGCAATCAGCTTGCCCTCCATGAAGGCGAGACTCTACCCCATGCCTGCTGCCAGCATGCTGTCAGGAAGCGTTAAACACCGAGCCCGTGAGCGATCACCTTGCGCATCACGTTCGGGAACGCCTCGTCCGCGAGCGTTGCGATCGGCACCCAGCGCATGCCGGCGGGCGCGCGCGTACGCAACGGGACCTCAGCGGCATAGACCACGAGCTCCAGCGGGAAATGTGTGAACACGTGAGTGACGACGCCAGCCTTGCGGTGCCAGCGCGCGACACCTTTCAGCGCTGGCGCCTGGTCGCGGGCGGCGTTGTCATCGTGCTCAGCAATCCAATCGGAGCCGGGCACCTCGGTCATTCCGCCCAGCAAGCCCTTTTCGGGGCGCGTGCGCACCAGGAGCTCCTCTCCGCGTCTGACCACAAAGGCAGCGCCCCGCCGCAACACGCCGGTCTTCTTCGCGGCCTTGCGCGGAAAACTCTCTTGCGTGCCCTGGAGGCGTGCGGCGCAGTGCTCCGTCAGTGGACACAGCGCGCAGGCCGGCTTTTTCGGCGTGCAGATGGAGGCGCCCAGATCCATCAGCGCCTGCGCGCTACAGCCGGCGCGGCTCTCGCCGAGCAATGTGGAAGCCAGCTCCCGGATCAAGGGCTTTGCTTGCGGCAGCGCCTCCTCGACCGCAAACAGGCGTGACACCACGCGCTCAATATTCCCGTCGACCGGCATGGTGCGACGGTCGAAGGCGATCGCCGCGATCGCCGCCGCCGTGTAGGGCCCGATGCCCGGCAGCGTGCGCAGCTCCTCCTCATTATCCGGAAACGCGCCGCCATGATCGCGAATCACCGCGACCGCGCAGGCGTGCAGATTCCGCGCGCGCGAGTAATAGCCGAGCCCAGCCCAAAGCCGCAGCACACTATCGAGCGAAGCGCGCGCGAGAGACGTAACATCGGGCCAGCGCGTCGTGAATTTCTCGAAATAGGGCCCGGCCGCCTTCACTGTCGTCTGCTGCAGCATGATCTCCGATAGCCAGACCCGATACGGATCAGACCGCGCCCCCGGCGGCGCCCGCCAGGGCAGCCGACGGCGATGCCGGTCGTACCAGGCGAGCAGCAGCGCGGGGCGGCCGGTGGCCGCGGCTGCATTCGGCTTTACTTGAGCGGACCGAGCAGGACTCATGAGGTTCTTTTAGCGCAACTCTTTCGCCGTCATGCCCGGACTTGACTAGGCTTGACCCCGGCATCCACGTCTTTCTTAGCGCAGTGAGACTCGGATGGCCAAGTCTCGGCCCCGCAGGCGGGTCAAGCCCGGCCATGACGACGGAGTTTGCGACGTGCTAGTAACAAGCGATGCCCAAACCCGGTCCTGTCACCGCAAAGCCGCTTTCGGTCCTGCTCAACGACGTCTTTTCAGACGCCTTTGCCAAGCAGGGCTTTGCCGCGCGGGAGCTCGTGACGCGTTGGGCGGAAATTGCCGGTAACGATATCGCGGCCCATGCGGAGCCCTTGAAGATGCAATGGCCGCGACCGGTGGAGGGCCAGCCACAGGAGCCGGCCACCTTGGTGCTCCGGGTAGACGGCCCGATGGCACTGGAAATCCAGCACCGCTCCGAGGTCATCCTGGAGCGGGTCAACCGCTTCTTCGGCTGGCACGCTGTGGGCCGGATCGCGCTCCGCCAGGCCCCCCTGTCGCGTCGGGACCGTCGCCCGGCGCCCCGCCCCCCCGACCCGACCGCAGTGAAAAAAGTCGCCGAGACCCTGTCGGCGGTCGAGGACGAGGCACTGAAGGAGGCGCTGGCGCGGCTGGGAGCTGCGATCAAGCGAAATTGACGCTTTTCGAGGGAGCCAGCCGCAGAGCCCGCCATTGCCACGCTGGCTGTTTTTGGCTAGCGAACGACGTCTCAATTGGAACCGTCTTGAACCCACTTTGCTTTGGGCGCGGATGCGCCAATCCGGGAGTTTACCGTTGATTATCACCCGCAGCGCCTTCACCACCGCCCTGTCAATGACCGGACTTGCCGCACTGGCCGGCTTCTCGCCGCTGCGGCTGATGTCGGCAGCTTTCGCACAGACCGCCGCCGACGTCGCAAAGCCGCAGTCGCTGCCGGACATGGCGCTCGGACCGGCAGACGCCAAGGTGACCATCACCGAATACGCTTCGATGACCTGCCCGCATTGCGCGGCCTTCAATGATCAGGTGTTTCCGAAGATCAAGTCGGAGTTCATCGACACGGGCAAGGTGCGCTACGTGTTCCGCGAGTTCCCGCTCGATATCAAGGCGGCCGCCGGCTCCATGCTGTCGCGCTGCATCGCCAACGGCGACCCCAACAAGTACTTCGCCGTCACCGACCTCCTGTTCAAATCGCAGGCCGACTGGGTGATGAAAAACACCACCGAGAGCCTGAGCCGAATCGGCAAGCAGGCAGGGCTTAGCCAGCAGCAGGTGGATGATTGCCTGAAGGATCAGGCGCTGCTCGACAAGATCGCCGCCGACCAGAAATATGCCAGCGAGGTGTTGAAGGTCGATTCGACGCCGACCTTCTTCATCAATGGCGACAAGATCAAGGGCGAAGCCTCGATCGAGGAGTTCGAGAAGAAGATCAACCCGCTTCTCAAGAGCTGATTCCTCCACAGGATTCAGCGCATTCCATAAGCCTCGCAAAAGCCTTGGGAAAAGCCCGCGGGTTGGTTGCCCCGAAGCCGCGGCGCAGCCATTGTCGCCGCCTTGACGGCGCTAGAGGTTGCGTATCCGACCCATCCGAACTGCCTTCTATGGTATTGTCGGGCAAGGGAGATTCGCGCCCGGCCAACAGAGAATGCGAGATTTATGAAACTCACGCGTCTTCGCCTCCATGGTTTCAAGTCGTTCGTTGAACCCACTGACTTTGTGATCGAACCCGGCCTTACCGGGGTTGTCGGTCCGAACGGCTGCGGCAAATCCAACCTGGTCGAGGCGCTGCGCTGGGCGATGGGCGAGACCTCGCACAAATCGCTGCGCGCCGCCGACATGGACGCGGTGATCTTCGCTGGTTCCGGCAACCGCCCCGCGCGCAACCACGCCGAAGTGGTGATGACGATCGACAATTCCGAGCGCACTGCGCCGGCCGCCGTCAACGACAGCCAGCTTCTGGAAATCTCCCGCCGCATCGAGCGCGAGGCGGGCTCGGTCTACCGCATCAATGGTCGCGACGTGCGCGCCCGCGATGTGCAGCTGTTGTTTGCGGATGCTGCGACAGGTGCGCGCTCGCCGGCGCTCGTCCACCAAGGCAAGATCGGCGAGATCATCCAGGCCAAACCCGAGCAGCGCCGCCGCGTGCTGGAAGACGCCGCGGGCGTTGCCGGCCTGCACGCCCGCCGCCATGAGGCGGAGCTGCGGCTGAAGGCCGCCGAGACCAATCTCACCCGCGTCGAGGACGTGATCGGCCAGCTCTCCGGCCAGATGGACGGCTTGAAGAAGCAGGCGCGCCAGGCGATCCGCTACCGCGAGGTCGCCGCCAAGGTGCGCAAGGCCGAGGCAACGCTCTATCATTTGCGCTGGATGCAGGCACATGCCGACGTCAACGACGCCGCGCAACACCACGAGCTCACCGTGCGCGACATGGCCGAGCGCACCCGTGAGCAGGCGGAGGCTGCACGCATCCAGGCGATCCGCGCTGCCGAACTGCCGGGCCTGCGCGACGCCGAGGCACGCGCCGCGGCCACCCTGCAACGGCTCAACAATGCGCGCGACATGCTCGACCGCGAGGAAGAGCGCGCCAAGGAGCGTGTTGGCGAGCTCGACCGAAGGCTCAATCAATTCGCCGCCGACATCGCCCGCGAGCGGCAGCAGACCTCGGATGCCGATGTCGCGCTGCAGCGGCTCGAGACCGAGGACGCGGAGCTCAAGGAAGAGATCAAGTCCCGGGTGGAACGCCGCAGCGGCGTCGACGAGCGCGTGGCCGAGGCCGAAGCGACGCTCGCAGGCTCCGAGCGGATGTTCGCCGATCTGACCACGGCGCTCGCCGACCTCACCGCCAAGCGCAACCAGCTCGAGGCGAGCGTGCGCAGCCACCGCGACCGCCTGGCCCGGCTCGACCAGGAGATCGCCAACGTCAGCCGCGAGGAGGAGAAGCTCGCGCAGGAGACCGGCGGTCTCGGCGACCTCGACACGCTCGCGGCTGTCACGGAGAGCGCGCAGGAGAACCGCCTACAGGCGGAAACGGCCGTGCAAGCCGCCGAACAGGCGCATGCGGCCGCGCGGCAGACTCTGGAAGCCTCCCGCGCCCCGCTCTCCGAGGCCGAGAAGCGAGTGCAGCGGCTGGAGACCGAGGCGCGCACCATCGCAAAACTCGTCACCAGCGCGACCAAGAATTTGTGGCCGCCGATCATCGACGGTGTCACGGTCGAAAAGGGCTTTGAGAAGGCGCTCGGCGCGGTCCTCGGCGACGACCTCGACGCACCGGTCGATGTATCGGCACCGATGCGTTGGACGCTGGTGGGCGCAACCGGCGAGGACCCGACACTGCCTGAAGGCATCGAGCCGCTGGCCGCGCGCGTGCAGGCGCCGCCGGAGCTCGCGCGGCGTCTTGCGCAGATCGGCGTCGTGCCAAAGGAGCGCGGCGCGGAACTGGCCTCGCGGCTGAAGGTCGGCCAGCGGCTGGTGTCGAGCGACGGCGACGTCTGGCGCTGGGACGGCTTTGTCGCGGCGGCCCACGCGCCCACGGGTGCGGCGCGGCGGCTCGCCGAACGTGCCCGCCTTGTCGATATCGAGAACGAGCTGGAGCAGGCAAAGGGTGATCTCGCCGCCAAGCGCCAGGCACTGGAGATGGCGGACGCCGAACTGCGCGCCGCAGCCTCCACCGAAAGCGCCGAGCGGGAAGCCTGGCGCGCGGCGCAACGTGAGGCCGATGCTGCTCGCGAGCGGCATGCAGTGGCGGAGCGCGAGATCAACCGCCACGCCGCGCGCAAATCGGCGCTCACCGAGGCGCGCACACGCCTCGAAGCCGACCTCACCGAGGCCTATGCCGCGCATCAGAATGCGACCGCGGCTTTGGAGGAGATGCCGGCAAGCGTCGAGACCGAGCAGCAGCTCGCCGCCGTCCGCGGCGAGATCGAGGGCCATCGCCGGCTTGCCGCGCAGGTGCGCGCCGAAGCCCAGGCCCTGGCCCGCGAGGCCGAGCTTGCCGACCGCCGCGTCCAGGCGATCCTCGCCGAACGCAACGAATGGCAGAACCGCAAAGCGAGCGCCGGCTCCCAGATCGAGACCATCGAGGCCCGAATCACTGAGCTCACCGCCGAGCGCGCCGAGCTCGAAAACGCGCCGGTGTTCTTTGCCGAAAAACGCAGCGCGCTCATCAGCGAAATCGAGCACGCCGAGAACGACCGCCGAGTCGCGGCCGATGCGCTCGCAATGGCCGAAGCCGCGATGGCCGAGACCGACCGCGCCGCGAAGGCTTCGCTGGAAGCGTTCTCGGCCGCACGCGAAGCTACCGCCCGCGCCGAGGAGCGCATGGAAGGCGCACGGCGCCGGCTCGCCGACATCGAGCGCGAGATCCACGACATGCTGGAGATCGAGCCGCAGGGTGTCGCAGCCCTTGCAGAGATCGAGCCGAACACCGAGCTGCCGCCGCTCGCCGAAATCGAGGAAAATCTCGAAAAGCTGCGCCGCGATCGCGAGCGACTGGGCGCGGTGAACCTGCGCGCCGAGGAAGAGCTGCGCGAGGTCGAGACCCAGCACACCACGCTCGCCACCGAGCGCGACGACTTGGTTGAAGCCATCAAGCGGCTGCGCCAGGGCATCCAGAGCCTCAACCGCGAGGCGCGCGAGCGCCTGCTCGCCTCCTTCGAGAGCGTCAACAACCACTTCAAGCGTCTCTTTACCGAGCTGTTCGGCGGCGGCGAGGCCGCGCTGCATCTGATCGAGAGCGACGACCCGCTGGAGGCAGGCCTTGAAATCATCGCCAAGCCGCCCGGCAAGAAGCCGCAATCGCTGTCGCTGCTCTCGGGCGGCGAGCAGGCGCTGACGGCGTTGGCGCTGATCTTCGCGGTGTTCCTGACCAATCCTTCGCCGATCTGCGTGTTGGACGAGGTCGACGCCCCGCTCGACGACCACAATGTCGAACGCTTCTGTAACCTGTTGCACGAGATGACCGGCTCGACCGAGACGCGCTTCGTCATCATCACCCACAACCCGATCACCATGGCACGCATGAACCGCCTGTTCGGCGTCACCATGGCCGAGCGCGGCGTCTCGCAACTGGTGTCGGTCGACCTCGAGCAGGCTTCGAAGTTCCTCGACCAGAACGTCGCGTGACGAGGTGACCGTCATTCCGGGGCGATGCCAACGGGTCCGGCCTTTTTGGCCGGCCCGATGACAGGCTCCGCATCGAACTCTGGTGTGCTGTTGCACACCTGAGAGTCTCGAGATTCTCAGGTGCGCAATTGCGCACCGTAGCTCGCGCTGACGCGCGCCCCGGAATGACTGAGGACGACGGCATGATCTCCCCCAGCCTTCCGGCCGCGCTCAAAGCTGCGCTCGATGCTAAGCTCGACGGCCTGTCGCGCAGCGACGTCGCGACGCGCTCTGCGCTGATTTCCAAGACCTACCGCGACGGCGGCGGCTCCGGCACCATCACGACCGAAGACGACGCGCTCGCTTATGCGCTGGCGCGTATGCCCGCGACCTACGCCGCGGTCGCGGCCTGCCTGAACGCGCTTATCGAGGTGCGGTCCGATTTCGCGCCAGAAGGCCTGCTCGACATCGGCGCCGGCCCCGGCACCGCGAGCTTTGCTGCGGCGGAAGCCTTTCCCTCGCTGCAAAGCTTTGCCCTGCTCGACCGCAACAGCGCGTTGCGCGCGCTTGCAACGGAGCTTGCGCGCGAGAATGCGCGCCTGAGCAAATTGAATTACACGGCAGGCGAGGCAAGTAGCACGCTCCTGGAGGCCGAGGCCGCCGATCTCGTCGTCGCAAGCTATGTGATCGGCGAACTCACCGAGGCCGAGCGGAACGAACTTGTCGCGCTCGCCTGGGGCAAGACGAACGATGCGCTTCTTCTCGTCGAGCCGGGCACGCCCGCCGGCTATGCCCGGATCATGGCGGCACGCACACAGTTGATTGCGCACGGCGCCCACGTCGTCGCGCCCTGCCCGCACGATTTGGCGTGTCCGCTGACGCCGCCGGATTGGTGCCATTTCGCCCAACGTCTCGCCCGCTCCCGCGCGCATAAGCAGATCAAGGGCGCGGAACTGCCGTTCGAGGACGAGAAGTTCTCCTATGTCGTCGCAACGCGCGCGCCCGCTCCGAACCGCCCTGCCCGCGTCCTGGCACAGCCCGCCATCGGCAAGGTCGAGGTTTCGGCAAAGCTATGTACGGCTGACGGCGTCACGACCGCGAAGGTTCCGCGCCGCGACAAGAGCGCCTACGCGGCCGCCCGACGCTGGCGCTGGGGCGATGGGATGATGCAGGAAAGTTAACTTCTTGAAGGGGTTAGCCATTGAACTCGATCCGCCTTGGGCGCGACTAAGCTAATACCCGCCTCGCCGCCGTTGGCAGCGCTCGCTAAACTGTCCAGATCCTTAGTCCTATCAGGAGCCCTTCCATGTCGACCGGCTGGATCGTTCTCGGCATCATCGTCATTCTCGTGCTGTTCGCGCTTGGCGCCTACAACCGGCTGGTCGCCCTCGGCCAGCGCGTCAACCAGGCATTTGCCGATATCGACGTGCAGCTGAAACAGCGGCACGATTTGATCCCGAACCTGGTCGAGACCGTCAAGGGCTATGCCGCGCATGAGCGTGGCACGCTCGACGACGTGATCAAGGCCCGCAACTCCGCGATGTCAGCGCAGGGACCGGCGCAGGTGTCGGCCGCGGAAACCCAGCTCACCGGCGCGCTCGGCCGGCTGATCGCGCTGTCGGAAGCCTACCCGGACCTCAAGGCCAACGCCAATTTCCAGCAACTCGCAAGCGAGCTCTCCGATCTCGAAAACAAGATCGCCGCCAGCCGCCGCTTCTTCAACAATGCGGTCCAGGAGTACAACACCGGGATCCAGCAGATGCCGGCCGCGCTGTTCGCCGGCATGTTCGGCTTCACGCGCAAGGATTTCTTCGATCTTGGCACGAGCCGCGCCGAAGTCGAGGCCGCGCCAAGCGTGAAGTTTTGAGGCGCATGGGCGTCACTTCACTCCTGTCATTCCGGGGCGCCTCGAAGAGGCGAACTATGGTGCGCAATTGCGCACCTGAGAATCTCGAGATTCCGGGTTCGGTCCTATCGGACCGCCCCGGAATGACGGTGCCCGACGGAGCCTGACGCATGGCCGCCTACGGTCTCTACACCCATATCGCCGCGAACAAGACCCGCTCCATGGTCCTGCTCGCGAGCCTGTTCCTGCTGGTCTATGTCATCGTTTATGCGGGCGCGCTGATCATCGAGGTGGTCCATTACGCCGGCGCGCCTGCCGACTATTATCTGCGCGCAGCCTTGCGCGACCTGATCCGGTCGCTGCCCTTTTCGACTGGTGCTGTAGCGCTGTGGATCGTCATCGCCTATTTCTTCCACCAGAAAATCATCGACGCCGTCACGGGCGGCACTGACGTAACTCGGCGGGAGCAGCCGCGGCTCTACAATCTCCTGGAAAACCTCTGCATCTCACGCGGCATTCCGATGCCGAAGTTGAAGATCGTCGACAGCGAGGCGCTGAACGCCTATGCGACCGGGCTCAACCCCAAACAATATGCGGTCACTGTCACCACCGGGCTCCTGAACGCGCTTGATGACCAGGAGATCGAGGCGGTGCTCGGCCACGAGCTCACCCACATCAGGAACGGCGACGTGCAGATGATGGTGATCGCCGTGGTCATCGCGGGCGTGGTCGGCTTCTTCGCCGAATTGTTGTTCCGGGTGTTCTTCAATTTTGGCAATTACGGCTGGGGCTGGAGCTATGGCCGCGGCTCGTCCTGGTCCTCATCCGGCTCCTCGTCATCGCCTTCTGACTCCGGGTCGAGCGGCGACCGCAAGAGCTCGAGCGGCGGGGCTGCGATCCTGATCATTATTTTGGCAGTGGCCTTGATCGTGCTCGCCTGGGCGCTGTCGCAATTCGTGAGGCTCGCGCTGTCGCGCTCGCGCGAATATCTGGCGGATGCAGGCTCAGTCGAACTGACCAAGAATCCGGATGCCATGATCTCGGCGCTGCGCAAGATCGAGGGACGCGGCGAATTGCCCGGCGCAACGTCGGCCGTGATGGAACTGTGCCTCGACAACCCACGCGAGGGCTTTGCCGACTTGTTCGCAACCCACCCGTCGGTCGAAGCCCGCGTGCATGCGCTGGTGAAATATGCCGGTGGCCACTACATGGGCCCGCTCGCTCTGCCCTCTCCGAAGGAGACCCCGGACCAACCGACGGATCAGCCTGGAAGCGGCCGGGAGCCGCCGCCCCTGCCGTCCGGTCCATGGGACGACGCCGGCAACCAGGCCGGATCAGCCCCCTCCCATAGCCCCTGGGGAAATCCCACAGGTAATCCTACGGGTCCTTGGGGACCGCGTTAGATTCTGAAGATATCTTTCCTCGACAGAGCAACATATTCCGTGCCATTGGCGGAAACGGGCGCGATGATTTGAATTCTCCCTTGTTTCTGCCATGTTCGCGCCCAAAGCAGATATGGGGATTGGCTGATCGGCCTGTCGATCGGCGTTGGATTCTTCTTGGGGGTAGGTCATGGCAAAGCCGGCAGTGATTGTGGTGGGCGCGGACAAGGGCGGGGTCGGCAAGACCACGGTGTCACGGACCGTGCTTGACTATTTCAGCGCCAACAACGTTCCGACGCGCGCGTTCGACACGGAATCGCCGCGCGGCACATTGAAGCGCTTTCACCCCGACATCACCGAGATCGTCGATATGACCTCGACGGCTGACCAGATGAAGATCTTCGATACGCTCAACACGGTGAGCCCCTCGGTGACCGTGATCGACGTCCGCGCCGGCCTGCTCTCGCCGGCGCTCGCCTCGTTGCGCGATATCGGCTTTCTCGACGCCGCCCGGGCCGGCCAGATCACCTTCGCCGTGTTCCATATACTGGGCCCCTCGATCGCGTCGCTCGATGAGATCGCGGAGACCGCGAACTTCATGACAGGCGCCAAATACTTCCTGGTGAAGAATTTCATCAACAACACCAGCTTCTTCGAATGGGACCAGTCGACCTATAATTCCTACTTTCACCGCATCAAGGACGCGACCGAGCTGACCATCCCGAAGCTCAACGAAATGGCGTTCGAGCAGGTCGAGGTGGCCTCCGTTCCCTTCCTCAAATTCGTCGCCAACAAGGGCGTCCGCGACGAGGCTGCGAACTATTCTTTCGTACTGCGCGGCTATGTCCGGCACTGGCTTGCCAATGTCTGGAGCGAGTTCGACC
>Ga0307474_10000104_pt1 | contig 61547 bp, 52 predicted proteins | sample atmos_gasesECM1C_2_FD_203312 | JGI IMG/M metagenome (GOLD analysis project Ga0307474, IMG submission 203312) | Hardwood forest soil microbial communities from Morgan-Monroe State Forest, Indiana, United States - atmos_gasesECM1C_05 | ecosystem: Environmental > Terrestrial > Soil > Temperate...
TAGCCGCCCCCCCAATGCCGGTGTTGTTCACGATGCGCGCGGAAGCCACTGAGCTGGTGCTCTTCCCATTGAACAAGTTGCTGGCGTCCACGCCGTTCATCATGAACGTGTTGCTGGTGTCGCGCTGCCCGTTCGCCCAGATGGGCTGGTTGCCCAATCCGTTGTTCACGCCCGACCCGCCGGAGAGTTCCGCGTTCACGCCTGGAGACAAGATAGCAATGCCCGTAAAACTTCCCGTTGGCAGCGGCACGGACTCAATCTGATCTTTTTCGAGGATGTATCCGTTGGTGGTGTCCACCGCGTTCATCAGCGGGCTTGCTTCCACCGTTACCGTCGTGCCCACCTGCCCGACCTTCAGCGTTGCGTTGACCGTCGCCGTCCGGTCGGCTTGCACCACAATGGACGGAATTTTCTGCGTCTCAAATCCGTCGTGCGTGAACGTCAAGGTGTAGCTGCCAATCGGCAAGTTCACAAAATCGTAGATGCCTCCGCTGTTAGTCGCCTGCGTTCGGCTGAGCGTGGTCTGTTCGCTCACAATCGTCACCGTTGTATTTGGCAGAATGCCGCCGGAAGCATCGGTGACCGAGCCGGTAATACCACCAAGGGTTTGCTGCGCTTGCACTTGCGAAGGGAGGATGAACTGGAGGCCACCAAACAGGAAGGAAGTCAGGAAGAAGACGACGAATGTTGTTCTCTTGCTCTTAGTCATTCGCAACAGCCTCCTAAAGTTGTCGAGATACACTTGGCCGGAAAAATCCTCCCGCGACTCTCTGGGGAACTGCTGTTTGTTCAAGCGAAGTTCCCAGCCTCGCCAAGCCCTGTCCGAAGGATGCAAAATGTTGCAAACAACCTATTCCAATTTTGCGCGGAATAGTACGATATTTTTGATTCTCAATAATCTGTTTTTCACCTCCTGTGGAAAACGCATGGCCCCGTGCTTTCCCGGGCGTTTGATGTGGCGATTCCTTTCTGAGCCTTCGGCGTTGCGTCATCGCAACAAACGGCTTAGTTTTCCGCTGGCGGCGTTCCCACTCTGCGCCTTTGCAGCAGAAACCAAATCATCCCCGCGCACAAATAAGCGAGGTAAATGAACGGCAGCTTGCCGTAAGGTCCCTCCGGCACCGGATAGAGATTGCCGAGCAGCGCCAGCAGCATGGCTGTAAATGCCAGCCAAGGAATGATTTGCGCCCCGGCACGATAAGCTCCGTGTTGGCGCAAATAGCGCGGTAGCGCCACAGAAACCAAGGCGTAAGCCACGATGAATCCGTAAGTGGCCAGCGAACCCATCCACCCATACACGTCCAGCCCGCTCGCTCCGCGCGCTGCCAAAATCGCCACCGGCGCCACCGCAGCGACGCCCGTCACCACAATCGCCCGGCCGGGCGTCTCATGCCGCGCATGTGTCATGCGCAATGACCCGTGCGTGAGCCCGTGGTGCGACATGAGCAGCAGCACGCGGGCCGCCGCCGTGATGCACGCCAGCGTTCCGGCAAACATGCTTACCAGCACTCCGATGTCGATCAGCAATCCCAGCACCGGCACGCCGCCCACGCTAGCCAGCACGCGCATCGGCGCTTCGCTTTTCCCCAGGTCTTGCCCCACCGTGCGCAATCCGAGCACCTCCGCGTAGGCGCATAGAATGAAAATGGCACCGGCAAGCAGCGCGCTCTGGATCACGGCCCGCGGAATTGTTTTCAGTGGGTTGCGTGCTTCCGCTCCCAGCGTAGTCGCGCTTTCAAATCCCACGAAGCTGAACAGCGCCAGCACCAGCCCAAGCCGCAGCCCGCTGCCCGTCATGCCTCGCAATTGCAGTTGCGTCCAATCCAAGTGCAGACCGTGCCGCACTAGAACGAGCAACACCACGGTCATGATCAACGTCACGGACACCGCTTCGATCCACAGCATCAGCCGCGCCGAAATCTTGACGTCTCGCCAAGCGATCCCAATCGATATCGCCGTCACCAGCAGCGCCAGGAAGACGGCCGAAGCCACGTGTCCCGTGGCATCCTGCAGCAGCAAATTGGCGTAGTGGTAGAACCCGCCGATGACGCTCGATCCCGTCGCAATGTAGGCGAGCAGCAGGCTCCACGCCGCCGTGGCCCCTAGCGACGGCGGAAGAATCATCGAAGCGTACTTATAAAGCGAGCCCGGCGAAGAAGAGTACCGCGCAAACTTGCTGATGCCCAAGGCCACCAGAAGAATCGCCGCCGTCGCCAGCAAATAAGCGAGCCATGTTCCATTCCCCGCCAGCGCGCAAACCAGTGGAATCGTCGCTGCTGGCGTCGTCGTCGGCGCGATGGTGGAAACCGACTGCGCCAGCGTCTCCATCGGCGAAAGCGCGTCGCGCCGCAATCCGTAACCGACGGACGGCGAGCCCGCTTGTGTAGGCTGCTCCATCTCCATCTTGCGCGGTTCCTTTTTTCCGCTCGATTCGAATGAGAAGAAAGGCGGCTACGATACAGGTCTCGCGGACCCGGCGCAAGGTAAACCTACTAGCAGGATAAAACTTAATATATTTCGCGCTAACTCCAGAATCCTTGGGATGCTGGCAACGGCGGGAGAAATACCCGTCACAACCCCGCTTCAAACGCCCGGAAACGCCGTTCCAGTTCCCATTGTTGGCCGGCCTTTTCATTGGACCCCAGAAAATCGGCGCACCGCGAAGAAAATTTCTCCCCGCCCAGCGGACCCTGCGAGCAAACCGAAACCGCATGATTAAATTCATCCGGCGCGCTCCACAAACTCGCCCCGCGCAAAAAACTATGCTCCAGGCTCGTCCGCACCATCTTCTTCAAGTCCGCATAATGAAGATCGTAACTCTCCGCGGCACGCACGTATTCGTGTGTCAAGTCGATGCGCGAAACGCCCTCATCGTCCGACGACAGCGCTACTGGTACCCCAAACATCCGGTACAGCGGGAACGGATGATCCTTTCCACTCACTCCGAGAATCATATCGTTGCTCGTCAAGTTGATTTCCACCATCACGTGATTCGCCGCCATCTCTTTCATCAATTCGTGAGGCTTATTCTCGTACATGATGTCGATACCATGGCCGATGCGCTCCGCCTGGGCCTGCTCCACCGCCAGCCGAATGTGGCAGCACAGCCCCTCGTACGGCACAAACCCCGGTGCTATCTCCCCCGCGTGCAAGCTCACGTGCGTCTTCGGATACAACGCGTGGAGGAACGCCACGATACGCATGTGCAAGGCGTAGTCGTTCATCGCCGTGTAGCCGTCCTCCGGCATCACGTAATTGATCCCCACGAAGCGCGCATCCACCGCCGCCGTTTCAAAACACATCAGCGTCTGCGCAAAAACCATTGGCTTCGGCAACCCGCGCAAAACCTGGCAGAGATACCGTACCTGCACGCCGCAAGCCGCATCGGCAACCTTCAGGTCGCAATGTTCGCGCGCGCGTCGCAGCGTGTCCGCTTCGTCGAGCGCCGTGCTTGCCGGTACCACGTCTTCGCGCAGCCCGCGCTCCAGCAACTCCTTGCGGAATTTGCCGAAGTCCTCCTGCCAGCCGATTTGCATTGCCAGCGCGGCGGAGTGCGTAAACTCCGGCGTGTGCATCAACTCGAGATACTGCTCATTCTGCGCCGCCGCTCGCGTTGCTACTTCGTCAATCCATTCGCCGAGATGCCGGTGATCGGTCCCGTTAAATTTCGCAAACGCATCAAAAAAATGATCATGCCCCGTCACTCCCGGCGAAGGCACGAATCCCCGCATCGAGAAAGCATCCACTAGTGCGTCAAATAGGTGTTGATCTTTGTAAACCGTCGTCGCCGGAACTTTTCCTTCTCCGCACGCCGGCTGCTCCAGTCCGCCATCCGTAGGACCCGCGGCCTTCACGAAGGCCAGTTTCGCCACGTCCACGCACAAATGATCTTCCGCCCCCGCGCGAATCCATGATTCCGCGTACACCGCCCCGCTCAAGTGATTGTGCAAATCGCCGCCCTTCGGCATTCCCAGCAGAAAGTGCCGAAGCTGCAGCGGATTCTGCCGCGCCGCCCGCAAACTAAGCTCCGCCCGTTGTTCCGGATTTTTCTGCGCCGCTGCCACAGCGGCAGGCTTCTCTTGCGCCAGTGCGACTGAGGGGATCAGCAGTAAAAGAACCAGAAGGCGTAATGAACTGGAGAAGCCAGACTTCCGTAAAAAATCCAATTTCGTATTTTTCATAAACATTTCCTCCAGCAATCCGCCGAGCGCAAGAAGGCCTCCGGCAACAACCCAAATTCTGTCGCCACCTGTGATATAGATTCCCATTCGTTCGCCGCAAAGCATAGCAGGCAGATCAAGCAGCCGAGGGTTTTTGTGAACAAGCTCATCAAGCGAGGCATCCAAGTTTTGATCGTGCTCGCAATCTTCCCGCTACTCCTTTCCGCGCAAACCGCCCCTCCCCAGAAACCAATCGGCATCAAAGTCGTAGTCGTCGCCATGTTCGAACGTGGCGAGGACACTGGCGACACCCCCGGTGAATACCAACTTTGGGTCGAGCGCGAGCACCTCGATCAAATCCTCTCTCTCCCTGCCGGTTATCATCACGTGCGTCTCAACAAAGACGGGGTCCTCGGCATCCTCACCGGCGTCGGCACTGCCAAAGCCGCCGCCTCCGTGATGGCCGTCGGCCTGGACCCGCGCTTCGATCTTTCGAAAGCCTACTGGCTCATCGCCGGAATCGGCGGCGGCGATCCCGCCGACGTCTCTCTTGGCTCTGCGGTCTGGGCCGATCATGTTCTCGATGGCGATCTCGCTTACGAAATCGACGCGCGCCAAATCCCGGAAACTTGGCCGACCGGCTATGTCCCGCTCCGCAAAGCCACTCCTTACGAAGAACCCGTCCGCAAGGAACTCGAAGGTGAAGTCTACTCGCTCCATCCCGGACTTGTGAACTGGGCCTTTCGCCTCACAAAAGACCTGCCCCTTCCCGATTCCGATTCTCTGCGCGCCTCGCGAGCTCGCTTCGCCGGATTCCCGAACGCGCTAAAGCCCCCGTTCGTCACCCGTGGCGACACCATCTCTTCCAGCACTTTCTGGCACGGCTCAAAAATGAACGAATGGGCCAACGCCTGGACGCGCTACTACACCGCCGGCACCGGCAATTACATGGTCGCCGGCATGGAAGACACTGGCACCCTGCAAGCTCTCACGTTCCTCAGCCAAGCCGGCCGCGTCGATCTCCAGCGCGTCCTGGTCCTCCGCACCGTCAGCAATTACGACCGCGAGCCTCCTGGCACCACCGCCGCCGCCAGTCTGAAGACCATGGTCTCCGGCAACTACTCCGCCTATTTTCCTGCTTTGGAAGCTGCGCAAATCATCGGCGACAAGGTAGTTCGCGACATCGTCGAGCACTGGCCCGACCGCGAATCCACGCTTCCGCATTGACGTCGCCCCGCTCCCGGCCTATAGTGACGCACCTTTTATTTCAAGGGAAACCGTTTTGCTGAATCGCATTTTCCATCTCGAAGAAAACAACACTACCGTCCGCCGCGAACTCCTCGCCGGCCTAACCACCTTCATGACCATGGCCTACGTGGTCGTCGTCAACCCGCGCATCCTCTCCGAAGCCGGCATGCCCGTCGAAGGCGTTCTCTTCGCCACTTGCATTTCTGCCGCAATCGCCACGCTCATCATGGGTCTTTGGGCCAACTATCCCATCGCCCTTGCTCCCGGCATGTCTCTCAACGCGTACTTCACCTACTCCATCGTCCTTGGCCGCGGCGTTCCCTGGCAGACTGCTCTCGGCGTTGTCTTTCTCTCCGGCTTGCTTTTTCTTCTCCTCACCCTCACCAACATCCGCGAACAAATTGTCAATGGCATCCCCAATTGTCTCAAGTACGGCACCGCCGCCGGCATCGGCCTCTTCATCGCTTTCATAGGCCTGCGCAACGCCAGAATCATCGTCGCCAATCCCGCCACCTTCGTGGGAATGGGCAAAGTTTCCGATCCCCAAGTTCTCCTCGCAGCTCTGGGACTAATTCTCATCGCCATCCTGATGGCCCGGCGCATCGGCAGCGCCATCCTCATCGGCATCGTCACCATCACCCTGGCCGGAATTCCTCTCGGCCTCAGCCATTGGCCCGCGCATTTTTTCTCTCTCCCGCATGCCTCCGGCACCTTCCTTAAGCTGGACCTGCGCGCCGCCACCAGCATCGGTCTCGGTGAACTCATCTTCGTTTTTTTCTTCGTCGATCTCTTCGACAACGTCGGCACTCTAGTCGGCGTCTGCGAAGAAGGCGGCTTCCTCCGCGACGGCAAACTCCCCCGCGCCAGCCGCGCCCTCCTCGCCGACGCTTTCGGCACCATGTTCGGCGCCCTCACTGGCACTTCCACCGTCACCAGTTACATTGAAAGCGCCGCCGGAGTCGCCGCTGGAGCCCGCACCGGCCTCGGCAACCTCGTCATCGCCGCGCTCTTCCTCTTTGCCATGTTTTGCGCCCCGCTCGTCGCCGCCATTCCCGCCTACGCCACCGCGCCCGCCCTCATCCTCGTCGGCGCGCTCATGTGCGGCGCCGTAGCCCGCGTCAAGTGGGACGATTTCAGCGAAGCCTTCCCCGCCTTCATGACCCTCGTCGCCACTCCCCTCACCTTCAGCATCGCCACCGGCCTCAGCCTCGGCCTGCTCTCTTTCACCTTCATCAAAGTTGGCACTGGCCGCCACCGCGAAATCAGCCCGCTCATGTGGGTCCTCAGCGTCCTCTTCCTCCTCCGCTACGCTTTCCTCGGCTCCGAATAAAAAACAAAAACGCCCGGCTCTTCCGAACCGGGCGCTTGTCCCATTTTTTCGCTGGCTGAAAAAGGGTTTCTTAAATTATGGGTGCATCGGCGCTTTCGACTTTGCAGCTTCCATCTTGCTCTTCAACTCCGTCTGTTGATCGGGAGTTAGCACCTCGTTCAATTTGGTCATTATGCTGCTGTGGAGTTCCTTCATCTTCGCCTTTTTCTGTTCTTCGCTCAGCGAAGTATCACTGGACAACGCCTGCTTCTTGGTCTTCGCATCGGCAAAGATATCCTTCACCTTTGCTTTCTGGTCGTCGGTAAGATTCAAGCTTTCCACGGCGGTTTCTAGTCCGCTGCCGTGCATGCCCATTTCCTTGCCAGCGGTTTGCCGTGTGGAAGCGGTTTGGGATTGTGCCAGAGCCCCCGGTACGGCCAGCGCCGCCGCAAGGCCCAACGACACCAATCCTCCCGACATTCTTTCGATCTTCATTTGCAAATCTCCTCAGTTCGATTTTTGGGCTAGTTGAGGGCAGAGGCTCACTACACTCCTACCATATTGATTCGCCGTGCGCGACAAGAAAATGTTCGAGCGTCCATATCTCTATCGTTCACTTCGCCGCCGCTACATTCGCCTTCATCCCCAGCGCTTTCAAATACCCTTCATTCACGCGGCACTTCTCGAGGCGAACGTTCTCGAGCAACTCAGCGAAAGCTCCCGTGATGGTCTCCTGCTGCGGCCGGACCTTCAGCCGTTCTTCCACGTGCCCCGTCCCACGTGGCAGCTTGGCGAACTCCACGATCTTTTCCCAGTCCGCCGGCGGAACAACGCTGACCACCGACGACGGCTTTCCCATCTTCTTATACGGCCAGAAAGCCCATCCAATGTTGTTTTTCTCCAGGGTTTTCACAAACTGCGCGATCCACTCATCGGTATTCTCTCCGGACTCGCCCATCCAGATCGGCACATCATAGCGCTCGCGAAAATCAAGGTATTGCCGGATCACGCTTTCATCCGGCGCCGTCCAATATTTATGGAACGTATAGGCTGTGTTCCCATCGAAGGGTTTGCCGAACACCGAAAAATTTCCATCCCACTGCGCCCCTCCTAGAAAGAGAATATGATGCGTATCCACCTTTCGGATCTCGCTCGACAACTTCTTATAGAGCGGTTCAAGCGCAGGATTCAAAGGCGCCAGCTTGGGAAAATGGGGAATCGGCTCGTTCAGCAGGTCATAACCGAGCACCATCGGCTCATCGCGATAGCGCGTCGCCAGTCGCCTCCACACGGCAATCAAGTGTTCCTGCTCTTGCGGACTGTCGTATAGCCAGGGATATCCCGCGCTGTCATCGATGTTCGCGCCTGTTTGTCCACCTGGCGCCGCATGAAGATCAAGGATCACATGCAGATTTTCCGCCCGGCTCCACCCCACCAACCGGTCTAGCAATTTAAAACCTTCAGCGTCGTCGCTCTCAAACAAGCTGTAATGCAAGGGAACTCGAATCGCGTTGAACCCCGCCTGATGCAGCAGCCGAATGTCCTCCCGCGTAACATAGTTCTCCCGCCACTTCTGCCAGAACGCCGCCGACCCCTCCGGCCCAAGCAGCTCGAGCACTAGCCCCCGAATCTCCCCAGGCGATTGCGGTCCGCCCTGGAACACCCACATGTACCCCTCCGGCACCATCCAATTCCCCAAATTCGTCGCCCGAACGAGCAGCGCCTTCCCACCCGCGTCCACAATCTGCTGGTGCTCCGTATGCGCAAATTGCGCGCTCCCTTGCGCCGTCCACGCCAGCAGCAGCACCGCCCACGCTAGAAGTCTCCACTTAATCATGGTTCTCTCCTGCCGAAAGCCTACAACAAACGCGTCCCTGTACGCTTTCTTCACCATCGAATAACTCACCTCCGACACTCCTCGATCGACACACATGGCGCGTTAGTGATGCGTTAGGCCTTAATATCAGGCGCCGCTTTTCTTCCGGCCGTCACTCGTTGGATCCTAAAACCACCTTCACGGGCGAACGCTGATCCGGGTTTGTTCTCTGTTACGGAACACTGACAACCGATCAGAGAGAACTGCCACTCAGCTTCGCCAACGCCTCCGCTAGCACCAGCGCCCCGCGGGCAATATCCTCCGGAGCGGCGTATTCATCCGGCCGATGACTGTAACCATTGCGGCACGGAATAAAAAGCATCCCCGTCGGCGCGATCCGCGAAATAAAGAGCGAATCATGGTAAGCCCGGCTAACCATCTCCAGAAACGGGAATCCATGCCGGCGGCACGAATCGGCCAGTGCCGAGCGCACTTCAGGAGCGCAGTCCGCAGGTGCATCGGCATTCAGCAAATCGGACTGAATCGAGACTTGGCGCTTCGCGGCTACCTCTTCTGATGCCCGCTCGATCGTTTGCATCACGCCGTCGCGACGGGCCAAATCGGTGTCGCGAGTGTCCAGCGTAATTCGCACGCGGCTAGGAATACTGTTCACCGCGCCGGGAAAAACATCGCACACGCCGACAGTCGCAACGGTATCCGCCGCGCCACTCGCCCGCGCGGCATTTTCGATCGCCAGGATCAACTGGGCCGCCGCGCAAAGCGCATCTTTCCGGTCCGGCATCAGCACTCCCCCCGCGTGCCCGCCCGCGCCTTCGATCGAAATGCGCAAGCTCGCCGGTGCAGCGATGCTTTTCACAATGCCGAGAGATATTTCCTGGCGCTCCAGTAGAGGCCCCTGCTCGATGTGCAATTCAATGAAAGCCTTGTAATATCCGGTCGAGAGTTTCACGTCCTGAAGACTTCCGCGGAAGCCCGCTCTTAGGCGAACTTCGTCCACCGATTCGCCGTCGCGATCTTTTAATTTGGCGGCGGCATCCGCGGAAAGTGTTCCCGAAAGCAAGCGGCTCCCCAGGCAGCCAATTCCGAAGCGCGTCGGCTCTTCCGTTGCGAAGATGAGAAGTTCAATCGAATTTCTTGGCCGGAATCCGCGCCGCTGCAGCGCGCGAATGGCTTCGAGTCCGCCAAGGACTCCAACGACGCCATCATATTTGCCGGCATTCGGAATCGCATCGATGTGCGATCCCGTCCCGACCGCGGGCGCCGTTGGATCAGCGCCGTCCCAACGCGCAAAGATATTTCCGATAGCATCTTGCCGTACGGCGAGCCCGGCTTCTTTCGAGCGGGCAATCATCCATGCCCGCGCTTTCAAATCCGTCGGCGTGAAAACAATCCTCGTGACCGCGGGAGGCTCCGCGTCGGAAATGGCGGCCAGCCTTTCTATTTCTGAACTCAGCCGCTCGTGATCAATTTCCAGTTTCATGAGTTCAATTCCACCAGCGGGTATGAGGCGATCCTGGCGACCAGTGCGAGATTCTTCTTTGCGAGCGGCAAAGCATTTATTTCCTTATTTCCTTACCGCATTCCCGCATTTTTCTCCGAGAGGATGCCGGTTCCCATTTTTGTAAATGAGATACTTTGCGGGCACTTTTCCAATGGCCGCAAACCATTGCGGGCACCACGGCCCCATCCAAATGAAATCGCCCGCCGTTACCGGATACCAGGAATCGCCCAGCCGATAGATGCCGCCGCCTTCGAGCATCATCAGTCCGTGCTCCATCACGTGCATTTCCACCATGCTGAGCGCCGCCCCCGGCTGGTACACCATGGTGTTCACCGCAAAATCAAATTGCCGCTCGTCAGGCAGCAAACACTTCACCTGCAAATCGGAATCGCCATCGAGCGCATGAGAAGAAACCGCATCTTCGCTCGAGACGATCAAGCGCGGCGCTGCGGCTTTGTCGACTGGTTGGTAGCGCTTTTCAACGACGGCCATCCGACTGTTTTCTTTCGCCACAATGTTGTGCGGAAAATCTTCAGGCAGATAAGCGTAGCCGCGCGCTCCAAGCTCGTGCCGTTTTCCCTTCGCCTCCAGCGTCACGGCCCCGTCCATGATGTAAATAAATCGTTGCGCCGACGTATTTCCCAACTCGCCCTTGGGCTCAAATTCCGTGGTGTATTCCGTAAATGCCGCGCCCAGCGCCGGGCCGATGTGCACAATCGCGGATGCATTCTTCATCCCTGGCAAAGCCGTGCGCACAAAAGTGTCCGGGGTCAGCAAAAGGTGATTGCGTTGGTGCGAACTCCGCGTTTGACCGAGATTATGCACGGCAAGTCCTTCCCAGAAATTCTTGCGAAGCCGCAAGCTGCGTCAGCAAATGATGCCCGCATTCCAGCGCTTTCGCCACATCATCCGGATGCACCGATTCCGCCGGATGGTGGCTGATGCCTCCTGGCGTTCGCAAGAAAATCATCGCCGCCGGAATTTTTTCCGCGACGATCATAGCATCGTGTCCCGCGCCACTCGCCATGCGATGGGGCTCCGAGCCGCTCATCTCGACAGCCTGCGAGAGTTGCTCGGTCAGAAAAGGATCCATCGCCACCGCACGCTGAGAAAGAAGTGTCCGCCATTTTGCAGTGACTCCGCGCCGCGCGGCAATGGACTCCGCCTGGCGGATCAACTCCTCCAGCGCTTCCGCTCGCGCTGTGTCCGAGGCGTGGCGAATATCCAGGGTGGCGCGCGCTTCGCCAGCAATCACGTTTGTCGCGCCCGGCTTTGCTTCCACGAATCCTACCGTCGCCACAATTCCCGTAGTGCGCTTTGCTAGATTTTCCACCGCGACAATCCACTCCGCCGTCGTAGCCAGCGCATCGTGCCGCAAGTTCATGGGCGTAGTTCCGGCGTGATTTGTTTGCCCGGAAAAAGTAAATTCCAATCTACTCTGGCCGACAATGGCTTCCACAACTCCCAGTGGCCGCCCAAAATGTTCCAGCACCGGTCCTTGTTCGATGTGAAATTCGATGTAGCCAAGAAGATCGTCGCGCAAGGCTGCTTCGGAAATTTGATTCGGGTTCAATCCAAAATCCTGAATCGCCTGGCGAACAGAAATTCCGTTCGCATCCTGGCGTCCCAAAAGCTCCTCATCCACTCTTCCGACCAGCGCTCTGCTCCCGATGAAGGGAACTCCAAAGCGCACGCCTTCTTCCTCGGAAAATCCAATCACTTCGATCCCAAACGGCAGCTTCATTTCCTGTAAAGATTTCACTACCGCGACTGCCAGCACCACTCCCAGAATCCCATCGAACGCCCCGGCATTCGGCACCGTATCCAAATGCGATCCAAGCATAATCCGCAGCGCTCCGGAGGGCGCCGCGGGGTAAAATCCCCGCAAATTCCCAACCGCATCCACCGACACGTTCATGCCGAGTGCTTGCATCCAGGAAGAAACTTCCCGGTGGCAATCCTTCATCGGGCGCGAAAGAAATGTTCGCTGTGTGCCGCTGGCGGCTTCGGAAAACGACGCCAGCTTCTGGCACCGCGCCATCACTTCTTCCGCCAGTTTTATAAAATTAGCGTTCATCGGCGATTTCATTTTCACTCGACGCAGAAGCGTCGTAGCGCTCAGAGTTCCCGGATAAGCTTTGCCGCCCCCCATCCCGCGATCACCAGCCCCAGCATAATCTCCCAAGCGTAATGGCTTCCGTAAGTGGCCACCGGATAATGATTGCTCAGCATCAGAAACACGACCGGCACAGCCATAAACGTGTTGTGCTTTGAACGCAACTTCGCTTGCGCGCCGAGCGACGCGTCGAACTTCTCGCCTGCCGCTGCCGCCGCAATCATCCGGCGCTGCGCGGGAAGAATGCGCATCCACACGTTCACCGTCATGATGGTGCCAAAGATCGCTCCGAGATGGAGATAAGCGGCGCGGCCGCTCAGCACGTGTGTCAATCCCCACGCGGCGACCGCGGTCATTGCCAATGCAAATCCCGCAAAGGCGTTTGGCGATTTTCCGAGCGGCGAGCGCACGGCAAAATCGTAAATCATCCAGCCGACGATCAGGGATGCCACACCGATAGAAATGCCCGCGCTTTTGGAGATGTCCCGAACGTCCGGATCGATCAGGCCATCACCGATGTAATACACAAGAACTAGGAGAACGACTCCCGCGAGCCAGGTCAGCAATGCTTCCCAGCGAAACCAGCGAACTTGCTGCGGAGCGACCCCCAGCGATTTTTGTTTCTCGACGGTGTAAAATCCGCCGCTGTGCACCATCCACACCGCGGAAGACGCTCCGTCGGAACGTGCATTTTTCTCGAGCTTGCTAAATTGGCCGTCGAGCCAAGTGAAGTAGTACGTTTGCCCGACCCACATGATTCCGGCAAAAACGTGAAACCACCGCAAGCCGAGGTTCAGCCATTCGCGAATCGCGGAACTCATCTCAGCTCCCCCGGTACGTGGTGTAACCGTTCGGGCTCAACAGCAACGGAATATGAAAATGATTTTCGTTCCTGCGAACGCGAAACAAAACTTCGACCGCGGGATACAACCCGTCCACGCGGCTTTCAGCGAAATAAGTTGCAGTCTCAAAGGTCAATCGATATACGCCTTCAGCGAGCGTCGTGCCATCGGGCAACAATTGGGCGCATCTTCCGTCCTGATCGGTGCGGCCGGAACTCAGGGACGACCAGTTGCCGGAAGCTTCTTGACGATCCAAGCGCACCGGGACGCCGGGGGCAGGTTTGCCTTTGGCCATGTCCAAAACGTGAGTGGAGATTCGGCTCATCTCGCGACCCATTTCTTGAGGCGAAGGTGCATGATTTTTCGTTGCTCCTCGGCGGCTTGCCGCAGTTCGGTAGCGTCATCATTGTGCAACCGGCGGCGCAGAATCTCCAGAATTTCACCGGCCGACTTTCCCGTCGCGCAAACAATAAAGATGTAGCCGAATTTTTGCTCGTACTCGCGATTGCCCCACTTCAGCGCCATCTTGATGGCTTCATCGGCGGAAGCGGCCCGCTGCTGCTCTTCGGCGGACCACGCCGAAGATTCGGCTTCGACAGCTTTCTCCGCAGACGATTCGCCGATTCGCGGGTGACTCCGAAATGCTTCCAGCCAGTCTGCTTCGCTGAGATCACGCCAAATTTCATCGGAAACCGCAAGCAATGTAGTTTCCTCTGGAATCGGCCTTTTCGACGCCAAACGCGCGGCCCAAGTTTGGGAACCGCAGCAGGCGAGAATCTCGCGCGCCGCTGCTTCCAGCGGCAAGCCATTCCACCGAGGCAGCACCTCGCTCACGCGTTCGCCCCGGCCGCGGCAAGCTTTTCGAGAAATTCCGCGACCAGATTGCCCGCCACCGCCGAACGATACTGGGCGCTTGACCGAATATCGTCGATGGGCCGAATCTCCGCCGCTACGGTGCGTTTGGCAGCCGCAATCCATGATGGCGCAAGCTTTTTTCCGGCGAGCAGGTGCTCCGTTTCATGCAACCGCAATGGGACAGGCGCAACGCTCCCGAGCGCGAGACGCACGTCGCGGACGGTGCCGTCCGCGATTTGCCCCAAAGCGGCGAGGCAAACTTTTGAAATTGCCTGCGCGTTGCGCGCTCCGACCTTTCGCGCATGCGAAACATATCCGATGAACCGGCGCGGCACCGAAATATCTCGAATCAATTCGTCGGCAGCCAGCGCGGTTTTCTTATAACCCGTGTGAAAGTTGCGATAGGGCACTTGGCGTGCACCACGAACCGAAATCAGCGTGAGTTCCGCGTCATAAACGAGGAGAGCGGGAAGGGAATCGGCAGCAGGAGAGGCGTTGGCAATGTTGCCTCCCAGTGTTCCGCGATTTTGGTTGGCAATTCCGCCGGTCCAAGACGCGGCCGTGGCCAGCAGCGGAAATTCCCGAGAAACGATTTTATGCCAGCGGAGAGAAGTATAGTTCGAAGCCGCGCCAATACGAATTCTATCGGGCAACACTTCGATCTGCCGAAGCTCAGGAATATTCAAGATATTGATCAATTTTCGGTGCGGAAGTTTTCCGGCCGAGTACAAAACCATCACGTCCGTGCCGCCGGCAATGGGCAGCCATTCGGCCGGCTCGCTGGCCAGCACGGAAAGCGCAGCTTGCAAGCTGCCTGGCGAAACAAGTTGGTATTCGGCGGGATCGGCCCTCATTTCATTGCTCTTCGCCGCGCGGCCTGAGCCACGGCTTCGAAAATCTGCATATAGCCCGTGCAGCGGCAAAGATTTCCCGCTAGGCCTTCCTTTATGTCCGCCAGCGTGGGCTGCGCTTTGTTTTCCAGCAGGTGCATGGAGGCAAGAATCATTCCCGGCGTGCAAATGCCGCACTGCGCGCCGCCGCACTCCAGAAATGCCTCTTGCAGCGGATCCAACAAGTCGGGCGATGAAATTCCTTCGATGGTGACGATCGTCGCACCGCTGGCTTGCGCCACAGGAACGAGGCAGCTATTCGCGAGCAGTCCGTCCAACAAAACGGAACAGGAGCCACATTCTCCTTCGCCGCAGCCTTCTTTCGTGCCCGTCAATCCCAGATCGTTGCGCAGCACGTCGAGCAACCGTTCCATAGGATGTGCGGCGACGGTCTTTGGCTCGCCATTGACGGTAAAAGAAACTTCGCACTTGGCGCCCTTCGGTGGCGAAGAATTCATACGGACTCCCGCACCGGAGAAGAAACAGCTTGTTCCACTGGCTCATGGCGCAGAGCTTCAAACAAATCTTCCGGCAGCAATGGAATTCGATGGAAGTGGACGCCGACGGCATCTTCTACGGCATTTAAGATAGCGGGCGCAGGTCCGTCCATGGGCAATTCGCCGATGCCTTTGGCGCCGTGCGCGCCGTGAACGTTGCCAAGCTCTTCAAAAAATACGCGGATGGGCGGAAGGTCCTCGGAAGTCGGCATGATGTAATTCGTCATCTGGTTGTTGATCATGCGGCCGTCCTGCCAGACCACTTTTTCATACAGCGCGAAACCGAGGGCTTGCGCTACGCCACCGGTAATTTGCCCCACGGCAAGAACCGGGTTGAGAATCTTGCCAATTTCTTGCAGAGCGACAAAATCGTCCACCGTCACGCTGTACGTCGTCAGGTCCACGGTAACTTCCGCGACATACACGGCCCATGCAAACGCGGCGTAGGCTTCGCCGCGATATTTGTCATCGTCCCAATAGACATCGCCGGGTGCTTCATATCGCGCATACGATTTTAGCGGCCCGTGGCTGGCCATGTATTTGCCGCAGGCCACGCGAAATTGTTCCGGGGTGTAGGCATCAGGAAGAAGTTGCGTTTTCGCGAGTGTTTGCTCGATGCCTTTTGCGGCCGACTGCACCAATTTTCCCACGACCATCGCCGTGCGCGAAGCTACCGTCGGTCCGCTATTCGGAACAATCGTCGTGTCGGGTTGCGCAATTGCGACCATTTCATAAGGAAGCCCCAGCGCCTCGGCGGCAATCTGGCAGAGCACGGTATTGGTTCCTTGACCAAATTCCGCGCTGGAAACCAGCACTCGCAGCGTGCCGTTTCCGAGTGCTTCCACGCCAACAAGCGAATTCAGGTACCGTTCGCCGGAGCCAGTGAATCCGGCGCCATGCAAGAATGCGGCGATGCCGATTCCTTTTTTGCGCGGTCCGTTTATATTGTCCAGCGCGAAACGTTTTTTCTTTGCGGCGTAGTCAGAAAGTTCCAGGGCGCGGTCGAGCAAACCGTCGAGGTCAATATTTTCCCGAATGGCCTGTTCCGTCGTGGTGGTCTGGGCGGGCTTTAGGAAATTGCGCCGGCGAATTTCGATGGCAGAGAGCCCCACGACTTGGGCGATGTGGTCCATGTGGCGTTCCATCGCAAAGAGGCTCTGCGGCGCGCCAAATCCGCGGAAAGCACCGTGCGGCGGCGTATTCGTGGCCACCGCTTTCGTTCGAATGCGCACGCTCGGCCAGAAATAGGAACCGCCCGCGTGAATCGTGCCGCGCGAAAGAACTACTGACGACAAGGTGGCGTAAGCTCCGCCGTCGATGGTGAACTCGATTTCGCCACCGAGGATTTTTCCATCCTTGCTCACCGCGGTGCGATGGCGTGTCCGCGAAGGATGCCGCTTGGTTGTTGCGACCATGTCTTCCATGCGGTCGTAAATGATTTTCACGGGTTTGCCGGACTTGATCGCTAGCAACGCCGCATGCCCGGCGATCATCGAGGGGTATTCTTCTTTGCCTCCGAAGGCGCCGCCGGTTTCCACTTGCACGACGCGAACTTTCTCTTCCGGAAGTCCGCACAAAGCCATGAGCGCTTTGTGAACGTAGTACGGGCATTGCAGCGAGCCCCAAACGGTGACACCCTGCTCGGCATCGAACGCCGCGATGACACCATTGTTTTCAATGTAAAGCTGCTCTTGCGCGCCGGTGAAATATTCGCCTTCGATGATGTAGGCAGCTTCTTTCCACACAGCGTCAAGGTCACCTTTTTCAACCAGGTAGCGCTTAAAAATATTGTCTTGGCCCCAGATGACGGTGGATTGGCGCTCACTTTCTTCAATGCTATGCACCGACGGAAGCGGAGCGTATTCGATGGAAACTGCTTCGACGGCTTTTCGGAGCTTGTGGCGGTCGGCATGCGCGAGAAGCAAAATCGGCTCTTCGGGATGATTCACGGTATCGGCGACGAGGCAAGGCTGGTCGTCCAAGATAAGAGCGATACAATTTTTTCCGGGAATATCCTTGGCGGTTACGATGACAAATTCGTTCCAGTCCACGCTCGGACCAAAAGTGACTTTTGTGATTTTGCCGCGCGCAACGCTGCTGCGCACGGTCGCGCCGTGAAGCATGCCGGGCAGAACCAGGTCATCGACATAGCGTGCTGCTCCGGTGACTTTGTCGCGGCCTTCCTTGCGCGGCACGGAGGTTCCGACGGTGTGAGAAGCGGTCATAATTTTCTTTGCTGGCGATATTCTGTCTGAAATGGCAGGCGTTTCAAATCTCTATTTGAAGTTTCCATGCAGTTGTCACGGCTTTAACTCGCGCCCGCTGGGCTCTCCGGGGAATTCGCCATCGGCGAAGATGCAGTTTCCGCGCAGGTAGGTGGACTTGACCACGCCGCGTAACTTTTCACCTAAATAGGGAGAAACGCGGTGGCGATAGTGAAGGTGCTGCTCTGCGGCGACGAATTCCGCTTCTGGTTCAAAGACCACGAAGTCGGCATCGAAACCTTTGGCGAGGCGGCCTTTGTGCGATGGGCAGCCGGCGAGCCGCGCCGGGCCCTCCGCCATCCATTTGGCGATATCGGCAAGCGTGAGTCCGCGGGCGCTGGCTTCGGTCCACATCACCGGGAGAGCGAGTGACGAGCTAGCAATGCCTCCCCAGGCCGCTCGAAAGCTTCGTTGGTTCAATCGCTTCATCTCCGGCGGGCAGGGAGAATGATCGGTCGCGACCAGATCGATTACTCCTTCTCGCAGTGCTTGCCAAAGTTTTTCGCGATTGTAGCGGCTGCGGATCGGCGGAGCGCATTTGAAAAGCGCCTGGCCGTCGGGAATTTTGTCTGAAGAAAAATGCAAGTAGTGTGGGCAAGTTTCCACGCTTAGCGGCAAGCCCTCGGCTTTGGCGGCACGCAGCATTTCCAGCGCCTGGCTCGTTGCCAGATGCACGATGTGAAGGTGGAAACGGTATTCGCGGCAGAGAGAGAGCATTAGCTGAATGGCGGAAATTTCCGCTTCGTCCGGGCGCGATTGGAGATAAGTCGAATATCTACTCCAATCCGCGGCCGCCAATTGTGCCGTTGCGGCTTCCACCGGTCCGGGCAGTTCCGCGTGCACCAGCAGCGGCAAGCCGGTTCGCGCGATATGCGGCAAAGCGGCGCGGAGCTCCTTCTCATTGACCATGGTGAAGCCATCGATGCCGGGATGAACGAGGAAGCACTTGAAACCAGGCACTCCGGCAGTGGCCAAACTTTCGATGTGCTCCTGGTTGTCGTCCACCACTCCGCCCCAGGCCATCCAGTCCACGTGGCACTGGCCGCTGGCGGCTTTACGTTTCGCTTCGAGTGCGGCAACGGTGGTTGTCGCGGGAAGACAGTTGAGCGGCATATCCACGAGCAGAGTGAAACCGCCGGCCGCAGCCGCTCGTGTCGCGGTGCGGAATCCTTCCCATTCCGTGCGGCCGGGTTCGTTGATATGAACGTGCGAGTCCACGAGTCCGGGCAGAATGGCGGCTTTGCCAAAATCCTTGACGGAGCTCCCCGACGGCACTTGATCCGGGGGAATGACGTCCAGAATCCATCCCTCCTCGACGAGCACTGCCGCCGAGGCGATCCCGTGCGGCGTCACGACTCGGCGAGAGAGAAAAGCTGTGAGACTCATCTTCGGTTCCGGCACGGCTTAAGCTGGCCCGGCGTACAGAAGGGTACCGCAACCCGCCGCAACCCCCAAGGCGCCGCCCGTCAACCCGGTTCCGTCGCAATTTCTCAAACTCCACTAAAGCAAATCAGGGATAATGCTGGTCGATTGAAAACGCCCCTCCAAGTACTGGACGGATTCAAGGCCCGCTTTGGGTGTGCCGCGAGCATTTACCGGGCGCCGGGCCGCGTGAATCTCATCGGTGAACACACCGATTACAACGAGGGGTTGGTACTGCCCGCCGCGATTGAATTTTATTGCTGGGCGGCGATGGCCCTGCGGCGTGACCGGAAACTGGTCATTCATTCTGAAAATTTCAATGAGACGGTCGAGGAAGCTATTGATTCCTTGACGCCGCTGGCCAACAAGCACTGGGCGAACTATCCGCTGGGCGTAGCGTGGGCGCTCGGTCAGGCAGTCAAGCCGCTGACGGGAGCAAATATTTATCTCACCGGGGAAGTGCCGCTGGGCGCGGGGTTGAGTTCGTCGGCGGCAGTGGAAGTTGCGACGGGATTTGCGTTACTGAGCCAGAGTGGGGGGAACATCGACCGGAAAGGGCTGGCGCAATTGTGCCAAAAGGCGGAAAACGAATTCGTGGGCGCGCACGTGGGGATCATGGATCAATTTGTTTCCTGCTTTGGGCGGGCTTCAAAAGCGCTGATGCTGGACTGCCGTTCGCTGGAGCACCAGTTCGTGAAACTTCCGGCGACGGTGCAATTGGTGATCTGCAATACCATGGTGAAGCATGAATTGGCGTCCGGCGAGTACAACGCGCGGCGCGCGGAGTGCGAGGAAGGCGTGCGAATCTTGCGGATCGTTTTGCCGCAGATTCGGGCCTTGCGCGACGTCACGCTTTCTCAGCTGCACGAGCACCAAGGAATCCTGCCGCCGAAGGTCATTGCGCGCTGCCGGCATGTCATTACGGAAAACGCGCGAGTGACGAGCGCGGTTGCGGCGCTGCAATCGGGAAACAGCGCGGCCCTCGGACCTTTGATGCGGGAATCCCACCGCAGCCTGCGCGACGACTACGAAGTGAGCTGCAAGGAACTCGATCTAATGGTGGAAATTGCCTCGGCACAAACGGGTTTGATCGGCGCGCGAATGACCGGCGGAGGATTCGGCGGCTGTACCATCAATTTGGTGGAGGCCACGGCGGTGAGCAATTTCCGGCGCAACGTGGTGGCGGCCTATTCTTCCGCGACGGGACTGATTCCCGAAATTTACGTTTCTCCGGCGTCCGAGGGCGCGCAGCAAATCGCCGCTGTCGAGACCAAGACCAGCCAGTGACGGTAACTTGCGTATGAGTTTCGACGAGCTAAACAAAGTCCCGCACCGGCGTTTCAATCCGCTGTTGCGCGAGTGGGTGCTGGTTTCTCCGCACCGGATGCAGCGGCCGTGGCAGGGAAAAGTGGAAAAGTTCGAAGCGCCACCCGCGGTTACCTACGATGCGACTTGCTATTTGTGCCCAGGTAATCCGCGGGCGGGTGGAGCACAGACGCCACGGTATAAGGATACCTACGTTTTCGACAACGACTACCCAGCGATGTTGCCGGATGTTGCTTCAATCCAATTTGATACGGCGGACTTGTTGGTGGGAAAGTCTGAGCGGGGCATCTGCCGCGTGATGTGTTTTTCGCCGCGGCACGATTTGACCGTTTCGCGAATGAGTTTGCCGGAATTGCGCGGAGTCGTTGACAGTTGGGCCGGGCAGTACAACGCGCTTGGGCAAATTCCCTGGATTAACCACGTGGAGATATTTGAAAATCGCGGTCAGATGATGGGCGCAAGCAATCCGCACCCCCATTGCCAGATTTGGGCGAATGCGTCGCTGCCGAATATTCCCAGCCGGGAGCTGACGTCGCTCCGGGAGTATCACGCGCAAAAACATTCTTGCTTGCTATGCGATTATCTGATGTTGGAGCTGGAGTTGAATTTGCGGGTGGTTTGCCAGAACGAGGCTTTTGTGGCCCTCGTGCCATTCTGGGCGGTCTGGCCCTTCGAAACGCTGGTCTTGAGCAAGCGGCACATTGCTTCTATGGGCCAGCTTAGCGGGGAAGAGCGGGATTTGTTGGGCGACATTATGCGCCGCGTCACGATTCGCTACGACAATTTGTTTGAGACGGCTTTCCCGTATTCCATGGGATTCCACCAGAAGCCCACCGACGGCGGCGCTTACGAAGAGCTGCACCTCCACGCGCACTATTTTCCGCCGCTGCTGCGCTCTGCGACGATTCAAAAATTTATGGTAGGTTATGAACTTCTCGGGTCTCCGCAGCGCGACGTTACGCCGGAAAGCGCTGCGAACCGTCTTATGGAAGCGGGCGAAATTCACTATCTTGACCGGGACTAGGAATCCAGCGCCGGTTGCCCGCACGGAGTCTGATTTGCGTTTGAACTTTCTCAAGAATCGAGAATAAAAGTGCGAAATCGATTGGCGCAAAAAAGTTTCATTCCTCTTGTGATCTTGCTCTGTCCATTCTTTTCTGCGCAGCCGGCATCGGCCGCACAAGCCGAGCGCTGGACGGAAAAAGCCGCCCAAGATTGGTATGCCAAGCAACCGTGGCTCGTCGGCAGCAACTACATTCCGGCCGACGCCATCAACGAGCTGGAGATGTGGCAGGCAGAATCCTTCGATCCCCAGCGCATCGACCGCGAACTCGGCTGGGCGGAGTCTATCGGCCTAAACACCATGCGCGTCTTTCTTCACGACTTGCCCTGGCAGCAAGACGCAGAAGGTTTTCGCAAGCGGATCGATACCTTTCTCGAGATCGCCGCGAAGCACCACATCAGGCCGCTCTTCGTGCTATTCGATTCCTGCTGGGACCCCAACCCGCAGCTTGGCAAGCAACGCGACCCGCGTCCCGGCGTCCACAATTCCGGCTGGGTGCAGAGCCCCGGCGCGAAAGCGCTCCAGGATCCGGCGCAAATTCCGCGCCTCGAAAAATACGTGAAAGGTGTCGTCGGCGCTTTTCGGAACGATCCGCGAATCCTCGGGTGGGATGTGTGGAACGAGCCCGACAATGGAAACGGCAGCGAGCTGAAGGATTTTGATCCGCAAGCCAAAACGGGGATCGTCCTTAAATTGCTTCCTCGTGTGTTCGAATGGGCTCGCTCGATCGATCCCACACAGCCGTTGACGAGCGGAGTTTGGAAAGGAGACTGGTCTTCGCCGGAGAAGCTTGGTCCCATGGAAAAAATCCAACTCGACTGGTCCGACGTGATTTCCTTCCACAACTACGACAAGCCCGACGAATTTGAGAAACGCGTGCTCTGGCTGCAGCAGTACCACCGGCCCATTCTGTGTACGGAGTACATGGCCCGCAGCAACGGCAGCACGTTTCAGGGCACGTTGCCCATCGCCAGAAAATACCATGTCGCGGCGATCAACTGGGGCTTAGTGGCTGGGAAGACGCAGACGTACTTGCCGTGGGATTCCTGGCAGCATCCTTATATAGATCACCAGCCCGCCGTGTGGTTCCATGAGATTTTTCGCACTAACGGCGAACCTTATGACAAAAACGAAGTGGCTTTCATCAAGGAGATGATTAGCAATGAGAATCGCGCCAGCCGCTAGGGCTTCGACGCGCTTACGCTTTGCGTCCCGCGTCCCGGGCGTGTTAACGTTTGGCCCTGCCTGACGATGCTGCTCACTGACCTTCGCAAAGCGGTCCTCGACGCAAACCTTGAGCTTGTGCGCAAGGGTCTGGTCCTTTACACCTTTGGGAACGCCAGCGGCATTTCGCGTCAGAAATCGCTGGTGGTCATCAAGCCCAGCGGCGTTCCTTACGATCAATTGCGCGCTGCGGACCTGGTCATCACGGATTTAGATGGCAGGGTCGTGGAAGGCGAGCTGCGCCCTTCGTCGGATTTGCCCACCCACCTCATCTTGTACAAATCATTCCAGGCCATTGGCGGAATCAGTCACACGCATTCGGAATACGCGACCTCCTGGGCGCAGGCGCGCCGGCCTATCCCTTGTTTCGGAACCACGCACGCCGATTATTTCCACGGGGCCGTGCCGGTCACGCAGGAAATGACCGATGCCGAGATTGCTGCAAATTACGAGGTCAACACCGGGCATGCCATCGTGCGGGCTTTTGAGGGCATAAATCCAGCCGCGATTCCTGCCGTGCTGGTAGCCAATCATGGAGCGTTTGCCTGGGGCGACGGTCCCGCAGCTTCGGCTCACCATGCGGTTATCCTGGAATCAGTTGCGCGCCTGGCTTACGTCACCCTGGGAATCAATCAACAAGCTTCGGCCATCGGAGGAGCGCTTCACGACCAGCACTACCAGCGGAAGCATGGAAAGGCTGCGTATTACGGGCAGCCCAAAGCGAAAAAGTGATGTCGTATGCATTTTTGCCTGTAAAGCAGAAGAAGAGTTTGATCGTCGTAAGATCGACTCGTTGAAAGGGTATCCGCGGAGAGCGTACATGGCGGTCGTTGTCGGAGTGGATTTTGGGACTTTGAGCGTTCGCGTTTCGGTCGTGGACAGCGAGCGCGGCCTGCTCGCTTCCGCCATCGCCGATTATCCCCTTCATCGCAAGCGCGAAGATCCCGAATACGCCACGCAGTCGCATGAAGATCACATGCGCGCCCTGGCGGCGGCCACTCGCGAAGTCGTCCGCAAATCCGGCGTTCCCGCCGAGAAGATTCTCGCCATCGCGCTCGACACCACCGGTTCCTCCGTCATTCCCGTGGGCGAAAATCTGCAGCCGCTTGATGACTATTATTTGTGGTGCGATCACCGCGCCAAAGCCGAAGCCGCGGAAATCACCGCCGCCGCGCACCGCGAAAAGCTCGCCGCGATTGAATGGTGTGGCGGCGTCTATTCTTCGGAGTGGGGCTTCTCGAAACTTCTCCACTGGTTACGGCACAATCCCGCCAAGCGCGCTCGATTCGTCTCGGCGTTCGAACACTGTGACATGGTCGCCGCCACTCTCTGCGGCATCACCGATGCAAAACAGGTAAAGCGCAGCGTTTGCGCCATGGGCCACAAGTGGCTGTGGAACGCCTCGCTCGGCGGCCTCCCGCCAGAAGATTTCCTCGTCAAGGTCGATCCGCTTTTGGCAGGGGTGCGCGAAAAATTAGATGGGCAATACACCACTTCCGATCAACTCGCTGGCCGCCTCGCACCCCACTGGGCGCAACAACTTGGCTTGAAGCCCGGCATCCCCATTCCCGTTGGTGCTTTTGACGCGCATTGGGATGCTATCGGCGCCGGATGCCGCAGCGAAGACATTGTCAACGTCGTCGGCACTTCCACGTGCATCATCGGAATCACTCCTTCCGTGCGATTGGTTCCTGGCGTGTGTGGCGTAGTCCAAGGCAGCGTACACCCGCAGCGCACCGGCATTGAAGCCGGCCTCTCCGCCGTAGGCGACATTTTCCAGTCCATCGCCACGCGCGCAGGGACCGATGTGCAATCTCTCTCTCGGGGACTGAAAAACTATCGCGCCGGACAAACGGGTCTGCTGCGCATCACCTGGGACAATGGCGACCGCACTGTGCTGGTAAATCCAAATCTGCGCGGCATCACCTTCGGCTGGAATCTGCAAACCACCGCGCAGGACGAATTATTCGCCGCCATCGAAGGCACCGCGCTGCACACCAGAGTCATCCTGGACCGCTTGGAAGAGAACGGCGTCCTCGTCCGCCGGGTCATCAACGCCGGCGGCATCCCTCAGAAAAACGACGTTCTCAATCGCGTGTATGCGAATGTGCTCGGCCGGCCCGTGCTCGTTCCCGCCGGCAACGTCGTCAGCCTCGGTTCCGCCATTTTTGCTTTTCTGGCTGCCGGCGTTTTCAAAACTGTCGAAGAAGCGCAAGACAAAATCTGCCCCAAATACAAAACATTTCAGCCCGAAGTGTCCGCGAAAGCCGTCTATGACAAGCTGTACGCCTTCTACAGTAAAATCTATTTTGGTTTTGGCCGCCCGCAAAATGCGGACTCCGGTGATGTGCTGCCCGGGTTGATTCAATTATCGGAATCGGCGCATGCTGATGCGGCCCACTAATCCATCGCCGGTTCGCATGGCAGTTTTTTCGTCCCGTTCCAGGTCGAGGACTTGGACTTCCACGAACCCCGGGGGCCATGGATGACTACGCTTCGTTTCCTGGTGTCGCTGATTACCAAGGACAACGACTATCAAATGGAGCAAGCTGCGTCCGCCAAGTCTGCAGCCGCCGAACTTGGCGTGGAGGCCGAAATCCTTTATGCCCACGACGATCCCATCACGCAAAGCACCCAGCTTCTGAAAGCCATCCAGTCGGAACCATCGCTGCGGCCAAACGGCATTCTCGTCGAACCCGTGGGGGCGACTTCTTTTCCGCAAGTTGCCAAAACCGCCGCCGCGGCGGACCTCGGCTGGGCCGTTCTCAATCGCGGCGCCGAGTATGCCGCCGAACTTCAGAAGACCGCTCGCCGTCCGGTTTTTTCCGTCAGCGCGGATCAACTGGAAGTGGGCCGCATTCAGGGGCGGCAAGTCGCTGCGCTTCTCCCCCGGGGTGGCTCCGTGCTTCTCATTCAGGGCCCTTCGGTAAGCTCCGTATCCAGGGACCGTCTCGCGGGCCTACAAGAAGTACTCGCGCCCAACGTGCATGTCAGCAACTTGCGCGGGCGCTGGACCGAGGAAAGCGCTCATCAGAGTGTTTCCTCCTGGCTCCGTCTGATGGCCGCGCAGAAAGTCCGCATCGATCTGATCGTGGCGCAGAACGATGCCATGGGCATGGGCGCGCGGAAAGCCATCAACGAAATCATTCTCGATGCGGACCGTGACTACTGGGCGGGCATTCCCATTATCGGTTGTGACGGGGTGCCAAGGACGGGCCAGATGTGGGTGCGCACCGGGCAATTGGCCGCCACAGTCATTGTGCCGCCCAACGCGGGAGAAGCCATCGCCTTAATGACCAAGGCGCTGCGCACAGGCGAGCCTGTTCCGCAGCACGCCGTCACCGCTTCCACGCCATTTCCGGCCATCGAAAAGCTTGCTCCACGGCGCCCGGCCGATGAATAATTCCGCGAATCAAACTGTGCAGCGCCAAGTAAACTTGCGGGGGTTTCGCGGTGTTGCAATCGAGAAGACTCTCACTGGGGGCCTTACATGAAACGTTGCATGCCAGTTACAATTCTCACGGGAGCGTTGCTTATGACCACTCTGGCGCCGGTTGGCGCGACACCTCAGCCCGGTTCCACGACGAAAAAATCGTTCGGCAAGACTCCCGACGGCCAGCCCGTCGATCTTTACGTGCTAACCAATAAAAGCGGCGGGGAAGCGTCTATTACCGACTATGGCGGCGCGCTGGTTTCCCTGAAAATGCCGGACCGCAACGGCAAACTCGCCGATGTCGTGCTTGGCTACGACGGTGCTGGCGGCTACATTGCCGATAAGAGCTACTTCGGCGCGCTCGTGGGCCGCTACGGCAACCGCATCGGCCACGCGCAATTCGTGTTGGATGGCAAGACCTACAAACTGGCTAAGAACAACGGTGAGAACACCCTCCACGGAGGCCTCAAGGGCTTTAACAAAGCGCTGTGGGCCGCGAAACCGCTGGCCGTCAAAGATGGCCAGTCATTGCAGCTTTCCTACCTCAGCAAGGATGGCGAGGAAGGCTTTCCCGGCAATTTGAAAGTCACGGTGACCTACACGCTCACCGATACCAACGCATTAAGAATCGTCTATACCGCTACCACCGACAAGAAAACCGTCGTCAATCTCACCAACCACGCTTACTTCAATCTCGCCGGCCAAGGCTCCGGCGATATTCTCGGCCACCTGCTCATGATTAACGCCGACCAGTTCACTCCGGTGGATTCCGGCTTGATTCCCACTGGAGAGCTCCGGGATGTCACCGGCACTCCCTTTGACTTTCGCAAACCCACGGCCATCGGCGCGCGCATCGATCAGGATGATGAGCAATTAAAGCTCGGCGGCGGCTATGACCACAACTTCGTCTTGGGCATGCCGATGGATCACGGAGAATCCCTGGCCGCGCGCGTTGTCGAGCCCACCTCCGGCCGCGTCATGGAAGTCTGGACCACCGAGCCCGGCATCCAGTTTTACACTGGCAATTTTCTCGATGGCAAAACTCCCGGCAAAGGTGGCGTGACCTATCCGAAGCGCAGTGCCTTGTGCCTGGAAACCCAACACTTTCCTGATTCTCCCAACCAACCGAAATTCCCCTCCGTGGTCCTGAACCCCGGCGATCGCTACCACACCATCACTACGTACAAGTTTTCCGTTGAAAAGTGATGGCTAAACGGCTGGCGACGGAATCCCGGTAAGTGCCTGGCCGAGGGTCTTACAAATGAAGGGGTGCCCTGGTAACAGTGGTTACCGGGATCGGACGAGGTGGTGCACAAATCCTGTTAAACCTGTTTATCAACGCTATCAGATTGGGACAGTCCTGATCGGTGATCGCTGTGAATTTCAAGCCGAGGCCGCCGTTGGGAATGGCGTAGCGGACTACCGCTTCGGCGCGGATCTGCCCTTCAGGAACGAGAAACTCGAGTTGCACTTTCTCCCCCTCGGAGCGAGGGATCGGGGTAGAGAGGAACACTCCACCCACGCTGAGGTCGCAGACACGCGAAACATCTTCGACTCCTCCGCATCGCCAGCAGACCCAGACATCCCTAAACGTGTCAATTCGGGAAACGACTCTTCTAGAGTACAGAGGTCCCACCAACCGTGTGGCTGCCACAGTCGACCCCCTGGGCCTGGGGAATTGAGGGCGTGGTTAAAGGAGGGAACCACGCGCCCTCAAGGCTCCGGCGAAAGATAGAGGCAAGTATCGGACGCGTCAATCCGGTAAATACCCTAAAGCGGTACCGGAGAATCTACCGAAGCGCAGATACGCGGGAGCGACTTAGCCCGCTGTCGATACGGCGGCGAGGCACTGCATCTAGCGAGCTAGGTTGGGGAAGCCATGCCACAGATGCCCGGGCGCCTTGGCAACGTCAACAGTTTCAAGGACATAGGCGAAGTTATGTGCTTGGCGCACGAGCTTTTAAGGAGGCCACGGGCCCGGAAAGGTTGCGCTTGGCCTCGGGACTCTTTGGTGTCCAGTCCTCGGGGGGAAAGGCCACGCGCCAGAAACGCGGGGCAGGCTTCAGAAACTCGATGCCCACTTCAACTTTGGCTTCGTACGTCCGTGCGACCTCGACGACTTTGGCTTGAAGCTCTTCATGCGATTTGATATTGCGGACGGTGATGGACTGACCGATAGCGACTTTCTCGGCTAGGAATATCAGGGCGCCGTGGGCTTTGACGACGGAAGTGATGGCTTCTTCGGAAAAACGTTTCCTGTCGCGGCCGTCCCCAGCGACAAGAATTCTCACCGAGAGCATGACGCGTTGGCTGCGCCGCTGGTTGGTATATTGGTTCAAGCGCGTGGGAATGGTCTTTTCACCCTTTGGTTCTGGCTATCGGCATTTGGAGAGGTTTCCTTGAGCAATTGTCGGAGCAATTCGGCTGCCAACACGTGGGGGAAAGCAGGAAGATTAGAAGACCCTAAGAACAGCAGCCCGGCCATGCAGAAATGAGGTTGGCGGTCGGGGCCGTTCTAGTTGACAATCCCATAGCATGAACGGATTCTCTGGATTGCGAGTCCTGGCGCTCGAGAGCCGCCGGGCGCCAGAACTTGCGAAATTGATTTCCAACTACGGCGGCGAACCGGTGCTTGCGCCGGCGATGCGCGAAGTGCCTCTGGAATCGAACCAGGAAGCTTTGGCATTTGCGGCGGCGCTCTTCGCTGGCGAATTCGACATGGTCATCTTCTTGACCGGGGTCGGCGCGCGGGCGCTTCTTAGCGTTGTCGAGACCTGCTACAAACGCGAGGACTACATCGCGGCTCTCGATCGCGTCAGTGTCGTGCCGCGCGGGCCGAAGCCCATTGCCGTTCTGCGCGAACTCGGCGTGACCCCGGCGATCACTGTTCCGGAACCAAATACCTGGCGAGAGCTACTTCTGGCGCTCGATGAAGCGGGTGTCTCTCGCGAGCAGTTGCGCTTGCGCGGGAAACGCGTAGCGGTACAGGAATACGGCGTATCCAATCCGGAATTGTTGAGCGGGCTTCGAGAGCGCGGAGCAGTGGTTACTCGCGTCCCCATCTATCAGTGGGCGTTGCCGGAAGATCTTGCCCCTCTGCAAGCGGCCGTCGAAGCCCTTGCCGCTGGCCAAATTGACGTTGTGCTCTTTACCACCAGCGTGCAACTGGCGCACCTTTTCCAAGTTGCCGCGGAGATGAAACTGGAAGAATCGATGCGCTACGGCCTGGGCCGCGCGATCGTAGCTTCGATTGGGCCGACCACGTCCGAAGAACTGCAGCGGCGTGGAATTCGAGCCGACCTCGAGCCAACACATCCGAAAATGGGATTTCTGGTGAAAGAAGCGGCAGAACAATCCCAAGAACTGCTCCGCCGAAAACGACAGGAAAGTGCTTCCGCCGGTTAAAGCAAACTCGTTACGAAGAGACTCATCTGAACCACTCAGCGCGAGTTTGCGCCCGCTGCGGCTCCCACCCCAATCGCAGCGCCGGAAATGCATGTAAACGCGACGCCCGCTTGGGCGAGAGCTTCTGCTACTTCGTTAGCAAGAGATTGCGCCGGTTCGTTCGCCACGAGCCGAACGACTTGATGTCCTTCTCGGGCCGCCGAGACAAGCAAAGAATTAATTTTTTCGTCCAGATTTTCTGCTTCCACGGCAAGTTTATGGACGTTGCGGACCTGCGTCGAAGCCGGGAGCAGATTGAGAATCTCAGAGGAGACGGAGTCGTCATGCAAAACGACCTCCGCGGCCCGGAGTATAGACACTGCTTGGGCGGTAAGGAGTTCGGGATCTCCTGAACCGCTTCCCATTAGATAGACCGTACCCTTCATGGTCGGCATTTGCATTGGATCGAACCCTGCCACTGGCATAAGCCAGCGCCCTTCTGGCAGCGGCGGCGGAAAACAACCCGCCCACTGCCAATACCTCAACCAGACCTTAACACCAGGGCGGACCGGCGGGTTCGTTGAATTATGAATTGTATGAATCGATATTTTGAATAGCGAAGGTGCCAAATGGGCTGGGAAGGGATTATGTCGAAGTTCAGCCCGACCGTTTCGATTGGCGCCGAGTCTTGAGGAAAGTTTCGAAGGCTTGTTCGGAGGAGGCTTCGTGGAGCAGGCGCTTGCGTTCCTCGGGATCCATCTCTGTGGCATGAAGCTTGGCGCGAGCCTCGCCTAACTGGGCGAGCCATTCCTCATATTCCGGACCAAACTGACCTTCGAGCTGTTTTCTGAGGCGTTGGGCAAGCGCGGGGCTTTGCCCGGCAGTGGAAATGGCGATCTGCAGCGCACCACGCTGAACGACCGAGGGATAGTAAAAGTCAGAAAGTCGAGGAACATCCACGATGTTGCACAGAACGCCGCGGCGAGTCGCCTCTTCGAAGATGCGTTCGTGAAGTTCGCTGGAAGAAGTGGCCGCGACAACCAAGAACATTCCGTCTAGATCGGCTGGTTGGAAAGGTCCCTGCCGCCATGCGATCGTTTGCGATTGTGCCCAAGAGCGGACTTGCGGGGTTACCTGGGGCGCCACGACGCGCACGTGAGCGGCGGCGTCCATGAGACTGGCGATTTTGGATTCACCGACGGCGCCTGCTCCGACCACCAGGCAAGGGCGGGCTGAAAGCTTGAGGAACATAGGGAAGAGCTTTTCAGGTTTCATGCCGTCAGTTAGGGTGCCCCTCGTGGAAGCCTGGACATGAAGTCCATAAGCCAATCTGAGATCTCATTGTACTCAGGGTTGCGCCGAGAGGGCGGGGAATTTGGAATTACGAGAGACGCTCGGGGGTCAGCAGGGCGGTCATTTCGAGCACGCGGCGGTAGTAATCGCGCTGGGTAAGTTGCGAAGCCGCGGCTTCGTCGATGAGGAAAGTCACCTCGGGATGAAGTTGCAGGGCGGAAGCAGAGACCGCGGAGCTGATGGGGCCTTCGATGGACTTGGCGACGGCAGCGGACTTGGAGACGCCCGTGGCGAGCAAAAGTATTTTGCGTGCTTCCAAGATCGTGCCGATGCCCATGGTAATGGCACAGCGCGGGCTCTCCTCGCCAGGAGCGAAGGATTTCGAATTGTCGTCCAGCGTTTCCTTGCTGAGAACTTTCAAGCGCGTGCGTGAACCGATACTGGAAGTGGGCTCGTTGAATCCGATGTGGCCGTTACGGCCGATGCCCAGGAGCTGGAGGTCGATTCCGCCCGCTTTGCGGATGGCCTCTTCGTAGGAAGCGCAGTACTGATCGTAATTGGCGCTGATGGTTCCGTCGGGAATATGGATGTTGCGTTGATCTACATTGACGTGCGCGAAGAGATTTTCCCGCATGAAATGATGAAAACTTTGCGGATGCGCGCCGGGAAGTCCGAGATATTCATCGAGATTAAAGGTAACGACGCGCGAGAAATCGAGGGAGCCTTGTTTGTGAAGAGCTACGAGATGTTTGTAGACGCCTACCATGGTGCTGCCGGTGGCCAAGCCAAGCGTCAAAGCAGGTTTTTTGCGCACCGCGCTGGCGATGAGTTGCGCGGCCTGATGGCTGATCTCTTCGTCGTTACGCTTCAAGATAACCAGCATGGGGCGCCCTCTCTGAGCCTTTCTCTATCTGTGACGGGGAATATATCAGCCACGAAAGAATTTTGTCAGCCTACCGAAAGCGGCGAATGACCAGATTGTGCCGGTCCGAACGATAAAAACCCAGCACGTACATGATGGCCTGGCCTTTTGTGGAGTAGATGACCTGGCGAATGCGCAGCAGGGGATCGCGGCGGGGAATGGAAAGTATGTCCGCGATTCTGGGGTCGGCCGCGGTGGCGTCAACCTCTTCGTCGGCATAGCCAAGATCGATCTTGTAATCGCGTTCGAGAATTCCGAAAAGAGATTCGCGGCCGAGGGGCGCGTCCAAAAGGCCTGGGAAATCAGCGGCGTTGAGGTAGCAGGTTTCCAGGGCGAAAGGCTCACCGGCGGCATGGCGGAGGCGCTCGAGTTTGATGACTTGACTCGTGGGCGGAAGGGAGAGCCGGGCAGCGGCTTCGCTTTCGTTGTCGAGTACTTTGGCGAAAAGCACCTTGGCGCCGGCGGTGAGGCTGCGGCTGGACATCTGCTCGGTATAGCTCATCAATTTATTAAAGTGAATCTTGGGAGCGGCGACAAAAGTTCCGATGCCGCGACGCCGCTCGACGATTCCTTCCTGTTCGAGCGAAGCGAGAGCGTGACGCGCGGTCATCAGACTGACCTGATGAATCTTGGCGAGGTCGCGTTCGGAGGCGACGGCGTCACCCGGATGCAGTTGTCCGGCGTCGATACGCTTGCGTATAACGGCCTGGATACGTTGGTAAGCGGGCAGACCGTTGTGGTACTTCGCTGGCATGCTGTCTCCCGAGTGGGCCCAGGCTCTCTTGGTGGCCGCGGGGTTCGCAGCTGGATCCATCACAAGAACGATATTCGAATCTGATTTTGCTTCAAGGTCGCAAAAGTAGGGGACCCTTATCCTTCCAGGAACCGCAATGTTATAGAGCGAAATCCGAAAAGTGCTATAGTCCTCTGCCTGGATGTCTTTATAAAACATAAACTTGCGCTTGACAATCGAAATCACGTGCTATATAGCTATACGCAATACGCCAACGAGCTGGCCCCCGGAGCAGGTTGCTGCGAGGCCCATCGAGCTTCTTCCGAGTCGCGGCAAGACTTGAAGGAGGGATTTGCGTATGAAGCATACCGGCAGCGGGCTAAGCGAAGCGATCAAAAACAGATCCCTGCGAGCAACACCAGCGGCGAGCTACCAGAACCTTGCTGGCGGACTGGCTGACCAGATGATAGGTTTTATCCGGCCGTGCGAGCCGCGCAAGTGCAGCCCGCCTTTCAAGATGGTCATCATCGAAAGACAAGGTGCAGTCGTTTTTGAATGTAAAGTGAGCAAGGACGGAAAAGTGCATCCCGTTGGACTGGTCCGCATGGTCGAGGACTCCCATTTTCCGGCGACCGCATTGCTTACGGACAGCTCGCTCGTTACCCGCACCTTCCTCATCGAGCAAGAGCCGCCCGGCAACAACTGATAGTTGCGGTACGCAGAGCCGCTCTTAGAACCGCCCTTCTAGGGAGGGCGGAGGACAGGGCGCGAGTGATCTTCTTAGGGAACCTAACTACGGGGAGATGCGCCCGCTTGCAACCAGGCGTGCTCTTGAATTTCGCGTTTCCTTTGTAAGAGAAGGTACCTTCCGGTCGCGTAAGCCGTTCAAAAACTTGATTTTCTGAGAGAAGACTAGATAATTAGGTCGGTCACGCCCAGGGCGACGAAACGAATGGTTTGTCCACTTTGCAGCCACCCCAACGCGGAAGAGCTGGTTCAATGCGAGAAATGTTCCACGCCACTCCCGGTTAGCGATCAAACGCTCGGCCCCGCTCTAGCAGGAGGCGGAGGCTGGTCTGTTCCGGCGGGCAATGTAGCCATTGCCGCGGACGCACTGAAGCAGTTGGCCCCAGGGTCGCTTCTAGGAGAAAGATACGAGATCATCCGCTTGCTCGGGCAAGGCGGCATGGGCGCCGTTTACCAGGCGCATGACCGCGAATTGGACCGCCAGGTAGCCCTCAAGGTGATTCGCGGAGACATGGCTGCGAATCCTGAAATCCTCAGAAGATTCAAGCAGGAACTAATCCTGGCGCGGCAGATCACCCACAAGAATGTTATTCGCATCTTCGATTTGGGCCAGGCTGATGGAATCAAGTTCATCACCATGGAATACATCGAGGGCGAAGACCTCCAGAGTCTTCTTAAAGAGAAGAAAAAGATCGCACCCGGCGATGCCGCGAAGATCATCGCGCAGGTTTGCCGGGCTCTCGAAGTAGCGCACGCCGAAGGAGTCATCCACCGGGATTTGAAACCGCAAAACATCATGCTGGACAAGGCCGGGCGGGTCTACGTGATGGATTTCGGGATTGCCCGTTCCACATTTACTTCCAGCATGACGCAGACGGGCGCGCTGATCGGCACGCCCGATTACATGTCTCCGGAGCAGGCCAAAGGCCAGTCCGTCGACGCGCGCTCGGATCTCTTTGCCATCGGCATTATTTTTTATGAGATTCTCAGCGGGCAGTCGCCCTTCAACGCGGACACCACCATGGGCAAGCTCTGGAAGCGCACCAGCGAGCCAGCACGCCCCCTGGGAGAACTGGACAAAACGATTCCGCAGCCACTGAGCGAGATCGTAAAAAAGTGCCTAGAGATTGATCCAGAAAGGCGATTTCGAAGCGCCACTGAACTATTGCATGCCATCGAAGACTGGCAGGGGCCCGGGGCGGGAACGCGAGTCCCGCTGGCCAGAGCCGGCGTGCTGCCCGGATACGCAAAGTGGGTTGCAGCAGGTTTGGCAGTGGTCTTAGTAGTTGCCGGGTTGGCACTGCGGCCGAAATTCAGTTCGCACCCGATTGCGCCGCATGCTCCGGTAACACTGTTGATCGCCGACTTCGACAACAAGACGGGCGACGCAGTCTTTGATGGAACGCTGGAGCCCATGTTGGGCATTGCCCTCGAAGGGGCGCCGTTCATTTCTTCTTACAACCGCGGGCAAGCGAAGAAAATAGGCGCGAGGCTGCAACCTGGGATGACGCATCTGGACACCTCACTCGCCCAACTGGTTGCGGTGCGTGAGGGTGTAAACGTGGTGATCAGCGGATCGATCACCCAGGAGGGAAGCGGCTACACGGTGTCGGTGACGAGCATGGATACCGCAACGGGCAGGTCCATTGTTCAGGAACAGAGAAAGGCTTCCAGCAAACAAGACGTCCTCGCGGCGGCAGGCAAGCTCGCCGAACGAATCCGCAAAGGTCTGGGGGATACCACCCCGGAATCCGCCGAACGGGCGGCGGCAGAGACGTTTACAGCCGCTTCGCTGGAAGCCGCGCATGCCTACGCGATGGGCCAGGAGTTGCAACAGTCGGGCAAGTGGGACGATGCGATGGCTGCTTACAATCTGGCCGTTGAACTCGATCCGGAATTGGGCCGCGCCTACGCGGGATTGGCGGCCATGGATGCGAACATCGGAAAGCGACAGGAGGCGGAAAAAAGCTATCAAGCAGCGATGTCGCGAATCGACCGCATGACCGATCGCGAAAAATTCCGGACGCGTAGCGGCTACTACTTGTTGATGCGCAACCAGCCGAAGGCCATCGAGGAATTGACGGCGCTGGTGAAGCAATATCCTTCCGATACGGCGGGCCATGCGAACCTCGCGCTGGCCTATTTTTATCAGCGGGACATGACGAAAGCGCTGGAGGAGCAGAAACGGGCAATCGCGATCATGCCGCAGAGCGTACAGCAGCGCAGCAACCTTTCGTTGTACGCGCTTTACGCTGGAGATTTTGACGACGCGGCCGGCGAAGCGCAGCAAGTTCTGAAGGAAAATCCGAAGTTTGAGGTTGGCGTGCGAACGCTGGCGCTCGCGAAGCTCGCTGCCGGGCACCCCGAAGAGGCGCGGCGGGAATATGACCGATTGATGGCCATGAGTTCGCGGGGTGCTTCGATGGCTACGACGGGTCTTGCCGACCTGGCGCTCTATGAAGGGCGGCTCCCGGACGCCGTCGCTATTCTTCAGAAGGGAATTATTGAAAACGAAGCGAACCAGGACGCTGACTCTCTGTCGTACAATCAGACCACACTGGCACAGACGCTGCTCGCGCTGAATAAGCCAGGTGAGGCGCTGGCAAAGGCTGCGAGCGCGGCAAGCGGCAGGGATGAAGGGATTTTGTACCGCGTCTCCCAGGTCTATTTAGCTGCTGGTCAAGACCAACGCGCATTGACTATTTCCGGCCCGATGGGGCAACGGCTGGAAACAGAACCGCAGATCTACGCGAAGCTGATCGCCGGCGAGACGCAACTCAAAAAGGGAAATGCCCGCGAGGCCATGAATTCTTTTCAGCAAGCGCAAAAACTTGGCGATACGTGGCTTGGACATTTTGATCTGGGGCGGGCGTATCTCGATGCGGGAGCGTTCACCGAAGCTTCGTCGGAATTCGATGTGTGCCTCCAGCGGCGTGGCGAAGTAACTTCTGTTTTTCTAGATGATGTGCCGAGCTACCATTATTTGCCTCCGGTTTATTATTACCAGGGACGGGCCCGGGAAGGATTGCAGAGTCCGGGGGCCGTCGAGTCCTACAACACGTTTCTTTCCATCAAAGAAAGAGGCGCTGGAGATCCTCTGGTTGCGGATGCTCAGAAGCGGCTTGCCAAACTGAAATAGGATTCAGGTTAAACCTCAGTTTCTTATTGCTCGAATGGCCAGAGAGCGGACTTCATTCCCGTTCGCTGTTCCTATGGAAAGACCGCTCAGGAGTCTAGAAACGCGGCCAGCTCGGAGTTGAATCGGGTTTGGTCTTCGATATTGGAGAGATGCGCGGCGTGCAATTCGACGTAGCGCGCGCCGAGAATCTTTTGCGCGAGAAAACGCCCGTCTTCCGGGGGCGTGGCTGGATCGTGCGCTCCGGAAATCACCAGAGCAGGCGTGCGAATGGCGCCTACTTGTTCGCGGCAATCGAAATCGCAGATGGCGGCGCAACAAGCGGAATAGCCATCCGGGTTTGCTTCTTCGATCATTTTCATGGTTTTTGAAATCACGGCAGGGGATTTCTGGCGGAAAGCGGGCGTAAACCAGCGCTCGACCACTGCCGGAGCGATTGATTTCATGCCGTTTTTTCGAACTGCTTCGATACGGGCGTTCCAGGCTTCCCGAGTTCCAATCTTTGCACCGGTGTTAGAAAGCACTAGTTTATGGAGGCGCTTGGGCGCGTTCATTCCCAGCCACATGCCAATCATTCCGCCCATGGACAGCCCACAAAAATGGACGCGGTCCAGGTCCAATGCATCGAGCAACGCAAGCACATCTTTCGCGAGTAACTCGATCGAGTAGGGGCCTGGTGGAGCTGAGGATTGGCCGTGACCTCGCGTATCGTAGCGCAGGACCCGAAACTCCTTGTGAAACTCGTGGGTTTGCAGGTCCCACATGGAATAATTCGCGCCGAGCGAATTCGAGAACACCAGCCCGGGTGTTCCGCTCTGGCCTTCCAGCACGTAATGAATTCGGGCTTCTCCAGATTTCAGTATGGGCATTGCAGTTATTCTTCTCCGGCAGGAATTTGGCCCCTAGTTGTGTAAGGCTAGACGCGTTCCAGAATCATGGCAATTCCTTGGCCCACGCCAATACACATGGTGCAGAGCGCGTACTTGCCCTTGGTGCGCAAGAGTTGGTAGAGCGCGGTGGTGACAAGACGTGCCCCACTGGCACCGAGGGGATGCCCGATGGCAATCGCGCCACCATTGGGATTGACGTGCGTTGCGTCATCCGCGATTCCTAATTCGCGCAGCACGGCGAGTGCTTGCGACGCGAAAGCTTCATTTAATTCCACGACGTCCATTTGGCCGAGCGACAATCCCGCCTTGGCCAAGACTTTGCGCGTCGCGGGAATGGGTCCCATGCCCATAATTCGCGGAGCAACGCCGGCGGCGGCTGCGGCCACGATCCGGACTCTGGGCGTTAATCCATGCCGCTTGAGCGACGCTTCTGAAGCCAGGAGTAAGGCGCCGGCTCCGTCGTTTACTCCCGAAGCATTTCCAGCGGTGATGGTGCCGTTCGGCTTCACGACTGGTTTCAGTCGCGAAAGCGCTTCCAGCGTGGTGTCCGGCCGGGGATGTTCATCCTCAGCAAAAAGGAGCGGTTCACCCTTCTTTTGCGGGACGGGCACGGCCACAATTTCTTGCTGCAATCTGCCGCTGCGGATGGCTTCGGCGGCGCGTTGCTGGCTCCGCAGCGCGAACATATCCTGATCGGCGCGCGAGATGCGAAATTCTTCGGCGACGTTCTCGCCGGTTTCCGGCATGGAATCAACGCCATACTTTGCTTTCATCAGTGGATTTATGAAGCGCCAGCCGAGGGTGGTGTCTTCCATTTTCACGGAGCGGGAATAGGCGCTGTCGGATTTGACGACGACAAAGGGCGCTCGCGACATGCTTTCGACGCCTCCGGCAATCATAAGATCCATCTCGCCGGATTTGATGCCGCGTGCGGCGCTCGCAATGGCCTCCAAGCTGGAACCGCAAAGGCGATTAACCGTGCTGCCCGGCACTTCCTTCGGCAGCCCCGCGAGCAAGAGCGCCATGCGGGCGACGTTGCGATTGTCTTCGCCGGCTTGGTTGGCGCAGCCGAAGATAACATCGTCCACGGCGCTCCAATCAACGCTTGGGTTACGCTCGACGAGGGCCTTGAGGGGAATCGCGGCGAGGTCATCGGTGCGAATCGCGGCTATCGTTCCGCCGTAACGGCCGAAGGGGGTGCGGACGGCGTCGCAAAGGTAGGCAGTCACCACGGTTATCCTCGGGATTGCAGCGGACCTATTTTATACGGAAGAGGGGAAATGCGCGCCACAGTCCTTGCGTTGAACCTTTGAGAACCTCGGCCTTAATTTCGGTCGGCGATAAATCTAACCGGTTACCTGCCGAAGAGGAGGTTTGCGGCTGACCAATGCTGGCGGGGATCGCTAGGAAAGAAGCCGACTATCTCGTTGAAAACACAGCATCGGCCCCGGCTCCTTTCCTCCTTCGTTATGGTCCCCAGAGGGGACCATGAGCTACTCGTAGCGGAGGGCTTCTACGGGATTGAGGCGAGCGGCGCGCGCTGCGGGGTAGAGTCCCGCGACGAGGCTGACGGCGATTGCGAAACCGATTGCGAAAAGCGCCAACCACAAAGGGACGAAAGTTATTTTTGTGCCCGGCAAGTTCTGCGTGCGAAGGTAGATGGTGGTGCCCCAATTAAGAGCCTGCCCGATGAGCCAACCGAGCGCGAGACCGAAGAGTCCGCCGAAAAGTCCCATCGCGCCAGCTTCGGCAAAGAAAAGACTGCGCACGTCGTGGTCGGTCGCGCCGAGAGCCTTCCAGATGCCGATTTCGCGGCGGCGTTCGAGGACCGCCATTACGAGGGTGTTGATTATACCCAGAGAAGCGACGGTAAGCGCGAGGCTGCTGAACAGTCCCAGGAAGAGATCAAAGACCCTGAAGACCGTTACGAGAGTTTTGGAAGCGTCAAGCAGTGAAAAGGTTGCAAAGCCGAGTTGCTTGATGGCGGCTTCGACTTGGGGCACATCTTTTGGCGAATGAACACGCACAGTCATTGCTATGTAGGAAGGTTTCCCGGAATTGCCGGACACGAAGACTTGCAGATCATCGGGCTGCGCAACGTGGAGTTGCTCGGCGGTTTTGAGGGGGAGATAAACGCGCGCTCCGCCGAAGCCGCCAATGCCCGCCGAAGGGTCCGATTCAATGACGCCGACGATGCGAAGTTTCTTCTCGCGGGGGGCAATGGTAATTCCACCCGGCGTTCCCGAGCCTATCATGCTGTCCAAAAGATCCTCATCGCTTGCGTTTTTCGGAAGGGCAGCTCGTTCCGCGTAACGCAAGATCAAATCCTTACCAATAAGGGAGGAAGGCTGATCCGTGAGCAGTTTTGCAAAATCAATTTGGAGAATGGCTTCTTCCGCGCTTGGCGAAGAAAAAAAGGCGCCGGTCATGCCATCAAAGGCGCCGCTGGTGCGGGAAGAATCAGAGAGTCCGAGAACCGCAGTCGACTCCGACTTACCGGCGTAGCGCACTTCAGTGACGAATCGGATTTGCGGGTAGACCTCAGTTACGTTGGGGAGCTTGCTCAATTGCTGGCGCACGTCATCGTCTAGGGGGCGAGTTTTCTGCTTTGGGGCTGATTCTGCCGAGGGCGGGCGCCCCGGACCGCGGAAATTCCGTTGCGAGGTGACAAATACCGCATCGAACAAGCCGGAGCGCGTGAGGCGCGACGAGGCCAGCGTCTGCAGCCCAACGCCCAGGGAAAGCATAGCTACCAGAGAGGCGACACCGACGGCGACGCCTAGAGTGGTGAGCGAGTTGCGAAGCACCGCCTCGCGCAAATTGCGCACGGCCAATTCGCTAAGATCGCGAGTTTTCACCGTGGCGCTCCGTCGCTGACGAGCTTTCCGTCGGAGAGCAGCGCGATGCGATTCGCGAACTTCTCGGCCAGGGGCCGTTCGTGCGTAACCATGATGATGGTCATCCCCAGGGAATCTTGAATTTCTCGCAGCAAGAGGAGAATTTGTTCGCCGTTCACGCTGTCGAGATTTCCTGTCGGTTCGTCTGCAAAAAGAATCGCCGGACGATTCACGAGCGCGCGCGCCAAACCGCCGCGTTGTTGTTCGCCGCCGGATAGCTCGCTAGGCCGGTGGCGTCTCCTGGCTCCCAGCCCCACACGCTCGAGCGCTTCACCGACTCGCGACGCCCGGTCATGGCGGTCCACTTCCGCCAGCCGCAGAGGCAACTCCACATTTTCCTCGAGGGTCATGCGAGGAAGCAGGTTAAACGATTGAAAAACCATGCCGACGGTTTCGCGCCGATAGCGCGCAAGATCGTCGGATGGCAACTCGGCCAAGTTGCGTTCTTGGACGCGGATCGCGCCGGAGGTGGGGCGGTCGAGCCCGGCCATCATGCTTAAAAGGGTGGATTTGCCGGAGCCCGAACTGCCCAGGAGGGCGATGAATTCGCCCTTTCGGATGTTAAGGGAGACGGCGTCGACGGCGCGAATGACGGTTTCGCCCAGCCGATATTGCCGCGACACACTCTGGGCTTGAAGGAAGAAGGTGGCAGTGGGCATGGTTGGGCCGCTCAATTGTATTACGCAAAAAGGACGCAGATGTTACGAGGTTGTCCGGCACCATAAAGAAAATTGCGATTACCGGGTCGCGCGAACCAAAGCGAGTGCCCAGTCGGCCCGCAAAGGTTCGAGAGCGTTGCTGGGCGAGAAATGTTCGAAACTACTTTTGTTTTACGGTTAGAGGCTGAAGCAATTTGAACTCGAGAGGCGTCTCGGCGGTTAGCGTAATGTCGCGATTGCCCGTGAGTCCCGCGCCACCGGTACCTGCAGCCGCGCCGATCAACGCTCCGATCGCAGCGCCCTTGCCGCCACCGGCGATGGCCCCGATACCCGCTCCGCCAGCAGCGCCACCGCCGACCATGACGGCAGTACGCTTGCCTTTGCCTTTGCTGGACATGGTGGCGGCAGAAGTCTCGATTTCGTGATCCTTGCCGTGGACTGTGACGCTCGTGAACTCGAGAGCAAGTGCGGCGCCGCCTTTGAATCGGCCGGCAGCTTTTGCCTCTTTCACGACCCCCTCAACGCGGGCGCCTTTGGGGATGGCGACCTTTCCTGCGACCTCGATGGGGGACTCGACTGTCGCCGTGAACTTGTCTCCAGGTTTGCTGGTTTTCGAACTTATGCTTTCATCTAAAACGACAGGAATCACGGTATCGGCGGGCACGACTAGAGGTTTCGGTTCGAGAACCTTCTTCACGGCATTGTTCGCCGTTTCCGCCATCGACGGAGTCGAGTTGGCGTCCGGGGAGCTGGATTGTTGATCGGCCGGCTTTTGGCACCCGGCCACCAGTGCACCAAGGGAAATGGCGGACAGCGAGATGGTTCGGAGACAGCGATTCATCAAATCCTCCCTCAGGCTGGAACCTCTATTCTAATACGTTCATGCAACTTGAAGTCAATTTAGGCTGAGAACTTCTTTTTACAATTTGAAACCTTATCTCATTTTACGAAAAGTCTCGAAAAGGCCGCTGAAGGAATCGATCCGTTGGCCGATGAAGCGTTGGAGTGCACCTCGGGCCACTGGAGAATGAACCGTGTCTGGCGGCGCTGCGCACAACTGGAATTGAATTGTTATTCACTGGGGTTGTTTTTGAGTACAGCCTCGCGCCCAGTTTGCTATTCTACGCCGCGTGAAACCCCTCTTCCTGATTGACACCGATACCGCTTCCGATGATGCGGTGGCTTTGATCATGGCGTTGCGTTCTCCGCAGGTACGCGTGCGGGCGATCACAACCGTCGCTGGGAACGTTGCCGTTCAGCAGGCCACGCGCAATGCGCTCTATACGGCGGAACTTTGCGGCTCGGACGTTCCCGTATACATGGGTGCGGCAGAACCACTGAACCGCCCGCACCAGAGCGCGCATTGGTTCCATGGCCGCGACGGCTTGGGAGACCACGGCTATCCGCCTCCAAAAAGGTCCCACGAAAAATTGCCCGCGCTCGAAGCAATTATTTCCACGATCGAGGCTCATCCGGGACTGGTCTTGGTGACCCTGGGACCGCTCACCAATGTTGCGCTGGCGCTGCAGCTGAATCCCAGCATTGCGGCAAAAGTTGGCCGCTGCGTGATCATGGGTGGCGCGCCGTGCTGCGAAGGAAACGTGACGCCGGCCGCCGAATACAACATCTGGTGCGATCCCGAGGCGGCGCAAATCGTTTTGCGCAGCGGGCTTCCCATCGAGTTGGTGGGCTGGCATCTCTGCCGCGGCGAGGCCGCATTAAATCTAAAGGACATCAAGCAAGTGCTGAGCCTCGGCACGCCGCAGGCGCGCTTCGCCATCGAATGCAACAGCCGGGCTAAAGAAGCGTATTTCGAGCAGACTGGCGAACACGGTATATCGTTGCCGGACCCCGTGGCCATGGCCATCGCGCTAGACCCGACTATCGTCACCGAGCAGAGCGAACATTATGTGGATGTGGAGACCTCCAGCGAATTGACGCGAGGGATGACCGTGGTGGATCGCCTGAACGTCGCAGGGAATGAGCGCAATCGGGCCATTTGGAGGCCCGTTCTAGAGCGCGGGAAGAAAGGCAAGGTTTACTGGACCATCGACAACCAGAAATGGAAAAAGGCCCTTTATGCCAGGCTTCGATAGCTCAATCAAGCACTACCTGGCCGCGAGTGCAGATGCCATTCAAGTTATTCAATTTACAAGAGTTAGGTCGCGTTTGGTCCTGCGGACTGGGCCAGAAGCACCACGGAGGGCAACTTCTTTCCCATTGCCGTGTTCTAGTCCATAGAAGCATTAATATGGTGTTACGCTCCCAGTGGCCAGAGCGTCTCATTAGCAGCAGGCCACAGCGGCCAATGTCCAGCCAAAGAACCGAGGATTCGTCATGAAGACGATGACTATTACCGGTCGGAGCAGCTTAAGCCTGCTGCTGTTTATCGCCGGTCTTTTGAGTTTTGCCGCGCCGAAGGCGAGCGCGGATGAAGAGAAAGATCCGCCCACGCGCGTTGCGCGCATCAGCTATTTGGATGGTTCGGTTTCGCTACAGCCCGGCGGGCAAGGGGATTGGGGGGCCGCCGCCAAGAACCGCCCTGTAACCATTGGCGACAAGCTTTGGGTGGATAAAGATTCCCGCGCCGAATTGCAAGCCGGGACGGTTTCTATCCATCTTGGCAGCATGACCGCGCTTTCCTTCCTGAACCTTGATGAGGGCATCACGCAAATGCGCCTTGCCGAGGGCAGTGTCAACTTTCGCGTCAGCGAACTGCGCGAAGGCGATCTGGTCGAGGTGGACGCACCCAATATGGCGTTTACCGTGAAGCAAGCGGGAGCGTTCCGCATTGATGTAGACGAAAGCGGTGACTCCGCGCGCGTGACGGCGATTCGTGGCGAAGGCGAAGTGACCGCCGGAGGGAAGACTTTTCCAGTCCACGCCGAAGAGCGAGGCGAATTCACGGGCACGGAAAACAACATTCAATCCCATTTTGAAAGAGCGCCCGGTCCGGACGGACTTGACCATTGGGCCGATGAGCGCGACCGCAAAGAAGACAATTCCGTTTCCGGAAAGTATGTATCTAAGGACATGGATGGTTACAGCGATCTGGATGAAAACGGTACGTGGCAGAATGAGCCGGAATACGGCCACGTCTGGTATCCCAACGAGGTTGCGCCGGACTGGGCGCCTTACAGCTATGGTTCCTGGAACTACGTTGGCCCTTGGGGCTGGACCTGGGTTGGCTATGAGCCATGGGGCTTTGCGCCGTACCACTATGGACGCTGGGCATTTATTGGCAGCCGCTGGGGGTGGTGCCCGGGCGCGTTTTATGGGCCGGCGATTTACGGGCCCGCTTTTGTGGGCTTCTTTGGTGGCGGTTTCGGATTTGGAGTTGGGTGGTTCCCGCTGGGCTGGGGTGAGCCGTTTTTCCCGTGGTACCACAGCCGCGGCGGGTACATCCGCAACATCAACATCCACAACACCTACATTCGCAACGTGAACGTATTTAGTTCGCGCAATTTCAATTACGCTTACGCGCATAACGTGCGGGCGGTGACCACGGCGAATCGCAACGCCTTCACCAACGGCCAGCTCATCAACCGCGGAGCGAGCGGACGCGTCACGGAAGCTTCCTTGAGGGGCGCGCATGTGACCAACTCCGTTGGGATCAAGCCGACCGAACACAGCGCACTTGGCTCGGTAAACGTTCGGTCACATGTTGCCACGCCACCGGCTGCCGTCCAGAACCGTGCGGTAGTTGCTCGCACGGCGCCCGCACAAGCGGCATCCCATGTGCCCGTGCACACCGTTAACAGCGCTCGATTGGCTCCGGGCCGTACCGGCGCTGCAAATGCGCCATCACACAACGCGGCGGCGACACCGGGGATGAATGGGCGACAGCAAGGACTGTCCGAGAGCAGACCACCTTCGGCGGCGACGAACTCGAACCATCCATCCGGAGCTGTGGCTGGTAACACTGGTTCGCAGCACGCGGGCAATAACGCGCGCACTTGGGAAGCGCAGGGAAATACCAGTGACCGCGGCCGTCCGCCAGCTGGTTTCGGAAGCTCGACCCGGTCGGAAAACTCTCCGGCTCAATCGGCGCGCAACAACGACGCTAATCGTCCACCGTGGGCGCGGCAAGGCGCCCAGTCTTCTGGCCCCAACGGCCAAGCCTCACGGCCTTCGTCGCCCAACTACAATAGCAATCGCTCAAACAACAACGGGCGCTCCTACAGTCCGCCGCCGACACGTTCTTACTCAGCGCCGCGGACTTATTCCGCGCCGAGCCGCAGCTATCCTGCTCCGTCGCGCCCCTCCGCACCGAGCCATTCGGCTCCGTCGCACTCTTATTCCGCACCTAGCCATACCAGCGGCGGAGGCGGCAGTCGCGGAGGTGGTGGTGGCGGAAGCCCACATGGTGGCGGTGGATCGCACGGGCACCGCTAGTCTTCTCATTTCTTAATCGATAAAAGAGCCCGCCCGAATCGTCCGGGCGGGGTTTTTCTTTTTTCGGCATCGACGAACCTCAAGCGCAATTTTCCGCTCTTGCACTCCCCGACATTCCCACCAGTCATCGGCGTGCTGTTTGCACAACTCTTCCACCCGGCAAGTGTTAGATGAATGGAAGTGTTCGTTCCTGGCATTTGCTGTTTCGACATGGGGAAGGTGCGCGGCAAATGCTGAAAAACGAGCAAGTGCTAGTGTTTAGAGTACGAACCGGCCATCACCAAGGAATGGGGCATGACGCGGTCCAGGTCAACGCCACCCGCTCGGGTTTCAGGAGAGATTCCGACATGAGAAAATACGCACTGAAATTTGCGAACCTCCTCAGCATCGCGCTGGCGCTCGCACTCTTTACGCCGCAGCGCGCCGCCGCCGATGATGAAGAAGACCCGCCGAGCCGCGTCGCGCGCCTCAGCTACGCGCACGGAACCGTTTCGTTCAACCCCGCGGGTACCGACGACTGGGTTTCCGCGGTCGTGAACCGCCCCATGACTACCGGCGACAAGCTCTGGACCGACAATGACTCGCGCGCCGAGCTGCACCTCGGCTCCGCGGCGATTCGCCTTTCCAGCAACACGGGCTTTTCGTTTCTGAATCTAGACGACCACATGTCCCAGATTCGCGTTACGGAAGGAACCCTGAACGTTCGTGTCCGGCGCCTCGAAGGGGACGAAGCTTTCGAGGTTGATACACCGAACCTCGCTCTCTCCATTCTTCGCCCCGGAAATTACAAGATCAATGTCAACGAAGCAGGCGATACCACCGTCGTTCTGGTTCGCGAGGGTGAAGGCGAAGTCACCGGTGGCGGTTCCGCTTATACCGTTCACCCGAAAGAAGTCGGCACTTTTTCCGGGACTGACCAACTCGACGCCGACGTAGAGGGATTGGGCGATGACGGGGACGATTTTGACTCTTGGTGTGGTGACCGCGACCGCCGCGAAGATCATTCCACGTCTTCTCGCTACGTTTCAACCGACGTCATTGGTTACGAAGACCTGGACGACAACGGCGGCTGGCGCCCGGTGCCCGAATACGGCACGGTGTGGTTCCCACACGTCACGGTCGTCGGCTGGGCCCCTTATCGCTATGGGCATTGGGCTTGGATTTCTCCCTGGGGCTGGACTTGGGTTGATGATGAGCCGTGGGGTTTTGCTCCTTTCCACTACGGCCGGTGGGTTGTCGTTGGGGGCGTGTGGGGCTGGGTGCCGTGCCCGCCGCGTCCCGTCGGAGTCGTTTATGTTCGACCGGTCTATGCGCCTGCGCTGGTTGCGTGGGTCGGCGGTCCGCACTTCAGCGTGGGCATCGGAATCGGTGGCGGCGGAGTCGGCGTAGCGTGGTTCCCGCTCGGTCCGCGTGACGTGTATTGCCCGTCCTATCACGTCAGCCAGCGCTACGTAGAAAACGTCAACATCTCCAACACCACGGTCATCAACCAGACCCACATCACCAACGTCTACAACAACGTTTACGTCAACAAGACCGTCAACGTGACCAACGTCACCTATCAGAACCAGGCAGCTCAGAATGCGGTTACTGCAACGTCGCATCAGGCGTTTACGTCGGCGCAGCCGGTGAGCCGCAATATGGTGAAAGTGGATGCTCGCGAAGTGGCTTCCGCTCCGGTCGCGCCGCTGACGCCCGGCGTTGCACCGCAACAACGCAGCGTTCTCGGTGCTGGCGTATCTGCTTCCGTCAAGCCGCCGGCGGCTTCTTTCAACCGTCAAGTCGTGGCAAAGAACACACCACCTCCTCCGCCCGTTTCCTTCGCCAAGCAGCAGCAAGTCATTCAGGCCAATGGCGGCAGGCCGCCGGCTGTCTCTCAGATTCGTCAAGTGCAGACCGAGAGCGCGCAGCAAGCTCGCTCGAACGTCAAGATCGCTCCGCCAGCCCAACCAGGCAACGCGCGAAACGTTCAGCAGAATCGGCCTGCCGGCAACTTAGAGAACAACCAGGGCAATGCGCGGAACAACAGCAATCGCACGCCATCGGTGAACAATTCCACTCCCGCGAATTCGTCAAACCGGCCGGGGAATCCTCCGGCTAATACCGGAAATGCTCCGTCGAACTCCGGCAGTTCGAAGGCTTACAACTATCGTCCGCCTGCCTCGCGGCCAAACAACATCAGCAACGTAAATTCCAAAGTAAACCCGCAGCTCGACCAGATACATCAGCAGCAGCTCGACCAACTTCGCCAAAAACAGGACCAGGAGCGCCAAAAGGTCGAGCAACAGCAGCAACAGGAACGCCAAAAGGCGCAGCCAGCCGCTGACGAAGCCAGGCAGCAACAGCTCAATCAGAAACACGAGCAGCAGCTCCAACAGCTCGAACAGAAACACGATCAAGAGCAACAGAAGCTGCAACAAAAACAGCAGCAGGAAAAGCAGAAAGCCAAGCCGGCCGACAAGCCGGCGAAGAAGGAAGAGAAACCCAAGAGCAAGTAAGTACGCGCTCTCTAGAAAAGCTTCAAGCGGGACTTTTGCTAAGTGCAAAGGCCCCGCCTTTTTTATTTTGCGTCGATATTTGGCGCCTGGTAGCGCGCGGCGGTGCCGCCGCTAGGCTAGTAGTCAATTTTCGTTAGTGAAAGCTCTTGCCGTGTCGCGTAAGATTTCTCTTCCTCGCTCATGGCCAAGCGTCCCATTTCCCGCTCGCCTGCGAAGCCAGCCCATGCTTCGATCGAGCTGTTTCGCCTGCCTGGATTGCCGGAGATTCGCCTCGGCGACGACCTCTCCGAACGAATTGCAAACGCCGCTCGAAAAGCGCGCATCTTTTTCGAAGACGGCGACATCCTGGTCATCGCGCAGAAAATCATTTCCAAGGCCGAAGGCGCGGTCGTTCGCCTCGCAACGATCCGGCCTTCTCCTCAAGCTCAAGCCATCGCTGCGCGCTTGAAGAAAGATCCGCGAGCCGTGGAAGTCGTTTTGCAACAGTCGCGGCGGATTGTACGCAGCGATCATGTGTTGATTGCCGAGACGCGTCACGGCTTCGTCTGCGCCAATGCTGGCGTTGACCATTCCAATGTTCCCGGCGAGGACGTTATAACCGTGCTTCCCCGGGATCCCGACCTGTCCGCCAGAAATATCGCTGCCGCGCTTCGGGAAAAAACGGGCAAGCGCATCGCCGTCATCATCAGTGACACTTTCGGACGCCCCTGGCGCCTGGGCTTGACGGATGTGGCCATTGGGGCGTCGGGCGTCCCCGTTCTTCACGATTTGCGCGGCACTCGCGATCGCCACGGCAAGCCTCTTACGGCCACGGTGCTGGCCATCGCCGACGAACTTGCCTCAGCCGCCGGCCTCTTGATGCGCAAATCCGAAGGCTCACCGGTTATCCTAATTCGCGGCTTTCGCTACAAGCCCTCCTCGGATCCCGCCGCCAAGATCATCCGTCCCGCCGAAGAGGACCTCTTCCGCTAGCTTCCTATGTGTTCTCTCTCTGTGTCTTCCGTGCTCTCTCCGTGTTAAATTCCTTACCTAACGCTGGCAACTGCGCAACATGCAAACTACACTCTATCCTCTGACCCGCGAAGAAGCCCTCCAGCAAGCCGCGCAATCTCCATGGGATGAATTATTGGCTGCCGCCACCGAACTTCGCGCTCAAGGCAAGGGGAATGTCATCACCTTTTCGAAAAAAGTTTTTATCCCATTGACCACTCTTTGTCGCGACTATTGCAGCTACTGCACGTTTCGCAAAGACCCCGGCCATCCCGGCGCGCACTTCATGACTCCGGGCGAAGTCCTGGCCCTCGCCGAACGCGGCCGCCAAGCAGGCTGCAAGGAAGCGCTCTTCAGCCTCGGCGATCAACCCGAAAAGATTTTTCCCGAAGCGCGCGAATTTCTCCGCACGCAGGGCTTCACGCGCACGCTCGATTATCTCGCTGTGATGTGCGAACTCGTCCTGGAAAAAACCGGCCTGCTCCCGCACGCCAATCCCGGCGTCATGGATCGCGCCGCTCTCGCGCGGCTGAAGGATTCCAACGCCAGCGTCGGCCTGATGCTCGAAAACGTCAGTCCGCGCTTGATGCGCGACGGCCTCCCGCACGCCAAAGCTCCGGACAAAGTGCCGGCACTGCGGCTCCGCACCATTGCAGAAGCAGGCCAACTCTCGATCGCTTTTACCACGGGAATTTTGATCGGCATCGGCGAAACCATGGAAGAGCGCATCGACTCGCTCCTCGCCATTCGAGCGCTCCAGGAAAAATACGGCCACATCCAAGAAGTAATCATCCAGAATTTCCGCGCCAAGCCCGAAATCCCCATGGCTGCGCACCTCGAGCCATCCCTAGAAGACATGCTTCGCACCATCGCTCTAGCTCGCTTGATCCTCGGCCCGCAAATGAACATTCAAGCTCCGCCAAATTTGAGCTACGGCGATTTCCCTCGCCTCCTCGAAGCCGGCATCAACGATTGGGGCGGCATTTCGCCGATCACTAAGGATTTCATCAATCCCGAAGCCGCCTGGCCCCAAATCGCTCGCTTGCGGGCGGAAACCGAGTCCCGCGGCTTCATTTTGCGCGAACGCCTCGCGCTCTATCCGGAATTTGTCGGCCGCGAAAATTTTCTAGCGCCGCGCGTGCGAGCCAAAGCGGAACGCTTGTCAGTCCAAGGAGGCTACGCGACGTAGCGCGGGCTTTAGCCCGGCGTTCCTGGAGTGCGGCGGCTGGCTTGCCCGGAGCCTCGAAGAGCCGCCGTTTTTCCAGCCTGCAAACACGCACCATCACCAACCATGCCACCACGCAAAAAAATCACCGCCCTAGCCGGCGGCGTAGGCGCCTCCAAACTCCTCCTAGGCCTCTACGAAGAAATGGACCCAGCCGACCTGACTATCATCGTCAACACCGGCGACGACATCGTCCTGCACGGCGTGAAAATTTCCCCGGACCTAGACATCGTCACGTATACGCTCGCCGGAGTCGTCGATACAAAAAAAGGCTGGGGCTTGCGCGGCGAAACCTTTCACGCCTTGAAACATCTCGCCGGTTTCGGCCGTCCCAATTGGTTCAATCTCGGCGACCGCGACCTGGCCACCCACATCCATCGCACTGCCATGCTGAACGAGGGAAAAACTCTTTCCCAAGCCGCCGACAACATTCGCAAAGCGCTGGGCGTCAAGTCCCGCATCCTTCCAATGTCCGACACTCCTATTCCCACCATCATCGATTCCAACGAAGGCGAGCTGCATTTTCAGGAATATCTAGTCAAGCGCCGCACCGAGCCAGTCGTAAAAGGGATTCGCTTCGCAAATGTGGAATCTGCCCGACCCGCGCCCGGCGTCCTCGAAGCCATTCGGGAAGCCGACCGCGTCCTCATCTGCCCCAGCAATCCGTTGATCAGCATCGGCCCAATCCTCGCCATGCCCGGTGTCCGCGACGAACTCCGTGCCCATAAAGAAAAAGTGTTCGCCATCTGCCCGATCGTCGCCGGTAAATCCCTGAAAGGCCCTTCCGACAAAATGCTCGCCCAACTCGGCCACCAGCCAACCGCTCTTGGAGTCGCCAAACTTTACGCTGACTTCACCGGCACCTTCGTCAGCGATCCCGCCGATAAATCACAATCCGCCGCCATCTCCGCCCTAGGCATGAAAGTGGCGATCCTTCCCACGGTCATGAAAACTCATGCCCAGAAGCGCACTCTCGCCCGAGCCCTGCTCTCCCTCTCGGCTTCTTTGTAGCAGGCGGCATGCCGAGCCCTTGCATTTCTACCCCCCAAGTGCTGCTTTGGCTTGACCGATAAGACAACTCTTATCGAACAGTTCCATTTTGGAACGGAACTTCGTGGAGAATTTAGCTAAGAAACGGGGTGGCTTCGCGTCAGTTCGATTGTGTTAATGGTCTCTGGGGTCTTCCCAACGCTTGGAAGTGACGCAGGGCCTCCCGGGTCATGGCGAGCCAAGAAGGGGGAGGAATACCACAATGCGGCTGGAAAGACTTTACATAGCAACCCTATCCATTTTGCTCGTACCGGTCTTCGCCGCCGCCGGCCCTAGCGGCGGAATGGTCACCGGTAGAGTGACTTATACCGGAACTCCGGCAAAACCCCTGCCCATAAACATGTCCGCGCAGCCGGAATGCGTCAAGTTGTATTCTAAGCCGCTGATGACCGAAAAGGTTGTCACCGGCCCGGGAAATGCGCTCCAAAATGTGGTTGTTTACATATCCGCCGGTCTGTCGGACGCCCCTCCTGTGCCTGCGACTCCGGCGTACTTCGATCAGCAGAACTGCCGGTATACCACTCACGTGCTGGCCTTCCGTGTGGGGCAGGACGTCAACATCGCAAACAACGACCCCTTTAATCACAATATTCACCCGATGCCGAAACTCAATCGCGAGTGGAACAAGATCCAACTGCCGGGAACTCCTCCCTTTACGTACTCCTACGACAAGGAGGAATTCATCCCCATCAAGTGCAACATTCACGCTTGGATGCAGGCCTATTTTGTCGTTCTCAAGACCAGCCATTTTGCGGTGACGGGAGAAGATGGCCAATTCTCGTTGCCGGAGCTTCCCTCCGGAAAATATACAATTACGGTGTGGCACGAGGTCTACGGTACGAAAAGCCAGGAAATTACCATCGCGGAAGGCCAAGCAGTCAAGTTGGACTTCGTCTTTCAAGCAAAACCCTGAAAGCCGAGGCTTCACTTCAAGGGTAGCCCGGTAAAACGAATTCCGGCTCCGTGAACCTTGTAGCGCATATTCAATCCAATCAAAAGCGCTGTCAGCGATTCCACGATGCGAGCGTTTTCCAGCTTTCCGCCATTCAAGGGACGCGCTCCCGGAATTTTGCTGACCAATTCTGACGCTACCTGCTTGGCTTTCTCATCGTCGCTGCACACTAATACGTCGCAATCGACTGGATGATCGCTCGCCAGCGCTTCCGCGCCAAGATTCTGAAACGCCGCGGCCAGACTCACGCCTGGAGGCAAGAGTTCTTTCGTCTGCTCGGCGGCCGAGCCTTGCCAGACGCCAAGCAAGCGCGTTGCCGCGCCGCCAACCGTGGCCGCTAGGGGCACCGTCGTATCAATCACGATCGTTCCCGGCTTCCAAACGCTCTTGAGCTGCTTAAGCAGCGCCACCACGCCGGAGAAGGGAACCGTCAGTGCGGCGATATCACACGCGACCGCGGCGGAAGGATTGTCCATGCCTTCAATCTGGGCGCTTCCGCTAATGCGTTCGTGCAACTGCCGCGCCGTTTCTTGCGCTCGCGCTGCTTCGCGCGAGCCAATCAAAATGTGTTCCCCGGCTTTGGCCAGCCGATACGCGAGCCCAGAGCCTTCCGCTCCTGTTCCTCCTAGAATTGCGATTTTTCGCGCCATGATGAGTTTCTCTCCGATGCAAATCTATCCGCGCTGCCCGATCATACCGCTGGGCGATCTTTTCTTAGCACCTGCCGCTTCGCATTGGCGGGGGCCACTATGGTATCTTCAAAAACTCCCAAGATGAAAACGCCCCCACTCAACGGGCAGCAATTTCGCAAGGCTCTCGGGCAGTTCGCCACGGGAATTACCGTCGTAACCGTCGAGCGCGCTCCCGGCTCCGTGCGCGGGATGACCGCCAACTCGTTCACTTCCGTTTCCCTCGACCCGCTGCTGATTTTGATTTGCGTCGACAAGCGCGCGGCTATTCTTCCCATGCTGGCGAAGAAGAAACAGTTCGGCGTCAGCGTGCTGAAGGAAGGCCACGAAGCCGTCTCCGAATATTTCGCTAAGGGCGCGCAAACCGCCGAAGCCGAGCAGCGCTTGTCCATTCACTACCGCTGGACCGCCAGCGGAATTCCTGTGCTGGAGGGCACGCTGCTACAATTGAGTTGCAAAGTCGCGGCTTCCCATCTCGCTGGCGATCATACGATTTTCGTCGGGAAAGTGGTCGAAGCGGAAATTCATGAAGGCAAGCCGCTCTTGTACTTCGGCGGCGAATACCATCACGTGGCGCGGCGGCCAACGGTTACCTCGTGAGCGCAGCGCGATTCGAGCCTAACATTTCTCTAGCTCACGGGACGGTTGCTATAAACCGCTTTCTCTCCCGAATGCGCGACTTCGTAGTAAGGCGCCGCCAAACTTTTTAATTGTTCGACGCCTTGGGCATTCGTCGTAAAGAAGAAGATTCTGCCGGGTCCGAGCCAGAGCTTTCTGAACGAAGCGTCGTCTTCAAACACCGGCGGCGAATCCGGGAACAACGACCCGAACCACAAGTCATTCACCCGCCCATTCAGCATGTGCATTTGCACTCCGGTATAGAAATTCACGCTGGAAGCCAATGAATAAGCTCCGTTCACGACGATCAAGTCGCCGGGACGATATTGTTTTTCGATTGCCACCGCGAGTGGTTTCGAGCCGAGCACGGGAGAAAACGTGGTCAGCGACACGTGTACCGCATAAATGAGGACTGTCATCATGGTGGCGAGCGCCAGATTGGCGCGCAGTGGCGAGCCGCGCTTTCGGAAGAACCAAGTGAAAAAAGTTCCACCGAGAAAGCCTACACCGGCCACCATGAGCGGCCAGCGAAACGCGCCCATCGACCTGCCGGTGAGATCAAACATGTGTCCCATGGACAGCTTGTACATCTCGGGGGCTTTGTTCAAGAGATCGCCAAAGTCGTCGTTGGCCGCGACCGGGGGCGTTACCGCAACAATAGCCATCGCCAGAACGAACGCGGCCGCACCCATCACAAACAGTGCGAAAGACATGCGCAAGCCGCTTCGTCGCAAAGCGCTGCCAGGCGGCGAGGCTGCTTCCCGGATGAGCCACATTCCGCACAGCACCGCCAGCGCCGGAAGCACTGGAAGCACATAGTATTCTTGCCTGGTCGAGAAACTGAAGAAAACGAGAACGAACAGCGTCCAAACCGCCAGCAGAAGCGCGGCGCGGGGTTCGTTTTCAAGAGGGCCGCGCCAGCTGCGCATCCGTGCGGGCACCTGGCCGAGACTTTTCAGAACAAAGAAGGTCCAAGGAAAGACCCAGACCAGGACCAAACCCCAAAAGACAAGCAAAGGCACTTTGTCATAGTCCCGCGGGACGCGCATATTCAAGTAGCGGTAGATTTGGTCGTTGATGAAGAAAAACCAGAAGAAGCCTTTGGCTTCGCCCTGCGGCGGATTCCGAAGCGTCGCCAGCACCGGCCAGGGCGCCGCTACGGCCAGGAACACCAGAAACGTGGAAACGGGGCGCAGCCGCAGGAGGTGGCGGAGGTTTCCCGTCAAGAGCAGATACGCTCCGAAAATGGCGACGGGGAAAACAATTCCGATCAAGCCTTTTGTCAGCACGTTCAAGCCGGTCACGACGCCGATGGACCAGCAAAAGAGACGCGAAGGCTGAAGTTGGTCGAGCGTTTTCAGGAAAAGATGAATAGTCACCGTCAGCCAAAAACCGACCATGACGTCGGGAATGTCGAAGCGCGTGTAAATGTAAGGTCCCAGCGCGGTCGCCAGTGCCAAGGCGGCGAAGAGTCCTGCTTCCTCGCCCGCGATCTCTCGCGCCAGGAAAAACACGGCGAAGAGCGAAAACAGCGCAAACGTCGTAAGCGGCAGGCGTGCGGAGAATTCGTTGATGCCAAAGAGTTTGTAGCCGGCCGCGGTGATCCAGTAGGGCAGCGGGGCCTTCTCCAGATAGCGCACGCCGTTGACGTACATGGTCACAAAATCGTGGCGCGAGAGCATTTCCCTGGCGATTTCGGCGTGTTCGGAATCCGCGTCATCCATCATGGGCGGCGAGGACAAGCCAGGGATGTAAAGCAAGCCCCAAAAAAGAAAGATCACCCCGAGGAAGGAAATGGTTCGCGGCCGCTTTGGCAAAGCTTTTTCAGGAAGGGATACAGCCTCATTTGTAACGGTGCGCGTAAGGGTGTCGTTGTCAGTAGAACTGTCGGCGGGATTATTTTTCATTGGAACGGTAAATTACCGGTCGGACGAGCCGGAGGGCCGCGACTGCTCGGCGGCGCCGCCCAGCTCCTTGCGATGGCTCTTCACTTCGCGGAGCGCGTAAATCGGTTTGTTCTGCGATTCGTAGTAGGTGCGGGCGCTGATCTCGCCGAGCAGTCCCATGGAGACAAACTGGATACCGCTCAGAAACAATACCACGGCGAGCAACATCAGCGGTCCGTGCTCTACCATGGTGTCCGTGTGATGATAAATTTTATCGATTCCCAGGTAGGTCGCAATCGCCATGCCCACGGACACACCAGACACTCCGATCAGTCCAAAAAACTGCGCCGGTCGCGTCGAGTAATCCAGCAGGAACTTTACGATCATCAGATCAAGAAACACCCGGATGGTTCTGCCGATGCCATAATTGGATTTACCGTTCTTGCGAGTAATGTTGGAAATCGGCACTTCGGCGATCTGTGCGCCGATGGAACCTGCCAGCGCCGGAATGAACCGGTGCAACTCGCCGTAAAGCTGGATTTCCTGAATGATTTCGCGGCGGTATGCTTTGAAGGTCGTTCCAAAATCGTGCAGCGCAACTCCCGAGAGCTTGGCCATCATCCAGTTGGCGATGCGGCTGGGAATCTGCCGCATCAGCCAGTGATCGCTGCGCTGAATCCGCCAGCCGCTAACCAGGTCGTAGCCTTCCTCAATTTTTTCCAGAAAACGGGGAATCTCCTCAGGGTCGTGTTGCAGGTCGCCGTCCATGGAGATAATCACTTCGCCGCGGGCAAAATCAAAACCCGCTTTCAGCGCCGCGGTCTGCCCAAAATTCCTGCGCAGGCGCACCAGGTTCACCCGCCCGTCGTGCTCGAAAATCTCGGAAAGAACCTTGAACGTGTCGTCCTTGCTTCCATCATCCACGAACACGAGCTCGAACCGCTCGCCAATCCCGTCCATCACTTCGGTGAGCTTCATGTATAGAGGTGGGATATTTTCTTGTTCATTGAAGAACGGAACGACGATGGAATACTGGATAGGCGTATCGCTTGGCATTCTTTTCTGCAAATTCCCCTTTTTAAGCTTCTTGGGATACGAAGCCATAGTCTATCAGGCGAATCCCCAGCGAGGCGACAAGATTTCTAATATCTGTGTCAGTCAGGATTTGCAGCTCGGTCTGGCGTGAATCCTGCAAGCGGGTGGAGGTTTTCTGAAGCGCGGAATCCATGTAGCCGGGGTGGCACATGAGTTCCGTCGTGCCGTCGGGAAGACTCCTGAGGAATTGCTCCAGGCCTTCGCGGGTCAGTTCGCCGGTTTGCGCAATGCCGCAAAAATGATCGGCCGTGGAGATTCCCGCGCGCTCGGCTTGTTCGCGCGCATCGCGCGCCAGCAACTTTAGGCCGCGGGCTTGCACGCCCTGTTTCAGGACCACCGCGGCGTGTTGTTTTGAACCGGAAGAAAGAGCAGCGCGAAGGCTCGATTCTTCCAGGGAGACGCGGATTGCGGCGATGTCGTGGCGCTTCGCGAGCTGCAGAGCAATCTCAAAGAGACCAGGCAGCATGTGCACGTGTTTATGTCCGTCAAGGTGCGTCGGAGTGATTCCCGCGGAGCGCACTTTCTGGATTTGCGCGTCCCATTCGCTTTCGACTTCCGAAAGCGAGAGTCCGCCGCGCGCGCGGCGCAGCAGCAGACTCTCAGGTCCGCCCGCAAATTCGCCCCCGTTGTTTAACAAAGTAGTAACAGTTGACCGGTCGGCTGCTGGAGGACCGTCGCTGAGGTTCAAATGGACGCCCACGCCCAGGCCAGGCGCCGCGCGCGCCGCAGCTACACCGCCCGCAAAGGCGGCGCCGTTGGCCAGCAAAGAAGTGCTTGTCACAATTCCGTGGCGGAAGGCTTCGAGGATGCCGCGGTTGACCCCCTCTGTCCACCCCAGGTCATCCGCATTTACGACGAGATTTTTCACCGCCTGACCTGCTTCCTCGATTTTACCTGTACGTTGGGACAGCTACTCGATTGCGCGAACCACCCAAGTTCGTACCATTGACCGTTTTCGCCCTCAACTCTAGCATGGCCTAACAGAGGTGAAAATGCCCGTACAGCAGCGGCAAAGCAAACGGCTTGGATCGCGACACCACGAGAAGCGTCGTGGGCGCCGTATGAACTCCCGTGTGCCGGTGCGGCTCGCCTGGGATGACGAGTCTGGCAAGCGCATCAGCGTGGAAGCGCATACGCGGATCGTCAACCCTTACGGGTGCATGGTGGTTCTGACGGAATCGCTCGACCTGGAGCAACGGGTGGCGCTCACCAATCTGATTACCCAAGCCAGCAACGCGGCGGTCGTGGTGTGGAAGGGCAACGAGCGCCCCGATGGCTGGGAATACGGGGTAGAACTTGTGGCGCCGGAGATGGATTTCTGGGGTCTGGACCTGTGAAGCCCTCACCGTACGCTAAACCGGGGGCGATAAACACTCCCGCGGCTCGGCCCACGCATTCCGCGCATCCGGCGCATCGTCCCGCGCAGACGCGGCAGCCTACTGCCGAAGAGCGGCGGCGCGCGCAACGCGTGCTGCTGAAGATGCCCGTGGTCGTGCATCTCGTCAACAACCCAAAGCCGATAGAGGGCTTTACTCATACGGTCAGCGCCACAGGCGGTATGATCATTCTTCCGCAGGGATTGCCGCAGGGGACAAAGTTTATTCTGGAAAACCCTAAGACGCAGCAGAAGGTTGAAGTGAACGTGCCTCGGTCGCCGCAGATGAATGGGGAAGGCTCGCTGATTCCGGTGGAGTTCTTGTCTCCCGCGCCGCAGTTCTGGAATATTGTCTTTCCACCAAGCGTGAATTAACAATTAGCAATGTCGTTCGATTGCAGAGAAAAAGCCGCACCCCTGAAGGGGCGAGCTACAGGCTCGTCGCAACCCACGTGCGTTTGGGACCTAACGATCGCGGATGGAAGAAAAGCGGCGGCCCTTCGAAGCCCAGGGCCGGCATAGCCGCCGCACTCCACATGAGGGGTCCTTCGCCGCGATGCTCCTCAGGACAGATTTCCTTCTAGGAAATCTGTCTAACCATAACTGCCCTTGAGTTTATGGAGCGGCTCCGATGGCTCGGGGCCGCTCCAAAGTTTGAATCGGCGTTGCTAGTTGATGGAGAGATTGATGGTCTGCGGTCCGTTGGTTGCTGCTGGAGATGCTTGAATCGTGACCGTCGTACTCCCAGTTATTGTTACGTTTAGGGACCCGCTCGACGACGCTTGTGTATTCGTTGCATCGCCAGCGTAGTGGGCGGTGATGGAGTGCGTTCCCACGGTGCTCAATGCTGCCGTCGTGAGGGTAGCTGTTCCGCCTGATACCGCAACTGGATTGCCGGTCGCGACGCCACCATCAAGCAGTTGCACCTGATCGGTGGGTGTGCCGCCGGTCACTGTGGCGGTGAATGTGAACGTGGAGCCAGCCGCGCCCTTCGTTACGCTCGTTACCTTGATTTGCGTGGTCGTTGCTACCGGCCCGCCGCCCCCGCCGCCTCCGTAGCCGCCCCCGCAGCCGATTACGAAGCAAAACGCGCAAATCAGTCCGAGGCCCAAGGCGACGCGATACCGTTTACGTCCTGGCAGCAACAGAAGAATGATGGCGGCCAAACCCGTGCAGGCACTCAACATCCACCATTTGCCGCTTCCGAGAGTCGGTAGCAGCCCTGCCCAGTAAACTTTCGGCTCTCGCGGCATCAGAAAAGCCGTCGCGTTCTGTGCCGCCGGTGCCGCCACCATTACGGTCAATGTCCCTGTCGCAGCTGTTGTGCCTGTCGCGCTAATCGCCAAGGGGTTTGGCGAACAAGTGACTCCTGGCGGAAGCGCCGAGCAAGTCACATTTGCGTTCTGAGTGCCGGTCGAACCCGCGGCGGGGGTCACGGTAATCGTAGAAGTCCCGCTGCTGCCCGCCGTCACCGGAGAGGGCGACACGTCGGTGCCGCTGATCGCGAAGCTGCCCGTCGCGCTGCTGCTCGAGAAAGTCAAATTGAAAACGGATTTTCCGCCTAACGCGATGGGATTGGGGTCAGCGGGGCCGAACGAGCTGACCATGATGTAGTAGGTGGTTCCTGCTGCGACAGGAAGGCTCGTCAATTGAGACTGGGTAACCACTCCTGACACGATGTCATCGTTGCAGTTGAACGAAGTGAGGCTGCCGAAGGAACCTGTCCAGATAGAGAGCACCGTGTCGTAGCTGCTACCGATGGTGTCCACGTCCGTGATCGTTCCGGAGGTCGCTGGCGTGAATTTGTACCAGATGGTGTTGGTGATGCCGGTGGCGAAGGAGAGTAGGTTGCTCTGCGAGCAAGGAGGTATCGGGTCGTTCGATTGGGAGGTTGCGCCGGAGCTATCTTCGGTATCCGTGAAAGTGCCGCCGGCGCCAGGAGCGACCGTTATGGCATTTGCAAAATTGTCATTCGCCGGGGCGGGAGCAACAACCGTGAATGTCGGCAACGTCACGGTCGAGGTAGTGACCGTGGTGCCGCCGCCGGGAGGAGGGTTTTGGACGCCCACGGAGTTCGTACTTCCGAAGTTTGCCATGAAAGTTGCTGGAACAGTTGCATGCAGTGTTGTCGAGTTAACGAAGGTGGTAGGAACCGGCGTGGGGCTGAAGTCCGGGTTCATCAGAACGACAGAGTTTGTGGCAAAACCGGTACCCGTTACAGTGATCGTAGTCGCCGCTGTATTGACGGGCTCGCTAGCGGGGCTTACGGAGCTACTGATTGTCGGGGCACCGCCGAGAACAGTAAACGTCAGAGCGTTACTTGTGCCCGTTGCAGTCTGGACGGTAATTAGGGACGCTTCTCCGCCTGAAGTCAGCGATGTGCCGATTGTTGCCGTCAAAGCGCTATCGGTGCCACCACCTTGTGTTACACCGGTCGTGGCGCCATTCCACTGAACAGACCCGCCCGTGAGGCCGATTCCATTGACAGTCAGCGTAAACGAGGCGCTGCCAGCACTGGCCGAAACGGGGGAAATGGAAGAAATATGCGGATTGGTGAAGGTGAAGTTGTTGAGAACGATGTCCCAGACGCCGCGGCCATGAGTGGCCGCGCGCAGAGTGCGTGACGCATGATGGAGTTTCAGTGAAAGCACCGCGACCCGTGGCAGCCCTGTGCTCAAAGTGGACCACATACATGTTGTCGGAGCCGTGGTGGTGCAAGTTCCTTGATAGACGCCAATGTCGGTTGCGACGTAGAGAGTCCCGGGGACATCCGGATCGACGACCACATCGTTCACCGGAGTGTTGGGTAGATCGGTCGCTGCCGGACTGACGCAACTGGCTACCGTGCAGCCTACGTCTTTCCAGGTTGCACCGCCGTCAGTGGTTTTGAAAAGATGTCCAGTGGGATCGTTGATTCCGTTGGCCACGAATGAGAACCCGGAGAAGGCAGCGTATGCCGTGTTGCCGGTTGCGTCTGCCGGATCGGCCGTGATCGCTGAGACCTGGCGCGGCGGAAGGCTACCCTGTCCCGCGACCTGGGCAAAAGTGCCCGATCCAGCGGCCACGTTGGAGGCGACGAAGACTTGTCCGGTGTCCGCTCCCGCAAAAACCACCTTGGGGTTTCCAGGAGCCACGGCAAGGGCCGTCAGTTCGTCGCCGTTCGCGCCATTCACCAAGTCACCGGTCAAGGCTGTCCAGGTGATGCCGACGTTAACAGACTGATAGACTTTTGTGGTACCCGCGTACAGGGTATTCGCGGTGCCTGGATCCGTCACAAGCGGAGGTACAAAGCTCGCGTTGTCCGCCGGGTTGATACCGTTCACTGCCGTGATGAAGGTGTTGGCCTGACCGTTCTGAGTAGAAACCGCAAAATTGGTTCCGTTGCAAGCCACGTAGACAGTACTCGGGATTACGTTGTCGATGGCCGTCCCAGTGCCGTCGCCGCAGATACCGTTATCGGTCCAGTCGGTACTTGGTCCCGCGTAGATTTGACTGCCGTTGTCCTGCGCGCCCGCAAAGGCAAAGGCCTGCGAGGAAGGATGAACGGAGAGCGCTGGGTAAAACTGCGTCAGAGTTAGCGTCGAGTCGTTCAGGTTTGTCCACACCACCGGCGTGGCTTCGGCATCATCGGTGCGCCAGATTCCGCCATCGTTACCCAAGTACATGCGAATCTTGCCGCTCAGGGATATAAATGCCATGGCGTGGTTGTCCACGTGGGGTAGTCCTGCACTGCCGCCCGCGAGGTTCGGGATCACCGTTGACCAACTGGCGCCGCCATTCGTTGTGCGCATGACCCAGGAGTTCGCGCTGCCAGTAATGACAGAAGAGCCGCCAAAGAAGGCATGTGCGCCACCGAGGGGATCGACCTTGACCACGTTGTCGTACCAACATTGCGCGTTGCAGATGTCCGGCGCCGCTGTCTGCGTCCAGGTAGCTCCACCATTGGTGGATACCCAAACGCCGAGATTCGGGGATGAACCGAGCGTGGCATCGGCGATGGATGCGTAAACGGTGTTGTCTGTCGCATACAGCGGGGAGATACCGAGATCGATGCGACCCATCGAAGTTTCGGCTGGGAGGCCGCTCGTGAGTACACTGAACGTTATCCCGGAACAACTGTTCGCGT